>Ga0208849_1001738_pt1 | contig 13864 bp, 7 predicted proteins | sample NGESurdeep072012_10_FD_184470 | JGI IMG/M metagenome (GOLD analysis project Ga0208849, IMG submission 184470) | Arctic peat soil microbial communities from Barrow, Alaska - NGEE Surface sample 53-3 deep-072012 (SPAdes) | ecosystem: Environmental > Terrestrial > Soil > Wetlands > Peat ...
ACCCTCAACCCAAATGATGCCGTGATCCAGACCAACGCATCGCCGACGCTCGACGGACTGTTTCGGCGGGTGCTGGCCCGCCAGCCGGATGCGCTGGCGCTGCTCGATCCGCTCAACAAGCAACGCGTCACCGGCCAGCCGCCCAAGCGCCTGACATTCGCAGAGGCCGATCGGGCGATCTCGGCGCTGGCGGCGCATTTCATCGAAGCCGGGTTGCCGGCCAATTCCGTGATCGCGGTTCAACTGCCCAACTCCGTCGAATTCATGCTGACGGTGCTGGCCGCGCATCGCGCCGGGCTGATCGTGGCTTTGCTGCCGCTGCTGTGGCGCCAGGCGGAACTGACGGTGGCGCTCAACCGCACCGGCGCCCGGGCGATCGTGACCGCGAGCAGGATCGACGGCGTCAGCCATGCCGACCTCGCCATGAACGCCGCGGTCGAAGCCTTTTCGATCCGCCATGTCTGCGGCTTCGGCGCCGATCTGCCCGAAGGCATGGCCTCGCTCGACCTTGCGCTGTCAAGCGAATCGACGACCACCCGCGCCGTCACCCAGGACGGCCGCAGGGCGGCGATCATCTCGTTTGACGTCACCTCTGACGGCTTTCGCGCAGTGCCGCGCACCCATCTCAATCTGATCGCCGGCGGCCTCGCGCTGTTCCTCGAAAGCGACGTGCCGCAGGGAGCTACCATGATGTCGGCCTTCGCGCCGTCATCGTTCGCAGGCCTGACCTCGTCGCTGCTGGTGTGGCTGCTGTCGGGCGGAACGCTGGCGCTGCATCACCCGTTCGACGGCGACGTGCTTGAGCAACAGATCAACGATATCAGCTGCGATACGCTGGTGGCACCCGCGCAACTGGCGCTGCGGTTGGCCGAGGCCGATCTGCCGGCGCGGTTGCCGAGCTTGCGCAACGTGATCGGCCTGTGGCGCGCGCCGGAACAGATTGCATCGAGTCCGGCGTGGACCACCCCGCGCACCACGCTGACCGACGTCTATCTGTTCGGCGAAGCCGGACTGTTCGCCGCCTGCCGCGGCGCTGACGGCGCGCCGGCGCCGATCCTGCCGGGACCCCACGGCGCGCCGCGCAAGGTCGCCGGTTCCTCGGTCGCAGGCGAAACTCTGATCACGCCAAGGGGAACCCTGGGACTGCGCGGACCGATGGTCGCCGTGGCGGCCTACGCACCCCCTGCTCCGCCGAGCGATTCGCTGGTGGCGCAGCCGCCACGCGATCATGTCGATACCGGTTACGCCGCCCGGCTCGATCGAGCGACCGGCGCGATCTGCATTACCGCGCCGCCCTCGGGCATCATGGCGGTCGGCGGCTACCGGTTTCTGTCGCAGGATCTGCAGGAATGGGCCAAGCGGCTTGGCCAGGGCGCGCTGCTGACCGCGCTGCCCGACCGGTTGAGCGGCTATCGCCTCGCCGGACGCGCCCAGGACAACAGTCGCGCCCGCGAAGCGCTTGGCGAACTCGGGCTTAACCCGCTGATGGTGGAAGCGTTTCGCGATCGGGCCGGGCCGATCTGATTGAAATCGGCTGATTGTGTTGACTCGGCATTAAGGCCGGCGACCTAGGATCCCGCCTTCAATCGATCGCGTGGTCCGAGTTCCCCTGATGTCCCAGCAAGGCCCGATCATCGTGGTGTCGACCGCCGGGCGGCCGCCATTCGCGACCGCGCTCGACGATGCCAAGATGTTTCCGATCATCGACACCGCCTGGGCCGACGCTTCGGGCGCGGTCGCGCAGCTGCAGCCGGCGGCAGTTCTGGTCGCGATGTCCGAACCTGTCGGCCCCGGTTTTGCGGCCCTGGCGAAACAGATCGCCGCGGTACAGCCTTATCTTCCGCTCATCGTGATCGATCCGAACGTCTCGCTGCCCGACAACGCCATTCCATTTTCGCAAAACGGCGGCAATTTCGATCGCCTGACGGCGCGCCTGCGCGCCGCGTTGCGAGTCCGCACATTGCATGCCACGGTGCTGCGACGGCTCGACGACGAACCGGCGGCGCCAACCCCGCTGCCGGACAACGATCCGGTTCGCGACGCCACCGTGCTGCTGATCGGTCGCGGCGCGGCCTATCCTTCGCTTTCGGTCTCGTTGGGCGGGCGGATGGGCGTGGTCGGCGCGCTCAGCATCGAAGCCGCGGCGAAACACCTCAACATGCGCGACGTCGACGGCATCGTGCTCGGCGAAGGTTTCAGCCCGCGCGTGGTCGACGCCTTCCTCACCGTGCTGGCCGAAGATGCACGGTTTCGCAACCTGCCTGTGGTGGTGACGTCGGAGGGGTTGGCGCCGGCCTATGATCTGCCCAATCTCGAAATCATATCCGGCGATCCCGAGCGCATCGCCGCCAACGCCTCGCCGCTGATCCGCCAGCATGCGCTTGAGGCGCATCTGAGCCGTGCGCTACGCTCGATCGACGCCGGCGGCCTGCTCGATCCGCGAACCGGCCTGCTGATGCCGGCGGCGTTCAATCGCGAATTTGCCACCGCGGTCTATCAGACGCTGTCGAACGGCGGTGGCCTGTCGGTGGCGCGCTTCGCCTTCGAGCCGGCGCAGACCCGCGCCCAGCTCGACGGCGCGCGGATCGTGAGCCGCCTGATGCGGCAGATGGATTTCGGCGCGGTTCAGGACGACGGATCCATTGTCGTGGTGTTCGCCGAGACCGATCTGCGCAACGCCCATATGATCGCGCGGCGGCTTTCCAGCGTGATGCGCCATACCTCGCACGGCAAGCGCGACGCCCGCTCGGAGCCGGTGGTGACGCTCGCGGCCATGCTGCCGAGCGATTCCGCAAAATCGCTGCTGGCGCGGCTTTACGAAGAAGCCCGCCGCGCGGCGTCGTAACGTTGATTCGCCTGCGCTTCACGCCGCCTTGCGATCCTCGGCGAGGTTGGCAAGCTGGCGCAGGATTTCGGTGGTCCCCATCAGGCGTTCCTCCGGCGTCTCCCATTGCTGCAGGAACACCACCTTCATGTCGGGCCGCACCTTGGCTGCCTGGCCGTGCTGGCGGATGAAATAGACGAGACGTTCCGGCTGCGCGAACTTGTTGTCGCGGAACGTGATCACCACGCCCTTCGGTCCGGCATCGACCTTCTCGACATTGGCCCGGCGGCAATAGCCCTTGATGGCGGCGATCTTGAACAGATAGCGCACCTCGTCGGGCAGCACGCCAAAGCGGTCGCGCAGCTCGGCGGCGAAATTGTCGATCTCGTCGTCGGTGTCGAGATCGGCGAGCCGCCGGTACAGCGACAGCCGCACCGCGAGGTCGGCGACGAAATCCTCGGGGATCAAAACCGGCATGCCGACGGTGATCTGCGGCGACCAACGGTCGGCGGCGGGTTCGGCCACGCCGGCCTTGAGGTTGAGGATCGCCTCCTCCAGCATCGACTGGTAAAGCTCGAAGCCGACCTCCTTGATATGGCCGGATTGCTCCTCGCCGAGCAGATTGCCGGCGCCGCGGATATCGAGGTCGTGCGAGGCGAGCTGGAATCCGGCGCCGAGGTTTTCCAGCGACTGCAGCACCTTCAGCCGCCGCTCGGCCTGCGCGGTGATCTTCTGCTGCGCCGGCAGCGTGAACAGCGAATAGGCCCGCAGCTTCGAGCGCCCCACCCTTCCGCGCAACTGATAGAGCTGCGCCAGCCCGAACATGTCGGCGCGGTGCACGATCAGGGTGTTGGCGGTGGGAATATCGAGCCCGGACTCGATGATGGTGGTGGAGAGCAGGATATCGTATTTGCCGTCATAGAACGCCGACATGATGTCCTCGATGACGGTCGGCGGCATCTGCCCATGCGCGACCGCGACCTTCATTTCCGGCACATTCTTGTCGAGAAAATTCTTCACCCCGGCGAGGTCTTCGATCCGCGGCACCACGTAGAAGGCCTGGCCGCCGCGGTAGCGTTCGCGCAACAGCGCCTCGCGGATCATCAAGGGATCGTGAGGCGCCACGAAGGTGCGGACCGCCAGCCGGTCGACCGGCGGTGAGGCGATGATCGACAGATCCCGCACCCCCGTCAGCGCCAATTGCAGCGTGCGCGGGATCGGCGTCGCGCTCAGCGTCAGCACGTGCACCTGGGCGCGCAATTGCTTCAGGCGTTCCTTGTGGCCGACGCCGAAATGCTGCTCCTCGTCGACAATCAGCAGGCCGAGATCCCTGAATTTTATCGATTTGCCAAGCAGCGCATGGGTGCCGACCACGATATCGACCGCCCCCTCCGCCATGCCTTTCTTGACCTGCGCCAGGTCCTTCGGCGCCACCAGCCGCGAGGCCTGCGCGACATTGACGGGAAAACCCCGGAACCGCTCGCTGAAGGTCTTGGTGTGCTGGCGCGCCAGCAGCGTCGTCGGCACCACCACGGCGACCTGCTTGCCCTCAAGTGCGACCGCGAACGCCGCGCGCAACGCCACCTCGGTCTTGCCAAACCCGACGTCGCCGCAGATCAGCCGATCCATCGGCCGGCCGCTTTCGAGGTCTTTCAGCGTGGCATTGATGGCGCCAAGCTGATCCTCGGTTTCCTCATAGGGGAAGCGCGCGCAGAATTCGTCATAGACATGCGGCTGCACCGGCATTTTCGGCGCCTCATGCAAAAATCGTTCGGCCGCGATCTTTATCAGTTCGCCGGCGATCTCGCGGATACGGTTCTTGAGCTTCGCTTTGCGCGCCTGCCAGCCGCTGCCGCCCAACCGGTCGAGTTCGACATGGGCGTGATCGGAGCCGTAGCGCGACAGCAGCTCGATATTCTCGACCGGCAGGAACAGTTTTGTGTCCGCAGCATAGTGCAGTTCGAGGCAGTCGTGCGGCGCGCCGGCGACATCCAGCGTCTGCAAGCCGACAAAGCGACCAATGCCGTGCTCGACATGAACCACGAGATCGCCGGCGGCGAGACTGGTGACCTCAGAGATAAAATTATCGAGCTTGCGGGTGGCCTTGCGCGGCCGCACCAGCCGGTCGCCAAGGATATCCTGCTCGCTGATGACGGCGACATTCTCGGTCTCGAAACCGGATTCCATGCCGACCACCGCCAGCATCGCCTCATTGCGCGGGGTCGCCTGCACGATGCGCCAGGAGTTGACGCTGGTGAGATTGAGAAGCCTGTGATCCCGCAGCATGCTGCCCATGCGGTCGCGCGAGCCCTCGCTCCACAGCGCGATCACCGCTTTCTTGCGCAGGGCCTGCAACGCCAGCACATGCGCGACCACGGCTTCGAACACGTTGACCGACGTGTCGGCCCGCTCCGGCGCAAAATTGCGGCCCTGCCGCGCCCCGGCATCGACCACATTGGCGCTGCCGTCGGGCACCGCGAACGGGGTGAGCCGCGCCAGCGCTGCATCATCCAGCCGCTTGGCCCACTCGTCTTCGGTCAGATAGAGCCGGTCGGGCGGCAACGGCTTGTAGATCGCGCCGCCGCCGGGATGCTCCATCGCCTCGCGCCGTGCCTCATAATAATCGACGATCTGTTTGAAGCGCTCGCGCGCGGCGTCCTCGCTCTGCGGCTCGATCGCGACAGGCGCGTCGCCGAGATAGTCGAACAGCGTATCCATCCGTTCCTGGAACAGCGGCAGCCAATGCTCCATGCCGGGATGGCGGCGGCCTTCGCTGACCGCTTCGTACAGGGGATCGTCGCGCTCCGGCGCGCCGAAGGCTGCGACGTAGCCCATCCGGAACCGGCGGATGGTCTCGGTGACCAGCTGGAATTCCGAGATCGGCACCAAATCGAGCGAGCGCATGTCGAGCAGCGTGCGCTGGGTCTCGGCGTCGAACGAGCGGATCGATTCCAGCGTGTCGCCGAAAAAATCAAAGCGCACGGGCTGATCGAGCCCGGCCGGAAACAGGTCGAGGATGCCGCCGCGCACCGCATATTCGCCGGACTCGCGCACCGTGGAAGAGCGGTTGTAGCCATTGTGCTCCAGCCACGACACGATGGAGTCCATCGGCACCACATGGCCGGGCGCCACCGACAGCGCCTGCGCCGCGATGATTTCGCGCGCCGGCACCCGCTGCACGATGGCGTTGACGGTGGTCAGCACGATCAGCGGCTTCTCGCTGCCGGCCAGCCGCGACAGCCGTGCGAGCGTGGTCAGCCGCTGCGCCAGCACCCCGCCATGCGGCGACACCCGGTCATAGGGCTGGCAGTCCCAGGCCGGAAATTGCAGCACCGGCAGGTCGGGTGCGAAAAATTCCAGCGCCCGGGCCAGTTGCTGCATCCGCGGTCCGTCGCGGCAGATCACGGCGAGGCTGACCGCGGGCGGTTTTGGGCGCGCCGCCACCGCCCGCGCCAGATCCGAAACAACGAGGCCCTCCGCGCCCTCGGCGACATTGGCAAAGGTGAGCGCAAGGCCGGGCGCCAGCAGTTGCGCAGGCGATCGTGTCGGCGATTTCATGACCAGTGATCCGCGACGCGAAACGACTTGATACGGTCGAACAGGCCGTTGCGATATTCCGGCGCCAGCGCCGCATTGCCGGTCAGCGCGGCATAAAGGTCGGGATCGGGCACCTCGATCAGCTGCTCGAGCTGTCCCAATTCGTCATCGCCGAGGCTTGCGATCTCAGCGTCGGCAAAGCGGCCGAGGATGAGATCCATCTCGCGGGTGCCGCGATGCCAGCAGCGAAACAGCAGCCGCTTGCGGCGGTCATCCAGGCCCTCGCTCGATCGTGTCGATCCCGTCATCCGCCAATTCCAAATCGAACGCCAAAAGCCCGGACGTGCCGGGCGAGGTTGATATAGCCTCGCAATTGGCCGATGTCAGTAGCTGTTCGAGCGGACATGCCGACTATGCGTATTCGGGAACGATCGGAAAGCTCGTCGCGGCCGGACTTGTTCCGGCCACTCACGTCCTGGCTTCGATGTCACCGCAAAAAACCCGTGGATGCCCGACGCAAAGCCGGGCATGACCAACCGGAACGGCTTTAGGTTTCCTGATGCGCCCTGCTTTGCTCAATCCGCTGTTTGCGCCAGTCACGACCCTCGGCGGGGTCGGGCCGAAGCAGGACAAACTGTTTCGCTACCTGCTCGGCCGCGATGAGACGCCGCGGCTGGTCGATCTGTTGCTGCATCTGCCGGCCAGCGTGATCGATCGCCGGGCGCGGCCGAAAATCCGCGACGCGGTGCCGGGCACCGTGGTGACGCTGGAGGTGACGGTCGACCGCCATCGCCCGACGCCGGGGCGCAACCCGCGCGCGCCGCATCTGGTCTATGCCAGCGACGACACCGGCGACGTGGTGCTGACCTATTTCCGCAGCCCCCCCGGCTACGTCGAAAAACTGCTGCCGGTCGGCGCCAGGCGCTATGTGTCCGGCACCTTGCAGATGTTCGACGGCATTCCGCAGATCGTGCATCCCGATCGCGTGGTCGACGAGGCCGGCTTTGCCAAACTGTCGGGCATCGATCCGGTCTATCCGCTGACCGAAGGGCTGGCGCTGGGATCGCTGCGCCGCGCCATGACGCAGGCGCTGCAAAAGCTGCCGGAGATGCCGGAATGGATCAGCCCGGAGGTGATCCGCCGCTGCCATTTCCCGCCGATCGCGGTGGCCTTGAACCGGGTGCATGTGCCGGTCGAGATGACCGATATCCTGCCCGATGGTCCCTATTGGTCGCGGCTGGCGTTCGATGAACTGCTGGCCGGTCAGTTGGCGCTGGCGCTGGTGCGCGCGCAGTTGCGCCGCCCCGCCGGCGACCGCAACGCCGGCGACGGCCATCTGCGCAACAGGATCATCGACGCGCTACCCTATGCGCTGACGTCGTCGCAGCAGCACGCCGCGGCGGCGATCGCGGACGATCTGCGCCAGCCGGTGCGGATGCTGCGGCTGCTGCAAGGCGACGTCGGATCGGGCAAGACCGTGGTGGCGCTATTGGCGGCCGCCGCCGTCACCGAAGTCGGCAAGCAGGCCGCGCTGATGGCGCCGACCGAAATCCTGGCCCGCCAGCACATCAAGACCATCACGCCGCTGGCGGAACGCGCCGGCCTCAGGGTCGCGATCCTCACCGGCCGCGAAAAGGGCAAGGAGCGACGCGATATCCTGGCACGGCTCAGCGCCGGCGAGATCGATTTGCTGGTCGGCACCCATGCGTTGATCCAGGACGATGTTGTGTTCAAGGCGCTGGCGCTGGCCGTGGTCGACGAGCAGCATCGTTTCGGGGTGCGCGAGCGGCTGGCGCTGACCGCCAAGGGCGAGGCGGTCGACGTGCTGGTGCTGAGTGCGACGCCGATTCCGCGCACACTGGTGCTGACCTATTTCGGCGACATGGACGTCTCGGAATTGCGCGAGAAGCCCGCAGGCCGCCAGCCGATCGATACGCGCGCGGTCGCCTCCATCCGCATCAACGAGGTGGTGGAGGCGGTCGGCCGCGCGCTCGACAAGGGCAAGCTGGTCTATTGGATCGTTCCCTTGGTGGAGGAATCCGAGACCGTCAATCTGACCGACGCCGAAGCGCGCTTCGAAAGCCTGCGCGAGCGTTTTGGTGACAAGGTCGGGCTCGTCCATGGCAAGATGCGCGGGCCCGACAAGGACCGCGCGATGGCGCAGTTTGCGTCATGCGAGACCGGCCTGCTGGTCGCCACCACCGTGGTCGAGGTCGGCGTCGACGTGCCCGCCGCCACCATCATGGTGATCGAGAACGCCGAGCGCTTCGGGCTTGCGCAACTGCACCAGTTGCGCGGCCGCATCGGCCGCGGCGCGGAAGCCTCGACCTGCCTGTTGCTGTACAAGGAACCGCTCAACGAGATGTCGACGGCGCGCCTGAAGGTGATTCGGGAAACCACCGACGGTTTCCGGATTGCAGAGGAGGATCTACGACTGCGTGGCGAAGGCGACGTGCTCGGCGTCAGGCAAAGCGGCCTGCCCGGCTACCGCATCGCCCGTTCCGACGTGCATGCGCAGTTGATTACCCAGGCCCGCGACGAAGCGCTCCGCATCCTGAAGGACAATCCGAAGCTGAAGGGCGCCCACGGCGAGGCGCTGCGCGCCCTGCTCTATCTCTACGAACGCGACGAAGCGCTGCCGCTGATCGGAGCGGGGTGAATGCGTGTTGTTGCGATGTTGCGGCAACGAATCTGCTCCCTCTCCCGTTGGGAGAGGGCTGGGGGGGATTACAGTCTCTCGATGGGTCATAACGCTCACCCGGCGCTACGCGCCGACCTCTCCCAATGGGAGAGGTGAGCTGAACTCGCCGCGCGATTCAACGACCGAAAGCTACTCCACCTTCGCCGGCGCCGGTTGCAGCGGCGAGGTGTTGGCGACGCGGGCGGCGTTGGCCGTTTCGGCTAACGCTGCGATCTTTTTCTGCGGGTCGGAGCCGGGCTGCACCACGCCGGCGGACATGATCAAGGTGGCGGCGTCCTCGGCGCTCATCTCGATTTCGATAATTTTGCTCTTCGGCACATAAAAGAAGAATCCCGTGGTCGGGTTCGGCGCACAGGGCAGGAACACCGAGATGTGCTCCTCCTGGCCGGGCAGCGAATTGGCGATCTCGACGCTCGGGGCCTGCGAGATCAGCACGATCGACCACATCCCCGGCGAGGGAAACTCGACCAGCCCGACCCGCCTGAAACTCGATCCGGTGCCCGAGAACAGCGTCTCGAACACCTGCTTGAGGCCGCGATAGATCGCGCGCACGACCGGCATCCGTCCCAGCAATCGCTCGCCGAGATCGACCAGGGTCCGCCCGATCAGATTGGCAGTGAGGAAGCCGAGCAGGGTCAGCGCGATCACCGCGACGACCAGCCCGGAGCCGGGCAGCCCGAACGGCAGATAGGTTTCCGGCCGATAGGCCACCGGGACGAACGGCCGCACCAGGCCATCGACCCAGGTCACGAACCACCAGGTCAGATAGAAGGTGATGGCGATCGGCCCGGCGACGATCAGGCCAGTCAGAAAATAGTTCCGGAACCGGGCCATAAACCCCCGCGGAGCGTCCGGCGGGAGCTCGGCCGGCGGCACGGTCGGATGCGGAACGTTGCGGTTCATGGGGTTTCCAGGTCAATCGAGTGGCGGTCATCAAATCCCAGCTAAGCCATCCTAGCAGACTTTGAAGGCCCCAAGCCACCTGATGCCGCCCGGCCGGAAGGCTGCCTACTCGACGGTCACCGATTTCGCCAGATTGCGCGGCTGGTCGACGTCGGTGCCCATGATCACGGCGGCATGATAGGCCAGCAACTGCACCGGAATGGCATAGACCATGGGCGTGAAGGTCGCGGCCATGTCGGGCAGCACGATCGTCACCAGCGATTCGATGGTGGCTTCCGCTGCCCCCTTGGCGTCGGTCATCAGGATGATGTTGCCGCCACGCGCCGCGACTTCCTGCATGTTGGAGACGGTTTTTTCGAACACCCGGTCGAACGGCGCGATCACCACGACCGGCATGTTTTCGTCGATCAGCGCGATCGGCCCGTGCTTGAGTTCGCCGGCGGCATAACCCTCGGCATGGATGTAGGAAATCTCCTTCAGTTTCAGGGCGCCCTCCAGCGCCAGCGGATAGCTGGTGCCGCGTCCAAGATAGAGCACGTCCCTGGATTTCGAAATCTCGCGCGCGAGTTTTTCGATCTGCGGCTCGGTGGCAAGCGCAGCCGCCATCAGGCGCGGAATTTCGACCAGGCCATGCACCAGCTTGATTTCATCGGCTTCCGACAATTCGCCGCGCGCCTTGCCTGCCGCCACCGCGATCGCCGCCAGCACCATCAGCTGGCAGGTGAAGGCCTTGGTGGAGGCGACGCCGATCTCGGGGCCGGCCAATGTCGGCAGCACGGTCTCGCTTTCGCGGGCGATGGTCGAGCCCGCGACGTTGACGACGGACAGCGTGTGCACCCCTTCCGCCTTGGCATAGCGCAATGCGGCCAGCGTATCGGCGGTCTCGCCGGATTGCGAAATGAAGATCGCGAGGTCGCCCTTGCGCAGTGGCGCCTCGCGGTAGCGGAATTCCGAGGCGACATCGAGTTCGACCGGCACCCGGGCCAGCCGCTCGAACCAGTATTTGGCGATAAAGCCCGCGTAGCTCGCGGTGCCGCAGGCAACGATCGAAATGCGCTGGATGTCCCTGAAATCGAACGGCAGTTTTAACGGCAGCGCCACCCGCTCGGTCGCCATGTCGACATAGCGCGCCAGCGTGTGGCCGACCACTTCCGGCTGCTCGTGGATTTCCTTGGCCATGAAGTGGCGATAATTGGCCTTGTCGACCATTGCCGCGGCGGCGCTGTGCTTGTGCGTCTCGCGCTGAACGATGGTGTCGTTCTTGTCATGGATGGTCGCGGAGTTGTGCCTCAGCACCACCCAGTCGCCGTCTTCGAGATAGCTGATGGTGTCGGTGAACGGACTGAGCGCGATCGAGTCGGAGCCGAGATACATCTCGCCTTCGCCATAGCCGATCGCCAGCGGCGGTCCGTTGCGGGCGCCGATCAAGAGATCGTGCTCGCCGGCAAAGATAAAGCCCAGCGCAAACGCGCCGCGAAGCTGCGACAAGGTCGCCTTGACCGCCTCGACCGGACCGGCGCCGCTGACGAGAAAGCCGTCGACCAAATGCAGCACGATCTCGGTATCGGTTTCGGTGCTGAAAACCGTGCCCTTCTTCTCCAGCGCCTGGCGCAGCTCGCGGAAATTCTCGATGATGCCGTTATGGACTACGGCGACGCGTTCGGTCGAATGCGGATGCGCATTGTTCTCGGTCGGTTTGCCGTGGGTGGCCCAGCGGGTGTGGCCGATGCCGCTATGACCCTTCAGCGGCGACTTCGCGAGCTTGGCCTCGAGGTTTTTCAATTTGCCTTCGGCGCGGCGGCGGTCGAGATGGTCGCCTTCCAGCGTGGCGACGCCGGCCGAATCATAGCCGCGATATTCCAGCCGCTTGAGCGAATCCACCAATTGCCCGGCGACCGGTCCGCGTCCCAAAATCCCGACAATGCCGCACATGCGGATCAAACTCTCCAGATCGACGAAAAATCGCGAAAAACGCCCGCGCTCCTCTTAACGAAAATCGCCGACGTCCAGATACTCAATAATTATTGCCGATTGAGACAGCGTTAAGCCGAAAGCTTAACAAGCTTCGCGTTAGCCTTCTTTCGGCTGCTTGTCGCGCGTCTTGGTCTCGCGGTAGCGCTTGGCTCCGTCCTCGCGAATGGTCTGCGCGTTGCGCTCCAACGCCATCGCATCGTCGGGCACGTCTTTGGTGATGACCGAGCCCGAACCGATATAGGCGCGGCTGCCGATTTTCACCGGCGCCACCAGCGAGGAGTTGGTGCCGATGAACGCGCCCGGCCCGATGACGGTCTTGTGCTTGGCAAAGCCGTCATAGTTGCAGGTGATGGTGCCGGCGCCGATATTGGCGCCCGCGCCGACGTGGGCGTCGCCGACATAAGACAGGTGATTGACCTTGGCGCCGGCTTCCAGCGTTGCGGCCTTGGTCTCGACGAAATTGCCTATTCTGACGCCGTCGCCCAGCGAGGTCCCCGGCCGCAGCCGCGCATAGGGGCCGACCGAGGCGTTCCTGCCGATCGAGGCCTGCACAATATGGGAGAATGCGTGGATGACAGCGCCGTCGGCGATGGTCACGCCGGGGCCGATCACCACGAAGGGCTCGATGGTGACGTCGTTGCCGAAGCTGGTATCCGCGGCGAGAAAAACCGTCTCGGGCGCAATCATGGTGACGCCGGCTTCGAGTGCGGCCTGGCGCAGCCGCGCCTGCATGACCTGTTCGGCTTCGGCGAGTTGGGTTTTGGTGTTGATGCCGCGCACTTCATCCTCGCTGGTTTCAATCACGACCGCTTCCAGTCCCAAATCCCTGATGACGGTGACCGCGTCGGTCAGATAATACTCGCCCTTGGCATTGGCATGGCCGATCTTTTCAATGATTTCCAGCGCCCTGCGCCCGTCGAACGCCATCACGCCGGCATTGCAGAGTTTTATGGCGCGTTCCGCGGCGCTGGCGTCGGCCTGCTCGCGGATCGCGGTCAGATGATCGCCCTCGACCAGCAGCCGGCCGTAGCCGGTCGGATCGGCGGCGCGAAAGCCGAGCACCGCGAGCGCCGCGCCGTTTTGCAGCGGCGCCCGCAACCGCACGAAGGTCGCGGCCGAAATCAGCGGAGTGTCGCCGAACGCGACCAGCAGATCGTCGGCGCCGCGGGCGATCGCCTCGCGGGCCGCCAGTACCGCATGCGCGGTGCCGAGACGCTCGCGCTGAATGAAGGTCGCCGCGTCCGGGCGCACACGCCTGGCTTCCGCTGCGACGGCTTGATGGTCCGGCCCGATCACCACCGCCAGCGCGGCGCCGGCGCCTTTTGGGGCGGCCTCCAGCACATGCGCCAGCAGCGACTGGCCGGCCACCGGATGCAGCACCTTGGGCGTCGCGGACCGCATCCGCGTGCCCTCGCCGGCCGCGAGCACGATGGTGAGGCTGGTTCTGCCGGTCATTCCTGGTCCCTTGCCTGATCCCTTGCCCGATCCCTCGGCACGGCAGCGGTGGTTGCCGGTGCCGCCGCCGTCATAAAGCGTTTTGGCGCCCAGTGGAAATCCGATTCGTCCTCCGCCAAGACCACCCGGATTCCAGCCCGGGGCGAATTTCCTGTTAATGTTTGTGGCGTGATTCGGCAGGGCCTCGGGAGGGCCGAAGAAAATCGTATGGCAAAGGGTTCCGACAATCTGGCCGGCAGCTTCGACAGCGAAAACACCGGCGGCCTGCTCAGCGGTCTCCTGGCCGAAGAGGAAGCGCTGGACCGGCGTGCGCTGTGGCGGCTCGGATCGTGGGGCGTTGCCGCGGTCGGCGCCGTGATCGTCGGGATTTTGGCCAACCAGTCCTCGATCGGATGGCGCCACGAGCAGCTCGCCGCAGCGGATCTCACGCGGCAGTCGCAGCAAATCCAGGCGGTCGCCAAAGAAAGCCA
>Ga0208849_1001739_pt1 | contig 13851 bp, 7 predicted proteins | sample NGESurdeep072012_10_FD_184470 | JGI IMG/M metagenome (GOLD analysis project Ga0208849, IMG submission 184470) | Arctic peat soil microbial communities from Barrow, Alaska - NGEE Surface sample 53-3 deep-072012 (SPAdes) | ecosystem: Environmental > Terrestrial > Soil > Wetlands > Peat ...
ACAACGACGATCTGCTCGCAAACGACGGCCTCGGCTTTGCCGACACGTTCAAGCTGCCCAATCCTAATCCGAAGACGTTCCCCGTCGCCGGCATTCCGACCGGCATGGCCATCAACAGGTTGGACCATCATTGGTTCGTAGCCGATGGCCTCAATAACAATGCCGCCGAATATCTGTATCCGGGCGGCAAACTTGTCGGTAAGGTACAAGGCAATCCGGACGGTGGAACCTTCGGCATCGCGGTAGATCCGGGCCACACGCGCTAGAAATCGCCGGCCGGCTCGGACTACGAGAGCGTGTCCGAGCCGTCAGGCAACTCGAGACTGCCGGAGACGGTGAGCTGATCGACACGCAGCCGTCCCACCGTTAGCTCCCCGACACTAAGTGAGCGTAAGCGCGCGTCGAGAACAGACGCGCGCTTAACGACTAGCTTACCGATAGCCAGCGTTCCTATTGCGAGCGCGCCGATAGCAACGGCGCCGATGGCAAGTGCGCCCGCCGCAAACGCGACCCTAGCTTCAGCTTTTTTCATCGATTCACGTTCTCCGCAATCTGAGGGCGAAGCCGCCCTTTTGCTGAAAGGTTAAGCGCTCCCCTCGAGTGGCAAGAACAGCTTTGCCCCGGTCGCCTTGCTAACTCCGGCTCCCTCGCAATTCGCAAGGCGCTGCACGGCAGAGGTCCGCGGGTCACTACCCGTCGATGTCGAAGCTATCAGGCTGCTGTCGCTCAATGGGAGATCATACCATGAGTCGTCGTCCGATTCTTGTTCCTCTTCAACTGGTGAGCGTAGCGGCGGCGATCGCGTTTCTCGCCGGCTGCTCCGGTGGGTCATCTTCGATCGCGCCGAAGCCTCAGGGCGCTTTGACCGCGATAGGCCAAGGCAATAAATCCGCAACACCTTACTCGTGCCCAGCGACGGGCACGATCGTGTACGTCGCCGATGTTGCCGTGAACACTGTAAACGTTTACAAAGGACAATTCGCCGGACAAGCGGCCTGCGGCCAAATCACAACAGGGCTGAGTGAGCCGGGCGGGATGGTCGTGCAGACGACGACTCACGATCTTTACGTATCAAACTTCGGTGGCGCAAACGTCCAGGTGTATCACCGAGGACAAACGACACCATACAATACGTACACGGATCCTAGCGTCCAAGACGTTGCCGACGTCGCGGTAGCGCCCGATGGCACTGTGTTCGCCGCCAACTTCCACAAGCGGAATCGCACAGAACGAGGCTCGATCTCGACGTGGGTCGGCGGTCCGAACGGCGGCACATTCGTCGGTAATTTTCCGATGGCGATATCCCGTGACGGCTACAACGTCACCGTCAATAAGAATGGCGAAGTCTACTTCACGGAGGTGACGAAGCATCAGAGCGGTGCGCTTTGGAAGATGCGCTGCCCGGCCGGTGTTTGCGGCGCTCAGACTCGAATAGCCGGCGTCGTGTTCGAATTCCCAGGCGGCATGCAATTCAATGACCGAGGAAATCTTGTGGCGATTGATCAGGCCGGCATAGCCGACACGTTCAATCTGCCTAACCCTAATCCGAGAACGTTTCCCCTTGCCGGCCAGCCGGATGCAATGGCCCTGAGCGGACTGGACCATCACCTGTTCGTCGCCGACTACCGCAATCACGATGCCGCCGAATATTCGTATCCGAGCGGCAAACTTATCGGCACTGTGCAGGGTAATCCCGTAGGCTTGCCCGACGGCATTGCCATCGATCCGTAAGGCGCTCTCCATGACCACTTATCGAGCAACTCGAAACGCGATCACCGGTTTGGCGGTCGCCGGAATTTTGTTCGGTGCTCTGTCGCCGGCCGCAGCGACCTGTTTTTGGCAATCGGGTCCGCTTCCTAACGATGGAGCGCCTCCGACTACGCCGTTTTCACTTTTGGCATTATCAGCGAACGACATTTGGGCTGCCAACAATGGCGACCGTGAATTGTTGCACTGGAACGGGTCGGCGTGGTCGGAGGTGACCATACCGGTCAACACGCCGCCGGATACCGGGCTTTTCTCGCTCGCAGTCACAGGCACGTCCGATAGCGATCTTTGGATCGACGCAATTTTTCGATCCGAGAGCGATCAATATGCGAAGTCGATCCATTTCGATGGGAACCGCTGGACCGTCACTCGCATGCCAACCGGATTTCCGCCTTCCAAGATATGTCCTGGCCAAGGCGATGGCCCGAACATAAGCGCAATGCAGGCGTTTTCTCCGACGGATGTCTGGTCCGCCGGCGAAGTGTGCCATATTGAAAACGGGAAGTCCATCTTCGAGGGAATATCCGAACATTGGGATGGCGTCCGATGGAACATTTTGCCATTCGCGGCGCCGCTAAAATTCTTGCCGTTTGGCCTACCGGAAGAAATGTCCGGCACTTCGGATCACGATATTTGGGTGTTAGGCGAACAAAGCGTGATCGAACATTTCAACGGAAGGCGTTGGGCGATCGCATCCGGATACGGGGCGCTCAACGCACTTATAGACGGCGTTTTCGCCGGAAGTCCTGACGATGCGTGGGCGGTTGGCTTCGTCCCAAAAACAGGTGATCCCGGGTCTCAGACTCGCACGTTCGCTGCGCATTGGAACGGAAGGGATTGGGAGCAATTTGCGACGCCGAACGAGGATGGCCCGAACTTCGAACGCGCAAACGCTTTGCGCGCAGTTTCAGGATCTGCGCCGAACGACGTATGGGCGGTGGGCGAAACCGATAAGCCCGGATCGCCCAATCACAACGCTCGGCTTCAGGTCATGCATTGGAATGGAGTGAACTGGTCGAACCACACAAGCGCACAACTGGGCGCGGGCGGTTTCTATTCTGTGGTGGATCTCGGAGTCCGCGATGTTTGGGCGCTCGGAGGCGATAATCCAAACTCAGGTTCGAGCAATCCGATTGCGTCGTTCCGGTGCTCGGCGGGCGCCTCAGAACCATTGGAAATCCCGTAGCTTTCACTCGGGGACCAAAAAGCACTAAGTTTATCTCACCCGTCCGGCATGACGCCACCCTTAGCGCACCTACGGGCCTAAAAAGGGGGTCGAGCGGCAATGCCCCACCCGATTTGGTGCGCCGCCGAGCAGGCGAGCGCCCACCTCCCAAATAATTAGTTGCGGTCGCCCCTCGCCGGCTCAGGAGACATGATCGCATGCACCGCCGTTTATTGCCATTTCTCGCAGTGTTCGGTTTCACGCTCGTTGCGCCCGGTGCCGCACAAGCCGCAGCGCAATCGCCTACCCCTGCGGCCGCAGCAGCAGCCACACCTGGTGACTATCAAAACTTCATCGATGGCTTGACGCCGCAACACGGGCTCTTCACATTGTGGCGCAAAGACGGCAAAGTCTACATCGAACTGAGCAAGGCGCAGCTCGACACCGACTTCATCGAAACGTCCACGCCGGCAACCGGCATGGGCGGCCTCGGCGTCACGCCGGGCAACCCCTATTTCCAATTCGCCCGCATCATGCGATTTTCGCGCAAGGACGACGACGTTGTGATCACGTTCCCCAACACGTCGTTCGTGGCGCCCGACGGTTCGCCGGCTGCCCTCGCCATTTCGCAGAATTTTCCGCCGTCGATGTTGTCGGTATCGAAGATCGTCGCGACCGATAGCGTGAGTGGTGACGTCGTCATCGAAGCCTCGCCGTTCTTGGGCGATGTGGCGGATATCGAAGACGCGCTTCGCGGCATCAGCGATAACCCGCAATCGCAGTATCACTTGGATCGCGAAAAGACGTATTTCGGCGATGCCAAATCTCTTCCGGACAACGCCATCATCGAAGCCGACCAGACGTGGGTGACCGGTCAGCCGGATCCGTCGGTCGACAACCTCGTGGACGCGCGCAGTTTTCAGCTCAAGATGAAATACAACATCACGCCGGCGCCGACGCCCGGCTCCTACACTCCCCGCCTAGCGGACGATCGCGTCGGCTACTATCCGGTCTTCATGCTGAACTACGGCGACGATCTCACGCGCGCACGGCAATTGCGCTACATCATGCGTTGGGATCTCCGGCCATCGAATCCATCGGGGGGAATGTCGCAAGCGACGAATCCGATGGTGTACTACATGTCGAACACGATCCCGTTCGAGTACCGTCAGACGATTAAGGACGCGTTGCTCACGTGGAATAAAGCGTTCGAAAAGATCGGCATCAGCAATGCGATCGTGGTCCGCGATCAGCCGTCCGACCCGAATTGGGATCCCGATGATATCCACGTCAATGTCGTGCACTGGCTGACACAATCGTACAACGGCGGCTACGCGCAAGCGGGCACCGTGTTCGACCCGCGCACCGGCCAAATCCTTAAGACCTCTATCGTGATCGACGCCGACCTGCTATATTTCGGCGGACTCAGCGCACGGGACTTCATCGCGCCGACAGTCGACGCACAGATATCGGACACGCCGTTCAGCTCGGAAGAGCAGTACGGCGAGGAAAAGCGCGCCTCGGCCATATTCGGCTTGTACGCGCTCAGTGCGATGGATGCGCCGCTTTCGCATGCGCAGACCTTGAAGTACACGCAGGACTTCCTCAAGTCGATCGTGCTGCACGAGTCCGGCCACGAGTGGGGGCTGCAGCACAACTTCATCGCGTCGGAGGCGTATACGCCCAAGGAGCTCCAGAACAAGGCGTTCACGTCACGTTACGGTCTTGCGAACACCGTCATGGAGTACACGCCCACCAATCTGTGGCCCCACGGAACGCCGCAAGGCGACTTCTTCCAGACCGTGCTCGGGCCATACGACTACTACGTCATACACTGGGGTTATGCGCAGGTTGCCGGAGCGTCGAACCCGCAAGCTGAGGTTCCCACGTTATCGCGCTGGGCGCAAGCCTGGCAGAACCCGTATTACCGCTTCGACATGGACGAGGACGTTCAGTGGGCCAACGGACACGCGATCGATCCGCGCGTCAATCAATTCGATCTTTCGACCGACAACATCGCCTGGTGCGATGGCCAGATCAAGATCGCCGACAACTTGATCGCGAAAGTGCCGACGCGCTTCACGCACGCAAGCGATACCCACGATGCGCAGGAACAAGCGTTTTTCGCAGGCTGGCGCCAGATCACTCGCTGCATGACGATTGCCAATCACTACGTGGGCGGCGAGTACGTGTCGCGGGCGCACATCGGCGATCCGGGCGCACCCCTGCCGTTGACCGCCGTCACTCGCACCGATGCGCGTCGCGCATTCGACTTGCTGGACCGGCGGCTGCTCGGCGCGTCGGCGTTCTCGTTTCCCGAGAACACGCTGCGGCAAATGGTCTACACCGAATGGGTGACCGACTTCGGCGAGCCGGTATGGGCGTACAATCCGCCGCTGCGTCACGACCTGCCGGTGTCGACGTTGGCCGAGACGATCCAGGCCAGTACGCTGACCCGCTTATTCCAGCCGACGATGCTGCAGCGCCTCGACGACCTCTCGCTCAAGTATCCCGCGGGCTCGACGATGAGCTTGTCCGATCTCTTCGCGTGGACGCAAGACGCCGTCTATCGCGATCTGCGCACCGGCAGCGCATCGAACGAAGTCCATCGCAGCGTGCAGCAGTGGTATGCGCGGAAGTTGTCGCAGATCGTGCTGAAACCGGCCGATGGAACGCCATTCGACGCGCAATCGCTCGCTCGTGCCGAACTCGTCAATCTGCAGAGCTCGTTGCAATCGGCTTCGGGGCATGGCGATGCATTGGCCGCGGCCCACGTGGCCAGCCTAAAGGCGATCGTGAATCAAACGCTGGACGCGCGCGTCATGGTGCCCGCCGGCCCGTAGGCGGGGTGAGGTGTACTAGGGCAAGCATCGCTTGCCCATCGAAAAAAAACTCGGGGCAAGCGATGCTTGCCCTAGTACGGAGGCCCAAAAAATGGGCGAGCGATGCTTGCCCTAGTACGGAGGCCCAAAAAATGGGCAAGCGATGCTTGCCCTAGTACAGGAACGACATGCACGGTGCCGCGCGGTACGGACAAGTCGTGCACCACGGACCGGGGCGAGGCGTGTCGTCGGCACTTGAGATTCCCGACGCAGCGGTGCGGACGCGCGACTCGATGGTGGCTCGATCGAGCTCCGGCACGGGCTCGAACGCGACGACTCCATCGCGGATGCGGGCGATGAGTCCGCGCGCCTCCAAACCGTACGCAGCCCGAACCGCTTCGCGATAGAGCGCGAGCTGCAGCGCGTAATCCGAAGGCGGTGCAGACCCCGTCTTGTAGTCGATGACGGCAGGATTGCCCGATGCATCGCGCGCGATCAGGTCGATGAATCCCGAAACGGTGACGCCGGCGATATCAAGCGTGAATGGCGCCTCTGCGTAGAGCGGCGTCCATCCGGCAAGGGCCGTGGTCATCGCATTCAGTGCGTCGACAGCGCGACGCGCGTCGGATTTCGACGGCGATTGGCCAAGTTCTTGAGCGGCTTGGCGTATCGCGTCGGACCCGGCGGCAGCATCGCGGCCTTCGATCCGAGACGCTGCCCAGAGTTCGAGCGCGCGATGGACAAGATCCCCGTACGCCCCGAGGCCGAGCAGCGAATCGGGGTCGCGGACGGGGCCGTCATATGTCTCGGAGTCGAACCTGGTCGAACGGTCCGCTGCAAGCGGCGGAATTCGGAGTTTCGCCGCGTAGGCCACGGCGCGCGGGCACTCCTCAAAGCGCCTGATGATTGAAAAGGAAAGCGGCAACGCCGACGCCGCCGAGGCGGGGCGTTCCGCCGGGAACATTCGCGACAAGTAGTCGCGCGCGCGCAAGCCGTTCTCTTGGGCCGGCGATGAACGCCCGTCACCCTCCGCCGTGCCGCGCACTAACGCCGACGGTACCGGTTCGTCGGCAGGCCACCCCATCGCGTCAAGCCACGCATAAGTCTCGTCCAAGAAATCGTGCGCCTTACCGTGTGGATTCGCGCGGCTCAATATTCGCCGCTTGCCGCTGACGTACAATTCGTCGCGCGCGCGCGTCAGCGCCACGTAGAACAGCCGGCGTTCTTCGCGGTCAACGGCAGCGCGGGAAGGGTGGTCGGCGTCTCGCGGCACCAATCCGTCGGCGTCGGCATCGAGCTGCCGCGCGAGCACATGGAACGGCTCGTGACCGTGGCCGTCTTCCGAACACAAGAGCGCACCATCGGCGTCGAGCGTCAGCAGAGCGGAGCGCGAATTGCTCGGCCAGACATCGGCGACGAACACCACCGGCCATTCGAGGCCCTTCGCATTGTGGACCGTGGTCACGACGACGGCATCGACCTCCGACGCATCGGCCTCGCGCTCGTCGCCCGATTCACTCTCCAACTCGTCGAGATAGTCCGTGAAATCGCGTGCGGACGCGCCGGGGTTCCTCTGCGCGAACCCAACCGCAAGCTGCTCGAGCTTCCGCAAATTCGCGAGCGCCTGCGGCGCGCGCCGATCGGCATTCTGTTCGTGGTATAGTCGAAGGCCGGCGCGATCCAGAACCGACGGGAACGCGGCCGTGAGCGACTGCCCCGCGAACTGCTCGAGCGCATCCAACGTCTCGCGAAGCCGCGCCACCCGAACGCGCCCGTCGGCGCTCACCGCGTGGCTCACCGGTTCGACGAACACGCGCCGTGCGAACGCCGTTGGATCGGATCTCAAAAGATTAGAAGAAAGTGCCACGACGTCCGCATCGTTCGCGCCGAAAACCGGCGACTGCACGATGCGGGCCGCCGCGTGAGAATCCAACGGGTCGGCCAACAGCCGCAGCCACGCCAACGCATCGAGCACTTCCGGCGCATCGTAAAACCCGACGCCGCCGGTCAATTGAAATGGCACTCCGGCACGCATCAGCGCGTCGGTATAGATCTGCGTGTTGGTCTTGTAGCGCAGCAGCACCGCGATATCGCGCGGGCGCAGATCGCCCCGCGAAAGCCGCGACGCTATTTGCCCGGCGAGCCACTCGGCTTCTATCCGGCGCTGCTCCGCGGCATTACGCGGTACGCCGTCGGCCTGCCACATGCTCGCGACCTTCACCACGCGCGCGCCGGCGGGGCCGCGGTGCGCCCGAAGTGGTTCGATGTCGCCCCTGTCGGCTGCGATCACCCGATGCGCGAAGTCGAGGATCTCTTGGCGCGAACGACGGCTCTGCGTGAGCCGGAACGGCACGCAGCCGGAAAGAGCTGCGAAGTCGTCCATGTTCTCGGGATGCGCGCCGCGGAACGCGTAGATGCTTTGCCGCACGTCGCCGACCGCGATCACCCGCTCGAGCGCTTCGCCGAAGACCGCTTGGAGAAAGCGATGCTGTGCCACGTCGGTGTCCTGATACTCGTCTACGATGCAATGCGCGAAGCGGCGTCGCAGCTCATCTCGAAGCGCCGGACGCTTGCGCACTTCGACGTCGGCGCGGAACAACAAGTCGGAATACGTCAGGGCCGGGCGCCGCAGCAACAGGCCGTCGAATTGCCGGAACAATGCGGCCGCGGCGCGCACGCGAGTGGAATACTCGTGCGATTCGCGCGTGAAGCGCGCATCGTCGATTTCGGCGAAGAGCTTGAAGCCTTTTTTCTTCACATACGGCTGTCGCAGTTGCCGAAACGGAATCGCTTGGATGCGTTCGCCGGCGGCGAGGGCGCGCCGTTCGAATTCATCCGGCGTGATCGCCGACTGCTTGAGCCGCATCATCACGCTGAAGAGGCCCGATATCAGATCGTCCGCGCGCCGGAGCGGAAATGCGGTGGGATCGACGTTCAGACGCCCGAGGACGAGATCGTCGGACGCAGCGCGAAAGATCAGCCGCGCATCGGCGTCCTCGAGGACGACCGTGTCGGGCGATAGTCCGATGTCGTACGCGTGATCGAGCAATACGTCATGCGCGAATGAGTGAAAGGTGGCGCATTGCGGCGGCTCCACGCCGGAGCCGAGTTCGCGCAACACGCGACCGCGCAACTCTGCGGCGGCCTTGCGGCCAAACGTGAGCAGCAAGAGTTTTGATGCCGGACATGCGCCGCTTTTGTGCAGCGCTACGACGCGGGCCACCACAGTATGGGTCTTGCCGGTCCCCGCACCGGCGTCGACCGTGGCCGGGATGCCGATCGGATGATCGACCACGCGCTGCTGCTCGTCGCTTAGACCCGTGCGCGGCGCGTCCGCCAACTCGCTCACGCGGTCACCATTCCCGGTCCAGGACAGACCTTTGTGTAGGGGCAGAAGCGGCACGTTGCGACGTCGACAGCCGTGACGAACGAGCGCATCTCACCGCCGGCGCATTCGGCCATGACTGCCGCACCGATCTCCAGCCACACGCGCTCGAGTTCGGCGCGAGTGAGATTTGAAGCGGCACCCGTCGGATCGAGTTCGTCCGGCGCTTCGAGAATTGCAACCGAGTCCGCATATGGCGCGGCATCGTCGCCCTTGCCGTCCTTGCCGCGCATGTAGATGAAGTCCATGCGCGCGACCCGCGCTCCAAACGCCGCTTCCACACCCGGCACGTAGAAGATGGTCTGCAGCGAAAGCCCGTCGGGAGCGTCGCCGAAAAGCGGGTCGCCGGCGCTCAACACCGCGAGCGCGCCGCGGACGGCCGCTGCGCAACCGATACCCTGCCGCCGGCCGAGTTTGTAGTCGCGGATGGCGAGCCGGCCGTCGGCGAGCCGGTCCACGCGATCCAACCGGCCGCGGACGTGAACTCCGGCCACCTCCGCTTCGACCCAGCGCTCCCGGTCGAGCACCGTGAACGGGTTGCGCAGCGCTTCGCCCGCGAGCAGCGCGGCATACCGGTGGAGGTAGCGCTCGACCCGCGCCGCTTCGTAACGCGCACGCGGCGCCTGGGGCGCGATGCCGAGCGCGGCCGCAAATGCCGGCGCTTCCTCGGCGGCGATGCGGTGCAGCGCAACGCGATAGCGCTCCGTCTCCGCAGCGGCATCAGTTACCGCCGTGAAGTTGGTTTCGCGTTCGTGAAAGCGCTGCAGCACGGTGTGCAAGTACATGCCGGGCTGTGTTGCATCGTCGTCGGCGCGATCCTCGAGTCCTAGCACGTACTTGTAATAGAATTGTCGAGGGCACTTGACGTACGCGGAAATGCCGCTGGGCGAAAGCGCACCGGTGTCGTATCGAAGCGACGCCGGCACCGACACTTCAAGCGTCGAACCCTCGACCAGTGCACGAAGCGGTGGACGCTCGCTCAGGTACTCGCGAACTCCCGGTGCCAGTCGTTCTGCCGGCGTCGCATTCGCGAGCGCTTCGGATACTTCGCGCGCGATGCGCCGCGGACCGAAAGGCGAGCCATCGGCACCGGCTCGAGCGACATTTTCCGAATCGCCGGCCAACATCGCGGCGAATGGCGACAGGGCCGATTCGATGCCGTCGGCATCGCGGACCGGTGCCGTCACCAACACGTCGAAGCGCGCGCGCGTCAACGCCACGTACCACAGCGACGCTTCTTCGCGGCGCGATTGTTCCGAACCGATGTCGGGCAACATTTCCGCGGCTCGCAACCGGTCGAGAATGCCATCGTCCAGCAATGGATGACGGCGTGGCCGCGCCGGCAGAACGCCTTCGAGCGCTTGCGGCATGACGACGGCATCGAACTCAAGACCCTTGGCCGCGTGGATGGACATAACGCGCACGCCCCCGGCATCGGCGTCGGGCGGTTCGACCGCGTCACCGAGCAACGCGACGATCTCTTCGAGTTCTTCGACGAATTTCGCGGTGGTGTATCTGCCGCCGCCAAGGCCACGCCACGCGCCGCGGAGATCGTGAGCGGCCGACATGAGTTGCGCGAGCCGCCGCGGCGAGACGCGCGGATCGAACCCCGGGACTTCCGCGGCGTCGCGCACCGCGCCCAACAGGTCGAGTTCGCGGACGACGGTGGCGACGAACTCGTCCGGCTCTTGCGCGGCGTATGCCGCGAGCACTCGCCGCCACGCGGCCGCGAATTCAGCGAACGGACGTCTTCCCTGCGGCGGCTCCGCGATCAGGGCATCGAATGGCTCGAACGGCTCATCGCGCAGCGCCATACGGACTGTGATGGCGCGATAGCCGATCAACGGGTTGACGAGCAGCGAGGTCCAGCGATTAGCGTCGCGTTGCGCGCGGATGAGCGCCAGCGCCGCGCCGATCGCGGCGATCAGCGGATCGTCGTGAATGCCTGCGCCTGCGTGCGCTGCCACCGGCACGCCGCGCTCGGCCAACGACGCGGCGACAAGTGTGCGCAGCGGTTCGACCGCGCGCAGCAGCACCGCGATCTGCGAGGGAGCGGTGCCCGACGCGATGCGCTGCGCGATGTGGTCGGCGATGAGCGACGCCTCGTCTTTTTGCGAGGCGGGCCGGCGCAGCGTGACCGATCCGGGCAGGGCCCGATTCTCCGCCGTGGTGAGCGATTGCGGATCGAGCGATTGGGTTGCGTTGGCGACGTCGAGAACGGCCTGCGCCGACCGGCGGTTGGCGGTGAGCGAGAGCACGGCGCAGTTGAACCGCTCGCCGACTTGACGGACGTTGTCCGGATTCGCGCCGCGAAAGCGATAGATGGACTGATTGACGTCGCCGACGAAGCAGATCGCAGGCCGGGGATTAGGCGCGGTGCGCGCATCGCCGGCCAAAAGCTCGAGCAGGCGAAGCTGCACCGCGTCGCTGTCTTGAAACTCGTCGACCAGGATGTGCGCGAATCTGCCGGCGCGCCACCAGCGCGATGCCGGAGACGCCGGGTCTCCAAGCGCGGCGACTGCGTCGTTGACGTAATCGCGGAAGTCCGACATCCCAAGCCGGCCGCGCTCGGCTTCCATCGCCGAAAAAAGCGAAGCCAAATCCTTGAGCCGCGGATTCGACGCGTCTCGCGCGATGTGCGCGAGATCTTTCGGCGTCGCTCCCTGCCCCTTCGCTTGTGCGAAGAACGTGAGGGCATCCGTGGCGAAGCGTGTGCTACCGCGCGCCGCAAGCGGAATGGTGCTGAGGGACGCGCGCTGCACCACCTGTTGAAATAACAACCTCTCGATGATCGGCGTCAGCAGCCGGTGGCTGCGCGATCGAGGCGCGTCGCCATCGATGAGCCGCGCACAAAATCCGTGAAACGTGCGGACGTGCAACTCGCGGACGGCGAACGCCCCGGCGGCCGATTCGCGAAGGCGTTTCACGATCCGTTCGCGCATGGCGCCGGTGGCATGGCGCGAAAAAGTCAGAACGAGGATCTCGGCCGGAGCCACGCCGCGCTCGGCGACGAGCCACGCGAACCGCCGCGCGAGCGTTTCCGTCTTGCCTGTGCCAGGGCCGGCGAACACGAGCAGATGGCTGCCTTCGTGTTCGATGACGCTCCGCTGTTCGCGTGTTGGCTCGAACGTATCCATTCCCGTCGATGTTCCCGACGCGACCGCGAGCGCTCCTGTGCGCGACGCAGGTACGCGTCGCGGTGAGGTGCGAACGGTCAGTCCCGGGAGGGTCAAAATATGATTCATGCTCTGGTTCTGGCGGTCGCGATGGCGGCGACTCCGGCGCACGCGCCGATGGCGATGGCGACGCCGGCCGCGCAGCCCAAGCCGACCGCTGCGGAAGCCTCATTCATTTCGAGCGTCAGCGCCGTGCTGCTGGCCAAGTATCCCACCGTCAAGGAGGCGCAAGCCGCCGGCTACATGCAGCTCACCCGGCTTGAGCCCGACGACCACACATACGTCTACTCGGATATGACATACGACAAGATCGATCGGCTTCGACCGAATTTCTTGTGGTACGACCGCAATGGCAAGCTCGTCGGTCTCGACTACGAATACGCGAAGTGGGCGTGGCCGAAGGTCCCCTCGATGACAGCCTATCCCGTGGCCGCATCTCGCTGGGTCACCGTTCCGCAGCACATGCACTACGCGTACCGCATCGGCAACGGGCCGGTCCAGACGCACGGCGCCCGCGCACTGCCCAACTTGCAGAAGGATCCGATCACGGCGGACGACCTCAAAGCCGACAAGATGCTGCCGGCTGGAGCCACGTTGGTATGGGCGCACTTTCACCCGACATGTTGGGACCTAGGATTTTGGCTCGTGCCGAATCCGAACGGCGCATTCGCAGATCTGAATCCAAACGTCAAGTGATTGCGTTGAGTTAGTTGTGGACAACGGTCGAGGAAAAGCAGCTTTCTATGCGCTACTGGCAGCCGTCGCGGTCGTCGCGGCGGCTCCAGCTTTGGCTCTCGACCCCGATTCTGGCGTAGTGCCGCAGCCTACGTCGAGCGACTCGCCGCTGCCATCGCCATCGCCATCGCCAACCATTCCGGGCGGTCTAACGGCGCTGCAGATCTTCTCCACGGCGCAGCGTGTCGCGCGTGAGAATCCCGACCCGCCGTATATGACCTATCAGATGCACGAGATATTCGTGCACCACGGCAAACCGTTCAACTACGATTATCGCGTTTGGTACCGTTCCGACGGCAAAGGCATGATGCAGGATATGGCGCCCAGCCGCAACGGCGGCCACACGCCGATTTTCGGGTATCCGTTTCCGGTGGCCCCGGACGACAACATACTCTTGTACGCCACGCCCGCGCCGCGATCGACCGTTCCTCCGCCCGTGGGGAGTCCACAGACGATGCCGTCGGGGGTGCCCACCCCCGCTGTGCTCGGCGTGCAAAGCGTCACCGCCGACCGGTACTATAAAGTATGGTTCGTGGGAATGGAGGATTTCGACGGCCATCACACATTTCACATCGGCATGCAATCACTCAACGACGATCGCACACATCCGTGGAAAGATATGTGGGTGGACACCCAAACATTCGAGGTGTGGAAAGCTCACGCTTCCGGCTCCGGTAGCAAAGGGCCGGCCACGGGAAGTGTCGAGGCCGACGTATGGTTCGGTCCGGTCGGGTCCTACTGGCTGATCACCCGCGCACAGGGCGACGGACAGGTGCGAATGGCGTTTCTTTCAGACAGCGG
>Ga0208849_1001740_pt1 | contig 13848 bp, 10 predicted proteins | sample NGESurdeep072012_10_FD_184470 | JGI IMG/M metagenome (GOLD analysis project Ga0208849, IMG submission 184470) | Arctic peat soil microbial communities from Barrow, Alaska - NGEE Surface sample 53-3 deep-072012 (SPAdes) | ecosystem: Environmental > Terrestrial > Soil > Wetlands > Peat ...
CCGCCGACAAGACGAAACGCTCTCGCAAGTCCGGCGTGTTCTTCACCCCGGCGGCCGATTTGTCGCCGAGATGGGCGGCCACGGCAACATTGCCGCCATCCGCGCCGCCTTCGCCGCCGTCCTCGCGCGCCACGGATTTGCTTCTCTCGGCGACCGCGGCAATTACTATCCCACTGCCGAGGAGTACGGCAGCCGTCTGGAGCGGCAAGGATTTACCGTGCAAAAGATCGTTCACTTCCCTCGCCCAACATTGCTACCCGCGAGCGGCATGGCCGGCTGGTTAAACACCTTTTCCCGCGGCGCTCTCGATGCGTTGCCTGAGAAATTGCGCAATCCCGTCGTCGAAGAAACCGTAGCCTTGCTCGCTCCGGTTCTTCGCGCGCATGATGGACAATGGACCGCCGACTATGTGCGCCTGAGGTTTATCGCGACAGCCCGATAGCCTCGAATCCTGATGGCCTCGAATCCTGGTAGCCTCCATTGAAGACCGTCAGATGTCTCGCTCCTGCCGCTGTGCTAACGTTCAAGCGTGAGCGTGCCTGGCAAAGTGGAAATAAAGAAACCCGCGGACAGCAAACGCCGATTACCTGGGCTGGCGCAAAAAGATGGATTGATCCGCCATCCATTCGACCTCGAATTTGGCGTGCGCACCAGCGGCCTGGTTGCGGGGCGCCACCTCGGCTCAGGTCATCGCCATGACCGGCACGTGACGGCCTACTACGCAGTCGCGCCTTCCGTTTTTCAAGGGATAATTGTCCGCTGGCGTCGATGCAAGCCACTCGCGCCGATTGACTCATACACATTCATCGATCTCGGCGCAGGCATGGGGCGTGCGATGCTCCTCGCTGCCAATTATCCGTTTCGCGCCGTCATTGGTGTTGAGTTGCATCCCACGCTGGCACGCATCGCGCGCAGGAATCTTGCGCTATGGCGTGCCGCCGGTCGCGCGCGCACGCCAGTGCGCATGCTTTGCCGCGACGCCACGGATTTCCCGCTCCCTGCCGGACCGTGCGTTGCGTTTCTCTTCAATCCCTTTGGCGCGCCAGTGCTGCGCCGCCTTTTACGCGCCTGGAGCCGCACTCTTGCCGAACGCGCAGGCCAACTGGATATTCTTTACGTGAACAACGAGCAGGAAAACGTGCTCAGGCGCGAACCATGCTTCGAGCGGCTCTTTCACGGCCAGATCCGCCGTTCGCATGGGGATGCCGTCGCCGACCGAACAATCCTCAAGCGACAACCCGGCGCGGAGTACGCCGCACCGGGCTGGGAGGACTGCTCAATCTACCGCTGGGCAGGCTAACGCTTAACCGGATGATAGACAGCGACAGAACAGCTTCGAATGTCTCCCGGCATGTAATCGTTTTCCAGATTGTCAACCTGAGTAAGCACGAGTAAGATTGCGGAGTTATGAATAAGCTAACCGCAGTTGCCGCCTTCCTCGCCTCCGCGCTTCTTCCAATCAGCTTGTGCGCGCAGTCGCCCTCGCTCACCATCCAGGTTGACCATCCCACCGCCGCAGTCAGTCCCACGCTGTATGGGCTTATGACCGAGGAGATCAACTACTCCTACGACGGCGGAATCTACGGCGAGCTGATTCGCGACCGCACGCCCAGCCAGGCTTGGGACGCGCTCAGACTGTGGCCAATGGTCGCGCGCGGCGACTCCGTCGTGAATGTCTCCATCGACGACTCCGGCGGCCTCAGTAAGGTGCTCCCGCGCAGCCTCCGCGTCACGGTGGCCAAGGCCTCGCCCGCATCGCCCGCCGGAGTTGAGAACGGCGGCTACTGGGGCATCCCCGTGCGCCCCCACACCGTTTACAGCGGGTCTTTTTACGCCAAAGCAGACGCCACGGATATTCCCGTCACAGTCGCGTTGCAAAACGATCAGACCGGCATCGTAGCTGCCTCAGCCACCGTCTCCAGCGTAAGTGGCGATTGGAAGCGCTTCACCTTCACCCTCAAGACCGGCGCAGTGCCGGTCTCTTCAAATAACCACCTCATCCTGACCATCGCAAAGCCGGCGACGATCTGGCTCAATCTTGTCTCGCTCTTTCCGCCCACCTATCATGATCGTGAAGACGGCAATCGCGCCGACATTATGGATAAGCTCGCCGCGATGCAGCCGAAATTCCTGCGCCTTCCCGGCGGGAATTATCTTGAAGGCGAACACATCTCTGAACGCTTTGACTGGAAAAAGACCATCGGCCCATGGGGCGACCGTCCCACGCACATGAGCCCCTGGCACTATCGCTCTTCTGACGGCATGGGCCTGCTGGAATTCCTCGAGTGGTGCGAAGACCTCAAGATGCAGCCCGTGCTCGCCGTCTATGCCGGCTACTCCCTTGCCGGTGAACACGTCGATCCCGGTCCCGCCCTCGAGCCTTACGTGCAAGACGCGCTCGAAGAAATTGAGTACGTCACCGGCAGCGCAGATACCAAATGGGGCGCTGAACGCGTGAAGGACGGCCATCCCGCGCCCTTCGCGCTGCGCTATATCGAAGTCGGCAACGAAGATCAGTTCGACCATTCTCACTCTTACGACGGCCGCTTCGCGCAGTTTTATCACGCCATCAAGCAGCGCTATCCCGATCTTCAGATTATTGCCACCACTCCGGTGAAGGGCGTGACGCCCGACGTTCTTGACGAGCACTTCTACATGTCCGCCGCGCAGTCTTTTTCTGAAGCGCATCACTACGACGCAGCAGACCGCAATGGGCCTAAGATTTTTGTCGGCGAGTGGGCAACGCGCGAGGGCGACCCCACGCCGAACCTCGAAGCTGCGCTTGCAGACGCAGCCTGGCTCACCGGGCTCGAGCGCAACAGCGACCTGATTATTATGTCCAGCTACGCGCCGCTCTTCGTCAACGTCAATCCCGGCGGCATGCAGTGGGCGCCCGACCTCATCGGCTACGACGCGCTCTCGAGCTACGGCTCGCCCAGCTACTGGACGCAGGTCATGTTCTCCACTCACCTCGGAACCGAAATCGTCCCCGCCGCGCTCGCCAACGCGCCGCCGCGCGTCTTTGCATCGGTCACACGTAACGATGCAACGCACAAGCTCTTCGTCAAAGTCGTTAACGCAACCTCAACCGCGCAGCCTGTTGCGATTGAGCTTGACGGCGTAAAGAAGCTCGCGCCGCGGGCAACGCTCACCACTATGAGCGGCAAAACACCCAACGCGACCAACAGCATCACCCATCCTGACGCCCTGGTTCCGGTCACTCGTACAGTTCCTGTTGCGGGCAAAAAGTTCACCCAGACATTCGCGCCTTACTCGGTCAACGTGCTGGAGCTAAGCTACTGATTTCCGGTAATGGGTCAATTTGGATGTGCTTTGAAGCGACTGGATGTGCTTTGAAGGGACTGGATGTGCTTTGAAGAGGCTGGATGTGCTTTGAAGGGACTCGATGTGCTTTGAAGGGGCACGGCTTTAGCCGTGCCGTAAATTATGCACAATGAGTAGGGCTTTAGCCCCTGAGGGAAAGTTTTTTTCAAACTGATCCACTACCCAATTTCCGCATCCGCACCAGAGTCATTGGCTTGAGCCTCGCTTCCCGCATCCGCGTGTCTCATTTAAAGTAAATTCATCGTGATTATCGATTTCGCAAGGCGAGCGCACGACCATAACTGGGAGATGGATCCCATTACGCGATCTCTGCTCGACACCGATTTCTACAAGCTCCTCATGCTCCAGTTCATCTGGAAGAACTTTCCGCGAACGCACGCCACATTCACCCTCATCAATCGCACCACATCCGTGCAACTCGGCAAAATTGTCAGCGTCGAGCAATTACGCGAGCAACTCCAAGCCACGCGGCGTCTCCGCTTTCGCAAATCCGAGCTGGTCTGGCTCGCCGGCAACACCTTCTACGGCCGCCGTGGAATATTCGAGCCTGCATTTCTCGACTGGCTCGAGCACGAATTCGAGCTATCCGACTTCGAGCTTTCCGTCCACGACGGCCAGCTTCAGCTTCAGTTCGAAGGACTCTGGTCCGGAACATCGATGTGGGAGATCTACGCGCTCTCTGAAATCGGCGAGCTGAAGACGCGCGCCACGCTAAAAGATCTGAGCGAATTTGAGCTCGACATTCTTTACGCCCGCGCAAAAACCCGGCTCTGGGAAAAGATGGAGCGCCTGCGCGGAGTTCCCGATCTCAGCATCAGCGACTTCGGCACGCGTCGCAGGCACAGCTTTCTCTGGCACGAGTACGTCGTCAACGCCATGCGCGATACCATCGGCGAATGTTTCTCCGGAACCTCGAACGCATACCTCGCCTACAAGCACAATCTTGAAGCAATCGGCACCAACGGCCACGAGCTGCCCATGGCCATGGCCGCTCTGGCCTGCGACGACGAGGAGCTGCGCAACTCCCAGTACGCGCTGCTCGATCTATGGCAAAGGAGCTATCAGGGCGAACTGCTCATTTTGCTTCCTGACACGTTCGGCACCACGCAATTTCTGCGCGGGGCTCCTGAATGGGTAACCAACTGGACCGGCCAGCGCATCGACAGCAAGGATGCATACGTGGCCGGCGACGAATACATCGCCTGGCTTGAGCGCCACGGCGCCGACCCGCGCCAGAAGCGCCTCATCGCCAGCGACGCACTCGACGTCGAGCAGATTCTTGGCCTGCATGCCTACTTCGCCGGAACCCTGCTCAACGGCGCCTCGCCTGACGATTTCCGCTCCGCGAGCGACTTCCTCGATTCCGGCCGCTGGGTTCCCAATCGCCGCATCCGATTCAGCGCCGGTTGGGGCACGCTGCTCACAAACGACTTTCGTGGTTGCAATCCGCAAGGCAACGACGCCTTCAACCCCATCGGCCTCGTCTGCAAGTTGAGTGAGGCCGACGGCAGGGCCGCCGTCAAGCTCTCCGACAATTTTGCCAAGGCCTTGGGAAATCCCAAAGAAGCCGAGCGCTACCGGCGCATCTTCGGCGTCGCCGGCGTCGCCGACGTGCCTGTCTTGACGTGATGCTTCCAGGTCGCTACGCAGCACAGCTTCGGCAGGAGCTCGTCCTGCGCAATCGAATTTACGCGGGCGGGCGCGCGCACGTCGAAAGCTACGGTTCCGCGCCCGTGGTCGTTTACGAACCTGAGTGCGGCCGCCACGGAAACTTCTTTAGCGCCGCCTATACAGCGATAGCGGCGAACCCAGACTGGATGCGCCGCTTCGATAAAGTTCACGCGCAAGCAGCACGCTCACTGCCCAGGCCGCAACTCGATTCCGCTCGACGTTGGCGCGAGCTCGATTCCTCCATGAGCTCCGATGCTTTGCTCATGAATATTTTCTGTACGCCCGGCGTCGCCGATTCTCAGGCGATGCGAGACACGCTTGGCGTGGATGTCGAAGCCGTCCCTATCTTCGGCTGGAAGGCACGTGTGCCCCTCGCAAACGGACGTTTCGACCGCACCGAGATCGATATGCGTCTCGGTTCCCTGCTGGCCGAGGCAAAGCTTACCGAGGTTGGCTTCCAAACTCGCGCCGCGACAATCGTCGAGGCCTACCGTGATTTCGACACCGTCTTCGACCGCGATCGTCTCCCGCGCGTTGAGATCCCCACATCGCGCTGGTTGCGGGCCAGCGAGTTTCCCGAGAACAACTCACAGGAATTCGAAAGCATCATCGCCGATCCTGCCCTCGCCTCCGCTGTTGATACAATTTTTCGTCCGCCCGGCGGACCAGGATACGCCGGCTATCAACTCATCCGCAGTGTGCTCGCAGCCCATGCAGCGGAATGCAGCTTCTGCGTCATCCACGACGCGCGCCGCCCTGACCTGCGCGAGGAATGGTTTCAAATCATGGCCGCCGTCAAAAGCGCCGACTTGCGCGTACGCCTCAAGGTCCTTACCTGGCAAGAGTTGGCCACGCTTCTTCCTGTGGCGCTTCAGGAATTTCTCGATGTCAAGTACGGCATCGTCGCGCCTGGAAATACACCCTCCCCGCTCGGTGACGCGACGACTTCGCCTTTGTAGCGCCGGGGTCCTCGCCGGCTGTCGTGTGGGCGTCCTCGCCCGCACGACCTTACAGCCCCAGAATTCTCCGGTTTTTCTCCGCATCCGCCCCGCCCCCCGCAAAATCGTCGAATGCCCGATCGGTGACGTGAATGATTTGTTCCCGCACAAACTCCGCGCCCTCCGCCGCGCCCTGCTCGGGATGCTTGATGCAGCACTCCCACTCCACCACTGCCCAACCCGGATAGTTGTACTGCGCCATCTTGCTGAAGATCTGCCGGAAATCAATCTGGCCATCGCCAAGCGAGCGAAAGCGTCCCGGCCGGTCAATCCAATTCTGGTAGCCTCCATAAACTCCCGACCGCCCGCTCGGCCGAAACTCCGCATCCTTCACATGAAACGCGCGCACTCGATCGTGATAAATATCCAGAAAAGCCAGATAATCCATCTGCTGCAGCACCATGTGGCTAGGGTCGTACAGAATATTCGCGCGCGGATGGTCGCCTACCGAGCCGAGAAAGTGCTCGAAGGTCGCGCCGTCATGCAGGTCCTCACCGGGATGCAGCTCAAAGCACACATCCACTCCCACCTCGTCGAACGCATTCAAAATCGGCAGCCATCGCCGCCCCAACTCCTTGAACGCTTCATCGATCAGCCCTGCAGGCCGCTGCGGCCACGGATAAAGAAACGGCCACGCCAGCGCACCCGAAAAAGTCGCGTGCGCATTCAGTCCCAGGTTGCGGCTGGCCTTCGCCGCTGACCAAAGCTGCTCCACGGCCCACGCAGTCCGCGCCTTTACGTTTCCATGCAGCTCCGATGGCGCAAAAGCATCGAGCAGCGTATCAAACGCCGGATGGCTCGCGACGAGCTGCCCCTGAAGATGCGTTGAGAGCTCAGTGATCGCAAGCCCCGCCTTCGCCGCAACGCCCTTCACCTCATCGCAATACGTCTGGCTTTCGGCAGCCTGTTCAAGGTCAAAGAGCCTTCCGTCCCAGCTCGGAATCTGAATTCCCACGTAGCCGTGCCCCGCTGCCCACTTCGCCAATTCCTCAAGCGTGTTGCATGGCGCTTTATCGCCAGCGAATTGCGCCAGAAAAATCCCCGGTCCTTTAATCGTCTTCATTGCTTTTCTCCGCTATGAATCGTTTCTCGATATCGCGCCGTTTGCAGGACGTCGGAATTCGAGATCATTCATTCCATCGAGACGCGTCGCATCTGCACGTCCAGCCAGGAGCTAGAAGCTAGTAGCCAGAAGCTTGCACTTCAAAACTCCACCCAGCCTTCTCTGCGGTTGCTTTCGATCGACCGCTCCATAAACCGCATTCCCCTTACGCCCGCTCGAATGCCCGGCAACGTCGCCGGCAATGCGCCCGATCTTCCCTGCTTCCACGCAACCAGCACATCGGCAAATTCGCGATAGAGCACCGCGAATGCTTCCAAATACCCCTCAGGATGACCCGCAGGAGTGCGCGCAACAGCCCTTGCATCGCTGCCCAGATAACTCATCGCCGCGTGATGAATCTCCTCCGGCTTGTCCAGCCATTTCACCTTGAGCCGGTTCGGATCCTGCTGCCGCCATTCGAGCGAACCCTCCTCGCCATAGATGCGCAGCAGCAACTCGTTCATCTCGCCCGCCGCCACCTGCGAACAAGCCAACGTGCCAGCCGCTCCGTTGTTCATCCTCACAAACGCGTTGCAATCGTCATCCAGCCTTCGCGCCGGCACCACTGAGCGCAGCGTCGCGTTGATCGCCGTCACCTCCAGTCCGCTCACATATTCGAGCAGATGAAATGCATGCGTGCCAATATCGCCAATCGCCCCGCCCGGTCCGTTGCGCGCCGGATCAGTCCGCCACTCTGCCTGCTTTTGTCCGCTCGCCTCAATCGGCCGGCTCAGCCACCCTTGAAAATATTCGACAGCCACTTTGCGAATTTTGCCCAGTTTACCCGCCGCGCACATCGCCCGCGCCTCACGCACCGTCTGGTACCCCGCATAGGTATGCGTCAATCCATAAGGCAGGCCTGCCTTCACCACCGCAGCTTCGAGTTTCAGCGCCTCCTCATACGTAGCTGTCAGCGGCTTGTCGCTCATCACCGGAATCCCAGCATCCAGCGCCGCCAGCGCAATCGGCAAATGCAAATGATTCGGTGTCACGATCGCCACAAAGTCGATCCCGTCTGCCCGCTTGCCTTCGGCTTCAATCATCGCTTTATAGTTCGCATATGCACGCGAAGGATCGACGTGAAACTTCGCGCCCGCCTCGCGCGAGCGCTCCGCCGACTGCGAAAATGCTCCCGCAACCAGCTCGATCTTTCCATCCATCTCCGCCGCAATGCGGTGCACAGGGCCAATAAACGCACCCGGCCCGCCGCCCACCATTCCCATGCGCAGCTTGCGCTCTTCCGCCATCGCTTCACTTCACCTTCGGCCTTCGCCGCCGCCTTCGTGATGCCTCGCTCCGGGCTTTTCTATTCCCTAATCCCTATTCCCTAGCCCCTGCCTTTCAAACGTTCACTCCGCTGGCAAGGTAGCCTCCATCAACCGCGAGCACCTCGCCGGTTACGAATCCCGCTGCCTCTGACGCCAGAAAAATCACCGGCCCTACAATTTCTCCCGGGCGGCCAAAGCGATGCATCGGCGTGCGCGTCAGCAATTCCTCGCCGCGTAGCGTGTCCTTCACCAGCGGCTCGCTCATCTCCGTGGGAAAAACGCCCGGCGCAATCGCATTCACATTCACGCCCGATTCCGCCAATTCGATGGCCAGTGTCCGCGTGAGCGAAGCCACCGCGCTCTTACTTGCCCCATACGCCGCCAACTGAAACGAGCCGCGAAATGCCGTCGACGACGCCACGTTGATAATTCGTCCATAGTGCGCGTTAACCATCGTGCGCCCAAAAATCTGGCAGGCGCGCATGGTTCCGGTCAGGTTGGTGTCGATGATCTTCAACCATTCGCTTTCATCCTCGTCGAGCGTTGGCACCTTCTTGGCCATGCCTGCGGCATTCACCAGAATGTCCACCTTGCCGAACGCCGTTATCACCGCATCGTGCAACTGCTGGATCGATGCGCGGTCCAGCACGTCGCATACAACGCGCAGCGTGCGCCGCGCAAGCTTTTCAATCTCGCGCGCTGCATCCTTCACGTGTTCCGCTTCTCGCGAGCTGGCCACGACGTCGGCGCCCGCGGCGGCAAAGCCCAGCGAAATCTCGCGGCCAAGGCCGGTGGTACCGCCGATGACAACCGCAACGCGCCCGTCCAGCTCAAAAAGTTCCTGGCCCTTCAATCGTTCCTCCAGACCCGCGCCTGCGTCTTATTCGTCGCCGTGCAATCCTCTGCGTCACTCGGCAATTTCAAACAAGCCTAGCCTATATGATGCCTCCTGGCCGCGGTCTTGTATCCTGCCGATCTTTAATCGCTATCTAACTAATCTCGGTCGATTCTCGTCCGGCTCTCCAATCGCTTCCAGACCATCCCCGCCGCAGTGAGCTAAAGTATTGGTTGACCATGAACCAGCTTTCCATTCCCGATTCCAATCGCCGATGGGACTGCCTCAGCCTCGGCGAAGTCATGCTTCGCCTCGATCCCGGCGAAGGCCGCATCCACACCGCGCGCCAATTTCAACTCTGGGAGGGTGGCGGCGAATACAACGTCGCCCGCGGCCTGCGACGCTGCTTCGGCCTGCGCACCGCCATTGCGACCGCACTCGCCGATAACCCCGTCGGCCGTCTCGTCGAAGATTTTATCTTTCACGGTGGCGTCGATCCATCCCTCATCCGCTGGATTCCTTACGATGGCGTCGGCCGCACCGTGCGCAACGGCCTCAACTTTACTGAGCGCGGTTTCGGAATGCGCGCCGCCGCAGGCTGTTCCGACCGCGGCCACACCGCCATCAGCCAGGTCAAGCCGGGTGACTTCGATTGGGACGTGATTCTGGGCAGCGAAAACGGCACGAGGTGGCTCCATGCCGGCGGAATCTTCGCCGCACTCTCCGCTTCCACCGCCGATGTGGCCGTCGAAGCCATGGACGCCGCCCGCAAATATTCAACGCCCATCTCTTACGACCTCAACTTCCGCGACTCGCTCTGGAAGTCGATCGGCGGCAAAGCCAAAGCGCAGGAAGTGAATCGCGCCATCGTGCGCAAAGTCGATGTGCTCCTCGGCAACGAAGAAGATTTTTCCGCCATGCTCGGCATCGCCATCAAAGGCGTCAGCGAAGACTTCGTCGAGCTGCCCATCGCGGGCTACGAAGAGATGCTCCGCGAAGTCGCCGCCGCGTTTCCGAATCTCAAACTCATCGCCAGCACTCTGCGTACCGTTCACTCCGCCAGCCGCAACGGATGGGGCGCCATTGCGCTCTACGAAGACAAGATTGTCCACGTTCCGCAACACGACATCGATATTCTCGATCGCGTCGGCGGCGGCGACAGTTTTGCCTCTGGTCTCATTTACGGCTTGCTCGCCAACAAGGGAATCGATTGGGCTGTCCGCTGCGGAGTGGCTCACGGCGCGCTCGCCATGACCACCCCCGGCGATACCAGCATGGCCACGCTCGCCGAGGTTGAACACCTTATGAAAGGTGGCTCGGCGCGCATCGCGCGATGAAATCGCCGAGCCCGTTCGAATTTGCCGACAATGGACTTGAAAGGCACGACTTTAGTCGTGCCGCCAGCAGCGAGAATAATTGCGGGAGCTTTAGCCCCTGAGGAAATTACAAATGGCGGAAGCAACAGCTGAAATCATCGAGCGCGTCGGCCTCATTCCCGTTCTGCGCGCGAAAAGCGTCACCCAGGGCCGCGCCGTCGTCGACGCAATGGTTGCCGGCGGCGTCACCGTCGTTGAAGTCACCATGACCGTTCCCGGCGCAATCGATCTCCTAAAAGAACTCAAAAAGGCCTACGGCTCCAAACTTCTTCTCGGCTCCGGCACCGTCACTACCGCCGATCAAGCCCAGGCCACAATTGACGCCGGCGCTGAGTTCGTCGTCAGCCCCAGTTTGCATCCTGAAGTAATTTCCAAAACCAAAGCAAACAAGAAAATCTCATGTCCCGGCGCTCTCACGCCCACTGAGGTCATCACCGCCTGGAACGCCGGCGCAGACTACGTCAAAATATTTCCCTGCTCGGCCGTCGGCGGCGCAAACTACCTAAAGTCGCTCCTCGCGCCCTTCCCGCATCTCAAGCTCATCCCCACAGGCGGCGTCACGCTCGACACCGCCGCGAGTTTTATCAAGGCCGGCGCGCGCGCACTCGGGGTGGGCAGCGATCTAGTCAATCTCGCCGCAGTAGACGCGGGAAATGCCGAAACCATCACGGAAACTGCACGCGCTTATCTGAAAGTTCTAGCCGACGCGCGAAAAGCCTGACTCGCTACGCTCCACGCCGACCGCTCCTCCGATTCAACGAAGCGCCTATAATCCGTGCGTAAGGCGGCGCTGCTTCCTCTCAATCTCATCCCAGCGCTGCCGGTCTACGCGATGCAGCCTTTCGAAACCGATCCGATCAAATCCGCGCGGCGTTTTTATGCCGAGGAATTGTGCCGCATCAGTCACATCTCCTCACCCGCAATTCTTGCGGCCTTTTCCACCGTCGCTCGCGAGCGTTTCGTCGGCCCCGGTCCCTGGATGATTCAAACAATGATTCAGACCAGCGGCACACAATTCTTCACCGAGAGCGACGATCCCCGCAACGTCTATCGCGATGCGCTGATAGTTCTCGATGCGGCTAAGCGACTGAACAACGGCCAGCCCAGCTTGTGGGCCTTTCATCTCAGCCTGCTCGACGTCCACCCCGGTGATCGCATCATTCATCTCGGCTGCGGCGCAGGCTATTACTCTGCCATCCTCGCCGAGCTTACCGGCCCGCATGGCAGCGTCGTCGCCGTCGAAATCGACGAAGCACTCGCGACCCGCGCCCGCATTGCGCTCGAACCCTGGCCTCAAGTCACCGTCGCTCATGCAGACGGCGCGGAGGGTCCGTTCGATCCAGTCGATGTGGTCGTCGTCAGCGCCGGCGCAACGCATCCGCTCTCTGCATGGCTCGCCGCTCTCAATCCCGAAGGCAAGCTCCTCTTTCCGCTCACTCCAACGCGCGGTCCGGGCGCCATGGCAACCATTACTCGCAAGGGTGCGGGTCTCTTCGCGGCAACGCTCTGTGGTTCCGTCTTCTTTGTCGATTTTGAGGGCGCGCGCGATCCTGCTCTGGACGGCGAGCTTTCCCGCGCGCTCAAGCGCGACAACGGCGCCAGCGTCCGTTCTCTTCGTCTCGATCCTCACGAGAAGGACGAATCCTGCTGGCTTCACGGCAGCGGCTGGTGCTTCTCGCGCCGCGCTGCGGTTTCCAACAGCCCTGAATAGTCGGCACACTCGCCTGCTTGACGCGATAGACGGCTTCGAGATTCACGAGTGCAGATTCGCGGTTGCCCCACCCTTTCCGGCGTCTTTTTGCCGGAAGGGTGGGAGCCGCCTACTGGCTATTGGCTACTCCCTATTGCCTGCTTCTCTAAAGCACCCGCGCCAGCCACTTCCCCGTGTGCGAGTGCAGATTCGCCGCAACCTTCTCCGGCGGTCCCTCCACCACAATGCGCCCGCCGCCCTCGCCGCCCTCCGGCCCCAGGTCGATCACCCAATCCGCGCACTTGATCACGTCCAGGTTGTGCTCAATCACGATCAGCGATCCGCCGCCATCGATCAATTTGCGAAACGCCGTCAGCAGCTTCGACACATCGTCAAAGTGCAGCCCTGTCGTCGGCTCGTCCAGAATGTACAGCACGCGGCTGGCCTGCGAAGGCTTCGCCGTCGCGTTCACCGCGCGCACCGCAGACAAGTGAGCAGCCAGCTTCACGCGCTGCGCCTCGCCGCCAGAGAGCGTCGTCGCCGACTGCCCCAGCCGCAAGTAGCCCAGCCCGATCTCATCCAGCACCGACAGCTTTTCCACGAGCCTGGTCTGCCCCGCGAAGAAGCGCAGCGCCTCCTTCACCGTCATCTGCAGCACTTCGTGGATATTTTTTCCCTTGTATTGAACGCCCAGAATCTTCGCCTGGTAGCGCGTGCCGTTGCAGTCCTCGCAAGGCAGTTCCACGTCGGCCAGAAATTGCATCTCCACCGTCACCGTACCGTCGCCCTCGCAGGTGTTGCATCGGCCGCCCGGCACGTTGAACGAAAAATGTCCCGGCGTCAGCGAGAGCCGCTTCGCCTCCGGCTGCGCCGCAAACAGCTCGCGCACCAGATCGAACCCCTTGATATAGGTGATCGGATTCGACCGCGGCGTTCGCCCAATCGGCGTCTGATCCACCAGCACCATGTCGTTCAGCCGCTCCACGCCGCTCAGCGAACTGAAGACACTGGACGGGTCTCCGCCATCCGTCTGCCCCAGCGCCCGCGCCACCGCGCGATACAGCACCTGATGCACCAGCGTGGATTTCCCCGACCCGGAAACGCCTGTCACCGCCACCAGCATCCCCAGCGGAATCTCCACGTCCAGCCCGTGCAGATTATTCGCGCGCGCACCGCGCAGCGCCAGATTTTCGCGCCCCGGCGCGCGCCTCCGCGTTGGCACGGGAATTGCAATCTTCCCACTCAAATAGCGTCCCGTCAGCGATGCCGGATTCGCCTCGATCTCCGCCAGCACGCCTTCGGCCAGCAACTTCCCGCCGAACTCGCCCGCGCCCGGCCCAAGATCGAGCAGATGATCCGCCGCGCGCAGAATATCGGCGTCGTGCTCCACCACCAGAATCGTGTTTCCCAAATCGCGCAGCTCTTCAAGAATGTGAATCAGCCGCGCCGTGTCGCGCGTGTGCAATCCAATCGACGGCTCGTCCAGCACATACAGCGCGCCAACCAGCCGCGACCCCAGCGAAGTCGCCAGTTGAATCCGTTGTGCCTCGCCGCCGCTCAAGG
>Ga0208849_1001742_pt1 | contig 13841 bp, 13 predicted proteins | sample NGESurdeep072012_10_FD_184470 | JGI IMG/M metagenome (GOLD analysis project Ga0208849, IMG submission 184470) | Arctic peat soil microbial communities from Barrow, Alaska - NGEE Surface sample 53-3 deep-072012 (SPAdes) | ecosystem: Environmental > Terrestrial > Soil > Wetlands > Peat ...
CGTAAGCCCGCTCATCAAAGTGCATTTCGGTCCCAGAACGCACTGATGGCCGCGACCGCGTACATCGAATTCGCCAAGCGCGCATTCAATCGCGAAAGCGTCTATCGCGTCCAGGTGTTCACGCGCATCGGGTCCATCTTGCTGCGCGTCTTTCTCATGGCGACGCTGTGGACCGCGCTGTACCGTACGAACGGAGAGCAGGCCGGCATCACGCTGCAGGGCATGATCACTTACCAAACGCTCGCGCTCGTGATGGGCCTCATCTATAATGTCGACGGCGCCTATGTCATCCGGGAGAAGATACGCGAAGGCTCGATCGCGATCGATCTCATGCGCCCCATCAGCGTGCCCTTATACGTCTTCTCCGATACGGTGGGTCAGACGCTCTTCTCGATCGTGCAGATCGTGCCGGCACTCCTGCTCTCACTGCTCATCGTGCGGGTGGAACCGCCGGCGAATCCGGTTGCCGCGATCGCGTTCGTCGCGAGCGTGCTCATGGGATTTGGCCTAAATTATTTCATCGATCTCATCATGGCCACTATAACATTTTGGACGATGGAGATCTTCGGCGTTCAGATCATGGTGCAGTTCATCGTCTCCCTGGTGTCGGGCGCGCTCGTGCCGCTCGCGTTGTTCCCGGCAGGCCCGCTTCAAAAGATCGTGCTAGCACTTCCGTTCGCCGGCCTGTATAACGACCCGATCTCCATGTACATCGGGCTCATCAAAGGGCCGGACATCCTCACGCATCTCGCGGTGCAGGCGTGCTGGGTTGCGGTCTTCGGCGTGTGCGCGACCGCTCTATGGCGCGTCGGCGAACGGCGCGTGGTGGTGCAAGGTGGCTAGCACCGGCGCATTCACCGGGTATTGGCGCGCGTACAGCGAATTCTGGCGCCTCAATTTCTTGACGATGATCGAGTACAAGGCGAACTTCGTCATCTGGCTGATGTTCAGCTTTGTCTATCACGGCGTCGCCATTGGCGCGATATGGGTCACCATGACCCGCTATCCTTCGATGAACGGTTGGACCTACCAGGAAGTGTTCTTCCTCTATACGCTCTTCATGCTCGGTCACACGCTCAACAACACGCTTTTCTTCACGGTTGGCAATGTGCCCGAATACGTGCGCGACGGCACGTTCGACCGTTACCTCGTTCGTCCGCTAAATCCGCTCTTCCAGGTTCTCTCAGCCCCGGGCCAGATCTGGCCGGACGAATTGGTGCTCGCGCTGGTCTTTTTCGCCGTCGCGCAATCCGTGGTGCATCTGCAGTGGACGGCGTCGACGGTATTTTTGTTGTTCGCGGCGATGACCGGCGGATCGCTCATCGACTTCGCGGTGCAATTGGCGGTGGCGACGCTTGCCTTCTGGTTCGTCCGCCTCGATGCGTTGCGCTGGGTTGTGATGTCGCTCGAGAACGATTTCACGCGCTATCCGCTGTCGATCTACACGCGCGGGGTGCGCATCGTGCTTGGCTACGTGTTCCCGTTCGCGTTCATGAACTATTTCCCGGCGACCACGCTGCTGAACAAAACGAACGAGAACGGCTATACATTGAACCCGGTGCTTGGGTGGCTGACACCGGCGGTGGGCGCGATATGGTTCTTAGCGGCTTATATCTTTTGGCGTCGAGGACTCAACCACTACCAAGGAACGGGATCGTGAAGCCGGGCGCGCGCGAAACCCGCGCGGTCCATCAGCCAGCGGAAATATGATTGAGAGGGAGATTCTTCGGTCTTCGGCCACAAGCTCAGACCGCAGGAGATGCACGCGAGTTCATGTTCGCTGAATCCCAATACGGGATAGCGGTACTCCGTCTTGGAGAGTCCCGGCGCATTACATTTCGGGCAGCGCTGCGACAGCGCTCTTTCCGCGATCACGCGCCCAGACTTTGGCCCGCGCGCCTGAGTTCCTTGGAGGATTTCAAAATGCGCACTGTAGCGTCACGGGAGCCGGCCGGACGAGCGTCCAAATAGCTTCGTATGGACTTGACCAAGCAGTTTCCGCGAAGCCCACGCGAAAAGCTTGCCGGCGTGGCGATGCTCCCGCGCACCATCGACAAAGCGCGCGCGCGTTCCGCGGGCACCCTTGGCGAATATATTTTCGACTGCCCCATGGATCGACGGCTCTTCGAATCGATGCGCACGGACGGCGAGGAGTTCTTGGGGGTCGTGACCGCCGCGAACGACGACGATGCCGTGGTCTCGTGGTTCGTCCGCAACGGACACATGCCGCGCGGCGCCGCGCTGGATTCGCTCAACGCCGAGATCGACGACTGGAAGCCAAAGACCGACGAGTCACGCGAGCGATTCGAAAAGCAGCGCGAACAGATCGCACCCGGCCGGCCGGACGTCAAGTCGTGGACCGACCTCATAGACGTCGAGGAAGGCCGGCTGCCCCGCGGTGGTTGATCCTCGCACGAACGGGGTCTGATGGCGCGCTTTCACATCGACGAATACGTGCGATGGAGCGACATCGACGCCGCCGGCGTCATCTTCTACGGCACCTACGTGCGTTTCTTCGAAATCGCGGAAAGCGAATTGTTCCGTTCCGCCGGATTTCCATACGGCAAGCTCTACGACCGCTTCGATTGTTGGCTGCCGCGCGTGAAGTACGCGTGCGAATTTCGATCTCCGGCGCGGCTGGACGATCTGCTGCACATCGAAGTCTGGTTCAAGCGGCTAGGCGACCGGTCGATGACGCTTGCGTTCGAGGTAGCGACGGCTCAGGGCGTGCGGGTCGCCGATTGTGAAATCGTGCTCGTGTGCGTCGATCGAAAAACGTTTCGGTCCATGCCGTTGCCGGAAGAACTGCGTTTGGCGCTCGCCCCGTTCAGTGGTTAGCGCCGATATCACCTAAACAGACGCCGCACGGTTCCATGCCCACTTCGTGCGCTTGCGCGGCGGTCAATGAAAGTAGCGGTCCGGTCGCGGTTTTTTCCAACTCCCGGTGACAATCGCTGCCGGGACGGTGGTACAGTCGCTCGCCGATAACACATACGATCTCCATACGCGGTGCGTTCTGCGGTACGCCTGGCCGGGCCTGGAGCGGCTAGATGAGAGCGCGGTAAAATCGACCGAGGCAGAAGACCGATTGAACGAGCGCCTACGTTTCGCCGGTAAAGGGAGACCAATATCATGATGATGCGCGTATCGTTTGCCGGCCCGGGCTGGCGCAGCCTGAGAATCGAGCGCCAGCTCGACGTCATCGCAGCGCCGAAGATCTGCGATGAACTTTTGTCTGCCGCGGCCGGCGAATCGAACTTGCTCATCGATCTCGACGCGGTGGATGCGGCCGACGAACCCGGAATCGCCGCGCTTATCGCGGCCGTGCGACGAGTGCGCGCCGATCATCCCCACATCCGAATCGCCGTGCTGGCGCACAGGTCGCTGCTCGCCGACAGTCTCGAGCGACATCTTCCTTCCGGAGTCGCCGAAATCTATCGCGACCGCCGGATGGCGCGCGCGGCAATTTCATCTCTCGCAGCTGCGTAGGTCGCGGGATTCCCGCGCGGCAGGCCGAAAGAAGCGGAAGCATGATTGAATGGCCGCTCTCTGGATGAAGGAGAAATCGCACGTGCGAATGCTTCCCCAAGGTCTCGCAGTCTTCGGACTCTGTGCAATCGCGGCTATCGCGCCACTACGCGCGGCTGCCGCCACGTTGCCGCTCAGCGTCGGGATCGGCGCGTTCTTGCCGACGTCTACAGGCTCGTCCTTGGAGTCGGTTCCAACTCCGGGAAGCGTGTCCGTCAACCAACACGGCGACCTAGCGCTTGAACTCGCGATCGAACCCAATCTGCTTTCGGGCGGCTATCGCATCTCAGCAGCTGTACTGTCGAGCCACGAAACCGTGTCGACGCCGAACGGTCAGCAGGTATTCGGCGGCCCGTTCGGCCCGGTCTTCACGCCGGGCACCGAGCGTATCACGCAAATCCCCATCACGTTCGAACAAGATTCCGGTCTTGGCAAATCTTTCAGACTCGGCGGCGGTTTCGGATACGATTTCGTCAGCATCAGCGGCGTGAACAATGGCGGGACCGGCGTGAGCCGCCCGGGCAACGGATTTGTCGTCGATGCATTCGGCCAGATCGCGGTCGGTTCATCGGCCACGCTCGAAGCGAAGTACTATATCAACGAGCATTCCGCTCTCAGCGGTCTCCTCATCGGGCTCACCACGCGCCTGTAAATCCGCTGCTTCGCGTTGCATAGGCCCCCAATTTCGTGGTATAATGAGAGCTTGCGTCAATTATAATCATGCAGGACAGGCTCGATGTGACGCCGGTCCGGTTTGGAGATCATGAATAACTCGAAAAAGCACTCGCAGTTCGGCAATATCGATCAACTGCTCAAGGTCGTCGAAAATAAGTATCTGCTCGTGAACGCGGCGCGCATTCGCGCACAGCAACTCGTGAATCAGACCGAACCGCTCGTCGAAGGAGCCAATCCCGAGAAAGCCGTCAGCACGGCGTTCGCCGAAATCGCTGCCGGAAAACTCGACATCACCATCGGAAAGGCCACCGACTAGCGCCGGCGACAAAAACCCTACCCGGCGTTGCGCCGCCATCGTGCGGCGGCGCGCGGCGTTTCCCGGACAACGACCTCGTCGATCGAAACTCTGGCGCCCACAGCCGACTGAAGCATCCGCGCAAGCACCTGACAGATATTCTCCGCCGTGGTTTGCAACCGCGGATTTTTGAATTCCGGCCGCTCGTTCAAATCGCAGTGGTCGAATTCATCGACGACGCCTTTTAGCACGTTGTAGTCCACGACCATGCCGTGTTGTAGCTCGGACGCCGACGCGCCGATCACCACCGCATAGCGATGACCGTGGCGCCGGTTGCACGGCGAGTCGTATGGAAGCTCGAGTTGATGGGCGGCGTCGAAGTGACACGAATACGTTATCGAAATCAACGGCCCGGTTCTCCGCCCCAGAGCAGATAGTGCAATTGCGGCAGCACGCGCGCGTCGAATCTGCGCCAACGCGCATCGCCGAGAAAGCGCTCGGTGAGATCCCGCATGAACGCGTGATAACTTTCGCCGGTGCCCGCGCGGCCGCTCTCAGGCTGCAAGATGACGGGCGTGGCGCGTGGCAACGAGTCCGCTATCGATTCGAGGCAGGCGAGCGCTTCGGCTAGATCGCGCTCGTCGCCGATGACGAATTTCAACTGAAGACGCGATCCCGCCGTGGCGCAGTACTTCCGCAGCACCGCCAGCTTGGGCGTGTAGTTCGAAGTGCCCACCTTTGGGCTCACGCTGAAGAGCGAGACCAAAGGCAAGTCGGCGAAAATCGCGCCGCTCGTCTCGACGGTGACGTGTGTGCCGGGAACGAACGCGGCGATCAACGGGCCGATGTCCTGTGCCAACGGTTCGCCGCCGGTGATGACGACCCGGTTGACGCCGCGCGCGAGCGCGCCAAGCGCGGCGACGTCGGTCTCGGTGCCGGCTGTGCCTTCGAGCGCATATGGCGTGTCGCACCACGAGCAGCGAAGCGGGCAGCCATCTAGCCTGATGAAGAACGACGGCGCTCCGGCCAAAGATCCCTCACCTTGAACCGAAAAAAACGTCTCGTTGACGCGGACTGTCGCAGCGGTGAGCATCGAGCGGATGTTCGCGCCGGCCGCGAGGCGCCCCCGCCGCAGGCGTCGAACGAAAAGCGCTCTCTCATTTTGAACGCCACCTTCGTCATTGCAAAGGGGGTGCATAATATGGCTACTCCAAACGCCACGGGCGTCCGCAACGTGGCCTTCGTGGGACCGCATCATAGCGGCAAGACCACGCTTGTGGAGGCGTTGCTCGCGCACACGAACGCCATCGTGAGAAAAGGCGCCGTCACCGACGGCACGGCCACCACCAATCACGACGCCGAGTCCATCAATCATCAGATGTCTGTGGCGCCGGGTTTCGCTCACCTGCGAACCGGCGACGTCCGCGTCAACCTCATCGATTGCCCGGGGGCGGTCGATTTTTTTGAAGAGACGAAATTCGTGCTGCTGGGCGCCGACGCCGCGGTCATCGTGGTCGAGGCCGACCCGCAGCGCATCGCGCAAGTGGAGACGCTCGTCGACTATCTCGAAAACTTGCGCATGCCGCACTGCTTCGTCATCAACCGCATGGACCGGCCCGGAGCCGACTTTCACGGCACGTACGCCGCGCTGCGCGAGCGGTTCGGCAACCACGTCGTGGCCGAACACGAACCGATAGGCCAGGGAGACGCATTCGCAGGCTACATCGACGTCGTCGCGATGAAGGCGTTCAAGTACGATGAGAACGGCGCCACGTCAGCCACAACGATGCCGGAACACGCCGTCGACAAGACGCGCGAAGAGCTTCTCGAGGCGCTCGCCGACTTCGACGATCATCTCATGGAAGAGATCCTCGAAGGCCAGGAGCCGCCCCTCGACGAGGTCGAGCGGGATCTCTCGGCCGATGTCAGCGCCGATAAGATCGTGCCGGTACTTGTGAGCAGCGGCGTGCGCGGCTTCGGAGCCCCGCAAGTGCTCGAACTTATAGTGCGTCAATTCCCCGACGGCGCCACCCTCACGCGCACGGCCACCGACGGCAGTGAGATAAAACCCGTCCCCGGCGGACCCATCGTCGCTCAAGTATGCAAGACGTTCGTCCACCCCCAGAGCGGCAAACTTTCAGTCGTCAAAGTTCTTTCCGGAACGCTGACGGGAGATGCGCAACTTTCGTGCGCCTCGCGTGGCGAAACAAAAGAACGTCCGGGCGGCCTCTACGATCTTCAGGGCAAAGCTCAGACTGCCATCACAAGCGCTGGGCCCGGCAGCCTCGTCGCGATCGCTCGGCTCGAGGCCACGCACACCGGCGACACCCTGTGCACTCTCGGCGCGAAAATCACGTTGCCCGTGCCTGTTCTTCCCAAGCACTCTTTTGCGATGGCGGTGCGTCCGCATGACCGCGGAGACGAAGCCAAACTTTCGCAATTGATCGTGCGCATGAAAGACGAAGATCCAAGCATCGTGGCGGAACGGGCCGAATTCACCGACGAACTCGTGCTCCGCGGCCACGGGGAGATGCATCTCACGATCACCGTCGAGCGGATGCAGCGCAAGTACAACGTCAAGTTGGACACCCAACTACCGCAAGTGCCCTACCGCGAGACCATCGCAGCCGAGACGCAGCAGCAAGGCCGCTACAAGCACCAAACCGGCGGTCATGGAATGTTCGGCGACGTGCACTTGAAGATCGAGCCATTGGCGCGCGGCGCGGGGATAAAATTCACCGATAAGATCGTCGGCGGCGTCGTGCCCAAACAATATTTTCCCGGCGTGGAAAAAGGCGTCCGCGAAGCACTCGACAAGGGGCCGATCGGCGGATTTCCGGTGGTCGACGTGGGCGTGACGCTCTACGACGGATCGTATCACAGCGTCGACTCAAACGAAGCGTCGTTCAAGATGGCCGCGGCTCTCGCGATGCGCGAGGGCTTGCCGAAGTGTAAACCAAGTCTGCTCGAACCCATCCAGCGCGTCCAAATCACGGTGCCCACGCATTACACCAGTACCGTCATGCAGCAAGTCACGGGCAAGCGCGGGCAGATCTTGAGCTTTGGTCCCTGCGACGGCCGCAAAGGTTGGGATACCGTGAAGGCGCTCGTGCCGCAGGCCGAATTGCCGCGCTATCTCACGGAGCTGCGAACGGCCACTCAAGGTCTCGGATATTTCACCGCCGAGCACGACCACTTCGAATTCGCGCCGCCAAAAGTGGTTCAGACGGTGACCGCGGACAAGCGAGAACCGGTTGCCGCGAAGTAACTCGTGTGTAGTAGGGCGAGCATCGCTCGCCCAAAAAGCCGGGGCAAGCGCTGCTTGCCCTAGTACAATGGATTGTCGACTAGCAAGGACGTTTCATGAACCACGCCTATTGCCGCTTCGCTTGGGCTGAAGCGGCCGGCCTCGGCCCGAGCCGCCGTCCCTTCGCGCTGCCGGGCGCAAAGCCGCAATATGCGCCCGACCGGCCGGCGCGCGTCGATCACATCGCGCTCACCGTCTCGTTCGATTTCGACGCGAAGACGCTGTTCGGCAAGTGCGCCACGACGTTCACGGCCGTCGGCAAAACCCTGGACGCGGTGGAGCTCGACGCCGCCCAATTGATCATCAAGCGCGTGCTCGGCGCCAAAGGGGCGCCTCTCCAGTTCGCATTGCTCGGTCCGAAGCTTCGCATAGAGATACCGCGGTTGGCTCCCGGACGCTCGACAACGGTGGTTGTCGAGTACGAAGCTCGCAAGGCGCGGCAAGGCATCTATTTTATCGGCCCGGATGAAGGCTATCCGAAGAAGCCCGTGCAGGTCTGGACGCAGGGCCAAGATCAGGATGCGCATTATTGGTTTCCGTGCATCGACTATCCTAACGCGAAAGCCACAACCGAGGTCACCGCAACCGTTCCGAGCGACTTCGTCGTGTTGAGCAACGGAGCGCTGGCCAAAGTAGTCCAAGACAAGAAGCCGCGCACGAAGACGTTTCACTTCACGATGGACGTCCCTCACGTCACGTATCTCGTCTCGTGCGTCGCAGGCCGGTTTTCGGAGAAGACCTCGATGGTCGGAGAGGTGCCCGTCTCGTACTACGTTCATCCGGGCCGCGAAGCGGACGGCGAGCGGTCGTTCGGCAAGACGCCGAAGATGCTGCGCTTTTTCGGCGACAAACTTCGCTTCCCGTATCCCTACGTGAAGTATGCCCAGATCGCGGTCGCCGATTTCATCTTCGGCGGCATGGAAAACACGACCGCAACCACCCAGACGGACACCACCTTGCACGACGCGCGGGCCCACCTCGACTTCTCGAGCGACGGACTGGTCGCACACGAGCTCGCCCACCAATGGTTTGGCGATCTCCTCACGTGTAAAGACTGGTCGCATGCCTGGCTCAACGAGGGCTTTGCCACCTATTTCGAAGCATTGTTCCGCGAATTCGACCGCGGAAAAGACGACTTCGATTACTACCGCCTCGAACTTCAGCTGCGCTACCGAAACGAGGATGCCGATCACTACCGCCGCGCCATCGTCACGAACGTGTTCGACGAACCGGTCGAGATCTTCGATCGCCACCTCTACGAAAAAGGCGCGTGCGTGCTGCACATGATCCGCACGCAGCTCGGGGACGAGCTATTCTGGGATATGATGCACCGGTACGTCGACGTGAATCAGCGGCGCAACGTCGAGACCGTCGACCTGGCCCGCGCCATCGAAGAGACAACCGGCCGCAACTTCGCGCCCTTTTTCGACCAATGGGTGTTCAAGGCCGGACATCCCGAATTCAAGGTGCGCTACACCTGGGATGCGGCGCAGTCGCAAGCGGTCGTCGTCGTTTCGCAGACGCAGACGGTCGACGAAGCCACGCCTTTGTTCGCCACGCCGGTTGCCGTCGAGTTCGGGTTCGGCAGGGGCAAGACCGAGCACTTCGACATCGTGTGCGACGCGCCGGAACAGACATTCTTCTTTTCGTTGAAAACAAAGCCGCAGACGTTCGTCTTCGATCCGGATGCCGATGTTCTCAAGACGCTCGCGCTCGACGTGCCGGTGCAGATGCTCGTCACGCAGCTCAAGACCGACGCTCGCGTCGCGAGCCGGGTAGAAGCTGCACACGCGCTTGCGAAGGATGCCTCCCCGGCTGCCGTGGCTGCGCTGTCGGCAACGGTGCAGAGCGATCCGTTCTGGGGCGTGCAGGCCGAAGCCGCTCGAGCCCTCGGCACTATCCGGGGCGACGCGGCATTCGCAGCGCTCGTTGCGGGCCTTGTGGTCAAACATCCGAAGGCGCGGCGCGCCGTGGCGATAGCGCTCGGAGAGTTCCGCACCGACGCCGCGTGCGCGGCGCTCGAACCGCTGTTGCGCAAGGACGCATCCTATTTCGTCGAGGCGGCAGCGGCCACGTCGATCGGCCGCACGAAATCCGAGCGGGCACACGCCGTGCTCTTGGCCGCGTTGCCGGCAAAAGAGTCGTGGCAAGAGACCGTGCGCGCGGGCGTGCTCGCAGGATTGGCCGAGCTCGGCGACGAGCGTGCGATACCGGATTGCCTTTCTTGGACCGCATACGGCAAGCCCACCGCGGCGCGGCGCGCAGCCGTCGCGGCGCTCGGCAAACTCGGCGAGGGCCGCAAAGATGTGCGCGACGCTCTGATCGCGCTGCTCGAAGATCGAAGCTTTCACGTCCGCGTCGCCGCCATCGACGCGCTCGAAACGCTCCACGAACAGGCCGCGATCGCGCCCTTCGAGCGCATCGCCAGCCAGGATGTCGACGGCCGGTTGAAGCGACGATGTGCAGACGCGGCCGCAAAGATCCGCGAACATCTGGCAAAACCCATCGAGGTCAAACAATTGCGAGACGAGCTGGCGGGCGTGCGCGAAGCCAATCGTGCGCTGCAGACCAGGCTTGAGGCACTCGAAGCGAAGGCTCCGCGCGCGACGCGAGCAGGCGGCAAGTCGCGCGGCTAGAAGCCGGAGCGAGGAGGAGCCGCGCAACTGGAAGTCCGCACAGTACTGGTAGTAGAAGACGAGCGCGACATTCTCGGGGTCATCGATCTGTCGTTGCGTCTGCTCGGGAAGCTCGATGTGGTCGCCGTCGATAGCTTCGCCGCGGCGCTCGAAGCCATCGAACGCAGCCGGCCCGACGTCATTCTGCTCGATCGCATGCTCCCGGATCTTGACGGGCTCGAAATCTGCCGGCGTCTCAAGGCCGCCCCAAACTCAAGCGACATCCCGATCGTCTTCTTGTCGGCGCGCAGCGATCCGGCGGACGTGAAGGCCGGCATGGATGCCGGCGCGGACGGTTACCTCACCAAGCCGTTCGATCCGGTCGTGCTCGCGCAACGCATCAAGGCGATCTGCGAAAGGCCATAAGGGTTATGCCAGAGGCTCAACCGCCCAAGCCGCGCGTCGTCGTCGCCGACGACGACAACGACATCCGTCGCTTGGTGCATCTCACGGTGGCCAATGCCGGCTGCGATGTGACGTCCGCTCCGGACGGCGAAAGCGCGCTCGCAGCGGTTCGCGAGGTCATGCCCGATCTGGTCATCCTCGACGTCCTCATGCCGCGCATGGACGGCTGGGAAGTCGCAAAAGAGCTGAAACGCGACCCGAAAACGGCTGGAATCCCGATCATGTTCCTCACCTCCAAAGGTCAGGAACATGACGTCCTCGAGGGCTTCGAGGCCGGCGGCGCCGACTACGTCGTGAAGCCGTTTTCCCCACGCGAGCTGCAGGCGCGCGTCCGATCGGTGCTGGCCAAGCGGTGAGTTGAGTCGGGGATCCGGCGTGAGGACCGGTTCCGCTTGGCCGATAATAATAGCATATGAATCCGTCCCTCGTGTCGCTCGAGCAGCTCCTTGTAGGTCTTGAGATCTCCCTCGTCGTTCTCCTCACGTGCATGTTCGCGATGCGCACCTTGCGCGTCCGGCGTGCGGAGATCGCCGCGCGCGCGCGCGCCTGGATGGTCGACAAGATGCTGCCCCTTTTCGACGGCGACGCCGAACAGCGTTGCGAGGGCCGAAAGGTGTACATCGACGATGTGCTAGTCGTCGAGCTTCCGCCGCCGAAGGGGATACTGGGCGACGCGGTTCGCGAGGTCTTCGCCGACCATCTCATCTTCATCGCCGGCGAGCTGCGCGAGCGGCTCGTAAAAATTCTTGAAGAGGCAGGTTATATCTCCGCCGCGATGCGCGGCCTCAAGTCGCGCAACGTCGAATCGCGCATCAAGACGTGCATGCTGCTGGGCGCGATGCATTCGCGTCTCGCGGTGCCCGCGCTGATCGAAGTGTTCGGCGATGATCCGGACGCGTTCGTCCGCATCGGTGCGGCCGAGGCTCTCGGCGCTATCGGTTCGGATGTGGCGGTGGCGCCGTTGCTCGCGGCCTTGCGTAACCCAACGCGCTGGCAACAGGTTCGCGTGGCGGAAGTGCTGTCGCGCATGGGCATGACCGCAGTCCCGGCGCTCACCATAGCAGTGGAAGACAAGGATATCCGGATCGCGGCGCTCGCGTTGGACATTCTGGCGGACATCGGCTGGATGTCGGATTTCGGCCCCGCCGAACGCGCGCTCAAACACGAGTCGCCCGAGGTCCGCGCCCGCGCGGCTGAAGCGCTTGGCCGCGGCGGCGCCACAGATCGCATCGCGTCACTGTTCGCGGCATCCACCGATGCCGCTTGGTTTGTCCGCGTGCGTGTGATGAAGGCGCTCCATGCGTTGGGAGCGCCGTTGGACGACGCGCTCAGCACGCGATTTTTCCAGGTGCTCGACGCCGGACTGCACGATGACGTCTGGTGGGTCAGACGCCACGCAGCGGAGGCTCTGGCGGACTCAGGCGAACTCGGCCGCACGATACTTGGCCGCGCGATGCTCGAGCCGGTCGGCTCGATCGCCCGCCGGGCAGCGGTATCCGCCCTTCAGCGGCTCGTCTTGCTTTCCGCTTCCCGTCTGGCCCGCGCCCCGGTGCCCAACCGCGCGTGATTCTCATGCTACTCCAGTGGCGATGGTTCGGCTCGCCGGCTTGGAATCTCGCGCGCGAGGTCGTCGTCGGCTATAACGCGCTCGTATTTTTCTACGTAATCTTCGTCGACCTCACATATATCGCGTTCACGTTCATCGCGCTCGTGGAGGTCCAGCGGTACTTGCGGACGCGCGACAAGGAACGTCTCGAGCAGATATTCCGCTCGCGCCTCGTGCCGCCGATCTCGATCCTCTGCCCCGCGTACAACGAGGGCACGACGATCGTCGAATCGGTACGCTCTCTGCTCAGACTGAAATACTCGCAACACGAAGTGGTCGTCGTGAACGACGGCTCCAAGGACAACACGCTCGCGTCTCTGATCGAAGCCTTTCAGATGGAGAAACTCGAGTTCGAATACGAGACGACGGTGCCTTCCAAGCCGGTGCGGGCGCTCTATGCGTCGCCGGGTTATCCAAAGCTGATCGTGGTCGACAAAGAGAACGGCGGCAAAGCGGACGCGCTCAATGCCGGGATCAATGCATCGCGCTATCCTCTGTTCTGCACGGTCGACGCGGACGCCATCCTCGAGGAAGACGCGCTGCTCCACGTCGTGAGACCGATGCTCGACCGGCCGACATTCGTGCCGGTCACCGGCGGCATCATCCGCGCTGCCAACGGTTGTCGGATCATTCAGGGACGCGTCGAGTCGGTCGGCTTGCCTCGCCGCCCGATCGAATTGTTCCAGATCGTCGAATACATGCGCGCTTTTCTGTGCGGCCGCACGGCGCAATCGGCGCTGAATGTGATGTTGATCGTCTCCGGCGCTTTCGGCCTCTTCCACAAGGCGACCGCGAAGACCGTGGGCGGTTACTCAAGCGACACCGTCGGCGAAGACAAGGAGCTGGTCGTCAAGATCGTGCGCTATCTAAAAGAGAACAAGCGCGACTACGAGATCTTGTTCGTGCCGCAGACGGTGTGCTGGACCGAGGTGCCGGCGTCGTGGCAGACTCTGGGCAGGCAGCGCAACCGCTGGCATCGCGGGATGTTCGAAGTGCTGTACAAGCATCGCGCGATGCTCTTCAACCGCGCCTACGGCCGCGCAGGTATGCTCGGCATGCCGTACTTCTTGTTCATCGAGGCTTTGGGTCCGATCGTCGAGCTATCCGGCTACATATTGCTGCCGCTGGCCGCGCTCATGGGGCTGCTCGCGCCGATCAACGCCATCGTCTACACCTTGTGCGCCGTCGTCTTAGGCATCATCATTTCGGTGAGCGCGGTGCTTCTGGAGGAGGCGTCGTTCCATCGCTACCCGCACTGGCGCGAGCTCGCGTTGCTGAATCTCGTCGCCGTCGCTGAAAATTTCGGCTACCGCCAGTTGACCTTATGGTGGCGGCTCACCGGCACGTGGG
>Ga0208849_1001743_pt1 | contig 13840 bp, 14 predicted proteins | sample NGESurdeep072012_10_FD_184470 | JGI IMG/M metagenome (GOLD analysis project Ga0208849, IMG submission 184470) | Arctic peat soil microbial communities from Barrow, Alaska - NGEE Surface sample 53-3 deep-072012 (SPAdes) | ecosystem: Environmental > Terrestrial > Soil > Wetlands > Peat ...
CGGCTCGGTGCTCAACTCGGCTCCAGGGCCGGGCCGGGCCCGTTGCGGCGGCGGGCGCTGAGGATCTGGGTGTCTTCTTCGTCCTCACTCTTCACGTGCACCACGAGGGGGGACCTCGTGAGCGAGAAGACACCGGCGAGCAAGACCATCATGGCCAGGATCTCACCGATCAGCCTCCCGCCCGCGGTTTGCACGTGGTCGCCGAAGAGGCCGATCCCGATGGCGATGGACACGAGCGGGTCCACGATGACGAGGGCGGACTGCGATGCCGTCACGGGGCCGGCGTGAAAGGCGTTCTGGGCCAGGAACACCCCGACCAGGCCGGCGCCGGCCAGGGCGTAGGGGGGCCAGCTGAGAAAGACGTGGCTCCAACCCCGGGTGATCTCGTCGTTCATGGTCTTGATGAGCGCGGCGGTGAAGGCGAAGGCAATGGCACCCGCCGTGCCGAACCAGGCCGCGCGCCACGCCGGGGACCCCGTCCGGGTGGCCAGGACCGACAGCGAGCACCCCGCGATCACGGCGAAGGACACGATTCCCCAGTCCTGGAGGTTGGGCGTCTCGTTGCCGCCGCTCGGGGCCGACAAGGCCAGGAAGGCGCCCAAGCCGCCCGCGGCGGCGCTGGCCCCGACCCACTCCCGCCAGGTGAGCGGGAGGCGGAACCAGATCCCCAAGATGGCGATCAGGAACGGAAGCTCGAGCGTCAGGATGGGTTGCACCGTGGTGAGACGCCCGAAGTGCAGCGCCAGGAACTGCAAGAGGAACGCCGCGATCAGCACCAAGAAGCCCGCGATCCACACTGTGCGCCGCACGGCGTAGGCGATCAGGCTCAGTTTCAGGTTGGTCTCCGCCGGGGCGGACTCCACCCCCATCCGTTGCAGGACGCTGGTCAGAGCATTGGCGAATGCCGCCATGACGGCGAGCACGTAGGCCATCACGGCAGTTCTACCGCAACAGATGCCCCACTCGTCCGGTTTGTCCTGCTTTGGCGGCCATTCCGGGCCCGTCGGTACGCTGGGAGGTCCACACCCAGGCTGCGCCCGAGCCGAGAGCCCGGCGCAGGCCCCGCAGGGTGGGCACCGACGTGAAAGAGAGCCCCATGGCCGACACCATCTCCGAAGAGGAATTCGAGCGGGCGGCGCTCACGTTCCTCGAGGCCCACGCCGAGCCCCGAGTCCAGGCGGACGAGGGGTGGGGCGAGGGGTCGGACCAGGTGTCGCTCCTGCCCGAGCGCACCCTCGAGGAGGAGCTGGCCGAGCTCACCGCCGCCCGGGCCTGGGCCCAGACGCGCTTCGACGCCGGGTTCAGCTGGATCACGGGGCCCGTCGCCTACGGCGGCCGGGGCCTCAACCGCGACTACCAGCGGCTCTACGAGTCGATCGAGGCCCGGTTCGAGACCCCGCCCATGACCCCCTACGGCATCGGCCTGGGCATGGTGGCGCCCACGATCCTGGCCCACGCCATCGACGAGGTGAAGGAGCTGTACCTGAAGCCGCTGTGGCGCGGCGACATCGTGGCTTGTCAGTTGTTCAGCGAGCCCGGTGCCGGCAGTGACCTGGCCGGGGTCCAGACCAAGGCGGTGCGCGACGGGGACGAGTGGCTGCTGACGGGCCAGAAGGTATGGACCTCGGGCGCCCATCTCTCGGACATCGGGGAGATCATCTGCCGGACCGATCCTGACGCCCCCAAGCACAAGGGCCTCACCTGCTTCGTGGTCGACATGCGCGCCCCTGGCGTGGAGATCCGGCCGCTGCGCCAGATGACCGGCGGCGCGTCGTTCAACGAGGTGTTCTTCACCGAGGTGCGCGTGCCCGACAGCCACCGGCTCGGCGACGTCAACGGCGGATGGTCGGTGGCGCTCACCACGCTCATGAACGAGCGGGCCGCCATCGGGGGGGGCAGCATGTCGTCGGGGAGCGGCAACCTGAGCACGCCTCGTCTCATCGAGCTGGTGAGGCACCAGGGCAAAGCCGCCGACCCCTTGGTCCGCCAGCAGCTGGCCGACATCTTCATCCACGGGCGGGTGGCGAGCTACACCAACCTGCGCGCCATGGCCAAGATCGCCGGCGGCCAGGCTCCGGGGCCGGAGATGTCGATCGCCAAGCTCTCGCTGACCATGAACATGCGTCGGATGACCGAACTGCTGTCGTCGGTGTTGGGCCCCAAGCTCGTCGCCGATTCCGGCGAGTGGGGCACGTACGCCTGGTCCCAGTTCTTCCTCGGGCTACCCGGAATGCGCATCGCCGGCGGTACCGACGAGGTCCTCCACAACATCATCGGGGAGCGCGTCCTCGGACTGCCCAAGGAGCCCGCCGTCAAGGCGTGAGCCGCGCCTCCGGTAGTCACCGGGCCAGGTGGTGAGCTCCCAGGGCAGGGAGTCGACGAACGCCCACGACCGTCGGTGCACCGCGCTCAGCCCGTACCCGCACAGGGCGCGCTGGTGCGCCGGCGACGGGTACCCCTTGTTGCGCTCGAAGTCGAAGGCCGGATACGAGTCCGCGCTGTCCCGCATGATGCGGTCACGCGTCACCTTGGCCAGCACCGAGGCGGCGGCCACCGACGCGCACCGGGCGTCGCCCCCGATGACCATGGTCACCGGGGGGGCCCACGCCGGGCGCAGCGTCTCGTCGGTGCCACCACACCGCGCGTCGGGGTCGGGGCCTCCGTCGGCGTCGAAGAGCTGCGGCGCCCGGGGCGGGCTGATGAAGTCGAAGGAGCCGTCGAGGACCACGGCGTCGGGGACGACATCGGCAGGCAGTTGGTCCACGGCCCGACGCGTGGCCAGGCGGAGGGCGGCGGTCATGCCCATGCGGTCGCACTCCTCGGGCCCGGCGTGGCCCACGGCCCAAGCGGCGCACCACGCCGCCACCCGGTCGAACATGGCTTCTCGGGCGTCCTCGGTGAGTTGTTTGGAATCACGCAGGCCCTTGGGGATCCGGCGTGGTGACTCGCACAGCACCGCCACCCCCACGCTGAGCGGCCCGGCCCACGCCCCCCGGCCCACCTCGTCGACGCCGGCCACCAGCTGGTGGCCGGCACCCCACAAGCTTCGCTCGTGGCCCAACCCCGGCCGGGCCGGGACGGCCCGGCGCCGTGGTGCGGCACCCACGGACGGTCGAGGAGAGCCCCGGGCCGCCATCAACCGGTCACGCCGGGCCCGGGCACATTGGCCAGGTGTTGTCCAACGACCCCTTGTAGTGAGACGTCGAAGCGCCCATCATGGAAGGCGTTCGGGGCATGACAGGAGGTCACCCGCATGACCAACGGCCTGATGGATGTCGCCACGGGCATGCCCGACACCCAGCTTCCCGAAGGCACCCCCGTCGACGTGCGCAACCGCTTCGTCGGCTCGTGGAGCCACGGCTTCGAGGTAGCCGAACGGGCACAAGGTGGATACCGCGTGCGACGGCTCTCCGACGACAGTGTCCTGCCCGACGTGTTTCCGAGCGAGGACGTCAGGTCGGAGCGTCGCAAGCAGGGCCTCTGGTGGTATTGAGCCGACACTGAGCACGAGGGCGCGCACCCGGTCGTGATCGACCGGGTGCGACGTGGTGCCCCACGGGTCAGGGCGTGCCGACCGTCTCGATGAACTCATCGATCGGCACGGCGATGAGCGTCTTGGTCTTGAGCGTGCCACGCGCACCGAGAGCCACGGCCACGCGGGTCATGACCTTCTCGTCGGGGGCCTCGAGCACGGTGGCGAAGTCGTACTGACCGAGCAACGCCCATTGGGCGACGACGCGCGCCCCCATGGCCTCGACTTCGGTGTTGACCTCCTTCAGGCGCTGCGGGTTCTGCCGCAGCGTCGCCATCCCCTCGGGCCCGAGCGTGGACAGCATGAGGAACGTCGTCATGCCGGCACGCTACCCCACGGTCCTTCGACCCGCGGCGTGCGCCTCGCGCATCACGGTCGGGTCCAACGGCGGATGCCCTCCGACGCCGGCACCGGCCACAGGCCTTCGTTCTCGGCCATGTGCGACACGATCAGTTCGTCGCCTTCGAGGTGGTCGGGCGCCCCTTCGGTGTAATGCACCTCGATGAGGTGCCCGTGCCGGTGCCACACCACACTGACGATCTCGCCTCTGCCCATGACGGGCTGCCTACTGGTGCGGACCGGGACCGAGATCGCGTCTCCACAAGATGGAGTCGTCGATGGTGGGGACCAGGCGCAGCCCCGAGCTCCGGGCGAGCTCGCTGGCCTCGGCCAGTGAACCTTCGCGGCTCTCGGTGTCCCCGTCGGACCAGGTGAGGAGAAAGTGCTGGTGCTCGCGGTCATCACCCTCGGCGATGCTGGCCACGTGGCGATCGGCCGTGGCCGGGATGTCCCCGGCGGCGTGCGACTCGGAGTCGCGTTCTTGTCGACCTTGTGTGCCGCGCCGCGGGTTTACAGGCTCACCGTTCGTGACTCCACTGTTGCCCCTATGAATTCTGCTGGACAGAGTCCAACGGCCCCATCGTGCGCTTGGGTGGGGGTTTGGGAGAGTCCTTGGTGGCCGCGGCGAAGCCGTCGGGGTCGAGCGGCTCGTAGCGGGCCTTGGCGATCTGGGTCGTCCGCACCGTGGAATAGCGGTGTCGGGACACCACGGCCGGGTTCTGGGGAGGCCAGGCCACCTTGACGTCCCCGGTGGTGGAGTCCCAGGCCATGACCAGGAGCTCTCGCACCTGGCCGTCGAGGCGCGCGATCACAGCTTGTCCCACTACCGGCTTCCAAGGCATTGCCCCCACTCTCGACGCCGGCGCCCAGATCAGCCCGATTCTGCTCACGACGGCGTCTCTCCATCTGACCACAAAACGCCTCGGACGGCGACTGCCGGTGGCATCGGGCCCCGTCCCGGGCACAGATCCACAGCACTCCGACGTCCGCGGGACGGGGATCGGCACTCCATACAATCTTCGGGCATGGCTCGTCACTACCAAGTCACCACCACGACCACCGCCAGGGAGAAGGCCACCGAGCTGTCGCACATGGTCGTCGAGCGACGACTGGCGGCGTGTGCTCAGGTGTCGGGGCCCGTCACTTCGACCTACTGGTGGGAACGGAAGCTCGAGACCACCGAAGAATGGGTGTGCACGTTCAAGACATCCGCCCTCGCCCTCGAGCCGCTCAAGACGGCGCTGCGCAAGACGCAGGGCTACATGGGCTTCACCACTCCGGAGATCGTCGCCACCCCCATCGAGGACGGCGACGCCGACTACCTGGCGTGGATCGACGCCGAGACCGCGGCGCAGCCCACCTGAGCATTTTCCCCGCCCGAGAAATTTCGCCGCCTCAGAACTTTCTCAGTGCAGCTCGGTGCGACGCACCTTGCCCATGGAGTTCCGGGGGAGGGAGTCGACGAACCGCACCTGTCGGGGTCGCTTGTAGGGGGCGAGATGCTGCGCGGCGTAGGCGAGGAGCGAGTCGACGTCGGGCCGTGACACCCCGTCGGACACCACCCATGCGCACACGACCTCACCCCATTCCTCCGAGGGCGTGCCGGTGACGGCGACTTCGGCCACCGACGGGAACCCGAGCAGCACGTCCTCGACCTCGGCGGGATAGACGTTGTACCCCCCGGAAATGATGAGGTCAGTGGAGCGGCCCTGGAGCCGGACGTAGCCGTCCTCGACCACGCCGAGGTCACCGGTCGCGAACCATCCGTCGACGAAGCAGGCCGCTGTCGCCGCGGGACGCTCCCAGTACCCCGAGAACACGGTGGGGCCCCGGACCATCAGCGCGCCGTCGTCCTCCACGCGGGCCTCGACGCCGGGGAACGGGAATCCCACCGTGCCGGGCCGGCGCTCCCCGTCGTAGGGGTTCGACAGCGTCATGAGCGTCTCGGTCATCCCGTAGCGCTCGAGCACCTGGGTCCCTGCCGACGCCGCGATCGAGCGGTGCAGCTCCGCGCTCAGCGGAGCCGAGCCCGACACCACCAACCGCAAGCGGCGCAACTCCCCCACCCGTCTCGACGCCGCCAGGCGGTGCAACATGGTGGGTACACCGAAGAACATGGTGGCGCCGTGCGCGGCGGAGGCGTCGAGGACGGCGTCGGTGTCGAAGCGCGGCATCAGGACCACCGATGAGCCCACCAGCAGGGACGTGTACAGCGCCACGCACAAGCCGTGGCCGTGGAAGATGGGAAGGGCGTGGACGAGCCGGTCCTGTGCGTCCCACCGCCAGGTGCGGGCGATCGACTCGCTGTTGGCGAGCACGCTGGCATGGGTGTGCACCGCGCCCTTGGGCGCGCCCGTGGTGCCCGAGGTGTAGGCGATGATGGCCACGTCGTCGGGCTTGGCGCCGTCCAGCACCGCGGCCCGCTCCCCCCCGGCGGCACCGGCTCCCGGCACCGCGCCTTCGATGACCTCGAGGTCGGGCGTGAGCACCACGATGCCGCCGGCCGCCGCCCTCGACACCACCGCCGCCCGGGTGCGGTCGTCGACGACGGCCGCCGTCGGCCGCACGTCCCCGACGACATGGGCGAGCTCGCGCTCGGTGTACGCCGAGTTCACGGGCACGACCACGAGACCGGCCCGCAGGGCGGCGATGTGGACGACCACGGCGGGCAACGACGACGCCGTACTCCACAGGACCCGGTCTCCGCGCCCCAGCCCCAGGCGCCCGAGCTCCTCGGCCCGTCGCCTGGTCATCTCGTCGAGCTCCCCGGCGCTACACCAACCCCGGCCCGCTCCCGACCCGGATGCCGAGACGTCGAAGAGCAATGGCGCGCCCGGGTGCAGGGCCCAGGTCTGCGCCCAGGCGCGGGGCAGGCTGCGGCGGGCGGTGAGGTCGTGGGCTTGCAGAGGAGACCCCGCCGGCAGATGCTGGCGCCACGGTCGCGGGTCCACGGCGGCACACGGTAGCGCCCGGGGTCTGGCGGCCGTCCCAAGCGGGGCCCGGTCGGTAATCTCGGTTCGTGGCCTCTCACAGCGCGCCCCGAGCGAGACACCCCCGACCGAGACACATTGCCATCGTCCCCCACACGCACTGGGACCGGGAGTGGTACGAGCCGTACCAGAGCTTCCGGTTGCGCCTGGTGAAGATGCTCGACGCGCTCATCCCCCTGCTCGAGCGCGATCCGTCGTACGCCAAATTCCTCCTGGACGGGCAGATGGCGGTGGTCGACGACTACCTGGAGGTCCGACCCGAAAACGAGGACCGGATCCGCGCCCTGGCGGCGGCGGGCCGGCTGTCGATGGGCCCGTGGTACATCCTCATGGACGAATTCCTGGTCTCGGGCGAGACCATCGTGCGGAACCTGCAGAGCGGGCTGTTGCGCGGCGCGGCCTTCGGGGGGGCGATGGAAGTGGGATATCTGCCCGACATGTTCGGCCACATCGCGCAGATGCCGCAGATCCTGGCACTGGCCGGGTTCGAACACGCCGTGGTGTGGCGCGGCGTCCCCTCGGTCATCGACCGCAGCGGATTCCGGTGGGAGGCGCCCGACGGTTCGTCGGTGCGGGCCGAGTACCTGCCCACCGGCTACGGCAACGGCGCCTCGATCCCCGACGACGCCAAGGCGCTCGTGCGCAGGGTGGCGGACCACGAGAAGGAGATCGGCGAGTTCCTCCTCGACGGCATGCTGTTCATGAACGGCACCGACCACCAGGAGCCCCAGCCGTGGTTGGGGCGGGTGGTGGCCGAGGCCAACGAGCTCCAAGACGACTACGTGCTCGAGGTGACCACGCTCCCCGACTACCTGGCCGGCGCCCCCACCGAGGGCCTCACCACGTGGAAAGGCGAGCTGCGCTCGGGGGCGAGGGCCAATGTCCTCATGGGCGTGGCGTCGAACCGGGTGGACGTGAAACAGGCCGCGGCGCGCGCCGAGCGCGCCCTGGAGCGCAGGGCCGAGCCGCTGAGTGCGCTGTACCTGGCGCCCGAGGATTTCCCGGACCGCCTGCTGGACCTGGCGTGGCGCGAGATGGTGCGCAACGCGGCGCACGACTCCAGCTGCGCATGCTCGGTGGACGAGGTCGTCGACGCCGTGCTGGTCCGGTACGCCGAGGCCTACCGGATCGGCGACGGGCTCGCCGCCCAGGCGCTCGGGGCCCTGACGCGCTCGCTGGCGGAGGCGGGCCCGACCGTCGTGAACGTCTCGGCGCGGCCGCGCGCCGGAGTGGTGGAGGTCGTGGTGGCGGGCCAGGAGGTCCCCGTAGGCGGCCAGGCGTTGCCCGACGAGCCGGGCGCCTTCGGCATCCCCCGGGGGATGGGCCCGCTCACCCTGGACGCCACCACGGTGCGGACCATCCTGGGCATGCTCCCCAGCGGAAGCCAGATCGACACCCACACCTGGATCCAGGACGTCCATGTCGAGGAGGACGAGTCCGGGATCGACATCACCATCGCCTTCGGGAGCGAAGAGCGCTTCGACGTGCCCATCGCCTCGATCAAGCAGGACCTCTACACCCGGCTGGGCGCCCGGCCCGACTCGATCGTGCGCATCAAGATCGACCAGCCACCCGTGCGCCGCATCCTGGCCCGTGTGACCGACGTGCCGGGATTCGGCTACACGCCGCTCACCCCCGTGGTGCCCGCCCACCCCGTCACCGTGGAGGGCGCGTCGGGCGACGGACCGGTGGTCATGGCCAACGGACTGGTCACGGTGGCGGTGGACCGCGGCGACGGCACCTTCGCCATCGACGGCGTGCCCGGCTACGGCCGGCTCGTCGACGGCGGCGACCACGGCGACTCCTACAACTACTCGCCCCCCGCCGGGGACCGGATCGTCGACACCCCCGACAGCGTGGTGCTGACGGTGGGCGACGTGGGCCCGGTGCGGGCGGTCACCAGCGTGGTGGCGCATTACACGTGGCCCGACCACGTCGACGGCTCGACCCGGGCCCGCACCGGTGAGGTCGGGAGCGAGGTGACCACCGACATCGAGGTACGCGCCGACGAGCGCACGGTTCGGGTCACCACCCGCTTCGTGAACCCCGCGTCGGACCACCGCCTGCGGGTGCACCTGCCGCTGCCCGAGCCCGCCGAGGGGTCCGAGGCCGAATGCGCCTTCGCTGTGGTGCCCCGGGGCCTCGATGCCGAGGGCAGGGTGGACGAGTTCGGGCTCCCCACCTTCCCGTCCCGGCGCTTCGTGTCCGCCGGAGGCCTCACCGTCGCCCACGAGGGCCTGCTCGAGTACGAGCTGGTCGACATCGAAGGGACGCAGTCGGGGCGCCGGGCCAAGACGATGGCACTCACGCTGCTGCGCTCGACGGGGATGCTGTCTCGCCTGGGCATGGCCTATCGCCCCCTGCCGGCGGGGCCCCTCACGCCCGTCGAAGGCCTGCAGCTGCGGGGGCGCACCATCGAGGCGCGCTACGCGCTGTGCGTCGGGTGCGAGGACCCCTACGCCATGGCCGACGACGTCTTGGTCCCTCTCGAGGTGGTCTACGCCACCGGAGGGGGCTGGCGCCCGGTCACCGCCGGCGCCCTCGAAATCGAGGGAGCCGAGGTCTCCGCCGTGCGCCGTCAGGCCGGGATGCTCGAGGTGCGCGTCTTCAACCCCACCGACCGGTCCACCACCGTCACGGTGGGGGCGCGCTCGGGCTGGCTGGTCGACCTGCGGGGCCGCACCCTCGAGCCCGTCGACGGCTCATTCGACCTCCGACCCTTCGGGATCGCCACCTTCCGCTCCTCCGGCTGACCGCGCCCCGGCGATGAGGCGCTCGCCCTTCTCGCGCAGCTCGTCGAGATCGTGGAACACCTCGGCGATCCGCTCGAAGCGCCCGCCCATACGGCGGTCGAGGGCAACGGGGTCGGCTCCGGGGCGGTGCAGGACCCACAGCTGGATGCGGCCCACGTCCTTCACCCGGCGCGGCCGCAGTGCCAGGAACTCGAATTCGTCCCCCGCCCCTGCCCCCGCTGCCGACCCGGCGCCCGGTCCCGGCGCGACCCCTGCTCCGGGGGCAGCGTCGTGCACGGCGGCATGGAATTCGTCGGTCACGATCACCGACCCGGGTGCCGCCATGTTCACCACGCGGCTGGCCAGGTTCACGACGGGCCCGTAGAAGTCGCCGTCCTGGACGAGCACGGGCCCCACGGCCAGGGCCACGCGCACATCGGACAGGAGCTCGTCGCCGGCGTAGGCCTCGGCCAGGGCCAGCCCGATGCGCGCCGCGCCCAGGGCCGAGTCGGCCACGAACATGGCCTCGTCGCCGATCATCTTCACCACCCGTCCCCCGCCGGCGGTGACGGTGTCGTGGGCGACCTCCTCGAAACGGGCCACCACGGCGGCGAGCTCCTCTTCGGAGAGCTGCTGGGAGAGGGTCGTGAACCCCACCATGTCGGCGAAGCCCACGGCCAGGACGGGGAGCGCACCGTTGCCGCTCCGGATGCGCAGGAACATGGCACGGCGCACCGCGGCCTGGACGTGACGGCGCCACACGAACTCCAGGAGCCGCGCCATGGCGGGGAGGGAGTGGTCGGCCAGCTGGGCGAAGCGATCGGCCGCCTCCACCGTGTCGGTCGAGCCGGAGCCGCCGGCGATGGCCAGCCCTCGCACCTGCGGTGACACCTCGGCCTCGGCGATCCGCGCCATCGAGGACCCGATGACCCGGGCGAACTGCAGGCTGGTGTCGATGTCGGCCACACCGAGATCCATCATCGACCGCAGGATCACGAGCGCCTCGATGTCGAGGTCGGTGAACATGCGCTCGTCGTCGGCGACGTCGGGGAATCCGAGCGCTCTCCAGTAGCGCCGGGCCAGGTCGAGGTCCATCCCGGTGATCTCCGACACCTCGGCCTGGGTGTAGCGGCGATCGGCGGGGACGAGGAGCCGGTCGGCGACGAGGAGGTCGAGGACGTCGCGCGCCTCGGCCTCGGCGATCTCGTCCTCGGACGTGCTGTGGGCGCGCAGGAAGGCGCGCACCCGTTCGAGTGCCTCGGCCCGCGACGACGCCTCTCGGTCCGGGGTCATCCCTGGAGGCCGTCGAACTCCGGCTTGGCCGAGCGGGACATGAGGGTGAGGATGGCCTGCGACGGTGCGGTGACCCCCTCGAGCACGGCGGCCACCTGCTCGCCGATGGGCATCTCCACGCCGTGGGCGGCGGCGAGCTCGAGCAGCGGACGGGCCGTTTTCACCCCCTCGGCCACCATGCGCATCTCCGCCATGATGTCGTCGAGGGACCGGCCCCGGCCCAGTTGCTCTCCCACCATGCGGTTCCGGCTCAGGGTGCTGGTGCAGGTGGCCACGAGGTCGCCGACCCCGGCCAAGCCGGCGATCGTGATGCGCTCGCCCCCCATGGCCACGCCTAGTCGTCCCAACTCGGCGAGGCCCCGGGTGATCAGGGCGGCCAGCGAGGAGTCACCGAGCCCGAGGCCCTGGAGGATGCCGGCCGCGATGGCGAGGACGTTCTTGGTGGCACCCGCCATCTCGCACCCCACCACGTCGGGATTGGTGTACACGCGGAACGTCGAGGTGCGCAGCACCTCCTGGATGGCGCACGCCATGGGCTCGTCGGTCATGGCCACCACGGTGGCGGCGGGTTGTCCCGCCGCGATCTCTCGGGCCAGGTTCGGCCCCGTGAGCACGCCGGCGAGGTGCCCCGGGACCACCTGGGCGATGACCTCGGTCATGCGCAAGTGGGTGCCCTGCTCGAGGCCCTTGGCCAGCGAGAGCACGGGGACACCGGCCGGGATCGAGCCCGACAGCTCGTCGAGCACGGTCCGGAAGCCGTGGGAGGGGACGGCCATGACCACGAGCGAGCTCCCCGTCACCGCTTCGTCGAGCGAGGCCGTGGCCCGCAACTCCTGGGGCAGGACGACACCGGGGAGATAGTCGGGGTTCTCGTGGGTGGTGTCGATGCACTGCGCCAAGGCCGGTCGGCGCGCCCACAACACCGTGGGGGTCGACGCCGCGGCCACCGCCGCCACCGTCGTGCCCCATGACCCCGCGCCGATGACGGCGACCTTGTCGAGCATGGCCACACCCTACGGCCTGGTCCTGTTCGCGAGCCCCGGCCGTACACTGGCCACGTGACTGCAGCGCCGGTGCGCCTGCCCCCCCTGACAGGATCGGTGGTGCTCGTCCCCGTGAAGGCGTTCGGCACCGCCAAGGCGCGCCTCGCCCCCACCCTGGACGCGGCGGGGCGCGCCGAGCTGGCCCGGATCATGGCGGCGGGTGTCCTCGCCGCCGCCGGCCCGCTCCCGGTGGCGGTGGTGTGCGACGACCCCGAGGTGGCGAGCTGGGCGCGGGAAAAGGGTGCCATGGTGCTCCCCGAGCCCGGACGGGGGCTGAACGGGGCGGTCGAAGCCGGCGTCGAGCGGCTCGGGGACGCCGGAGCGTCAGAAGTGCTCGTGGTCCACGCCGATCTGCCCTTCGCCCACGAGGTGGCGCAACTGGCGGGGTTCGGCGGTGTCACCCTCGTGCCCGATCGGCGCGACGACGGCACCAATGTGGTGTGCGTAGCCACGGGTGCGGGGTTCCGTTTCCACTACGGGCCCGGCTCCTTCGCCCGCCATCGGGCGGAGGCGCACCGCCTGGGCCTGGTGTGTCGGGTGGTGCGCGATCCCGAGCTCACCTGGGACGTGGACGTGCCCGGGGACATCCCCGCCGGTCTGGGGCCGCCCGTCTCGGGGTGAGACGCAACAGAGGGGCCCCGTAGGGCCCCTCTGTTGTTTGTGTCCTGTCCCTGTGGCGGGCCGCAGCCCGGTCGGGACCGATCCGACCGCCGGGGGAACCCGGCCGGACGGTGTTCGTCTACTTGGCGGTCCGCCGGCGAACCGGAGCCCGACGCGTGACCCGACGAGCAGCGGTCCGCTTGGGAGACGCTGCCGCCTTCTTGGTCCGACGCTTGACCGCCTTGCGAGCCGGAGCCCGCTTCTTGGTGGCCTTGCGTGCCGGTGCCCGCTTCTTGGTGGCCTTCTTGGCGGGTGCCCGCTTCTTGGTGGCCTTGCGTGCCGGTGCCCGCTTCTTGGTCGCCTTGCGTGCCGGAGCCCGCTTCTTGGTGGCCTTGCGTGCCGGTGCCCGCTTCTTGGTCGCCTTGCGCGCCGGAGCCCGCTTGGTGGCCTTCTTGGCGGTCGCCCGCTTCTTGGTGGCCTTCTTGGCGGCCTTCCGTGCCGGAGCCCGCTTTACGGCCTTACGAGCCGTGGTGCGCTTTACGGCCTTACGAGCCGTGGTGCGCTTGGCGGCTTTCCGTGCCGGCGCCCGCTTTGCGGTCTTTCTTGCCCGCTTGACTGCCATGCTTTACGCCCTCCTAACGGCCTTCTTGGCCGATCGCTTTATTGCTTTCCTCGCCGGAGCTCGTCCGGCGGCCTTTCTGGCCGATTTCTTTGCTGCTTTCCTCGCCGGGGCGCGCGTCGTCTTTCTGACCGGGGCGCGCCCGACGACCTTTTTCGATGCCCGTCCAGCGGTGCTCTTGACCGCCTTCTGGGTCGAGATCTTGGTGGCTCTGGTGGCGACTCTCTTCGTGGTCTTGGTGGTGGCTTTCTTCGCCGCCGTCTTGGCTGCGACCCTCGACGGCCGGTTCGCCGCCGCCTTCTTCTTCGCCGCCGCCCTGGACGACTTCTTCGCCGGCGCCGACAACACCTTCAGTGCCGGAGGAGCGGCCTTGCCGTTGAGGATGTCCTTGAGCATCCCGCTGGCTGCAAAGCGCACTCCCCGGGACGCCGAGATGCTGACCGGTGCTCCTGTCCGTGGATTGCGTCCCATGCGAGCACCACGGTGCGTGGGATTGAAGCTTCCGAATCCTGCTACCACCACACGTCGTCCTGACCGAACCTCTTTCGAGACCACGTGGACGAGCGCGTTGACCGCATCTTCGGCATCGCGTTTCGCCAACGACGTCGTCTTGCTGACCGCGTCGATCAGTCCCGACTTATTCACTGCACCTCCTCCGAGAAATGCAATCTCAACAATCAAAGAAGGTTTTC
>Ga0208849_1001745_pt1 | contig 13809 bp, 18 predicted proteins | sample NGESurdeep072012_10_FD_184470 | JGI IMG/M metagenome (GOLD analysis project Ga0208849, IMG submission 184470) | Arctic peat soil microbial communities from Barrow, Alaska - NGEE Surface sample 53-3 deep-072012 (SPAdes) | ecosystem: Environmental > Terrestrial > Soil > Wetlands > Peat ...
CTGATGCCACTGACGGCGACGATGACGAGGCCGCTGATGCCACTGACGGCGACGATGACGAGGCCGCTGATGCCACTGACGGCGACGATGACGAGGCCGTTGATGCATCTGCCGAGCAGACCGACGCTCCCGAGGCAACGGAGAGCACAGACACCGCCGAGAAAGAGAGCACCGACTGATGGCAAAGACCTCTATGCGCGTCAAGCAGGCCCGCCCGCCAAAGTTCAAGACGCGCGCCTATACTCGTTGCAACCGCTGCGGGCGTCCACGCTCGGTTTACAAGAAGTTCGGGGTATGCCGCATCTGTTTGCGCGAGCTCGCCCACAATGGCCAGATCCCCGGGATGACGAAGTCCTCCTGGTAGGGCCCCAAAACCACGACTTCTGAGTAGCCACTGAACCTATGTCAATGACCGATCCCATAGCTGACTTTCTGACGCGCGTGCGCAACGCGATCCGCGCCGCCCATGAGACAGTCGAGATCCCCGATTCGAAATTGAAGGCCGAGCTCGCACGGATCCTCGCCGAGCAGGGCTACATCGATTCCTGGTCGGTCGTGCCCGCGCCCGAGGGGGATGCCGGCCAGCTGCTCGAGATTCGCCTGAAGTACACCGAGGACCGTCGCTCGGCGATCTCCGGGTTGCGGCGTGTGTCGCGTCCGGGACGGCGGACTTACGTCGACGCCAAGCACATCCCAAAGGTGCTCGGCGGTATGGGCACATCGATCGTGTCGACCTCACGTGGCGTGATGACCGGCCACGACGCGCGCGCTGCGGGCGTCGGCGGCGAGGTCCTCGCGCAGGTCTGGTGAGCGGATGTCCAGGATCGGTAGACAGCCCATTGCAGTGCCTTCCGGCGTGACGGTCGCGATCGAGCCCGAGGCCGTGCGCGTCAGCGGCCCGAAAGGCGAACTGTCTGAGCGTATCTCCCGCGACATCGAGGTCGTCCAGGAGGGTGAGCAGCTGCTCGTCTCGCGTCCCACCAACCGCGGCGAGCACCGTGCGCTGCATGGACTGACCCGCTCGCTGGTGGCGAACATGGTCCAGGGTGTGACGGCTGGATATGAGAAGCGCCTGGAGATCCAGGGCGTCGGCTACCGCGCGCAGCTGAAGGGAAAGAACCTCGAGCTCGCCGTCGGCTACTCGCACTCGGTGCCGATCCCGGCGCCGCAGGGCATCGAATTCGAGGTGCCCCAGCCAACGCGCATCGTGGTGAAGGGCATCTCCAAGCAGCTCGTCGGCGAGACCGCCGCGATCATCCGCAAGCAGCGCCCGCCGGAGCCCTACAAGGGCAAGGGCATCCGCTACGAGGGCGAGTATGTCGCGCGGAAGGTGGGCAAGAGGGCATGAGCGTCATCACGAAGGGCGACCGCCGCCTCAAGCGCCGCCGCAGGGTGCGCGCGAAGGTCTCGGGCACTCAGGCGCGTCCGCGGATCTCAGTGTTTCGCTCCAATAAGGGCCTGTCCGCGCAGCTGATCGACGACCTGTCCGGCCGCACGCTGGCCGCGGTCAACTGGTTTGAGCCCGAGCTGAGCTCACTCGCGAAAAGCGAGCGCACCAAGCGCGCCGGGGAGACGCTCGCCGAGCGCGCCAAGGCCGCGGGCGTGACAGAAGCCGTGTTCGATCGCGGGGGCTACCGCTACCACGGCCATGTGCGCGCCTTTGCCGAGGCGATCCGCGAAGCCGGCATCACCGTCTAGACCTCCCCCTACCGCTACCCTCTCCCTCCTACCTATGCCCATAATCTCAGATCGCTCAGTCAGTCAGTCCGGCCTCGACCTGCAGGAGCGCGTCGTGGAGATCAACCGTGTCGCCAAGGTGGTCAAGGGTGGCCGTCGGTTCTCGTTCACCGCGCTCGTGGTCGTCGGCGACGAGCGCGAAGTCGTCGGCATCGGCTACGGCAAGGCCAACGAGGTGCCGCTGGCGATCCAGAAGGGGGTCGAGCGGGCGAAGAAGGACCTCTTCCGGGTGCCCAAGCACGGCAGCACGATCACCCACCAGACGACCGGCATCTTCGGCGCCGGGCGCGTGCTGCTGAAGCCCGCTTCCCCCGGTACCGGTGTGATCGCCGGCGGTGGCGTGCGGGCGGTGCTCGAGCTCGCGGGCATCCACGACATCCTCTCCAAGAGCCTGGGGACGCAGAACCCGATCAATCTCGTGAAGGCCACGGTGGCGGGGCTGCGCGGGTTGCGTACCCCCGAGGAGGTGGCGAAGCTGCGCGGGCTGACGATCGATCAGGTGCTCGGCCTCACCGACAAGCGCGCCGCGGTTGCCACCGAGGTCATCAATGGCGCTGCCCCAGCCGAGGGCTCAGAGCCCGCCGCGGCCGCCGCGCCGACCGAGACAGACCCAGCCGCCCAGGACGTGCCGCTCGCCGAGGCGAAGACGGTTGACGCCGGGGAGGCTCCTGCCGCCGCCGAGGAGACCCCAGCCACCGAGGAGACGCCGGCCTGATGGCCTCGCTGAGCGTCACCCAGCTTCGCTCGCGCAACGGCGCGAACAAGAAACAGCTCGACACGCTGCGCTCGCTCGGGCTGCGGCGGATTGGCCACACCGTAGAGGTCAAGGACTGCGAGCAGGCCAAAGGGATGTTGCACGCGGTGCGCCATCTCGTCGAGGTTGAGGAGGGCAAGTGAGCCCCGCCAAAGCCAAAGAGGAGGCCGAGGAGCGCATCGGGCTGCACAATCTCAAGCCCTCCTCCGGTAGCCGCCGACCCCGCAAGCGCGTCGGTCGTGGCGAAGGCTCGGGTACCGGCAAGACGTCCGGGCGCGGGCAGAAGGGCGCGGGCTCGCGCTCTGGCTCCAAGCGCAGAGCACGCTTCGAGGGCGGGCAGATGCCGATCCACATGCGCATGCGAAAGCTGCGTGGGCCGCATATGAAGAAGTCGATGCCGTTTGAGATGTTTCGCACGCACACCCAGCCCGTGAACATCGCCGATCTGGACGCCCGCTTCGAGTCCGGCGCCGAGGTCACCGTCGAGCTGTTGAAGGCCAAGGGTCTCGGTACCCGCAAGGAGATACCGATCAAGGTCCTCGCCAAGGGCGAGCTGTCCAAGCCGCTCACCGTGCACGCCCATGCCTTCAGCGCAAGCGCGCGCGCGAGCATCGAGGCCGCCGGTGGCGCCTGCCATATCGTCGAGAGCTAGCCGGCGGCGCCTCGTCGCCCCTGGCTGTGTCCTTACCGATCGGAGATTTGGTGGGATCTCCGATCGGCCAGCACACGTGACCGATCGTCCGGGATCGGCCAGCACGCCACGCTGGGTGGGTGGGCTCCCGATCTTCTGCCAGGAACGACGATCCATCCGCCGGAGGCTGCGTCAACCCACGTACCCATCCACTAAACTCGGGCGTTCCGCCTGATGCTCTCGACGATTCTCAACGCCTTCCAGGTAGCGGATATCCGCAAGAAGCTCGCCTTCACGGCGGCGATGTTGCTGATCTACCGCCTGGGCTCGCACATTCCCGTCCCGGGCATCAACCTGACGGCGGTCAACGCGATCCAGAAGTCCTTTGGCGGCTCGAACATTCTCGGGCTGTTGAACCTGTTCTCCGGCGGCAGCCTGTCGCGGCTCGCGCTGTTTGCGCTGGGCATCATGCCCTACATCACCTCCTCGATCATCCTGCAGCTGCTGCAGGTGGCGGTGCCGTCGCTTGAGAAGCTCTCCAAGGAAGGCGAGGTGGGGCAGGCGCGCATCACGCAGTACACCCGTTATCTGACGGTCGGCCTCGCCTTCGCGCAGTCGATCGGCTACGTGTTCCTGTTCCACACGCTGCAGGCCAAAGCCGGCGAATCGGTGGTCACCCACTTTGACGCGCCCCACATCTTCTTGATCGTGATCTGCCTGACCACCGGCTGCGTGATGCTGATGTGGATCGGCGAGCTGATCACACAGCGCGGCATCGGCAACGGCATCTCGCTGCTGATCTTCGCCTCGATCGTCGCGCGCCTGCCCGCGGGTATCCAGGCCTGGTGGACGACCCAGGATCAGGTCTTCAAGGTGATGATGCCGTTCCTCGTGCTGGCCGTGGTGGCCGGGATCGTGTTTGTGCAGGAGGGCCAGCGGCGCATCCCCGTGCAGTACGCCAAGCGGGTGATTGGACGGCGCATGACAGAGGGTGGGCAGACCTATCTGCCGCTGCGCGTGAACATGGCGGGCGTGATCCCGGTGATCTTCGCCGCGAGCATCATGGCCTTCCCGCCGACGGTCGGGCAGCTCGTCAAAACCCACTGGGGGCAGCAGATCTCTGATTTCTTCTCGCCCAACGGCTGGCACTACGTGGTCGGCGAGTCGATCTTCATCGTCATCTTCACCTACTTCTACACGGCCGTCACGTTCAACCCGGTCGACCAGGCGGACAACCTGAAGAAGTACGGAGGGTTCATCCCGGGCGTCAGGCCGGGGCGTCCGACGGCGGAATTCCTGGACCGGATCCTCGCGCGTTTGACTTTCCCCGGCGCGCTGTTCCTCGCCGCCGTGGCGGCGCTGCCGACGATCCTGATCGCACGCACGCACCAAAACATCCCCCTGGGGGGAACCTCGATCCTGATCGTGATCGGCGTTGCCCTGGAAACGATGAAGCAGCTCGAGGCGCAGCTGATGATGCGAAGTTACGAGGGCTTTCTGAAGTAGTTGGGGGAGGTCGGGAGGGGGACCTGTCCCTCTCCCGTTGAGAGATGAAGCAATTGGAGGCGCAGCTGATGATGCGAAGTTACGAGGGGTTCTTGAAGTAGGAATTCGGGGGAAGGTCGGGAGGGAGCCTGGCCCCTTCCCGTGTCAGCACGAGGGCTTTTTGAAGTAGTCTCGGCGTGTGTCCGAGTTGAATTTGATCCTGCTCGGCCCGCCGGGTGCGGGCAAGGGGACGCAGGCCGAGCGTTTGCGCGAGGATTTTGCGCTGCCCCACATCTCCGCCGGGGACATGCTCCGCGCCCAGGTCACCGACGGCACCGAGTTGGGAGTGCGGGCCAAGCGGTACATGGACGCGGGCGAGCTGGTGCCCGACGAGGTGATCATCGGCATGATCATCGACCGCGTCGGCGACGATGACGCCCGCGACGGGTTCCTGCTCGACGGCTTTCCTCGCAACGAGGAGCAGGCCGACGCCCTGGGCGAGGCGCTGAATGGCCTGGATCGAAGGCTGACAGCCGCGCTGCTGGTCGAGGTCTCGGACGAGGAGGTTGTGCGCCGCCTGGCTGGACGTCGCGTGTGCGTGAAGAACCCCAGCCACATCTACCACGTCGAGTTCGATCCCCCCAAGCACGAGGGCGTGTGCGATCAGGACGGCGCACGGCTCCTCCAGCGCGAGGACGACACGGAGGAGACGATCCGCCGCCGTTTGGAGGTTTATCACCGGCAGACCGCGCCGCTGGTCAACTATTACAACCGCGTCGGTCTGCTGCGCCGCTTCGACGGCTCGCGCAACGCCGATGAGGTGCACAGGCACATCCGCGCGGTACTGGCAACGCTCCGCCTCGAGGAGAAGCTGTAGAAGCCGCCAGCTAAGCTCCTCGGGTGATCATCAAGAAGAGCCCGGAAGAGATCGAGAAGATGGCGAAAGCAGGCGCGATTCTCGCCGCCACGTTGGACCTGTTGGAGGGGAAGATCCGCGCGGGCGTGAGCACCGCAGAGCTCGACCAGGCCGCCGAGCGCTTCATTCGCTCACGCGATGCGCTGCCGACCTTCAAGGGCTACCGCGGCTTTCCCGGCTCGATCTGCGCCTCCCCGAACGCGATGGTGGTGCATGGGATCCCCGGGCCTTACCGTCTGAAGGCGAGCGACATCATCTCGATCGACGTGGGGGTGACGCTCGACGGCTGGGTAGCCGACGCGGCACGCACCTTCCCGGTGGACGGGGTGAGCAAGCAGGCGCGGAATCTGCTGAGCGCAACTGAGCAGGCGTTGCACGCGGGGGTGGCCGAGTGTCGGGCCGGCAATCGCATGGGCGACGTGTCGAGCGCGATCCAGCGGGTGGCCGAGGAGGCCGGGCTGTCCGTCGTGCGCTCGCTCGTCGGGCACGGGGTTGGACGGAGCATGCACGAGGATCCCCAGGTGCCCAACTATGGCAAGCCGGGGAAGGGTCCGCTGCTGGAGGAGGGGATGGTGCTCGCGGTCGAGCCGATGACCACCGCCGGGCGCCCCGCGGTGCGCGTGGCGGGCGACGGTTGGGCGATCTTCTCTCAGGACGGCTCCCCGGCCGCGCATTTCGAGTTCACGGTGGCGATCACCGCGGAGGGTCCGAAGATCCTCACGCCCTGGCATCTGGCGCCGGAGGATCGGACAGCTGAGCCTGTCCCGCAGGGCGCCACGCGCGCAAGCTGAGGGCCGGCTGAAGGAGCGACGTGCGCGCGCTGAGGTGCCACGGGCGCGGGCTGAAGGGCGGATGGCCTTCGGACCGAGGTGCGGGTGGGCCTTGTAAGCCTGGAGTTGCTACCATCCGGGGCCTTGCTCGAACGCGAGGCGATTTGTGCGCGTGAGGACATCTCCACGACTTGGTAGCGGCGGCCACAACGGCAGCCAGAGCCGAGCCGCCGGAACCCAGCCGCCGAAAGGGATCATGAAGGTAAGACCGTCGGTCAAGCCGATGTGCGAGAAGTGCAAGATCATCCGCCGCCACGGAGCGGTTCTCGTCATCTGCCAGAACAAGCGCCACAAGCAAAGGCAGGGCTAGCACACGCATGGCAAGAATCGCTGGGGTCAACCTACCCCTGAACAAGCGCACTGAGATCGGCCTGACCTATATCTTCGGGATCGGGCGGGCACAGGCGAACAAACTCCTGAAGGAGACGGGGGTCAGCGCCGACACCTATGTGCGCGATCTGACCGAGGAAGAGGTTTCAAAGCTGCGCGACGCGATCGACCAGACGCTGACGGTCGAGGGAGATCTGCGGCGCGAGCAATCCCAGGACATCAAGCGGCTGCAGGAGATCGCCTGCTATCGCGGCCTGCGCCACCGCCGCGGCCTGCCGGTGCGCGGGCAGAAGACGAAGACCAATGCGCGCACGCGCAAGGGACCCAAGCGGATGCAGGTTGCCGGTAAGAAGAAAGCAGGCAAGAAGTAATGCCCCCCGCACCCAAGCGCCCTGGTCGCGGACGGCGCAAGCCGAAGAAGAACATCCCGATCGGACAGGCCCATATCAAGACGTCGTTCAACAACACGATCGTCTCTTTGACCGACACCACGGGCAACGTGATCGCCTGGGAGTCGGCCGGAGGCGCCGGCTTCAAGGGCTCGCGCAAGTCAACTCCGTTCGCCGCCCAGGTGACCGCCGACGCGGCGGCGCGCAAGGGTCTCGAACAGGGTCTGCAGAAGGTCGAGGTCTACGTCAAGGGCCCGGGCTCGGGCCGCGAGACAGCGATCCGCTCGCTGCAGGCGGCGGGTCTCGAGGTGACCGGCGTCAAGGACGTCACTCCACAGGCACACAATGGTTGTCGCCCGCGCAAGCGGCGGAGAGTCTGAGATGGCCGTGAGCACTTCGCCATACTGCGTCCTCACCGATCATCCGAGATCGGCTAGCACGCGTGCCAAGCACGCCACGCTCACTGCGTCCTTGTCTGGCTCGACTCACGACCCTCTCAGGAGCTTCTAGATGGCAAGAGACACAGGCCCGCAGTGCAAGCAATGCCGCCGCGAGGGACAGAAGCTGTTCCTCAAGGGCGAGCGCTGCCTGACCGACAAGTGCGGCGTCGAGCGCCGCTCATATCCGCCGGGCGAGCACGGCCGCGGTCGCCAGAAACAGAGCGAGTATCGCCTGCAGCTGCGCGAGAAGCAGAAGGCGCGACGCTACTACGGAGTGCTCGAGAAGCAGTTCCACGGCTATTACGAAAAGGCCTCGCGCCAGCCCGGTATCACCGGCGAGAACCTGCTCGCGCTGCTGGAGTGCCGGCTGGACAACGTGTTGGTGCGCCTCGGCTTTGCCGCCTCGCGCCGCCAGGCGCGCCAGCTGATCCGCCACGGCCACTGGACGGTCAATGGCCGCCGGGTGAACATTCCCAGCTATCAGGTGCGCTCGGGCGAGGTGATCGCGATCAAGGCCGATACCCCGGCCACGCAGGTAGTGCGCGACGCGACCGAGCTGACCGGACAGATTCCCGCGTGGCTACAGGCCGACCACGAGTCGCTCACGGCCAAGGTGCTGCGCAAGCCGGAGCGACGCGAGGTCGCCGCGCCGGTGCAGGAGCAGCTCATCATCGAGCTGTACTCGAAGTAGAGGAAAAGCTGTGCCCCACGCCGGCGTCGCCTGAGGGCGGCGTAGGCGCTTTAGAGCCGGTGTCCCAGCGACGCCGGTGCGACACCAAAACGACGTTAGGACTCTGATGCTCGACTTCCAAATCCCCCGGATCACAAGCGAGTCCGTGGAGCAGAACCGTGGCACGTTCACGATCGAGCCGCTCGACCGCGGCTTTGGCTACACGTTCGGCAACTCGCTACGCCGCGTACTGCTGTCCTCCCTCGCCGGCGCGGCCGTCACGAGCGTGCGCATCGAGGGCGTGGCGCACGAGTTCTCGACCATCCAGGGCGTCAAGGAGGACGTGACGGACATCGTGCTGAACCTGAAGGGCATCGTCTGCCGGATGCACTCCGACGCGAGCGAGGTCGAGGCGCCGCTGGTGGTGACCGGGCCGGGAGAGATCACCGCGAAGGACATCGACCTGCCCGCGGGCGTGGAGATCCTCAACCCCGACGTGCATATCGCGACGCTCGAGAAGAAGACCAAGCTCGAGCTGTACATGACGATCGGCCGCGGTCGTGGGTACCGGCCGGCGGAGGAGAACAAGTCCTCCGACCAGCCGATCGGCGTGATCCCGATCGACTCGATCTTCTCGCCGGTGCGGCGGGTCGCCTACGCGGTCGAGCAGGCGCGTGTCGGTCAGAAGACCGACTTCGACAAGCTCACGCTGGACATCGAGACAGACGGCTCGATCGACCCGCAGGCGGCGCTGCGCGAGGCGGCCGAGCTGCTGATCTCACAACTTGCGATCTTCACCGACGCCGACCGCATTCAGGAGCTGCGCGCGGTGCCCGGTGGGCAGCTCGACGGCCACGGCCTCGCGGTCGGCGGCGGCGCTCCGGCGGCGCTACAGGGCGAGGAGTGGAGCATCCTGATCGAGGAGCTCGAGCTCGGGGTGCGCTCATACAACTGCCTCAAGCGGGCCGGCATCCAGACCGTTGGCGACCTGATCTCCAAGTCCGAGGCCGAGCTCAACGCGATCCCCAACTTCGGCAAGAAGTCGATCGACGAGGTCATCGAAACCCTCCACTCGCGCGGCCTGGACCTCCGTCAGGACTAGGACGAACGCTGAGCGGCGCCATCCGGCGTCCTCAGTCGCTCGCGTGCAAAGCACGCCACGCTCCCTGCGTCCTTGCCTGGCTTGCCCAGCGTCCGTCCTAGGCGGTTAGACTCCAAAAACCATGAGACACCAGAAGACCAAAAACAAGCTCAGCCGCTCGAGCGCCCACAGGAAGTCGCTGTTGATGAACTTGAGCAAGGAGATCATCGAGCACGAGCGGATCAAGACGACCGAGGCGAAGGCCAAGGCGGTCAAGCCGGAGATCGAGCAGCTGATCACGTTGGCCAAGCGCGGGAGCCTGCACGCGCGTCGGCAGGCTTTGTCGACGCTCGCCCAGGACAAGTTCGCGGTGCACAAGCTGTTCGAGGAGGTCGCGCCGCGCTATGCGGACAGGCCGGGTGGCTACACCCGCATCCTCAAAATTGGCCCGCGCCAGAGCGACTCGACCGAGATGGTCTTCATCGAGCTCGTCTGAGCTGGCGGCGTCGCGGTGTGTCCTCGGCGCGGTGGTGCGGCGGGATGACTGCGGCGCGGGAATGCAGCTCGGGAATGCGGCGCGGGAATGATCACCAAGCTGACGATCGAGTATGACGGGACCGACTTCGCCGGCTGGGCGCGTCAGCCCGGGGAGCGGACGGTGCAGGAGGAGTTGGAGCGGGCGCTGCGGACGGTGCTCGGGGATGAAACCCCACCCACCCTCGACGGCGCGCCCCTGAAGCTGACGGTGGCCGGGCGGACCGATCGTGGCGTGCATGCCTGGGCTCAGGTCGCGAGCTACGCGCACGAGGCGGTCGATCCGCTGCGCTTGAACGGGCTGCTCGACGACGACATCGCGGTGCTCGCCGCCGAGCCGGCGGAGGACGCGTTCGACGCCCGACGCGATGCGACGAGCAGGACGTACTGCTACCGCGTGCTCGCGCGACGCAGTCGCAGCGTGTTCGAGCGGGGGCGCGCCTTCTGGTGGACGGGGTCACTCGACCGCGAGGCGCTCGCGGAGTGCGCCGCGGCGCTCGCGGGCAAGCATGATTTCACTGCGTTCACGCCGAGCGAGACCGAGCACTCGTGGTTCAACTGCCAGATACGGCGCGCGGAGTGGTTGGCCAAGGGGGATCTGCTGGAGTTCTGGATCGAGGCGGACATGTTTCTCAGGCACATGAATCGCGTGCTGGTCGGGACGATGCTCGACGTCGCCGACGGACGGCGGACGGTCGCTGAGTTCAAGGGCTTGCTCGAGGGTCGCCCCCGTGTCGAGGCCGGCAGGACCGCGCCGGCCCATGGTCTCGCGCTGGCCGGAGTGTCGTATGAGTAGGAGTGGATGAGCTCGCGGAGTGGATGAGCTCGCGCAAGCCTGAGTGGATGAACTCGCGCGAGACGCGAGGGCGCCCGCGCGACGCAGCCCAGGCGCCGGCGCGAAGCGGTGGCCCGGTAACACGGCAACTACGGCTGGGAGCGTGCTCCCCCTATGCTGGGGAACCAGATGCTGAACGTGCTGCTGACAAACGACGACGGGATCGAGGCCGAGGGCCTGCAGGCCATGCGCAAAGCGCTGGCGGCAGTGGAGGGCGTGCGCCTGGCGGTGATCGCGCCGGATGGCAACCGCTCGGCGATGGCCAGATCGATCACCACGCGCAGACCGCTCTGGGTCGCGGAGGTGGGGTTCTCGGATGGAACGGTCGGCTATGCGACCGACGGCACACCGGTGGACTGTGTGCGGCTGGCCAGCCTCGGGCTGATCGAGGGGTTCAAGACCGATCTGGTCGTCTCGGGCATCAACCACGGCGCGAATTTGGGTGATGACATCACATACTCGGGTACGGTCGCCGCGGCGCTCGAGGGGGTCGTGCTGGGGCTGCCCGCGATCGCGGTGTCCCAGCAGTCGAAGGCGCGGGCGCTCGACTACCGCTTCGACGGCGGCTTCGCCTTCGATGTCGCGGCCGGGTTCGTGGCCGGCCTGGTGGAACAGATCGAGGACGTGCCGCTGCCAAATACGACGCTGTTGAACGTGAACGTGCCGGCCGGCGTGCCCGACGGGGTCGAGGTGACGAGCTTGGGCAAGCGCATCTACCGCGACGAGCTGAAGCTCGAGCGCGAGGAGGAGGGTCCGCCCTCCCGCCGGCGCTACTGGATCTACGGCGCGGACCCGGGCTTCCACGACGAGCCGGGCACCGATCTGGCGGCGGTGGCGGCCGGGCGGATCGCCGTGACCCCGATTCACTTTGACCTGACCGACCGCCCGGGGCTGGAGGCTCTGCGAGGCTTCGACCTGGAGGCCCTGCTCGCCCCGCTCGCCGGGCTGCAAGCGCCGTGAGCGCGCATGCCGGCGCCGGCCGGCGTCCTCGGTCGCTCGCGTACCGAAGCCGGGAGACACTCGCTCCGCTCGCATCCCCGTTTCGGCCAGCACGCCACGCGGGGTGGGTGGGCCATCGAATGCTTGGCCTGCTTGGCCTGCGCACTCCCGGAGAGTGACTGGCAATGAGTGGGGCGGATCTGGCCGCGCGCGCGCGTGTGAAGGAGCTGAGGGGCACGCTGGAGGAGCACGGCCACCGCTACTACGTGCTCGACGACCCGACGATCGGGGACGAGCAGTACGACGCGCTGCTGGACGAGCTGAGGGGTCTGGAGAGGGAGCACCCGGAGCTGGCCACGGCGGACTCGCCGACGCAGCGGGTGGGCGGCGAGCCGGTGGGGAAGCTGGAGAAGGTGAGGCATCTGGAGCCGATGCTCTCGCTGCCGAACGCGCGCACGGAGGAGGAGCTGCGGGCGTGGGTGGAGCGGATGCGCAACCATCTGGCGCGCGAGGGGATCGAGAGCCCCAAGTTCGAGTTCGTGGTGGAGCCAAAGATCGACGGGCTGGCGATCAGCCTCGTCTACCGCGATGGGGTGCTGGAGCGCGGGGCGACGCGGGGGAACGGCGAGGTGGGGGAGGACGTGACGCACAACCTGCGTACGATCGGCTCGATCCCACTGCACGCCGAGAATGTGCCACCGCTGGTCGAGGTGCGGGGCGAGGTGTACATGTCGCTGAAAGACTTCGCCGCGCTGAACGAGCGGCGCGCCGAGGCGGAGGAATCGACGTTCATGAACCCGCGCAACTCCGCCGCGGGGACGATCCGCCAGCTCGACCCGGCGGACGCGGCGAAGCGGCCGCTGTCGATGTGGTGCTACCAGGTCGGCGTGATCGAGGAGCTGTCGTTCACGACGCACTGGGAGGCGCTGCAGTGGCTGCGCGAGCACCGTTTCAGGGTCAACCCCGACATCAGGCTGATCGGCGGCGAGGAGGAGGTGATAAAGCAGTGCCTGGAGTGGCAGGAGCGCCGGGGGGAGCTGGAGTTCGAGATCGACGGGGTCGTCGTGAAGGTCAACGACCTGGAGCTGCAGCGCCGCCTGGGCTCGGTCGGGCGCGACCCGCGCTGGGCGATCGCCTGGAAGTTCCCGCCGACGATCGCGGTGACGAAGCTGGAGCGGGTGATGTGGAACGTCGGCAAGTTCGGCGACATGCGCCCCTACGCGATGCTCAAGCCGATCGAAGTGGGCGGCGTGACGATCAAGCTGGCGACGCTGCACAACGAGGAGGACATCGTCCGCAAGGACATCCGCCAGGGCGAGGATGTGATCGTGATGCGCGCCGGGGACGTGATCCCGCAGGTCCTCTCGCCGGCGCCCCACGTGGTCGAGCAGACGGGTCGCCCGCGCCGCCCGCGCCCGCCCAAGCGCTGCCCGTTCTGCAACACCGAGACGGTCAAGCCGAAGGGATCGGTGTTCACCAAGTGCCCGAACCGCGACTGCCCCGAGCGCGCGTGGCAGCTGCTCAAGCACTTCGTCTCACAGGGCGCGATGGACATCGAGGGGCTGGGCGAGAAGCAGGTGGCGATGCTCCAGCAGCGCGGGCTGGTGAGGACCGACGCGGACTTCTACCGCCTGGCGGAGGAGCAGCTGACGGAGCTGGAGGGCTTTGGCGAGATCTCGGCGCGCAACCTGATCGCCGCGATCGAGGCCTCGAAGGAGCGGCCCTTCGCGCGCGTGCTGTTCGGGCTGGGGATCGAGGAGGTCGGCGAGGTGACCGGCCGCAACCTGGCGATGCGCTTTCGCGACATCGACGCGCTGGTGGGTGCGAGCAACGAGGAGATCGAGCAGACACCGGGCGTGGGCGAGAAGATGGCCAAAGCGATCAGAGAACAGCTCGACGACGAGCGCATGCGTGCGCTGATCGCCGACCTGCGCGGGATCGGGCTGCGCTTCTCCGCAGCGGGGCCGTCCCCGTCGGAGGGCCCGCTGGCGGGCAAGACGGTCGTGCTGACGGGAACGATGCCGAGCTGGTCGCGCGAGCAGGCGACCGAGCGGATCATCGCCGCCGGGGGACGGGTGACGAGCTCGGTTTCGAAGCGGACCGACTACCTCGTCGCCGGCGAGAGCGCCGGGTCGAAGCTCGAAAAGGCCAAGCGCCTGGCCGTGCCGGTCCTCGACGAGGCGGGGTTACGCGAGTTGCTGATGTAGTTCCGGCGGGCGCAGGGCGCCCGCCGGCGGG
>Ga0208849_1001747_pt1 | contig 13771 bp, 9 predicted proteins | sample NGESurdeep072012_10_FD_184470 | JGI IMG/M metagenome (GOLD analysis project Ga0208849, IMG submission 184470) | Arctic peat soil microbial communities from Barrow, Alaska - NGEE Surface sample 53-3 deep-072012 (SPAdes) | ecosystem: Environmental > Terrestrial > Soil > Wetlands > Peat ...
CGCCGAGCCGGAACGGCGGCAGCATCTTGGCCAGCGCGCCACCGTCGCGATCGAGTACCACGCCGGTGCGGAGCGCCACCACGCGCATACCGAGCTCGCGGGCACCGGCACCGGCCGCCTCCCACGCGACGCACACCTCTGCCAGGAAGTCGCTCCCCGGCGGTGCGTCCTCGTCGAGCGGCTCTTCGCCGTGGGGTCCGTAGTAGCCGATCGCCGAGGAGCTGACGAGCACCCGCGGAGGCTCGCCCAGCTCCGATTCGTGGGCGCGCTGGAGCCCCTCGATGAGGTTGCGCGTCCCGATCGTGCGGCTGTCGCGGATTGCGCGCTTGGCCTGCTCGCTCCAGCGCTGGGCGACGGGCGCGCCGGCGAGGTGAACGACCGCGTCGCGATCGGCGAGCGCGGCTGGCGGCGCGGGCTCGCTCAGCGGATCCCAGCCGACCGCATCGACCGCGCCGAGCGTCTCGCGCGCACGCGCGGGATCGCGCGTGAGCACCGTGACCTGCGCACCGCGCTCGCGCAGCACGGCCACGAGCGAGCGCCCGACCAAGCCCGTCGCTCCCGTGACTGTCACCCGCTGGCCGATCTTCGATCGGTCGCTCATGAGCTCAGCCTCTCATACGCGCGGGTCGGTTGCCCGGATCACGCCCGTCCGTCGACCACCTGGGCACCCGGCGAAGCGCCCGCGACGGCGTCGCCGTGGGCGAAGCCGACCTCCTGGCCGGCCAGCGCGGTGCCCGCGGCGCGCGCCTGCTCGGCGACCGCCGCCGCCACCGCGGGGGCGACGTCGCGGTTGAACACCGACGGGATGATGTAGTCCTCGCGCAGTTCGCTCTCGTCGACGATCGCCGCGATCGCGTGCGCGGCCGCCATCTTCATCTCCTCGGTGATCGCCGGTGCGCGCACGTCGAGCGCGGCGCGGAAGATGCCCGGGAAGCACAGCACGTTGTTGATCTGGTTCGGGTAGTCCGAGCGGCCGGTCGCCATGATCCGCACGTACGGCTCCGCCTCCTCGGGGATCACCTCGGGATTGGGGTTGGCCATCGCGAACACCATCGCGTCTTTGTTCATCCGCTCGAGCGCCTGCGCCGGCACGGCACGGGCGCCGGAGACGCCGATCAGCAGATCCATGCCGTCGATCACGTCCGCCGGCGCGCCGTCGCGGCAGTCGGGGTTGGTGGCCTCCGCGAACCAGCGCTTGACCGCGTTCATCGTCCCGTACTGGTAGTCCTCGCGCTGGACGTGCAGCACGCCGCGGGAGTCCGCGCCGAGGATCTTGGTGACACCGGCAGCGAGCAGGATCTTCGCGACCGCGATCCCGGCGGCGCCGAGACCGATGATCAGCACGTTCAGGTCCTCGAGGCGTCGACCCGTCAGCTTCACCGCGTTCAGCAGCGCGGCCATCACGACGACCGCGGTGCCGTGCTGGTCGTCATGGAAGACGGGGATGTCGAGCTCTTCCTGGAGGCGCTCCTCGATCTCGAAGCAGCGCGGTGCCGAGATGTCCTCGAGATTGATGCCGCCGAACGTCGGCGCCATCAGCTTGACGGTGCGCACGATCTCGTCGGGGTCGGTCGTGTCGAGGCAGATCGGGAAGGCGTCAACCCCGGCGAACTCCTTGAACAGGCAGCACTTGCCCTCCATCACCGGCATCGCCGCGCGGGGTCCGATGTCTCCCAGGCCGAGCACCGCTGTGCCGTCGGAGACGACCGCCACGGTGTTGCGCTTGATCGTGTACTGGAAGGCCCTGTCGGGGTCGTCGGCGATCGCCAGACACACGCGCGCGACGCCGGGCGTGTAGACCATCGACAGGTCGTCGCGCGTCTTCAGCGGATGCTTGTTGGCCTGTTCGATCTTGCCGCCGACGTGCAGTAGGAACGTACGATCGCTTGTGTCGATCACCTCGGCGCCGTCGATCGCGACGATCGCCTCGATGATCCGCGTCCAGTGCTCCTTCCCCGACGCGTCAACGACGACGTCGCGCAGGCTGTGAGCGCCGTCCACCTCCACCAGGTCCACGGCCCCGACGATCCCACCCGCGTCGCCGATCGCGCTCGTCAGCTGCCCGAGTATCCCGTGGGAGTCATCGAGCCTGACGCGGATCGTCAGACGGTACTGCGCACTTGGTGTCGCGCTCACTGGCGGGGCTCCTCGGTCGTTGGCGGCACGGCATCTTAGGGGGTATCAGGCCCCGACACCTGCTCCTTTGGCTCGCCGGCCAGCCGCCGAGGCCGCGCCGGTGCTCGTAGAGTGCTCAGACGTGGCCACCGATACACGAGCACCTGCGAACGCCGGCGCAACGCGCGACACGCGGGCGAGTGCGCGCGCCGCGAGCCCTGCACCAGCGAGCGAGCGGCGACTGTTCTTGATCGACGGCCCGAGCCTCGTGTACCGGGCCTTCTTCGCGCTGCCCGAGTCGATCGCGACCTCGACCGGCGAGCCGACCAACGCGATCTTCGGCTTCGCCTCGATGCTCGTGAAGATCGTCAGCGACTATGGCGTGTGCCCGACGGTCGTCGCGTGGGACGCGGGCATGTCGGGCAGGACTGAGATGTTCGCCGAGTACAAGGCTCAGCGCCGCTCGCGCCCGGATCTGCTCAAGCAGCAGTGGCCGGCGATGGAACCGCTCGTCGAGGCGTTCGGCTACAGCAACGTGCGCGTCGAGGGCTACGAGGCCGACGATGTGATCGCGTCGCTCGCCGAGCACGCGCTCCGCGCCGAGCCGCCGGTGCCGGTGACGATCGTGACCGGCGACCGCGACGTCTTTCAGCTGATTGACGAGCGCGACCTCGTGCGCGTGATGGCGACCGCGCGCGGCATCACCGAGACCAAGATCTATGACCGTCAGGCGGTGATCGACCGCTACGGCATCCCGCCGGAGCTGATCCCCGACTTCTACGGGCTGAAGGGCGACACATCCGACAACATCCCGGGGATTCCCGGGATCGGTGAGAAGACCGCCAGCGAGCTGATCCAGAGCTTCGGCTCGCTCGAGGAAGTGCTCGCGCGCGTCGACGAGGTCAAAGGCGCCAAGCGCAAACAGAACCTGATCGAGCACGCCGAGAACGCGCGCGTGTCAAAGCGCCTCGCGACGGTCCAGCGCGACGTGCAGGTCAACTTCGACATCGCCGCCGAGGCGGTGCGCGAGCCGGACCGCTCGCGGCTGCGTGAGGTCTTCCGCCACTACGAGCTGCGCGACCCGCTGCGGCGCCTGGAGGAGGCGCTCGGCGACGCCGAGCTCGCCGCTCCGGCGCCCGACGCGCAGGTCAGCCTGACCGCGCGAGTTCGCGCGGGTAGCCCGGCGGACATCGCGCGGGTCGGCCGCGCCGACAGCGAGCTGTGCGTCACCGTGACCGCGATCGAGCCGCCCGAGGGCGAGCTGTTCGCCGAGGGCGCCCCCTGGCGCTTCGCGGTCGCCGCCGACGGCGAAGTGCTAATCGGCGACTGCGCCGGCCCGGAGGAGGTCGTCGCGGCGTCCGGCGCGCGGCCCGTCATCGCTCATGACGCCAAGTCGCTCGGGCTGATACCGGCCAGGCTCGCCCACGACACGCTGCTCGGGGCCTACCTGCTGGAGCCCGCCAGGCGCGGCTACCCCCTCGACGAGCTGTTCGAGGAGCGCGGGCTTTCGACCGACCTCGACGATCCTGTCGCCGCGGAGGCGGTGATGGTCGGCGCGCTCGCTGACTGGCAGCGCGAGCAGATCGCCGAACGCGGCCTCGAGGCGGTGATGGACGAGATCGAGCTGCCGCTGGTCGCCGTGCTGCGCGACATGGAGTTGCTGGGAGTGAGGCTTGACGTCGAGCGCCTGCAGGAGATCACCGCCCGCGTGCGCGATGAGATCGGGACGCTGGAAGAGGAGATCTTCCTGCTCGCCGAAGAGGAGTTCACGATCGGCTCGCCCCAGCAGCTCGGCCAGATCCTCTTCGAGAAGCTCGGTCTGTCGCGCAAGCGCCGCGGCAAGACCGGCTTCTCGACCGACGCGCGGGTGCTGCAGGCGATTCGCTCCGAGCACGAGATCGTGCCGAAGATCGAGCGCTGGCGCGAGCTCTCGACGCTCGCCAAGACATATCTCGACGTGCTGCCCGGTGAGGTCGACGAGCGCTCACGGATCCACACGACGTTCCTGCAGGCCGGAGCGCAGACCGGCCGGCTGGCGAGCACCAACCCGAACATGCAGAACGTCCCGATCCGCACCCCGCTCGGGCGCGAGATCCGGGGCTGCTTCGAGGCCGAGGAGGGCAGCGTGCTGATCTCCGCCGACTACTCTCAGATCGAGCTGCGCGTCCTGGCACACGCGGCGGGCGAGCAGGTGCTGATGGAGATCTTCGAGCGCGGCGAGGACGTCCACACGGCGACCGCGTCGCGGGTGTTCGGCGTGCAGCCGGACGAGATCGATCCGGGTATGCGCTCGAAGGCGAAGATGATCAACTACGGGATCGTCTACGGGCTTTCCGACTTCGGGCTGGCCGACCGCCTGAACATCCCGCGTGAGGAGGCGAAGGAGTTCATCGACGCCTACCTGGAGCGCTTCCCGCGTGTGGCCGAGTTCATGGCGGCGACGATCGAGCAGGCCAAGGAGGAGGGGCACGTGAAGACCCTGTGGGGCCGGCGCCGGCAGATCCCGGAGCTGCGTGCCCGCAACTACCAGGTGCGCACGCTCGGCGAGCGCCTGGCGGTGAACACGGTCATCCAGGGCACCGCCGCGGACATCATCAAGCTCGCGATGGTCCGCACCGATCGGGCGCTGGCGGAGTCCGACCTGCGGACGCGGCTGCTGCTGACGATCCACGACGAGCTGCTGTTCGAAGGGCCCCCAGGGGAGGCGGAGCGGGCGCGGGCGCTGATCGAGCGTGAGATGTGTGGCGTGTGGGAGCAGCGCGAGCCGCCGCTGGCGGTGGACGTCGGCGTCGGGCGCACGTGGCTGGAGGCTAAGTGACGCCCGGGGGCGGCGCTTTGGAGCTGGCGTGAGCCGCGGCGTCGCCGTGCTGGTGGGCATCGTCGCCGGCTGCCTGGTCGGGATGCAGGCGCCGATCAACGCGCGCCTGGGCAAGAGCGTCGGGAATATCCAGGCGGCGACGTTCTCGTTCCTGGTCGGGACGGTGGTGCTGCTTGCGATCGCCGCGTTCGTCAACGGCGGGTTGGGCGAACTCGCCAACCTCGGACGAGCGCCGTGGTGGGCGCTCGTCGGCGGTCTGCTCGGCGCGGTGTACGTGACGGTCGCGCTGATCGCCGTGCGGACGCTCGGTGCGAGCGGTCTGACCGCGGTGGTGATCGCTGGTCAGCTGGCCGTCTCCGTCGCGATCGATCGCTTCGGACTGTTCGGGCTTGCCAAGCAGCACATCGACGCCTCGCGCATCGTCGGGCTCGTGCTCCTCGCCGCAGGGGTCGTGCTGGTGGTGCGTCGGTAGGCGCTCACGCGCGTCAGCCGCCGTCGCGCGAGACCTCCTCGAGCGCCTCGGCGATCAGGCGCACGCCGTGCTCGATCGCCGGCTCGGACAGATTGCCGTAGCCGAGCAGCATGCCGGGAGGGCCGCCTGGCGTGAAGCGGTGCCAGGACAGGCCTTCGATGCCCACACCGCGGGTGGCCGCAGCGCGCAGCAGTCGCGGCTCGTCGACCTCTGCGGGCAGCTCGACCAGCTCGAACAGGCCGGCTGCTCCGGGGCTGCTCACGCGTCCCTGCGGCAGCCAGCGCGCGAGCGCTTCGAGCAGCGTCTCTCGCCGGCGCTGGTAGCGCACGCGCATGCGTCGCACGTGCCGGTCGAGCTCGCCGCGGGCGATGAAGTCGCACAGCGCCAGCTGTCCGATCACCTCCGAGCCGCCGTCAGCGATCGCCTTGGCCGTCGTCAGCTCCCACGCCAGCCACGACGGCATCAACAGCCAGCCCAGGCGCATGCCCGGCGCGAGGCGCTTGCTCGCCGAGCCGATGTACGCGACGTGCTCGGGCGCGAGACCCTGCAGCGCGCCAACGGCGATCCGGTCGTAGCGATACTCGGCGTCGTAGTCGTCCTCGATGATCAGGCGCTCTTCCTCCGCCCACTCGATCAGCTGCGCGCGCCGCTCCGGCGCGAGCACGACGCCGGTCGGGAACTGGTGCGCCGAGGTGACGAGCACCGCGGCAGCGTCGCTGTCGGCGAGCTCGTCCACCCGCAGGCCGCGCTCGTCGACCGAGATCGGCGTAACCTCCAGGCCCGCCTCCTCGACGATCAGCCGGTGTACGTGCCAGCCGGGATCCTCGAGCGCGACATGCTCCACTCCCCGAGCTCGCAGCGCGCGGCAAACGAGCGCGAAACCCTGCATGAAGCCGGTGCAAACGAGCGTGTGCTCGGGGTCGGCCTCCACGCCGCGCACACGACCGAGGTAGCCGGCGAGCGCTTCGCGGAGCTCGGGCGCGCCACGAGGATCGCCGTAGCCCACCGCGGCCAGTGGCGAGTCGCGCAGCGCCGTGCGGAGCGAGCGCAGCCACGCCTCGCGCGGAAACGCCGACAGGTCGGGCAGGCCGGGATGGAAGTGGTAGGTGTAGCTCTGCAGCAGCGAGCGGGCGGGCGCCCGCGGGCTGGCGGTGCGCACCGCTTTGGCCACTCGCACCGGTGCGCCTTGGCGGATTGCCAGATAGCCCTCGGCGGCCAGCTGGCCGTATGCCTCGGTCACCACTCCCCGCGAGATCCCCAGCTCACGTGCGAGCGCCCTGGTGGACGGCAGGCGGGTGTCGCTGCTCAGCTGCCCCGAGCGGATCCGCTCGCGCAGGCCCCGCTCGATCTGCTCGTGCAGCGGCAGCTCGCCACCGCGGTCGGTCTCCAGCAGCAGCGCGGGCCCGAGCTGGCCGGGAACTGGTCCTGCGTGACTGGCCATGACTGGAACTGTAAAGCAGGCCAGTACGGGACTACCTTGCAAGGACATCGCCCCATCGCCCTCTCGACCGGCCCAGCGCCGGTTCCTCAAGGAGGCTTAGACCATGAGTCACAGCAACGGCAACGGCAGCTCGACGAACGCAATCACGATCGTGGGCGCAGGCATCGCGGGACTCACCGCGGCGATCGCCTGCGCCGAAGAGGGCGCAGCGGTCACGCTGCTCGAGGCGCACGAGCAGCTCGGCGGACGCGCGCGCAGCACCGATGGCCCCTACAAAGCGAACCTTGGGCCGCACGCCCTGTACCAGGGACCGTTCATGAGCTGGATGCGCGAGCGCGAGCTGATGCCCGCCCACAGCACCCCGCGCCTGACCGGAGCGCGGCTGCGCATAGGGGGTGAGCTCCGGCGCACGCCTCCGCTCGGCGCGCTCCCGGGTGTGCTGCGACTGCGCGGACGCAAGGCGCCTGTGGACGTGGACTTCCGCACGTGGGTCGCGCGCCACACCGATGAGCGCACCGCGGCGATGCTCTCCTCGGCATGCGGCGTGTTCACCTTCCACCACGACCCGGGCGAGCTGTCGGCCGCGTTCGTGTGGCCGCACGCGGTGCGCCTGCTGATGAGCGTGCCGACGCCCGTGCGCTACCCGGTCGGCGGCTGGAGCACGCTGATCGATTCACTCGAGCGGCGCGTGCGCGAGCTGGGCGTCACGGTGCGTACGGGCAGCCGCGTGGGAGAGCTTCCCGAGCCACCGGTGATCCTCGCGACCGAGCTCGGGCAGGCAAGCGAGCTGCTCGGGCAGGAGTTGAGCTGGAAGAGCGGCAACACAGTCTGCATTGACCTCGGGCTACGGCAGCGGCGTGGCGACCCTGTGATCGTGTCCGACATGGACGAGTCCGGCTGGATCGGGCGCTACTCCGCCACAAACCCGACGATCGCGCCCGACGGCGAGGAGCTGATCCAGGCGCAGATGCCGATCCGCCCGCAGGAAAGCGTCGAGCAGGCAGCACTGCGCCTCGAGCGGCTGCTTGACATGGGCGTCGCCGACTGGCGCGAGCGCGAGACGTGGCGCCGGCGCCAGGTGATGGACGCGCGCAGCGGCGCGCTCGACATGCCCGGCGAGACCTGGCGCGACCGCCCCGCGGTCGATCGCGGCGACGGCGTGTTCCTCGTCGGCGACATGGTCGCCGCGCCGGGGCTGCTCGCAGAGGTGTCGTGGGCCAGCGCGATCGAGGCGAGTCGGCTGGCGCTCGAGGCACTGCATATGAACAGGACGCCGCTGCGTCGGGTCGCGTAAGCGCTCAGCGCGCTGTGGCCACCGCCGGGCGGCCGATCGGCGCCGAGCGGTGGGTGCCGCCGCGCACGAACGACGGCGGCGCGATCGCCAGATAGTGGTTGAAGGCCCAGCTGGACACGCGGCGGCTCTCGAAGCCGCGGACGATCGCGGTGGCGGCGCGAGACGGCGTGATCTGGCCGATCGCGCGCTGCACGTTCAGCATCCAGCGGTATTTGCGCTCGTGCGAGTCCGAGAACGCGCCGTAGCGGGACAGCGCGTGCTCGCGCGTGCGCTCGCCTTTGACCACCGCGCGCAGCTCGCGCCCGCAGGCGAGCCCGAAGTACAGCGCCGTGCGGATGCCCTCGGCGGTCAGCGGCAGGCAATGCCCGGCGGAATCGCCGGCGAAGAACACGCTGTCCTCGACCGCATCGCGCAGCTGGTGGGGGATCCAGTTCCCCTGGTAGCCCTCCGCTGGCAGGCCCAGGTTGCGGGCGAGCCTGACGGTCGGCTCCTTGACGTGATGGGACGGCCAGAACGAGCCGACGCCGACGCGCAGCTCATCCCGGGCGGGGAAGCTCCAGCCGTAGCCCGCGCGCACGTAGCCTGCGTCGATCCACAGTTCCATCTCCTCGCCGCGGCCCTCCGGATGAACCTCGAGGCCGCGTGAGAGACGCGCGTTCGGCGGCTGGATCGGCGCCGCGTTGGACAGCACGCGGCGCCAGCCGAGCGCGTCCACGACCAGCGGCGCGCTCAGCTCGCCGCGGTCGGTGTGCACGGTCGTGCCCTGGCGACCGGTGACGGTGGCGGTCTCGAGCTCGAGCTCAGGGGAAGCCGCCTGCGCCCACAGAAGCGCGCACAGCTCGCGGTAGTCGAACGTCGAGAACGACCACGGCAGCGTCCAGCGTGCGGTGCGATAGGGCGTGTGGACGACCATCTCGTCGAAGCTCTGACGCCACGAGTCCATCAACTCGAGCGCCCGCATCCAGCCGGTGGGCATCGCGCAGGCCGACGTCTGGCGCTCGCCGAGCTCGTAGCGGTCGATCACGAGCACCTTTGCCCCTGAGCCGGCGAGCTCGCGCGCCACCGCCAGCCCGGCGAAGCTCGCGCCGCAGACGAGCACGTCGCAGTCGCTCTGCAAGCGGGTCCGCTGCTCTCCACGCTTCGTCGCTCGAACAGGCATATGGCCGCAATGATACGGCTGCGCTACGCTTCGGCCGGTGCAAACAGTGGTAGAGAATCCTCAGGCCCGCGTGGTCGACGGGTCGAACGGGCTCTTGCTCGAAGTCGACGGCCAGATCGTGCCCAACTACGACGCCACCTTCCGGGCGATCGAGGAGGGCGAGGTCGTCACCGGCCACGTGGTGCGCATCGACAAGGACGAGGTCCTCGTCGACATCGGCTACAAGTCCGAGGGCGTCATCCCGGCGAACGAGCTCTCGATCCGCAAGGCCGTCGATCCCAACGAGGAGGTCCACCTCGGCGAGGAGGTCGACGCGATCGTCATGACCAAGGAGGATCAGGACGGCCGCCTGATCATGTCCAAGAAGCGCGCCCGCTTCGAGAAGGCGTGGCGGCGCATCGAAACGGCGGCCGAGTCCGGCGAGCCGGTCGAGGGCACCGTGATCGAGGTCGTCAAGGGCGGCCTGATCATCGACCTCGGCGTGCGCGGCTTCCTGCCCGCGTCGCTCGTGGACATCAGGCGCGTGCCCAACCTCGACGAGTACATGGGCACGAAGATCGAGACCAAGGTGATCGAGCTGAACCGCTCGCGCAACAACGTCGTGCTGTCGCGGCGCGCGGTGCTGGAGGAGGAGCGCAAGGAGGTCCGCCAGCAGATCCTCGACCGACTGCAGCCGGGGCTCGTCGTCGAGGGGCAGATCTCGAACATCGTCGACTTCGGCGCGTTCGTCGACCTCGACGGCATCGACGGCCTGATCCACATCTCCGAGCTTTCGTGGTCGCACGTCAACCACCCGAGCGAGATCCTCAACATCGGCGACACCGTCAAGGTCAAGGTGCTCGACATCGACCGCGACCGCCAGCGCATCTCGCTGGGTCTCAAGCAGACCCAGGAGGACCCGTGGCAGCGGATCGTCGACACCTACAACGTCGGCGACGAGCTCGCCGGCAAGGTCACCAAGGTGGTCACGTTCGGCGCGTTCGTCGAGATCCTCGACGGCGTCGAGGGTCTCGTGCACATCTCCGAGCTTGCTGCGCACCACGTCGAGAGCCCCCGCGAGATCGTCCACCCGGGCGATGAGATCCGCGTGAAGATCCTCGAGATCGACTCCGAGCGCCGGCGCCTGTCGCTGTCGGCCAAGCGCGTCGAGGACCAGATCCTGCCCGTATCGCGGCCAGGTGAGCCCGCCCCCGACGCCGAGGCCGAGGCCGACACCACAGCCGATGCCGCCGGCGCGACTTCCGAGCCTGCTGAGGCGAGCGAGGCTGCCGAGGCTCCCGAGGCCGGTGAGGCGACCGAGGTCGCTGAGACTTCCGAGGCCGGTGAGACGACTGAGGCCGCTGAGGCTCCCGAGGCTGCCGCGGCAGTCGCGGAGGCCCCCGCCGAGGTCGCGGCCGAGCCCACTGAGGCGCCGGAGGAGTCTGCGGACGCCGCGGCGTCCCCGGAGGCCGTGGTCGAGGCGCCTGAGGTCGCTGAGACACCTGAGCCGGCCACCCCGGACGCTCCCGCGGCGATGGGGTCAGAGCCCTCGGATCAGGACGCATCCGCTGACGAGCCGGCGGCTGCGACGGACGGCGCGGCGGGCGAGGACACGCTGGCGGCCGATCCCGCGCAGCAGGACTGAAGCGAGCTGAGCGTCTCCGAGAAGGTGGAGGCGGCGGTGCCGTTCGTCGGGCTGACCGGCGGCATGGGCTCGGGCAAGTCGACCGCACTGAACGTGCTCCGAGGTCTCGGCGCGGAGGTGCTCTCGAGCGACGACGTGGTGCACGAGCTCTACGAAGGACAGCAGTTGCGAGACGTGGTGGTGGCCCGCTTCGGGGCAGACGTCGCTCCGGGAGGCGCGGTCGACCGCGCTGCGGTGGCACAGCGGGCGTTCGCGTCGGTGGAGGAGCGAGCGTGGCTCGAGGGGCAGGTGTGGCCGCTGGTTGCCGCGCGTGTTCAGGAGTGGCTCGCGCAGGCGCGCGAGATGCGACCACCGCCGGCGGCGGCGGTGGTCGAGGTACCGCTGCTGTTCGAGGCCGGCCTGGATGAGCTGTACGACGCGACGATCGCGGTGGTGGCCGAGGAGTCGGTGCGCCAGCTCCGGGCCGACGCACGCGGGCACGCGCTGATCGACGAGCGCGTCGCGCGCCAGCTGCCGCAGGAGGAGAAGGCGCGGCGGGCGACGTTCGTGGTGCACAACGACGGCAGCGAGGACGATCTCCGGCGCGAGCTGTCGGCGGTTCTTGCCAAGCTTTGACGATGACGCGCAGGCTGCTCGGTACGCTCGCGGTGATCGCCGTGACGGCGTTGTTCGTGGGCGTGGTCGCCTCGATGATGCAACAGGCGACGCGCAACAGCGCGCTGCCGTTGAGCGACACGGGCATCATTCGCCAGCAGGCAGCCGAGAAGCGACTCGATCCGGCTCTGATCGCCGCTGTGATCTACGCAGAGACGAAGTTCGACCCGCGGCCGTCCTCGGCGGGGGCACAGGGCTTGATGCAGCTGCTGCCGAGCACCGCCTACTACCTGGCCCGGCTGTCCGGCGGTAGGAGCTTCACGGCCAGTGACCTCGCGGAACCGGATGTCAACGTCGCCTACGGCAGCTACTACCTGCGCTATCTGCTCGATCACTACGGCGGCAACGAGATGCTTGCCGTGGCCGCCTACAACGGCGGCGAGACGAATGTCGATCGCTGGGTGGCGCACGCAGAAGCCTCCGGCCGGCAGCTCAGCGTGCAGGAAATCCCGTTCGGGGAGACGCGCGAATACGTACAGCGGGTGCTGAGTGCCCAGCGCGACTACCGCGCGACGTACCCCCGCGCGCTCGGGCTGAACTAGGCCGCTCAGCCGTCGTGCACGCCGGCGCGGCTGGGCCCCGCGGGCGCCGCTGCGGGACGGGCTACCCTGGATCGACCACAAGCATGCCCGACTTCAAGCTCGACTCCGTCTTCACGCCCACCGCCGACCAGCCGAAGGCGATCGCCGCATTGGCGGAGGGCATCGAGCAGGGCGAGCGCTTCCAGACGCTGCTGGGAGCGACGGGCACGGGCAAGACGATGGCGATGGCGGGCGTGATCGAGTCGGTGCAGCGCCCGACGCTCGTGATCGCGCACAACAAGACGCTCGCTGCGCAGCTGTGCAACGAGTTCCGCACGTTCTTCCCCGAGAACGCCGTCGAGTACTTCGTGTCCTACTACGACTACTACCAGCCCGAGGCGTACGTCCCGAGCCGCGACCTGTACATCGAGAAGGACTCTGCCATCAACCAGGAGGTCGATCGCCTGCGCCATGCGGCGACGGCGGCGGTGTTCGCGCGCAGGGACGTGATCGTGGTCGCGTCGGTGTCGTGCATCTACGGCCTCGGCTCGCCGGAGACCTACGAGATGAACATGCAGATCCTGAAGCGCGGCGAGATGATCGACCGCGACGGGCTGCTGCGCAAACTCGTGTCGATCCAGTACAGCCGCAACGACAGCGTGCTCTCGCGCGGGAGCTTCCGCGTGCGCGGCGAGACGCTCGAGGTGTTCCCGGCGTACGCCGAGACGGCGTTCCGCGCGACGATGTTCGGCGACGAAGTCGAACGCCTGCAGCAGTTCGACCCGCTGACCGGCGAGCTGATGGCCGACGACCTCGAGCACGTGGCGATCTGGCCGGCGACGCACTACAACGTCAAGGAGGGCACGATCGACGCGGGCGTGGCGGAGATCGGCCGCGAGCTGAACGAGCGCTGCGAGCAGCTCGAGTCCGAAGGCAAGCAGCTCGAGTCCCATCGCCTGCGCCAGCGCACGCAGTACGACATGGAGATGCTCAGGGAGGTGGGCTTCTGCTCGGGGATCGAGAACTACTCGCGGATCCTCGACGGGCGCCCACCCGGCTCGCGGCCCTACTGCCTGATCGACTACTTCCCCAAGGACTTCATCTGCCTGATCGACGAGTCCCACCAGACGGTGCCGCAGATCGGCGGCATGCACGAGGGCGACCGCTCGCGCAAGCAGACGCTCGTCGACTACGGCTTCCGCCTGCCGAGCGCGCTGGACAACCGCCCGCAGACGTTCAACGAGTTCCTGTCGATCACCCCGCAGCTGATGTTCGTCTCGGCGACGCCGGGGGAGTATGAGCGCACGCAGTCCACGCGCGTGGTCGAGCAGATCGTCCGTCCCACCGGGATCGTCGACCCCGCGGTCGAGGTGCGCGAGACCAAGAACCAGATCGACGACCTGATGAACGAGGTGCGAAAGCGCGTCGATCGCAACGAGCGCGTGCTGGTGACGACGCTGACCAAGAAGATGTCCGAGGACCTCTCGCAGTACCTGCTGGAGATGGGCTTCAAGACGCGCTACCTGCACTCCGAGATCGACACGCTCGAACGCATCCAGATCATCCGCGACCTGCGGCTGGGGGAGTACGACGTGCTCGTCGGCGTGAACCTGCTGCGCGAGGGCCTCGACCTGCCGGAGGTCTCGCTGGTGGCGATCCTCGACGCCGACAAG
>Ga0208849_1001749_pt1 | contig 13763 bp, 4 predicted proteins | sample NGESurdeep072012_10_FD_184470 | JGI IMG/M metagenome (GOLD analysis project Ga0208849, IMG submission 184470) | Arctic peat soil microbial communities from Barrow, Alaska - NGEE Surface sample 53-3 deep-072012 (SPAdes) | ecosystem: Environmental > Terrestrial > Soil > Wetlands > Peat ...
GCCGTCTTCGCCCCGGCCTCCTGCTCCCGCAATATCCCGATGATCTGCTCTTCCGTGAACCGGCTCGGCTTCATGTCCATCCCCTTCCAGGTGACGGACTCTATCCATTCTCGGAGGAATTGCCGGGGCTCAGGTCACCGCCTCCAACACCCACCCAATTTTGCCGCCGGCGATAACCTCATTGAGGGTCGCCAGGGCATGATGAGCGCTGAGCTTTGGCCGACCACCGAATGAGCAGGGCAGAAAGTCCTGTTCATAGATGGCAGACAACACTTCGGCCGTGCTGCGTTGGAGCGCCCGGTCAGCGACAGTTGGCACACCAAGTGGGCGCTTTTCCGTCTTGCCGGGCTTGGGGATATAGACCCGCCGAATATCCGGCGCTCTATATCCTTGGCGGTGAATGGACTGGAGCATCGGCTCTATCCATCCATCGATGCTCTCCTTCGCCGCCTCCACCGTCTGTCCATCCACCCCCCGCGGCCGACCGCTTCGTAATCTGCAACAGATTCTTCCGCACCCGATCACGGGTGATGTGATGAGCCAGCGACGTGAAACGGAGTTTAGGTTCGCGTCGAGCTTTCGCTGCTATCTGTTCAAGTTTCGTTTCCATGGCTAGCTGATCTTCTCTTTGAATAGAAGGCCGTGTCTCCCGTTGAATGGAGCCCATGTTGCCCAGGAACAAATCACCTGCCGCTGACCGCTTCCCCATGTGGCCGGCTCTCCCGTCCTCCGAGTACTATCAGTCAGTATGACTTCCATTCGGTCGTCAGGCCTTCCTCGCCTTGCCGGCTTGTCGGGCCCTACAAACTTTCGTTTGAACCGACTGGATCTCCCGTGTTCACGTTGTCCCCTTTGGTTGCATGCTGGCGGTACGAACCCCGGGAGCACTCCAGGCCGCTCGCACTCTTGCGCGGCCTGCAGTTCCGCCTTCCCCTTTGAGAGACAGGGTCGGCTACTCCGATCACGTTCGATTTCGGGGCTATTTTCCCGTTCACTTTATTCCGGCCTGCAACCTCCCTGTCTACGCTTCGCAGTGGCCCTTACCGGACACCACGCAAGACTCGGTACGCGGCTGCTCGCTAGGCTTTACCGCGGCCGCCATCTCAGGCGACGGAGTTCAACGCACTTGCACGGCGCAACCCTCGCAGGACCCGGCGTAGCGCGTCGACAATTCGGCTGTGGCTGATCGGGCGGGATGTCCGCCTCCTCACGCCGGCTAGTTCGTGCAGGCGCAGTTCCACGCTGTGAAATCACAAAGAATCCCTGTTTAAGACGCGCTGGCGGCTCAAACGACCGTTTGAATTTCAATCGGCCATTTGATAACTGTTCCGGCCATGAGGTATCCCATGCTGACGATAGAGTTGACGCGACCGATTATCGACTATGTGCCGGCTTGTCCGAACTGTGGCCGCTCGATGCACCTGACGCGCACGACTCCACGAGACGGACTGCCAGACCAGTGCGTTTTTAAATGCGGGGAATGCTCAATTTGGCTGACAGAGTCTGCCGACGACCGCCCCGCCGCTTAATTTCTGAGCACGTTCGGAAATGGCGCCCTCGAACGCCGTCAATGCACAATCGGATCCGTGCTTGTTAGGCGGCGGCGCAAGGGCAAACGAACCAACCGCGGCACTCGGGAACTTAGTGGCGGATTTTTCGTTTTTGATCCGCACGATCACGCCGACCGAGGGAGGCTCGCGTTACAAAAGCCGCGCCGCAGGTAATGCGCAACGCACGCCTGCGCGAAGGCATGCCCTTCCCCCGCGGGGCTACCTGGTCGGGGCTGGGCGTTAACTTTGCCCTGTTTTCGGCCAACGCCACGAAGGTCGAGCTGTGTCTTTTCGATGACCAGGGCGAGCGCGAAATCGAGCGTATCGAACTGCCGGAATTCACCGACGAAATCTGGCACGGGTTTCTGCCCGATGCTCGCCCCGGCTCGATTTACGGCTATCGTGTCCACGGCCCGTACGATCCCGCGCACGGTCATCGCTTTAATCCAAACAAGCTGCTGCTGGACCCGTACGCCAAAGCCGTGGTCGGCAATATCGAGTGGAATCCGACGCTGTTCGGCTACAAGATGGAGAGCGGCGACGATCTTTCATTCGACGAGAGCGACAGCGCGCCCTTTATGCCGCGCTGCCGCGTCATCGACCCCGCCTTCACGTGGGGAGACGAGCGGCCTCCGCGGGCCCCCTGGAGCCGGACCGTCATCTATGAACTGCACGTCCGCGGCTATACCAAGCTGCATCCGCTCGTGAGTGAAGGATTGCGCGGCACCTTCCGGGGATTGACCGAACCTGCCGTGCTGAACCACTTGCGCGATATCGGCATAACCGCAGTCGAACTGATGCCGGTGCATGCCTTCGTCAATGACAGCTATCTGCTCGACAAGAAGCTGACGAATTACTGGGGTTACAACACGATCGCATTCTTCGCGCCGGATCGGCGCTACGCACACGTGCCGGATTTCGCGTTCTCCGAATTCAAGGAAATGGTGGCCCGCTTTCACGATGCCGGCATCGAGATCATCCTCGATGTCGTGTACAACCATACCGCGGAGGGCAATCACCTCGGCCCAACGCTGTCGTTTAAAGGCATCGATAACGCCTCCTATTACCGGCTCGTGCCGGACGAGCCGCGCTATTACATCAACGACACCGGCACCGGAAACACCTTCAATCTTTCGCACCAGCGCGTGCTGCAGATGGTCACGGACTCGCTGCGCTATTGGGTGCAGGAGATGCACGTTGACGGTTTCCGTTTCGATCTCGGCACGGTGCTCGCCCGCGAGACGCATGGCTTTGACGCCGGCGGCGGCTTCCTCGATTCCTGCCAGCAGGATCCGATCCTGTCGTCGGTCAAGCTGATTGCCGAACCGTGGGATATCGGTCCGGACGGCTATCAAGTTGGCGGCTTCGCTCCGGGCTGGGCCGAATGGAACGACCGCTATCGCGATACCGTGAGAGCGTACTGGAAAGGCGACAACGGCATGATTGCCGACCTCGCAGCGCGAATCAGCGGCTCGGCCGACCTCTTCAACCGGCGCGGCCGCAAGCCCTCGGCCAGCGTGAACTTCGTCACTGCACACGACGGATTCACGCTGAACGATCTCGTGGCGTACGATCAAAAGCACAATGAGGCCAATGGCGAAGACAACCGGGACGGCCACTCCGACAATAAATCGTGGAATCATGGCGCCGAGGGGCCGACGGACGACGAAAACATCATAGCGCTCCGCGAACGGCAAAAAAGAAATCTGCTTGCTACGCTGCTGCTGTCGCAAGGCACCCCGATGATCCTCGCGGGCGACGAATTCGGCCGCACTCAGCGCGGCAACAACAACGCCTACTGTCAGGACAACGAGATTTCCTGGGTCAATTGGGATCACGACGATCGCGCCGAAGATTTGATTGCGTTCGTGCGCCGGCTGGCGGGTTTGCGCAGCCGATTTCCAGTCTTGCGCCAAAGCCTGTTCTTGACGGGCGCTTGGAATAAAGAACTAGGCGTCAAGGATTGCACGTGGCTCACGCCCGCCGGCGACGAGATGACGCCCCAGCACTGGCAGGATCCAGCCGCCAAATGCGTCGGACTTTTGCTTGACGGCCGCGCTCAAACCAGCGGCATTCGCCGGCTTGGTGGCGAAGCGTCACTGCTGCTGGTCACAAACGCGCACCATGACGTTGTTGCATTTACGCTCCCAAAGGCGGCAGGAGGGCGCGACTGGCTTCGCCTCGTGGACACCAATAGGCCTGACGAAGATGAGGACTATGACACGAGCGCGACCTTCAGGTTCGGGCATCGCTATCAGGTGACGGGCCGATCGTTGCTACTGTTCCTGCTGCGCCGCCCACGCAGAGCCCGGCGGCCGTCAGGAGACGGCGGCCGCGCGGCCAAGCGGCTCACTACACCCCCGTGAATGCCGCCAGGACGCGGCGGTTAGCAGTCTGCCGTTCAATGGAACTTTTCCGCCCCGTCCGTTTTGACACCAGGGGCATGGAACCCGACGGCCGGCCGAGGGGACGATCAGCCTTATGGCGATGGGCCAGCGTGCAAGCGTGGGCGAAGACGGCCGTGATCTGTTTGCACCCCGAATCTACTACTTTCATCCCCTATTGGCCGGACCGCGCCTGTCGTGGCCCTGGCAACTGCGGCGCTGCCGCGACATGGGCTTTGATTGCGTGCTTACAGCCCCTCTATTCGCGCCGGGGGCGGCCGGCGACCTGTTCTTAACCGGAGATCATGAACGGCCTCATCCGGCGATCGAAGACTCGCTTGATGCCGATCAATTGATCAACGAACTGGCGCGAGACTGCCGGGACGCCGGGCTGAATCTGCTTCTCGACATCGTACTCGGCCGTGTCGCCAACAATGCGGGCGTGACGCAGTCGCACCCCGGTTGGTTTCGCGACGGCAATGCGAACGGTCACGCCGTGGACCCGCGGAACGCCCTGCCGGCGCCCGCCGCGGCTTATCTGCGCTTCGACCAGCACGCCGTCGAACCGGTAACCGAGTGGTGGATCGAGCGGCTTCTTCGCCTGGCGAGTGCCGGCGTGTCTGGATTTTGCTGTTCGCAGCCGCAGCTGGTGCCGAGACAGGTTTGGCGGCGCATCATCGCAGCCGTTGCGCAAAGCGTCCCCGATATCCGCTTCGTGGCCTGGACCCCGGGCCTGAACTGGTCAGACATCACGGCACTGCAGGGGATTGGCTTCGACGGCGCTTTTTCGTCAGCGCCGTGGTGGGACGGTCGCGCTAATTGGTTCATCGAGGAGCACGAATTGTTGCGCGGACTTGGGGCGGTGATTGCCTCGCCTGAGGCGCCGTTCGGGCCGCGACTCGCACGGCGCTTGGCCCATGTCGATAATCCAGTCCCCCTCTATCGGCACATGCTGCAGCGCGCCGCCGCCATCGGCGATGGCATCATCGTGCCAATGGGTTTCGAGTACGCGGCAGCCGACGACATGGATGCGCGCCAAGAAAGCATCACGGATGCTCTGTCTGCAAGACCGAGCAGCAACGCGGATCTATCGGAGGAGATCCGCGAAGCAAATGCTTTGAGCGCCGAGCTCAAAGCCCTGAAAATCAACCGGGAAATGCGGCGGCTGACCGATCCGGGGGAGCCTGTCACTGCTCTTATTCGCTCCGACGGCCCAAGCGCCCGAGACGCCTCCGCGCCGATCGTGGTGGTGATCAACACTGATCTCGCGCGCGAGAAGCCTCTTCCCATTGATCTTGAACCCCTTCCGCCCGCGGCTGGCGCGAGTCTCATGGTAGCCAAAACTATCGTGACAGAGCGCGACAGAAGCTCAGCACTCGCAGCGGGCGAAATTCGAGTCCTGCAGGCCCACAGAAGCGATCCGATCGAAACCGCGCGACCCGACGCCGCGCCGAAGGCACTCGCGGCGGCGCCGCGTATCGTCATCGACAAGCTGGTCCCAAGCGTGGACGGCGGACGGTTTGCGGCAAAGCGCGTGATTGGCGACCCCATAATCGTTGAGGCCGACGTCTTTACGGACGGTCACGAAACGCTCGGCGTGGAACTGCTCTGGCGAAGTGCCAACCAAAGAGACTGGTCGCGCTCGCCCATGCGGATCGTGAATAATGACCGGTGGCGCGCAACGATCCATCCGGAGCGGATCGGACGTTATGAACTCACCGTTGAAGCCTGGATCGACAGCTACGGAACACTCGCGCGCGACATCGAGTTGAAACGTGCGGCCGGCGCAGACGTTGCCAACGAAATCACCGAAGCACGACGCGTTCTCGATCGAGCCCACAAGCTCGTGACCGGCGGCGAGGGCAAAGTCATCGCCAGCGCTTTGAAATGGCTTTCGGACGCCTCGACCGACGAAAGCGCCGACATCCTGCTCACGCGCGACCTCCGCGAGGTGATGTATGAAGCGGGAGGGCGGGAGTTTGTTTGCCGTCGCAAGCCAGCCATTTCGTTGGACGTTGAGCGCCCCCAGGCGCTGTTTGCTGCTTGGTACGAGCTGTTTCCGCGTTCGACCGCGGCGACGAGCGATCGGCATGGTACTCTGACCGATGTCATCGGCCGGCTGCCTGGTCTGCAACAGATGGGCTTCGACGTGCTTTATCTCACGCCGATACATCCGATCGGCAGCACCAATCGCAAAGGCCGAAACAACCTGCTGGACGCGGCGCCCGATGATGTGGGCAGTCCGTACGCCATCGGCAACAAGGACGGCGGACACGACGCCATCCACTCTGCGCTCGGCACAATCGAGGATTTCCGGCAGCTTCGCGACGCGGCCGCCGAGCATGGCTTGGAATTGGCGCTCGATTTTGCCATCCAGTGTTCGCCGGACCATCCCTGGCTGAAAGACCACCCTGAATGGTTCAATTGGCGGCCGGATGGATCGATACGCTTTGCCGAGAATCCTCCGAAGAAATACGAGGACATCGTCAACGTTGATTTTTATGCAAAGGACGCAATCCCCGATCTGTGGCTTGGACTCCGTAACATCGTCCTGTTCTGGGTCGATGAGGGCGTGCGAATTTTTCGTGTCGATAATCCGCACACAAAGCCGCTGCCCTTCTGGGAATGGCTCATCAATGAGGTGCGGTCGCAGCATCCAGACGTGATCTTTCTGTCTGAAGCGTTTACGCGGCCCAAGATGATGAATCGCTTGGCCAAGGTCGGCTTTTCACAGTCTTATACGTATTTCACGTGGCGCAACACCAAACAGGATCTGGTTGAGTATTTTACCGAGCTCACGACCTCAGAGGTCAAGGAATTCTTTCGACCGCATCTGTTCGTCAACACGCCGGATATCAATCCGTTCTTTCTGCAGACCTCCGGCCGTCCGGGGTTTCTCATCCGCGCCGCGCTGGCGGCGACCCTTTCAGGCCTATGGGGCATGTATTCGGGCTTCGAACTGTGCGAGGCGGCACCGTTGCAGGGCCGCGAGGAATACCTCGATTCCGAGAAATACGAGATTCGCGCGCGCCGACTGGACGCGCCCGGAAACATCGTCGCCGAGATCGGAAAACTCAACCGCATCCGCAAGGCACACCCTGCGCTGCAGACCCATCTGGGACTGCGCTTCTACCTGGCCCACAACGATCAGGTGATCTTCTACGGCAAAGGATTGCTGGCCGGCCGTAGCCTCATTCTGTGCGCCATCAGTCTCGATCCTTTCCACGTCCAGGAAGCGACCGTCGAAGTCCCTCTGTGGGAGTGGGGCCTGCCCGACACGGCAAGTTTCACCGCTTACGATCTGATGCACGACACCGAAACCGTTCGCTCCGGCAAGCTGCAGCGCCTGCGTCTCGATCCGGCTGAGCTTCCGTTTGTCATCTGGCGCATCGCGCCGCTGGAGGCCTGATCGTGGACGCGCAATCAGCAAAAAGTGCGCCGCGCGCCGACCAGCTCTGGTACAAGGACGCATGCATCTATCAATTGCACATCAAGTCGTTCTGCGACGGCAACGGCGACGGCATCGGCGATTTTCCCGGTCTTCTTTCCAAACTTGAGTACATCGCGGATCTTGGGGCCAACGCGATCTGGCTTTTGCCCTTCTATCCTTCGCCGTTGTTGGACGATGGCTACGACATCAGTGAGTACCGCAATGTTCATCCGGATTACGGCACGCTGGCCGATTTTCGCCAATTCGTGCGCGCCGCCCATGCGCGCGGCATCCGGGTCATTACCGAACTTGTCATCAACCATACCTCGGATCAGCATCCGTGGTTCCAGCGCGCGCGGCAAGCGAAGCCGGGCTCGTCGCACCGGAATTTCTACGTCTGGTCGGATACCAACCAAAAATACGCCGACACCCGTATTATCTTTCTCGACACCGAGCGTTCCAATTGGACCTGGGACCCGGTCGCCGGCGCCTACTATTGGCACCGCTTCTATTCTCATCAGCCTGATCTGAATTTTGATAATCCGCAGGTGATGCGCGCCGTTCTGAGCGTGATGCGGTTTTGGCTGGAGATGGGTGTCGACGGCCTGCGGCTCGACGCCGTCCCGTATCTCGTCGAGCGCGAAGGCACCAGCAACGAGAACCTTCCTGAGACCCACGCGGTGCTCAAGCGGATTCGCGCCGAAGTGGATGCTGCGTTTCCGGGGCGGATGCTGCTCGCCGAAGTGAACCAGTGGCCGGAGGATACCAAGGATTATTTCGGCGACGGCGACGAATGCCACATGGCGTTCCATTTCCCGCTGATGCCGCGCATGTACATGGCGATCGCACGCGAGGATCGCTTCCCGATCAGCGACATCATGCGACAGACGCCGCCCATTCCAAGCAACTGCCAGTGGGCGATCTTTCTGCGCAACCACGACGAGCTGACGCTGGAAATGGTGACCGACGACGAGCGGGACTATCTGTGGCAAACCTACGCCGCCGACCGGCGCGCGCGGCTCAATCTGGGAATTCGCCGGCGGCTCTCGCCGCTTCTGGAACGCGACCGCCGCCGCATCGAGCTGATGAACAGCCTGCTGCTGTCGCTTCCGGGCACCCCCGTCATCTATTACGGGGACGAAATCGGCATGGGCGACAACATCCACCTGGGCGACCGCAATGGCGTCCGCACGCCGATGCAATGGTCGTATGACCGCAACGGCGGATTCTCACGCGCGGACCCCGCCGCGCTGGTTTTGCCTCCCATCATGGATCCGCTCTATGGCTATGGCGCGGTCAACGTCGAGGCGCAAACACGCGATCCGCACTCGCTCTTGAATTGGATGCGGCGAATGCTTGCGGTGCGCAGCCGCCATCCCGCATTCGGCCGAGGAACACTGACGTTCCTATATCCAGGAAATCGGAAGATTCTCGTTTTCCTGCGAGAATTCGAGGGCGAGACCCTACTGTGTGTCGCCAACGTCGCGCACAGCCATCAGGCGGTGGAACTCGATCTCTCAACGTTCAAAGGCCGTGTTCCGGTGGAACTAAGCGGCGGGACTCCGTTTCCTCCCATTGGCGAGCTTACCTATTTGCTCACGCTGCCGCCTTACGGCTTTTATTGGTTTGCGTTGGGAACCATGAGCGACTGGCCTTCTTGGCATACTCCGGCGCCGGAACCACTACCGGAATTCGTGACCCTCGTGGTTCGTGGGCGGGTAGGCGACGCGCTTTTGCGTATGGCGCGAGACGCCGTCGAAAACGAAATATTACCGCAATACATCGCCAAGCGCCGCTGGTTCGGTCTCAAAGATGAGAAAATCGAATCGACGCGAATCGCCCGCCTGATCGATATTGGCGAGGGCGCCGAAGAGATTTTGCTCGCCGAGATCGAAGTTAAAACAAAGAGCGGTAGGACCTGCTGGCTCCTACCGCTTGGCGTGCTTTGGGAGGATGGAACTACCGCGGCGCTGCCCAGCCGGCTCGCTCTTGCGCGCGTTCGCCAGCACCGACGTGTCGGCTTGCTCACCGACGGTTTTGCGCTGGCGAGCTTCGCGCGCCGCTTTGTCCAGGCGCTGGCATCGGACGTGGAGTTAAATCAGGCCGACGGCGCGTTGCTCTTTCGCAGCATGCCGGGTGAACGGGATCTGCTCCGAACCCAGGCGGACGCGGAAATAAACTGGTTGGCGGCAGAGCAATCGAACAGTTCGCTGACCATCGGCGACCAGCTCATGCTGAAGATCTATCGCCGGATATTGCCCGGCGAGCATCCCGAATCCGAAATGGGCCGCTATTTAACCGCTCAAGGCTTCGCTCACATGCCGCCGCTTCTCGGAGACGTGGTTCAGGTCGCACCCGACGGCACTCCGCATACCCTTGCCATCGCGGTTGCCTTCATTCGCAATCAGGGCGACGCGTGGTCATGGACTCTCGATCAGCTCAGACATGCGCTCGACCAGATCACCGCACCGCAAGCCACTCCGGACATTGAATTAGCCGATTTAAAAGCCGTGATGGCGGCCATCGGACGACGCCTCGGCGAAATGCATACGGTCCTCGCGCGTGAAACGTCGGACCAGGCGTTCGCGCCGCAAACCGCCGATGCCAAGGACGCGGCACGCTGGGGCAAGAAGGTTGAGGAACGCCTCGGCAAAGCCTTGGCGCTGATTGCGAGCCAAAGCAGCTGGCAGCGCGAGCAAGACTGCGAACGTGCGAACGCCCTTCTCGATCGGCGCGAGACACTACTCTCCGCGATTCAAATCCTGGCCAAAGCCGGCGAAGGCACGCCGATGTCACGCGTTCACGGCGATTTTCATCTGGGTCAGGTGCTGGTCGCGAGCGGCGATGCCTACATTATCGATTTTGAAGGCGAGCCGGCAGCATCCATTGCCGAACGCCGGAGCAAAGCCAGTCCGTTGCGCGATGTGGCGGGGCTGCTGCGCTCGATCGATTATGCGGGTGCCGCGCTGATGGACCGCAATGACGTGAGTGTCGTTCCGATCGACGAGGCACGGCGCGATGAATTTATCGCCCGCTTTCGAAATCAAGCTTCGCAAGCTTTCCTCCACGACTATTGGGAAACAAGCCCCCTGCGCAATAGCCCGTCGGCACGTGCATTGCTTGAACTCTTCCTGATCGAAAAAGCCGCCTACGAGATCGCCTACGAGGCGGCGAACCGCCCGAACTGGCTCGCGGTGCCGCTAGCGGGGCTCTCACGGCTTCAGTCGCGGATTCTCGGCAAGGAGACGGTGGCAACCCATGGCTGAGCCGCAGCTAAAGACCTCCTGGCGGCTCGACATGGATTCCGCGCGCGCGTTCGCGCAGGCCAACCATGGCGATCCTTTTGCCGTCCTGGGGCCGCACGACACGGAGAACGGCCGCATCATTCGCGCGTTCCTGCCGGGAGCAATCAAAGTCGAGCTTTTGCGTCCCGACGACAGCATCCTCGCACCGCTGGAGCATGGCGAGCAGGACGGCCTCTTTGAAAACTTGATTGCCGAGAGGGTTCCCTATCGCCTGCGAATCCATTGGCCCAGTGGCGTCCAGGAAACCGAAGATCCCTACTCATTCGGCGTCTTGCTCGGCGATATCGACCTGCATCTGTTTAACGAGGGCCGTCACTTTGGACTGGCACAGTGTCTTGGCGCGCAGACCACCACGGTCGATGGCGTCAACGGCGTCCGATTTGCCGTGTGGGCGCCCAATGCAGCGCGGGTGAGCGTCGTTGGCGATTTCAATTCGTGGGATCGCAGAAGACATCCAATGCGGCTGCGGCACCGCGCCGGCATCTGGGAATTGTTTATACCGCGCGTCGCACCGGGCTCGCGCTACAAATACGATATTCGCGGGCCGGATGGCACCCAGCTGCCGTGGAAAGCCGATCCACTCGCCCGGCAGACCGAAACGCCACCCAGCACCGCTTCAATCGTCCCGCATCCGGAGCGGCATCACTGGCACGACCAACACTGGATGGCCGAGCGCGCCAAGCGCCAAGCTGCTGATGCGCCCGTTTCCATCTACGAAATGCACCTGGGATCATGGCTAACCCCGGATCAACACGGTGACGGCGACTCGCTTTGGGATTTCGCCACACGCCGACTGGTGCCGTATCTGGTCGGAATGGGATTTACCCACGTCGAGCTTCTGCCAATCACGGAACATCCTTTCGGCGGCTCTTGGGGTTACCAACCATTGTCTCTCTATGCGCCGACGGCGCGATACGGCCCGCCGGACGACTTCTCGCGCTTTGTCGAGGCGCTGCACGCTGCGGATATCGGCATCATACTTGACTGGGTACCGGCGCACTTTCCAACCGACCCACACGGACTTGCCAGGTTCGACGGCACCGCGCTTTACGAACATCTCGATCCGCGCGAAGGCTTTCATCGCGACTGGAATACCTACATCTACAATTTCGGCAGGCGCGAAGTTCAAGGTTTTCTCATAGCAAGCGCGCTTTACTGGCTGGAGCATTTTCATATCGACGGTCTCCGCGTCGATGCCGTGGCCTCAATGCTCTATCGCGACTATAGCCGCAACGACGGCGAATGGATCCCGAACGCCTATGGCGGCCGCGAAAATCTCGAGGCGATCGGCTTCGTGCGTCATCTCAACGCGGTAGTCGGCGAGCGCTGCCCGGGCGCGATGATGATCGCCGAGGAATCGACGGCTTGGCCCGGCGTCAGCCGTCCGATTTCGAGCGGTGGCCTCGGCTTTTCCTACAAGTGGAACATGGGATGGATGCACGACACGCTGCAATACATGGAAAAACAGCCGGTCCATCGCCAGCATCATCATCACGATATGACGTTCGGGCTGCTCTATGCGTTTTCTGAGAATTTCATTCTGCCGCTGTCCCACGACGAAGTCGTTTACGGAAAGCGATCGCTGATCGGCAAAATGCCGGGCGATCACTGGCAACGCTTCGCTAATCTGCGCGCCTATTTCGGCTTTATGTGGGGCCATCCGGGCAAGAAGCTCTTGTTCATGGGTGGCGAATTTGCCCAGGAAAGCGAGTGGGATCACGATCGCCAACTGGACTGGGGATCGATCAGGGATCCGGCGCATGCCGGGATTCAGCGGCTGGTCGCCGATTTGAATCGACTTTACAGGCGAGAACCCGCGTTGCACCGGCGCGACTCCGAAGGCAGCGGCTTTTCCTGGACAGTGGGTGACGATCGCTCGAACTCCGTGTTTGCGTTCCTGCGTTTCGCGGCCGATGAACGCCCGGTTCTCGTCGTCAGCAACATGACGCCGGTGCCGCGGCACGGCTACCGCATCGGAGCGCCGCTCAGTGGTCCGTGGCGCGAAATTCTCAACACGGATTCCAGCCATTACGGAGGAACAAACGTCGGTAACGCCGGCATCGTCCATGCATCGGACAGCCCCGCGCACGGACAACCATGTTCGCTGGAGCTGGTATTGCCGCCGCTGGCGACGATCTTCCTCCGTCACGAGGCATGAGCGATGGCCGCTTTCCCCGACCGGCTGGAGCCGGGCGCGTCAACTCCGCTTGGCGCCACATGGGATGGACTGGGCATAAACTTCGCGGTCTTTTCGGCGCATGCCAGGCAAGTTGAACTGTGCATCTTCGATCAAACAGCGCGGCGAGAGACCGCGCGATTTCGATTGCCTGAATGCACCGATGAGGTTTGGCATGGCTATCTTCCAGGCGCGCGAATTGGGCTGATCTACGGCTACCGCGCCTACGGACCTTACAATCCGCAGGAGGGGCATCGCTTCAACGACCGCAAACTGCTGCTTGATCCGTATGCTAGGCAGTGCGCCGGAATTTTTCGCTGGTCGGACGCACTGTTCGGCTACCGCATTCATTCGCCGCGAGGCGACCTTTCTTACGACAGCCGCGACAGTGCCCAAGGCATGATGAAAGCGGTGGTTTGCGATGACACGTTCGATTGGGGCAATGACCAGCCTCCCAATGTACCGTGGTCCGACACCGTCATCTATGAGGCGCATCTGCGCGGGATGACGATGCTGCGGAACGATATTCGTGCGGAAGAACGCGGCACGTTCGCGGCCCTGGCAAACCAGAGGATTATCCATCACCTGCAAGAACTCGGCATAACCGCGATCGAGTTGATGCCCATTCAGGCATTCTTGCAGGACCGCACGCTGGTCGAGCGCGGACTGTCGAATTACTGGGGCTACAACACGCTGGGGTTTTTCGCGATCGAGCCGCGCTATCTTTCCGAAAAATTGCGTAACGAAATGCGCGTCGCCGTGCGGCGGCTGCACGCGGCAGGCATCGAAGTTATTCTAGACGTTGTTTACAACCATACTGCGGAGGGAAACGAACTCGGGCCAACGCTCTCCTATCGAGGCCTCGACAACGCCAGCTACTATCGCCTCGTCCCCGACAACAAGCGGCAATACATCAAC
>Ga0208849_1001750_pt1 | contig 13759 bp, 15 predicted proteins | sample NGESurdeep072012_10_FD_184470 | JGI IMG/M metagenome (GOLD analysis project Ga0208849, IMG submission 184470) | Arctic peat soil microbial communities from Barrow, Alaska - NGEE Surface sample 53-3 deep-072012 (SPAdes) | ecosystem: Environmental > Terrestrial > Soil > Wetlands > Peat ...
ACTCGATCACCGTGGGCCAGGTCGATGATCTGTCGTCGCCGATCCCGGGGCTGTTCAAGGGGGCCGAGGACGGGACCGAGGCGTATTTCGCCTACATCAACTCCAAGGGCGGTGTGAACGGCAGGAAGATCCACCTTGACGCCCAGGACAGCACCTTCCAGGGCGGCCCGGTGGCGACGGCGACGGCGGCTCAGACCAAGAGTGATTTCGCCTTGGTGGGTGGGTTCTCCTTGCTGGACCAAGCTGAGCAGCCCATCATCGATCTGGCCCACATGCCCGACGTGGCACTCTCGCTCAACCCGGGGCTGGTCACCGACCCCAACATCTACAGCCCTGTTCCGAACTCAATCGGCGATTACCCACTGAACTTCTTCAAGTACTTCGCCAGCAAGTACCCGCAGGCGGTGAAGAAGGTCGGCATCATCTGGGAGAACGCCACCGCTTCTACCAAGGCGAACGAAGACGCCGCGGAATCGGGAATGAAGGCGGCGGGCTGGAAGATCGTCTACGACCACGGCGTGGGCCCCTTCGACACCAACTTCCTTCCCGACATCATCTCTATGAGGAGCAAGGGCGTGAGGGTGTTCTTCTCGACCGAGCTGCCCGACAACTACGCGGCCACGCTGGCCAAGCAGTTCCAGCAGCAGAATTTCAAGGCGATCAACATCGAGGCCGCCGCGTACTCGGCCCAATTCCTGAAGTTGGCGGGAAGCTCCGCCAACAACATGTACATCGAGCAGGGCGATGCCCTGTACCTCGGGCAGGATGCGAAGACGGTTCCCGCCGTGGCGCTGTTCGACAAGTGGATGAACAAGGTCTCCTCGGACCCCAACTTCGAGATCGAGTCGGTCTTCGGCTGGACCTCAGCCGAGCTCTTCGTCCAGGCGCTCGCCGAGGCGGGCAATCCTCCCACCCGGGCTGGCCTGGTCCGAGCCCTGAACAAGGTGACCTTCTTCGACGGCGGTGGGCTGATCCCACCGAGCGACCCCGCCGCCGGAATCCCGTCGGGCTGCTTTCTCCTGGCCCAGGTCCAGCACGGAGTGATCAAGCGAGTTGCCCCGACCCCACCGACCGGGTTCTACTGCGGGAACGCCGGCTTCCTCAGGGAGCATGGCTACAAGCCGATCATGCGTCCCTCGTCGTAAGGCTGAGAGAAAATGATGACCGCAACCCCTGTAGTGAGAGCCGCCCATCATCGCAGGGGATACCGGGCACTTAATGGATCGGTGTGGACCGAGCAATTTGCCCCTAAAAGCCCGGCACGTTCGGGAGGGCGAAGCGTCGGTAAACACACCTTTCCCTTACAGGGGCGGCCGCCCGGTAGCGGGTGTTCTGCGCTACCCAGGATGTGCCGGATCGCCCCGATGCAGGTGCCCGTACCCGGCAGTTGCGGAAGGTGTTGGAGGCCTGGATGCGCGACGTGCGGCGTCATTTGCGGATGGCCTGACGCGCCCGGCGTCGACCTGTAACTAGTGCCTCGGCCGGCAACGTTTGCCCCTTTTGACCATCCTCCTGTCTCCATGTCGCGCTCGCGACTGCCGTCCTCCCGACCGTGTGACGTGCGCAGAACGCCGAGAATGGCGCATCGCGTTGTGGACCGTTCGACACCACGGGCCTGCGTCTGGCCGGGGCGAGGGTGGGACGGCGTAGGGGGCTGCGGGGCGTGCTAATCGGAACGCTGCGGTTGCAGGGCTGCGGTGAGGGCTTGGGTGGCCACTCGGACGAGGTCGTCGGCGGAGGCGCTCGAAACGGCGCGCAGCTGGAGGAAGTGGCGGGCCACGGTTAGGCCGAGGATGCTGCTCACAGCGATGGCGGCTCGCAACTCGGCGTCCGGGCCGCCGATGCCGGCGGCCAGGTTGCCGATCCGCTCGTCGAGATGGTGCCGGACGGCTTCGGAAGCCTCCGGCACGGTCAGCATGGACCGGACCAGGGCCCGCATCTCGGGAGGTAATGCGGCGGCGCGCACATTGAGGACGTCAGCCAGGTGGTCTGCTGCTTCTTCCGGCTCGCCGGCCGGGAGTTGGATGGCAGCGGTGAACAGCGCCGACTTGGATCCGTAGTGCTGCAGGACCAGGGATGGGTCAACCCCGGCCCGGTGGGCGATGTCCCGCACCGTTGTCGCCTCGAACCCTCGGCCGCCGAACTCCTCTCGGGCAGCGTCGAGGATCCGTGCTTGTGATGCCGCCCGTCGGGCCGCCCGGGTGGTCGTCGGCGTGGAGGCCACGGTGTCGTTGCGCATGGTTTTCACTCTACACGTGTTGAGCGAAGCGATCGCTTGGGGTACAGTTGACTCAACACACGTTGAGCAACAGTTCTCTGCAATGACACTCGACGAGACGACCGACCCCATCGGAAGGGAACTGCAATGACTTCTCCGCGAAATGGCTCACCAACACGCGCCCTCGTCCTCGGAGGCGGCGGCGCCGTCGGTGTCGGTTGGCAGACCGGTCTGCTCATGGGGTTGCATGAGGCCGGTGTCGACTTGGCAGGAGCCGAGGCAATCGTGGGAACGTCCGCAGGTGCCCTCGTCGGCGCGCTGCTGGCCAGCGGCCGTGAGGTCACCGATGCGCTCACCAGCGTGGCAGCACTCGGACAGAGCATCGATCCCGACAGCCTGGCGGCCGGCGATGAAGCCTTCCTAAGCGCAGTGCGCCAGGCGAGCCTCGAGACCGACCCGCGGCAAGCGCTACGAGCGATCGGTCGCGCAGCGAAGAAGGCGAGCACGCCCGCCGAAGACGTCTACCTCGGCCTGTTCGGCACGCTCGACGGCATCGCCTGGCCTGCGGGCTTTCGATGCACTGCGATCGACACCGACACCGGTGATTTGGCCGTATGGGATCAACGATCCGCCGTTCCGCTGCTGCACGCTGTCGCCTCCAGTTGCGCCGCACCGGTGCTGTTCCCCACCGTCACCATCAAAGGGCGCCGCTATATGGATGGCGGCATCCTCAGTCACTTGAACACCACGGTGGCGCCGCCGACCGACGTTCTGGTGGTCCTGTCCTGTCACCCCCTCGGTTCCCAGGGTGCCGGAGGGGGTGGCGCGCTGGCCGCCTCCGTCACCCCGGACGCTGAATTGGCACCATTGCGCCAAACGAGACGGCTGATAGCGGTCGAACCCGATTTCAGCGACATCGAGGCTCCGGCGAACATGATGGACCCGAACCACGCCGTCCAGGCTTTCCAGATCGGCAGGCGGCAGGCGGCAGACGAGGCCACAGCAATCCAGGCCGCCTGGAACTTCTGATACGGCACACAGTATTCGGGTATACCGGACACGTCATGGATCACTGTGGACCAATCAATTTGCCTCTATAAGCCCGGCGCATTCGGGAGGTCGAGCCCGGCCCCGGACTTCCGCACCCCCGACGGAGCGAGGTTCACGGTGACCCGGCGAGACGGCCATGACAGCTGGCTCGACAACAGCGCGCCACGCACCCGATGGCGCGACTCGCGCACCGCGGCGTCGGGCAGCCCGACGACGGTGAAGCCGGGCAGCCACGCCGAGACGTGAACCTCCACCGACACCGAGCGGCCGTCGACCCCGTGGAGGGTGGAAGAAGGAATACAAGCGAGCATGGGGGGACTCCGAGGTACCGCGACACGGGTGTGCGTGCCGTTCCACTGGAGCGGGCCGCCCGATCAGCACCGGCCACGCGAGGCGCTCGTCGAAGACTACGGGTCGGTTGTGTCAGTGCTCGGAATCACCGCCAATGGCGACGGACGCGGCGGCATGGGCGACACCCCCGACGGTGTCCGCCCCAGCTCACAGTCGAGCTCGGCACCGAGCATCACCACCATGCCCGTCAGGTACAGCCACAGGAGCAGGGCCGCCACGCCGGCGAAGGCGCCATAGGTGCGCGACTCGTGGCCGAAGTGATTCAAGTAGAAGGAGAACACCGCGGAGGTGCCCAGCCAACCCACCGCCGCCAACACCGATCCGGGGCTCACCCATCGCAGGCGACTGGTCTTCCGGTTGGGACCGAAGGAGTAGTACACCGACAACAACAGCACGACCAGTGCGAGCGCCCCGGCCCAGCGGACCACCCCCCACGCCGCGTCGGAGGTCGAGCGGGCCAGCGCCAACGACGACGGCAACAGGGCGCGGATGGGGTCCCCGAGCACGAGCAGCCCCGAGGCGGCGCCCCCCAGGATCACGGTGAGGACGACGAGCGGCACCGCCATGAGTCGCCGACGTACGAAGCCCCGGTCCGAGCTCACCTCGAAGGCCACGTCCAGTCCGACCTGGAGTGCCGCCATCGCCTCGACCGAGCTCCACAGGGCGACGGCGAGGCCGAGAGCGATCTCGACCCCCCCGCCCGCCCCCTTGACGGGGTTGCGGAGGGCCTCGTCGATGGTCTGTGACATCTGCACCGGCAGGACCACGTCCACGCCGTGGACGAGGCTGCGGAGCTGCGATGTCGACAAGCCCACGATCCCCACGACACCGACCGCGGCCAGGATGGCGGGGAAGATGGCCAAGAACCAGTGGAACGCCAAGCTGGCGGCGCTGGTGGTGACGCGATCCTCGACGGCCTCGCGCAGGATCTTGCGGACGATCCCGGGCCACGCCCGCGCCGCCACGAGCCTGGCGTGCCCCGGGCCATCGGCGCGCTCCACGACGACGCTCAGTGGACGGGTTGGCCGGCGTCGTCGACGGCGTACCACAGTCCCCCGGAATTCCGGATGCCCTGCCCGGTCGCCTGGCCGGCGGCGGTATCGCCGATCCACCGGTACAGCGGCCACCCGTTGTACGTGACCTGCAGCGTGGTGCCGCGGCGCGTGGTCCCGATCAGCCCCCGGTCGACACCGCCGCCGATGACCGGGGTGGTGACCCCGGCGGGGAGGGTGGCGGGCGGCCACTGGGTGGCGCAGTAGCGCGCGCAGGTCGAGTGCCCCGAGCCGTGGTCGGGAACGAAGAGATACAGCGTGAGCCCGTACCCGTCGACGAGGACGGTGCCGAGGCCCTTGACCGGGCTGGACTGCACCATGTAGCCCGGCCCGGCGGGGCCCGTGGTGGGGGCACCGTTGGTGGGGACGCCGATCACGTGGCCGCCGGATTGCCCACACGCGCCCACAAGGGCCAGAAGGACCACGGACAGGACCAGTCGCGCCTTCAACGACCCTTGAACCTCGGCTCCCGCTTCTCGGCGAAGGCCCGCATGGCCTCGCCGGTGTCCTCGCTGTAGAAGTTGATGGTCTGGCACCGGGCCTCGTCCTCGAGCGCCTGGGCCATGGTCACCGACATGGAGTTGTCGAGCAGCATCTTGGTCATCGCCAGTGCCAGGGGGGGGCCTTGCGCCAGGCGCCGCGCCCAGTCGTCGACGAAGGCGTCGAGCTCGTCGTCGGGCACCACGCGGTTGAGCAGCCCGTAGGAGGCCGCCTCGTCGGCCGAGAGGATCTCGGCGAAGTACGCCAGCTCCTTCGCCTTGTGCACCCCCACCAGGCGGGGGAGCAGATACGACGACCCTCCGTCCACCGACAGGCCCCGCCGGGCGAAGATCTCGGAGAACCGGGCGTTGTCCGAGGCGACCGTGAGGTCACACCCGAGCGCCAGACTCATACCCGCCCCCGCCGCGATGCCCCTGATCTTGGCGATCGTCGGCTTGGGCAGCTTGTGCAGGGCCAGCATCACCTGACCGAAGAACCGCATGCGCACGATGTGGGGGTCCTCGGGATCGCCACTCACGCCGCGGGGATCCGCGATGTCGGCGCCGGAACAGAACGCGCCCCCGGCGCCGGTCACCACCAGGACGCGGTCCTCGCGTTGGCGCGCCACCTCGGCCAGGGTGTCGAAGAGCTCCTGCCACATGAGGCCGTTCCCGGCGTTCTTACGCTCGGGGCGGTTCAGCGTGACGGTCACAACCCCGCCGTCGCGTTCCACGATGATCGTCTCGGTGCTCACGGCGACACCATACCTACCGCCATCCCCCGAGCCCCAGGCAGCAAGACGTGTCCCGCCCACCCCGGGGCCGTCGCCGCTGAGTCAGAACGCGTCTTCGAGCACCTCGACCGGCAACGCCCCACCGGCCCCGAGTGTCACCGCCGCCACATCGAACCGGATGTGGTCGAAGTGCGCCGCGGCCCGGTGTGCGCTTCGCAGCCACAGGGCCGCCAGCCTGCGCACCCGGCGTGGCTTGGCGGCGCCGACGGCCTCGAAGGGAGAGCCGAAGGAGCCCGAGCTCCGGGTCTTCACCTCGCAGATCACGAGGATGTCCCCACCGGCGCTGCGCGCCACGAGATCGATCTCGCCCTGGGCGCAACGCCAGTTGCGGTCGAGCACCGTGTAGGAAGCGCTCCGGTACCACGCCGTGGCGGCATCCTCGCCGCGCCCGCCCAGGGCGGCACGGCGGGTGCCGGCCATCAGGAGTCGCGGTCGGGGAGGCGCTCCACGTTCACGTCCCGGAAGGTGAGGACGCGGACATGTGGCACGAAACGCGCCGGGCGGTACATGTCCCACACCCAGGCGTCGTCGAGCTCGAGCTCGACGCAGGTGGGCGACGAGCCGTCACGCACCGTCACCTTGACCTCGTTGGCCAGGTAGAACCGGCGCTCACTCTCGACCACGTAGTTGAACAGCGGGAGCACCGTCCGGTACTCCTGGACGAGCGCCAACTCGATCTCGGCCTCGTATCGTTCGAGGTCTTCTTCGCTCATCGCCCCTGGGTTACTTCCGCCTGGACCCGAGTGCCACGAAACAGCGCGCTAGGTGCGCGCGGCCCGCTTCTCTTTGATCTTCGCCGCCTTCCCCACCCGGCCACGCAGGTAGTAGAGCTTGGCCCGCCGGACGTCGCCGCGCGTGACGACCTCGATCTTGGCCAGGACGGGCGAGTGCACGGGAAAGGTGCGCTCGACGCCGACGCCGAAGCTGAGCTTGCGCACCGTGAAGGTCTCTCGGGCTCCGGTGCCCTGGCGACGGATGACGGCTCCCTGGAACACCTGGGTGCGCTCGCGGGTGCCCTCGACCACTCGCACATGCACCTTCAAGGTGTCCCCCGGGCGGAAATCGGGAACGTCGTCTCTCAGGTTCTCGCGATCTACGATGTCGGTGGGATTCATGACGCGCGTCCCTTCACAGGTCCAACTCCGAGCGGCTCGGGCAGCACTGACGGGCCACCGCGGCGACGCAACGGACGAGCCGTGCAGAGCCTGCCGAACTCGCCAGGATAGCCGCGCCCCGGACACCCCCGCATTATGAGGACGAGGGGCCCGGGCCGGCCGAGGGCTCGTCGGCCCCTTCCTCGAGCAGGCGGCGGTCCTCGTCGGCCAGGCCGCCGGCCCGCTCGAGGAGGTCGGGGCGCACCTCCAGCGTGCGGCGCAAGGCGGCGGCTCGCCGCCACCGGGCGATACGGCCGTGGTCGCCGCTCAGCAGGACCTCGGGGACCTCCCAGCCCCGGAAGGCCGCCGGTCGGGTGTACTGCGGGTACTCGAGGAGGCCCGAGCTGAAGCTCTCGTCGACGGCCGAGGCCTCGTTGCCCATGACCCCGGGGACGAGCCGGGCCACGGCTTCGATCACCACGAGGGCGGGAACCTCTCCGCCGCCGAGCACGTAGTCGCCGATCGACAGCTCCCCGTCGACCAGGTGGTCGATGACACGCTGGTCGACCCCCTCGTAGCGTCCGCACAACAGCGAGAACCCCCCGGACACCGACGTCGCTGTGTCGGCCAAGTCCTCCACCACCCGCTGGTCGAGCCGGCGCCCACCGGGAGCGAGCAGGTACAGCGGTCGGGGCGGGTCCTGCGCCTCGACGGTGGCGAAGATCGGGCCGGGGGCGAGGACCATGCCCGCTCCCCCGCCGAAGGGCGAGTCGTCGACGGATCGCCGGGGGTCGGGGGCGCCGGCGCGCAGGTCGTGGACGCGCACCTCGAGCAGGCCCTGCTGTCGGGCCCGGCCCAGGAGCGAGCCCTCGCAGTAGTGCTCGACGAGGTCGGGGAAGATGGTGAAGACGTCGATGCGCACGTCGGCGCCCCTAGCGATCGGGGAGATCGAACAGGCCCGCCGGGACGTCGACGACCACGCGCCCCGCGCCCCGCTTGACCACGAACCGCAGGGGCACCAATGCTCCCCCGTCGAGCTCGAGCAGGTCACTGGCGGGGTTGGCGAGCACGCCGGCCACGTTGCCGAGATGGGCACCTACGAGGTCGACCACCTCGGCCCCGATGAGCTCGTGGACCCACCAGGCGTTCTCGTCCTCGAGGGGGCGCCCCCGCAGGACGGTCCCGCGCAGCGCCTCGGCCTGCTCCCGGCTGTCGATGCCGGCGAAGGTCATGAGCCACTTGTCGGTAAAGGGACGAGACGCCTCGATGCGCAACTCGCCGTCGTCGGTCAGAAACGTGGACCCCACCACCACCCGCTCGGGGCGGTTGCTGACCAAGGTCACCACCACCTCACCGGTCAGTCCGTGGGGCTTGCCGACGCGACCGACCTCGAGCAAACCCTCGGCACCCGTCGTGCGACGGGGGTCAGGTCGGGGATCGTCAGTCGTCGACGAAGTCGACGTTGGTGTCCACCCCTTCGCGCGATCCCGCCACCCGCACCACGGTGCGGATGGCCTGGGCCACGCGGCCACGGCGGCCGATCATGCGACCCATGTCGCCGGGGGCCACATGGATACGGAAGCGCACGCCGCGACTGGACTCGTCGGTCTCGACCACCACGGCGTCGGGCTCCCCGGCGAGGGAGCGGGCGATGTAGTCGAGCACAGCCCGGGCGCTGCCACCCTCGACCCTGTTGCCCGCCATGTCGTCGACCCGGTTGCCCGCCATGTCGTCCACGTCGTTGCCACCGTCGTCGTTGCCACCGTCGTCGTCGACCTCGTTCTCGTCGACCCCGTTCTCGTCGACCCCGTCATCGGCGTTCACGTTGCCCATGTCGTCGAGGCCCGCCTCGGTCACTTCGAACCCGGCTTGAATTCGTCCCAGGCACCGGAGCTGCGCAGGAGCTTCTCGACCCGCTCGGTGGCCTGGGCCCCCTGGCGCAGCCATTTGAGGGCCTTGTCGTTGTCGATGTTGACAATGGCGTCGGGCTCGGCCGTGGAACGACCCCGGGGCGCGTAGGTCCCCACGATCTCGATGAACCGGCCGTCTCGGGGCGAGCGGCTGTCGGCCGCCACGACGCGATAGGTCGGCTGCTTCTTCTTGCCCATCCGCATGAGGCGGAGCTTCACTGCCACCGTCTGTTCCCCTGCCTTCCTCGTCGTGCCGGCCTCGGACTCGAGGTGCACGGACCTCCTATTGTGGCCTGCCGCCGGCATGGGGGTCGAAACATGGCCCCCGGGCTCGCCCTGAGCCGCTCGGCGGGGCCCCCGCCGTGCCTGACTAGCGCCCGCCGCCCTTGGGGGTGACCCGGCCGCCCTTCTTCTTCTTCGAGCCGGGGCGCCCCTTGGCGCCGCCAGCGCCGGAGCCGAGTCCCGGCACGGCGCGCTCAGAGCCCCAGGCTCCGGTACTCAGGGAGTCCAATCCCGGGACTCCAGGGTCCGACCCGTCGCCCATGCGCTCGGCCAGGGCCTGGGCCAGCTTGCCCTTGGCGCCTCCGCCCATCATCCCCCCGAGCATGCCCGGGGACCGCATGAGCTGCTGGGCCTCTTTGAACTGGCGCAGCAGCTGGTTCACGTCCTGGGAGGTGGTCCCGCTCCCCCGCGCGATGCGGGACCGCCTCGAGCCGTCGATGGCCCCGGGCTCGGCCCGCTCGCGCCGCGTCATGGAACGGATGATCGCCTCGACCTGGGCCACCTGGCCGTCGTCGATGTTGGCGTTCTGCTTGACCTCCTTGGGCACACCGGGCATGAGCGCCAAGAGGCCGCCGAGCGATCCAAGCTTCTTCACCTGTTGGAGCTGCGACAAGAAGTCCTCGAGGGTGAAGCGTCCCTCGAGCAGCCGGGTGGCGCCTTCGGCGGCCACGTCGTGGTCGAACTCGCGCTCGGCCTGTTCGATGAGCGTGAGCACGTCGCCCATGCCCAGGATGCGGCTCGCCATGCGATCGGGGTGAAAGAGGTCGAAGTCGGCCAGGCGCTCACCGGTGGAGGCGAAGGCGATGGGCCGTCCCACCACCTCCTTCACACTCAGCGCGGCACCGCCGCGCGCATCGCCGTCGAGCTTGGTCAGGATCACGCCGTCGAGTGCCAGCGCGTCGTGGAAGGCACGGGCCGTGGCCACGGCGTCCTGCCCGGTCATGGCGTCGATGACCAGGAACGTGTAGTGGGGTGACACCGCGCTCGAGACGCGTCGCACCTCGTCCATGAGCGCCTCGTCGATGGCCAGGCGGCCGGCGGTGTCCACGATGAGCACGTCGCGTCCGAGGCGTTGGGCCTCGCGCAGGCCGCCGGCGGCGACCGCCACGGGATCGGTGGGCTCGCTGAAGACCGGGACACCGGCCTGCTCACCCAGGATCCGCAATTGCTCGACGGCGGCGGGCCGCTGGAGGTCGGCCCCCACGAGCAAAGGGTTGCGCCCCTGCTGACGGAACCACCGCGCCAGCTTGGCCGACGTGGTGGTCTTGCCCGATCCCTGCAGGCCGGCGAGGAGGACGACCGTCGGTGGTGCCGAGGCATAGGACAGACGCAGCGTCTCCCCCCCGAGCACCTCGACGAGCTGATCGTGGACCGCCTTGACCACCTGCTGGCCCGGGCTCAGGCTCTTGGAGAGGTCTTCGCCGACGACCCGGGCCCGGATCCCGTCCACCAGCGAACGGGCCACGCCGACATCGACGTCGGCCTCGAGGAGCGCGGTGCGGATCTCGCGCAGCGCCTCGTCGACATCGGCGTCGCTCAGCCGACCCCGGCTGCGGAGACGGCCGAGGATCCCCTCGAGGCGGTCGGAGAGTGCGTCGAACATGCGGAAGCTCAGGCTACCGGGCGCCGGGACCGAGCCCGGTCCCCTGCGACTTCGACGAACGGGGTCTGTCGACGGGGTTGGTCGAGTGGGATTAGTCGAACAGGGCGGCGACGAACTCGTCGGCGTCGAAGGGCACCAGGTCGTCGGGACCTTCCCCCAGGCCGACGAGCTTCACGGGCAGGCCGAGCTCGCGCTGGATGGCGATGACGATCCCGCCTTTGGCCGACCCGTCGAGCTTGGTCAGCACGACACCGGTGACCCCGACGGCGTCCAGAAACTGGCGCGCCTGGGTCAGCCCGTTCTGCCCGGTGGTGGCGTCGAGGACGAGCAAGACTTCGGTGACGTGTCCGGGCGGTCGGTCCGCCACCCGGCGGATCTTCTTCAACTCCTCGACCAGGTTCACCTTGGTGTGGAGTCGTCCCGCCGTGTCGGCCAGCACCAGGTCGTTGCCGCGTGCCTGGGCGCGCTGCACCGCGTCGAAGACCACGGCACTGGGGTCGCCGCCCTCGGCGCCGCGCACGATCTCGACGCCGGTGCGCTGCGCCCAATGCTCGAGTTGCTCGGCGGCCGCCGCTCTGAAGGTGTCGCCGGCAGCAAGCAATACCGAGCGGCCCGCAGCCTTCTCGCGGCGGGCGACCTTGCCGATGGTGGTGGTCTTGCCCACACCGTTCACGCCGACGAAGAGCCACACACAAGGACCCTCGGTGTCGAAGGCCAGTCCGTTGCCGTCGGTGGTGTCGAGGGAGCGGCGCAGGTCCTCTCGCAACGCCGCCACCACGGCCTCGGCGCCGCGCAACTCGCCGTCGCGCACGCGGGCGCGCAGGTCCTCGAGCAGGGCTGTGGTGGTAGCCACACCGACGTCGGCTCGCAGCAGGGCCTCTTCGAGATCGTCCCAGGCCTGGTCGTCGACCGAGGAACGGCTCCGCAGCGACCGCACGTACCCCGAGAACAGGCCGCGGGTCTTGCCCATCCGCTCTCGCAGCTCGGGCGCGGCACCAACGTCGGTCTCGGGACCCGCATCGGGTGATTCGGCTTCGAGGGGTTCAGGGGTCGGGGGTGCCGGCACCGCCGCCGGGGCCGGGGCCGTCACCGGTGCCACCGCTGCGGAAGGCACTTCCCCCCGACCGAGGCGACCCCTTCGGCGCCGGGGAACGGCCACGACCAGGCCCACGACGAGCGTGACCAGGACCACAGCCAGGACGATCCAGAGGGCGAGCATGGCGTCGCAGCCTAACGGGGCCGGTGCCGGGCGACGGGGTCGTGGCCACCACTACCGCGCCAACGGCGCGGCTCAGGCAGGGGTCGGGGCCGGCTCCACGACGGAGGGCTCGCGCCGCACCTTCTGGCTGACGACCTTCGACGACCCGCCCGGCGTCATGGTCACGCCGTACAGGGCGTCGGCCGCCTCCATGGTCCTCTTCTGGTGGCTCACGATGATGAGCTGAGCCTCGCCTCGGAATTCGTGGAGGAGATCGAGGAACCGGTGCAAGTTCACGTCGTCGAGGGCGGCCTCGACTTCGTCGAGCAGATAGAACGGCGAAGGGCGGCTCCGGAACACAGCGAAGAGGAACGCCAACGCCACGAGCGAGCGCTCGCCTCCCGACAACAGCGACAGTTTGCGCACGTTCTTGCCGGCGGGGCGCGCCTCGACCTCGACGCCGGTGTCGAGGAGGTCGGTGGCGTCGGTCAGGGTCAACCGACCCGTGCCCCCGGGGAAGAGCGTGCCCACGAGCACCTGGAAGTGCTCGTTCACATCGGCGAAGGCCTGCGCGAACACCCGCATGATCTCGTCGTCGACGGCCCGGATCACTTGGTGCAGCTCCCGCCGGGCCCGGCGCACGTCCTCGACCTGCTCCTCGAGAAAGCGGTGCCGTTCCTCGAGCGCGCCCAACTCTTCGAGTGCCAGGGGGTTGACCGGGCCGAGCGAGGCCAGCTCCCGCTCCACCACCGCCGCTCGTCGGGCCGGGTCCTCGCCTTCGGGAAGCTCGGGGCACGGCGCGCCCATCGCCTCTTCGGGCTCGCACCCCAAATCACGGCGGAGCGCTTCGACGGCGGTGTCGCGTCGCACCGTGGCCTCGGCCAGCTGCAGCTCGAGATGCTGGGCCCGCTGACGGATGTCGGCCAGGCGGGTGTCGGCTTCGGCGCGCTCCTTGCGCAACGATTCGAGGCGAGCCCCTCCCGCCCGCACGTCGTCGAGCTGCTGGCTCCGGCGGACGCGCAGGCCCTCGAGGAGCTCGCCCAGGCGCTCGGCGTGTCGTTGCACCTCGGCCCCCAACCGGTCCGTGGCCAACGCGCCGGCCTCGAGACGACGGCGGCGCTCCCCGGCGCGCTCGCGCGCGTCGACGTTCCCCGCCAAGCGGCGCTCGGTGTCCCCGAGGCGCGAGCTCAAGAGGGCTCGCCGCTCCACCAGCCCCGCCACTTTGACCTCGAGGTCCCGGCGTAGCACCGCCACATGCGACCGGCGCTGCTCGAGACGCCGGCGCGCTTCGTCGGCCGTGGCCAGCCGACCCGCGGCGGCGGTGGCTGACGCTTCGAGCTCGGGCAGGCTCTCGCTCAAGGTGGCCAGCTGGGCACCGTCGCGCTCGAGGCGCTCGGCCAGCGCGACGCGGTGCCGATCGGCTTCGCCGAGCTCCTGGCCCGCGAGCTCGAGCTCGGACTGCACCCGGCCCCGGGTCACCTCGAGTGCCTGACGCTGGTCCTCGGCCCGCTCCGCCTGGTGGGTGGCGTCAGCGGCCTGAGCCAGCGCGTCCACGGCGCGCCGGCGCGCCTGGTCCAGGAAACTCGACGCCCGTTCGGCCGCTTCGGCCGCCATATCGGCTTCCACCGTGGCTTGACTGGCGAGGGTGGCCAAGGCGTGTGCCCCGGCGCGCACCACCCACCCCGCGGCCGAGAACCGGTCGCCGTCGGTGCTGACCACGACGCTCCC
>Ga0208849_1001751_pt1 | contig 13755 bp, 11 predicted proteins | sample NGESurdeep072012_10_FD_184470 | JGI IMG/M metagenome (GOLD analysis project Ga0208849, IMG submission 184470) | Arctic peat soil microbial communities from Barrow, Alaska - NGEE Surface sample 53-3 deep-072012 (SPAdes) | ecosystem: Environmental > Terrestrial > Soil > Wetlands > Peat ...
CCCGCCGGCGTCGCAGCCGGCAACGGCAACGGCAACGACGCGCCCACACCCGCGGACAGCGCTAAACCCGTGGGCATGTCGCTGCCGATGGCCTAGCCACAGGCCGCCGCGACCAGCGACATGTCCCCTCCCGTGTCCCGGGCCGCCGCCCGGGTCCGGCGCGTCCGTGCGCGCCCGCCCGTAAACCACGCGCTTGACAAGCGCGTGCCACCTGAGAGGATCGTCTTTCCAATGGCATCGCAAGACCAACACCAGCAGGACGACGACGCGGCGTCTGGCGGCGCTGCGCCATCGCTCGCGGCGGAGCCGGCCCTGCCGGCGGAGCCCCTAAACGGGAAGTCCGGCGACCCTGCCGCGGGCGCGGACGGTGCCACGCCCGAGGAGGCTGCCGACGAGGACGGCGCCGTCGAATTCGACGCGCGGCGCGCCAAGATGGAGCGGCTGCGCAGCGAAGGCATCGAGCCCTACCCGCCTGTCAGCCTGTGGAACACGCGCACCAGGATCGCCGACGTCCTGGCGGCGCACGACGCCGGCCAGCTCGAGCACGGCGAGCACCCCGAGCTGAGATACGAGATCGCCGGGCGGCTCATCTCGCGCCGCGGCCACGGCAAGACCGCGTTCCTGGACATCCGTGACCTCTCAGGCTCAATTCAGGCGGTCGTGCGCGTCGACGCGCTCGGGCAGGAGACATACGACCGCATCCTCGGCCTGGACATCGGCGACATCGTCGCGATCGACGGCTCCATCTACGTCACCCAGCGCGGACAGCTCGCGTTCGCCGTGCAGGAGTGCACGCTGCTCACCAAGGCGCTGCGCCCGCCGCCCGACAAGCACCACGGGCTCGGCGACACCGGTACCCGCTACCGCTACCGCGAGCTCGACCTGCTCGCCAACGACGACACGCGCGAGCTGTTCATCACGCGCCACAAGATCGTCTTCGAGATCCGCAAGTGGCTCAACGAACGCAACTTCATCGAGGTCGAAACGCCCGCGCTGCAGTCGCTCGCCGGCGGCGCGGGGTCGCGGCCGTTCACCACGCACCACAACGCGCTCGACATCGACCTGTACCTGCGCATCTCCGTCGAGCTGTTCCTCAACCGCTGCATCGTCGGCGGCATGGAGAACGTCTACGACATGGGCAAGGTGTTCCGCAACGAGGGCATCTCCCCCAAGCACAGCCCCGAGTTCACGATCATCGAGTTCATGATGGCCTATGCCGATTACAACGATGTGGCCACCGCGACCGAAGAGATGTTCCGCGACGTCGCCCAGCGCGCGCTCGGGCGCACGACGATCAAACGGAACGGCGAGGACATCGATCTCGCGAAGCCCTGGCGGCGTGTCACCATGCGCGAGCTGATCCTCGAGCGCTTCGGCGTCGACTTCATGGAGTCTTCGCGCGATCAGCTCGCCGAGCTGCTCGACGAGCCGATCGACCCCGCCGCGACGTGGGCGGACGTCGTCGCCGACATCTACTCCGAGAAAATCGAGAGCACGATCAACCAGCCCACGCACGTGTTCGACTTCCCGCTCGAGCCGTTCCCGATCACCAAGCGCCACTCCGTGCACCCCGAGCTGGGCGAGCACTTCGACGCGGTCATCGGCGGCATCGAGCTCGTCTCAGGCGACACCGAGCTCAACGACCCGGTCGATGAGTGGCAGCGCTTCGTCGACCAGCGCAAGCGCCGCGCCGTCGATGACGGCGACGTGCCGCACCCCAACGACGAGGAGTACACGCGCGCGCTCGAGTACGGCTACTCGCCCACCGCCGGCGGCGGCATGGGCGTCGACCGCCTCGTCATGATCCTCACCGAACGCGACACGCTGCGCGAGGTGATCCCCTTCCCGATCGTCAGGGACATCCGATGAGCAAGAACGGATCTACCGTTAAGGGCTCCGCCGCCAGAGGCGGCTCCGCGGCGGCGTCAAAGCTGGACCTCGACCCCGGCGTCGTGGAGGCGTGCCGCGCTGCCGCCAAGAAGATCGCCGAGGGAGTCGGCGAGCAGATCTCCGGGCGCACCACCGTGTCGGTCGAGCGCAGCGTCACGCGCCTGCTGGGCGTCGACGGCGCCAACGGCCTCGACGCGCCGCTTCCCAACGTGCTCGTCGATCACGTCCACGAGCACGGCGGCCTCGCCCGCGGCGTCGGCTTCTGGCTCGGCAACGCCATGCTTCAGACTGACCGCTCGCCGCAGCAGATCGCCGAGGCCGTCGACGCCGGCAAGCTCGACCTTACGACGCTGGAGCTCGCTGAGGAGGGCGCGATCCGCGAGCGCGTCACCGCGGAGACCGCGGCGCGGCTGTCAGAGATCCGCGGGCGCTTCGATGAGCGCCGCGTCATGCGCGAGCGGCTCGGGGAAGCCGCCACGCCGCTTCGCTATGTGCTCACCGCCACCGGCGACGTCTACGAGGACGTCGTCCACGCCAAGGCCGTCGCGCAGGCCGGCGGCGACATCGTCGCAGTGATCAGATCGACCGCGCAGAGCCTGCTCGACTACGTCCCCTACGGCCCCACCACCGAGGGCTACGGCGGCACGTTCGCCACGCAGGCCAACTTCCGCATCATGCGCGAGGCGATGGACGAGTGGTCAGAGCAGCACGGCCGCTACATCCGCCTGTCGAGCTTCTGCTCAGGCCTGTGCATGTCGGAGATCGCCGCCATGGGCGCGTGGGAGGGCTTCGACAACATGGTCAACGACGCCCTCTACGGGATCCTCTACCGTGACATCAACATCGTTCGCGGCCTGATCGACCAGCGCGTCTCGCGCATGATCAACGGCTGGTTCGGCGTCGTCATCAACACCGGCGAGGACAACTACCTGCGGACGGCCGACGCGGTCGAGGCCGCGCCGTCGGTCACCGCGTCGCAGTTCATCAACCACCAGCTCGCGCTCGCCTCCGGCGTGCCCGACGCGCAGATCGCGCTCGGCGACGCCTTCGAGATCGACGTTCCTGTCAGGAACGGGCTGCTGTACGAGTGGGCGCAGGCGCAGCTGACGCGCGAGCTGTTCCCCGACTGCCCCGTCAAGTACATGCCGCCGACGCGCCACATGGACGGCAACCTGTTCCGCACGCACGCCGCCGATACGCTGTTCAACCTCGTCACCGTCGCCACCGGCCAGGGCATCCAGACGATCGGCGTGCCCACCGAGGGCATCTTCACGCCGCACGTCCACGACCGCGTGCTCGGCCTGCAGAACGTCGACTACGTCTTCAACGCCGCCGCCGACCTCGGCGATGAGATCGAGTTCAAGCGCGGCGGCATCATCCAGACGCGCGCACAGGACGTGCTCGCCGGCGCGCACCAGCTGCTCGAGCGGATCGCCGACGTCGGCCTGTTCAGGGCGATCGAGGACGCCAGCTTTGGCGACGTCAGCCGCAAGCTCGACGAGGGGCGCGGGATCGAGGGGATCGTCGACACGGACGAGGGCTACTTCAACCCCGTCGTCGAGCTGATGCGCGGCGAGCGGCCCACGCCGCGCGGCGAGGCGAGCTATGCCTAGGCAGGCTGGCCATGCGTGAGGTCGACCTTCGCGCCGTGCGACCCTACGCCGACCACCTCGGCGACGGGCTCGTGCAGATGAGCTTCACGCTGCCGGTTCCCTACTCACTGGCCGCCCGCACGGCCGCTTTGAAGCTTGCCGCCAGGATCGGCTTCGCCGAACCCGAGGTCGTTCATTACGAGGAGCTGACCGAGGGCTACACATACTTCGTCATGTACGGGCGCTCCCAGCACAGCATCGACTTCACGGCCTTGCAGGGCGAGGGCTTCGACATCCAGTACATGGGCGAGGACGAGATCGAGCACTTCGCCCAGACCCACATCGGCCGGCCGATCGTCGTCGTCGGCGCGAGCACAGGCTCGGACACGCACAGCGTCGGCATCGACGCGATGCTCAACCTCAAGGGCTACCACGGCCATCACGGACTCGAGGGCTACCGCTGCTTCGAGACGCACAACCTCGGCAGCCAGGTCCCCAACAGCGTGCTCGTCGCCCGCGCGATCGAGGTCGGCGCCGACGCGATCCTCGTCTCGCAGACCGTCACCCAGCAGAACCTGCACGTGCACAACCTCACCGAGCTCGTCGAGATCGTCGAGGCCGAGGGCAGGCGCGGGCAGATGATCCTCGCGTGCGGCGGCCCGCGCGTCTCCAACGAGCTCGCCAAGGAGCTCGGCTACGACGCCGGCTTCTCCAAGGGCACCGAACCGCATCACCTGGCGACGTTCATCGTGCGCGAGCTCGCGGACCGCGCCGCAAACGACGGGTCCGGCGGCCATGCGGCGGCGGCGCACCAATCGACGCCGGCGTGACGCAGACCCTAAGCGAGCTGACCGCATCGAGGAGGCGCCTTGCGCTCGTCGGCCTCGCGAAGAACACCGGTAAGACCGAGGCGCTCGCGGCGCTGCTGCGCGAGCTCGCGGCGCAGGGACGGCGCGTCGGCGTCACCTCGGTCGGGCGCGACGGCGAGGAGCGCGACGTGATCGACTCGCGCATCGAGAAGCCACGCGTGCTGCTGCCCGCGGGCAGCCTCGTCGCGACCACCGACGGGCTGCTGCGCGCGAGCGGCCTGCCGCACGAGCTGCTCGAGGACACAGGGGTGCGCACGCCCCTTGGTCGGGTGGTGCTCGCACGCCTGGAGGCAGCCGGCGCGATCGAGGTCGCCGGCCCGAGCGCCGCCGCTGACGTCCGCGCGGTCAGCGACGCGATGCTGGCGCACGGCGCCGAGCAGGCGCTGATCGACGGCGCGATCGACCGCCGCGCCGCATCCTCACCGGACGTCGCCGACGGCCTCGTCATCGCCACCGGCGCGGTTCTCGATAACGACATCGACGAAGTCGTCTTACAGACCCGCGACGCCGTCGAGCTAGTGCGCCTGGCGAGCGTCGACGAGGACGCCGAGGCCGGCCCGCGGTTGCGTGAGCTGGCGCAGGGCGGTGAGAGCATGCTCGTGGGCGAGGACCTCGAGCCGGCCGCGCTGCCACCGCGCTTCCTGCTGACGGCCGACTCCGAGCAGGTCGCGCAGTTACTCGACGAGAACCCCAGCGCGCGCTGGCTGATCGTCGCGGGAGCGCTGCCCGAACGCTTCCTGCGCGGGCTGCTGCATCCGGTGCGCAAGCGCCGGCGCGAGCTCGTGGTCATCGTCGCCGACCCGACGAAGGTGTTCCTGTGGAAACGCGGGCCCGAGTGGTATCGCCGCCAGGGCGTCGCGCTGCGGACGCTCAACCGCATCGCGCTGGAGGCGATCACCGTCAACCCCGTGGCGCCCCAGTCGCACCGCTTCGACTCCGCGCAGCTGCGCTCGCTGCTAGCGCAGGCGATTCCCGATGTGCCGATCTTCGACGTGCTGCACCCCGACTACTGCGGCGTCCACCCTGCGGGGAGCGCCGCAGCGCTTCCAGCGAGCTAGCTGCTAGCCCGCGGCGGCTGCTGTGCCGCCGTTGGCGAAGTACTCGGCGTTTATCTGCGTGTACTTCTGCCACTCGTCGGGGAGCTGGTCCTCCGCAAAGCACGCGTCCACCGGACAGGCCTCGACGCAGGCGTCGCAGTCGATGCACTCCTCGGGGTCGATGTAGAGCATCTCGGCCGCGTCGTATCCGGGCTCGTCGGGCGTCGGGTGGATGCAGTCCACGGGGCACACCTCGACACAGGAGTTGTCCTTGGTGCCAATGCACGGCTCGGCGATCACGTAGGCCATTCGCTTCTTTCTTGGGTCGGTTTGCGTGGCTCCCGGGCGGGAGACGCATATTGTACGAAGCATGCTGCTGCTTACCGGCGCGACCGGCCTGGTGGGCTCGACACTACTGGGCCGTCTGCTGGCCGAAGGCACCGATGTCCGCTGCCTGGTGCGCGACCCGCGCCGCCTCGGCCCCCAGCGCGTGCGCGTACAGATCGCGCTCGGCGACCTCACCGACCCGCCGTCGTTTCGTAACGCGCTGCGCGGCGTGCACACTGTCGTGCACCTCGCCGCGTCGATCCGCGACCAGCCGCACGGCTCGATCGAGGAGCTCAACGGGATCGCGACCTGGCGGATGGTCGAGGCGGCCGAGCGCCAGGGCGTCGAGCGCTTTGTGTTCTTCTCTGCGCTAGGCGCCTCCACGCACCACCGTACCCGCTTCCTACGCGCCAAGGCGCTCGCCGAGCAGACGGTACGCGAGGCCGGCGTGCGCTCGATCGTGTTCGCACCGTCGATCGTCTACGCACCAGGCGACCCGTGGATCACGCTGCTCGAACGCATGGCCTTGCTGCCCGTGATGCCCGTGTCCGGGCGAGGGCGCGCCGTGTTCCAGCCGATTTGGGCGGACGACGTTGCGGCGTGCGTGGTCGCTGCGCTGCGGGGGGACGGCCGCGACGCGCGCTACGAGCTCGCCGGGCCGGAGACGCTCAGCCACACCGACATCGTGCGCACCTTGCTGCGCTCGCTGAATCGCAGGCGCCCGCTGGTACACGTGCCGACGCCGATCGTCTCGCGCGCGCTGCGCATGCTCGAGCGGGTCGGTGGCCCGCGCGCGCTCGCAACCTGGGACGAAGCGGAGCTGATGGAGACGTCGATGACATCCGCGCGCGGAGCCGCGGACGCGGAGGCGCTGGGGGTGAGGCCGCAGCGGCTGGCAGCGGTCCTGGGGGGCTGATACAGGACCCTCATCGCTCCGAGCGAATACGGCCTCGATGCCCAATTGGTTGAGGGATCCCGCAGAGTGGGATGTCGATATCGACCACAGCGTCGCCGAATATGACGACTTGTATCTCGCCGAATCGCCGGCTATGTTGCAGACGCGCGACGCCGTGCCGTCATTGAGGTGGAGGAAGCCATGCGAGCAAGAGTCGCTACTCGATACCGACTGGGGGTTGGATCGGCAGGGCGATCAGGTCGCCCGGCTCGATCTTGGCGAGACCGCCCCCGTACATTCGGCCGAACTCGACGATCAGCTGCGCGTTGGCGGAGTCTTCGAGCGTCGGTCGCAGGGCCTCGGGGTCAACACCGTCTCGCGCCCACACATTGAGAAGCGACGTCATGCACCGTGCGCCGATCAGGTTCCTTACTATGCGCGCTCGTTTCCGGGACATGTACGTTGAGAAGAAGTCGGCCGGCGCAACTGGCTCGACGCCATACCAGGGCTTACGCGTACGGCAGTTGAACCGCTCGGGCAACCCCAGCTCGAGCCCGTGTTCGATATACCGCAGCACCTTGGTTCCGCGCAGGGCGTCCATCGGCTCATGGCAGAACAACAGGAATCCGCGGGCTCCGGATTCGATTCGCGTCGCATGGAAGTCATCGTCGAGTGGGCCTTCGCCCGGAAGATCCTTGGACCCGTGCACGACGGGAACGAGAAACCGCTCCTCGATACCCCATCGCTCGACGTCAGCGCGCGTCAGAGTGAAGAACGAGTTGTCGCCGGTCGCAATTCCCCGGCGGACGCGACAGTAGTCGCCCAGCTTGGCCGTGCGGCCGACGAGGAGCGGTGCGATGCGTTCGGCCCGAGACGGCAGCAGCGGGGTCCAAGGCAGCGCCGGCGGGGCGGCCTCGGCCGGCAACTCGACCTCGCGACGTCTTTCGATGGAGCCGTTTAGACGCCCCTCCACGAGGCGGATGCGCCGAGACGGAGATTTTCGCTTCGTCGCGATGGTGATCGCCGATGTCGTCAGGACCCCCTCGAACGCAAGCTCGTCCATCTCCAGCACGAGGATCTCGTCGATCTCGCAGTGGTCGAGAAGCGCCTCCTTGACCGCTTGCCCGTAGCGCACGTCGAGGAACTCGGTGGGCGTGATGAACACCAGTCGGCCTCCCTCGTTCAGCCGGAGCAGCGCCTCTAGAAGGAAGTAGACATAGCTGCCCGACAGGCTGGACACCTTCAGACCGAGTCGAGCCGAGTAGTGCCGTGCCAGAAGCTTGTGCTCGGGCGAGAGGTTATGGTGCCTGAGGTAAGGCGGATTCGCGATCACTGCGTCGAAGCTCGTCTCGCTGAGTGGCCAGAGGTCCGCGTCGAGGAAATCGCCCTGCGCGATCTCGCATTCGCCGTCTAGCGACGAGGCTGCCAGACTCGCAGCGACCGCATCGACATCCACGCCGAAGAGAGCTGGACCCTCTCCGACAGCGCGGAGCAGAATGCCGCCTCCCACCCCCGGATCCAGGACCGTCGCAGGCTCGACCTCGCGCACAGCCTGGGCCATCAGCTCGGCAATGGGAGCCGGGGTGAAGAATTGGCCCATCTCGTAGCGTCTTTCGCGAGAATTGAGTCGTTCCAGCTCGTCCTCGGGCGTGCTCGTTGGCAGGAACATATGTTCGACTCTAGGGACGCCTCCGGACAAGATGCCGACTCAGCCTCCGGCCCCCTGTGCGATCGCGGGCCTGCGATCCCGCCACGGTACGGCCTGCTCGAGCTGCGCCGCGAGGGCGAGCAGGGCACCCTCGCCGGCTGGGCGCCCGACGAGCTGCACGCCGAGTGGGAGGCCGTCCTCGCCCTGGTACAGCGGCAGCGAGATCGCCGGCTGGCCGGAGGCGTTGAACACTGGCGTGAATGGGGTGAAGAGGCCAGAGCGCGTGAACGTCGACATCGGATCGGGCGCGGCGGTGTCGAGCGTGCCGATCGGCAGCGGGCGCTGCGCAAGCGCCGGCGTGAGCAGCGCGTCGTAGGGCTCCAGGAACACGACGAGGCGCCGGGCGAAGGACTGCAGCCGCGCGGCTGCGGCGAGGCCCTCGATCGCGCCGAGCTGCTTGATCATCGAGAAGATCGCCCAGCTCATCGGCTCCATGTCCTCCGCCGTCGGCTCGCGGCCGGCGACGACGCCCGAGTAGGCGATCGACAGCGCGATGTGGTTGGAGAAGACCACGCCGAACATCTCGGAGAGGCCGTCCACCTGCCACGGCGGGTCGACCTCCTCGACAGTGTGTCCGAGCGAGCGCAGCAGCTCGGACGCGTCCGCCACGACCTGCCCACACGTCGGGTCGAGCGCTGCGTCGGCGGTGGGCGGCAGCGTCGTCGCAGCGATCCGTAGCGGGCTCGGCACCTGCTCGGCGAGCCGTGCAAACGGCTGGGGCGGTGGCGGAGCCCAGGTGGCGTCGCCTGACTCGTAGCCGGCGAGCACGTCGAGGATCGCCGCCGTATCGGCGACGCTGCGGGTGAGCATGCCGTCGACGACGAGCGGCGAGTCGCCGAGTTCCGGCGCCGTCGAAATCCGCCCGCGTGCGACCTTCAGCCCGACGAGGCCGCAGCAGGCGGCGGGAATGCGGATCGAGCCGCCGCCGTCGTTGCCGTGCGCGACCGGCAGCATGCCGCTGGCGACGGCTGCGGCTGCGCCGCCGGAGGAACCGCCGGGCGTGCGTCCGAGGTCCCACGGATTACGCGTCGGCCCGAAGATGCGAGCCTCGCTCACCGGCAGGATCCCGTACTCGGGCAGCGTTGTGGTGCCCACGACCACGAAACCCGCTGCCTTGAGGCGCCGCGTGACGTTGTGGTCGTACTCGCACTCGTTCTTGGCCATCAGCTCGCAGCCGTAGGTGAGGCGCAATCCCTCTGCGGGGCGGTTGTTCTTGATTGCGACCGGGACGCCCGCGAACGGCCGCTCATCGCCCTGGCCAATGGCATCGGCGGCCGCCAACGCGCGCTCGGGCGCGACCTGTGCGAACGCGTTCAGCGCGGGGTTGAGTTCCTCGATCCGCTCGAGCGAGGTCTCGACGAGCTCACGTGCGGAGATCTCCCCCGAGCGCACCATCCCCGCGAGCTCGAGCGCGGAGCGGAACATGAGATCGCCCTCGGACACCGGTTGCAGCGTACTCGCCCGCACAGTCCTGCGAAGATAGGTGCCTGCCCACAAGGCAGCCACCCGTCAAGCATCAAGCCCAGAAAGCGAGTGCCATGAGCGCGGTTCAGTCAGCACCTGAGGTCCAGTCGGGCCTCGAAGGGGTCGTCGCCTTCGCCACCGAGATTGCGGAGCCCGACAAAGAGGGTGGCGCGCTGCGCTACCGCGGCGTCAACATCGAGGAACTCGTGGGCCAGGTCCCGTACGAGCAGGTGTGGGGGCTGCTCGTCGACGGGCACTTCAAACCCGGCCTGCCACCGGCCGAACCGCACGCGCTGACCGTGCGCTCGGGCGACCACCGCGTGGACGTGCAGTCGGCGCTCGCGATGCTCGCCCCCGAGTGGGGCTTCGGGCAGCTGATCGACATCACCGACGAGGAGGCTCGCGACAACCTCGCCCGCGCCTCGGTCATGGCGCTCTCATTCGTCGCGCAGTCGGCGCGCGAAGCAGGCCAGCCGCCGGTGCCGCAGTCGGAGATCGACGAGGGCAGAACGATCCCCGAGCGCTTCCTGATCCGCTGGAGAGGAGAGGCCAACCCCGACCACGTCAAGGCGATCGACGCCTACTGGGTCTCGGCGGCCGAGCACGGCATGAACGCGTCCACGTTCACGGCCCGCGTCGTCGCCTCCACCGGCGCCGACGTCGCCGCGGCGCTGTCCGCGGCCGTGGGGGCGCTCTCGGGTCCGCTTCACGGCGGTGCGCCCTCGCGCGTGCTGAAGATGCTCGAGGAAGTCGAACAGAACGGCAACGCCGAGAAGTGGGTGTCCGACGCCCTCGACCGCGGGGATCGCCTGATGGGCTTCGGACATCGCATCTACCGCGCAGAAGACCCACGCGCACGCGTGCTGCGACGGACGGCCTCAGAACTCGGCTCCCCGCGCTTCGAGGCCGCCGAGGCGCTCGAGAAAGCCGCACTCGCTGAGCTGCACGCGCGTCGTCCCGACCGCGTGCTGGCGACGAACGTCGAGTTCTGGTCGGCCGTAATCCTCGACCTCGCCGAAGTTCCACCGGATCTGTTCACACCGATGTTCACGTGTGCGCGCGTCGCTGGCTGGTCGGCGCATATCCTCGAGCAGAAGCGCGAGGCGAAGCTCATCCGTCCCACTGCCAAGTACGTCGGGCACGGGCCGCGCTCGGTGGCCGAAGTCGAATAGCAGTAGTCGTGCGGGTAGTCGCTCGCGAACAGCTCGGTCGCGCGGCGGCTGTACAGGCGAAAGCCAGAGGTGGGGTCGCTCACCCGCATTCCCACCATCCGTGGGAGCAGGAAGATCCTCTCCCGACTCGTTGTACGCTTGATGACCCGCGCCACGTCGTTGCACTTGACAGCCACGGGTCCACTCTCGCAAACTCTCCTTGCCACCCAGCTCCGGTGAAGCGATTGCGAGCCAAGGCGTGTAAGAAACATTCACCGGAAACGCTTGGCTTTTTTCGCGGACGGGAGGTAGCGTGACCTCGCCACGAGCAGGATCGGCTGCAGGCCGAATGAAGACTGTCAATGTAACGACTACGAACGACGATCTATGGGCTCTTTTTGCCGCGACGCTGGCGCTGGCCGGCTGCGGGACAAGTCATGACGTGGGCAAACCGCCTGGTCTTCTCAAACCGCTTGACCTTCCCCAAGATCACCGGTTTTAGGAGCGGCGCTGGCCTAAGGAGCGGCGCATTTCAGGGCACCACGCTACCCGCGCAATACACGTGCGACGGGGAGAACGTCTCTCCTCCCCTCGAACGGCGCACCGTACCAGCCGGCGTGAAAGAACTCGCCCAACAGGGCGTGCCACCCGGAAGCGCGATCGGTCGGCGCTTTCGCAGATTTCCAACGCTCGTCTCGCTCGCAAACCCGAAGTCAGCCAACCATGCAAAGGCCTTTGCCGCGTTCGCCGTCAATTACACGCGCCGCTAGGGTTCATCGAGTACTCACCGTCGCGGGTGTCGTGGCCGCACTCGCCGGACTCGCGGCATGTGGCGGAGGTGCCGATGAAGCCGTCGTTGCGCGCGTCGGATCGGAGGCGATCACCAAGGGCGCGCTGCTCCATTGGACCCAGTTGCTCGCAACGGAACGGTCCCTCGCCGAGCGGAGCGCTCAGCGACAGGCCCTCGAATTCCTCACTTCAGCTGGCTGGTTGACCGGGGAGGCCACGGCGGAGCGCCTGATGCCGTCGGCTCACGAAGTCCAGCGGCAGATCGGTGCGGATCAGAGCTCTCCGGCGGTCGAACTCCGCGAATCGACCGGCCCTAAGTCCCGTACTGCGGCCGACCTGCGGCTCGAAGCGGCCGCACAGCTCGCTGCGATGAAGCTCAGCCGGCGGGTGGTCGAGGCCGTGCCCCAGGTCACTTCTGCCGAAATCCGCAGCTATTATCGCCGACACCGGCGTGATTTCGTGATGCCGGAACGACGTTCTTTCGAGATCGACAACCTTCACAGCCCCGCAGCTGCCCAGGCGGCCAAAAGGGAGGTCGAATCCGGCAGGAGTTTTGCGACGATTGCGCTTCGCGAGGAACTCTCAAGCGTGCTTGGCCCCAACCCCGGCCGGCACGCCATCGAACGAGCGATCTTCGCCTCCAAGCCGGGCGTGCTCGGGGGTCCTGTCCTGCTGGCCGACGTGGGCGACCACTCGCTGTATGAGGTCACGAGGATCTTTCCGGCCCACTACGAACCGCTGGACCAGGCCAGTGCGTCGATCGCGAGCCGGCTCGACCAGCAACGACAGCGTCGGGCGCGCGCAAGCTTCGCCAGCGCGTGGAGTGCACGGTGGACCGCGCGCACCAGCTGCGCCGCCGGCTACGTCGTGCCCACATGTCGGGAGTACCGCGGCTCAGAAAAACCGCAGGCCGCCCTTGGACTCGGCTGACCGCGGCGTCTACGCTATCGCTTCGCTGTTCGTTTGGCCTTCTTGCTCGGATAACGTCTCCTGGCCTGCCGTTCGCAGCGCTGGCGCCGATGGCCCTTCTTCTTGTGACACGCCTTGAGTGCTAGCGCGAGCCTCGACACGCTGGGGCATCCAGTCACTCCGATCGGCGTGTTCTGGCGAATTTCCAGGCCGTTCTGGGCCTTGAAGAAGGTTGGCAGCGAGAGCTTCTGTCCGCAGAAGTCGTACTTTCCGCCGGGCAGGTTTGCTCCGAACTCAGAGAAGGGGCCTTGGGGGACATTGACTTCGATCGATTCGAAGGGGACGTCGGGGGTGTTGCGGAAGGTGGCCGATGTGACGCCGTTCTTGATCAGCGTTTCGCCGCGCAGCTCGACGTGAATGCCGTAGCCGTCGAGCACCATCACCGCGTCGGGGAATTTCGCGCCGCCGTAAGAGACGAAGTAGACGGGGCCTTCCAGGGGAACCGGGAGCACCTCGGTGCGGACGATCGCGTGGCCGATCTTCGATGCCGCCGGGCACGCGGCGCGGTTGTTTTCGAAGGTCGCGGCGATGCAGGCCTTCTGGAGCGTCGTAAGGCGCGCGGGGAGCTGCTTGGGGATCGTGAATTTGACTTCGTTGAACCACGATTGGCTCCCCATCGCCCCTTTCGGGTAGGTGATCTTGAAGTTCAGCGACGCGCCATTGGCTTTGCTGGCCTTGGCAGCCGTAGCGATCGAGACTTTCGGTTCGAACTTGAGCACCGCGCAGTTGGTCGCCTGGAAGGGGACCGCCAGTGGGCTTGACGCGCCTTCGTCGCTCGCGATCGCGCCGGTCAGGGACATTGGGTTGCAGTTGGTCGGGTTGAAGGTGAAGTGTTCGCGATTGACTGTGACGTTGACGGCCTTGATCTCGACGGGGATGCCGTCGATCAGGTGGGGGATCGCGTGGGGGCCCGAGCTGTCGGTCGTGATCGTCAGTTCAGCGGTTATCGGGTTCACTTCGATTTTCGCTCTGACGACCACGCAGTCGCAGGGTGGTTGCTGGGACGGGTTGGCGGTGTCGTGCTCCAGATCGAACGGGCCCGCCTTGACGGGGTTTACGATCGA
>Ga0208849_1001752_pt1 | contig 13754 bp, 11 predicted proteins | sample NGESurdeep072012_10_FD_184470 | JGI IMG/M metagenome (GOLD analysis project Ga0208849, IMG submission 184470) | Arctic peat soil microbial communities from Barrow, Alaska - NGEE Surface sample 53-3 deep-072012 (SPAdes) | ecosystem: Environmental > Terrestrial > Soil > Wetlands > Peat ...
AGGATTCATCGAATCCTTGAATCGAACCCCGATTCCGATGTCCAGAAAAATCTACGGGCCCGACTTCGCCAAACCGCCTACCCAACCTGGGCAGAGACGTCTTTTGTTTCTAACATTCGCATCAGAGGACCGGATCGGTCAGCTCTGGCCGCCGGCGGGTGGCCTGCTTGGTCTTTTTCTTGCCAGGTCGGGCCGCGCCAGCATCTGGCGCAAATATGCGACGTTCGCGGCGGCCTGATCCGGCGGCAGATCGGCGCGGGCGATGGTTTCGGCTTCGGCGAAGCGACCCTGTAGTCCGACGACCAGCGCCAGATTCTGGCGCACACGTGGATCGACCGGATTCTGTTCGGCGGCCTGGCGCAGCACTTTTTCGGCGTCAGGCAGGTCGTGTGTCAGGGCGTAAGACAGGCCGAGGTTGGAAAGTACAGATGGCTCGTTGGGGATGATCTTGAGCGCCGTGCGATAGTAGCGTTGCGCCTCGGCATGACGTCCCATCTGGTCGAGCACCGCGCCTTGCGCGGAGAGAATGCGCCAACTGGGCTGATCCTGCGAATGGGCGCGGCCCAGCACGTCGTAGGCTTGCTGATAGTCGCCGTTCTCCGCGAGCGCTCGGCCGTACTCGGCGAGCACGGCTTTGTTGTACGGGTTTTTGATCGACAGCCGCTCCAGTACGGCGAGCGCCTGGGCGTGTTGGCCGCTGCCGCGCAATGCTTGCGCATAATGCAGCGCTACATCGACATTCGATGGATTGGCACGATATTGCTGACCGTAAGTGTCGACGTAGCGCCGCCAGTCGGCAACGGGTCGATCGTCGGGCGGTGTCAGCGCCAGCGAACCGGTTGTGGCAGTGCTTTGCGTTGTCTGGCAGCCGGCCGCAACCGCGGCGACGACGGCGAGGATCGCGGCCGAAGTAAGCAAGCGTGCGGGGCGGGATCGGCTTGAACGCATCTCGATGGCTGCAATATCGCTGCCTGAACCCATACGGGGCCTGCGGCAAACACTGCTGCAGACGGCGCGGTTCGCGCCGCCGCAGGGGACCGCTCAGCAATAGAGCGTTAACCCTAACGCGGCGTTAACGGCGCAGGTGGGCGCAAATCACAGGCGGGGACAAAAACAAGATAAGTCAATCGGTTAGCCGACGAGTCGCTGAAATAGTCGCGGCCGACGATCAGTCGTACACCGTATCCATATAGTGCTCGGAATCGACGACGGCCTCGATCACCGTCGGGCCGCGCGCCGCGAGCGCCGCCGTCACGGCTTCCTCGAGTGCCGCGGCGCTGCGCACCCCGCGGGCCGGCACGCCGAAATAATGCGCCGGCGGTTCGCGATAATCCTCGTCCTGGAGAGCCGTGCCATAGAGCGGAAGCTGACGGCGTATTTGCTTCACCTTGATCAGCGCCAGCCACTTATCGTCGAGCACGACGATTGGGAGTGTGATGCCCAGGCGCTTGGCTGTCGCCACCTCGCCGCATGTCATCTGAAAGCAGCCGTCCCCGATCAGGCAGACGACGGGCAAATCCGGCCGCGCCAGCTTGGCGGCGATCGCGGCGGGCAGGCCGAAGCCCATCGACGACCAGCCATTGGTGATCAAGAAAGTTTTTGGCGCATGGGCGGTCCATTGGCTCGCGATCTGATGCGTGTGGGCGCCGACATCGAACGCGAGCACGCCGTCGCCGGGCAAGGCGCGGCGCACGGCGTCGATGGCCGCGTGCGCGGTGAACGTGGCGCTGGCCGGCCGCAATGCTGCCTGAAACGCGCTGCGGTGTGCACCGATCTCAGACATGCTCCATCGCGGCGCTGCGGCTGCGTGCGCCGCCAGCCGGCGCATTGATGAATCCAGGTCGCCTGTCACCTGATGGATCAGCCTGACCGAAGTCGCCACATCGGCCGGCTCGATATCGATCTGCACCAGCGGCACATCGTCGATCCAAGCCTCGTATTCGACTTCGATCGTATCGTAGCCAAGACCGACGATCAGATCCGCGGAATGCAAAAGCCGCCGTTGCACCTGGCGGCTGGCGCGCTCGATGCAGCCGAGCGACAGCGGATGCGTTTCGTCGATGAGGCCCTTTGCCATCGTGGTGGTGGCGAATGGCAGATTGAAGCGCTCGATTGTTCGGCGCAGCAGTGAGGGATCGCGCAGCCGCATCGCCGACGCGCCGATCACCGCGATTGGCCGCGCTGCCGCACCGATCCGCGCGGCGGCGCGCGCAATAGCATCATCCGCGGCCGTGGCGATCCCGGAAAGGGCGGCGAGTACGGGGACAGGCTCGTTCGTCGCGGCCACCGCGACGTCCTCCGGCAGATCGAGATGGACCGGACCCTGCGGCTCGCTCAGCGCGATCCGGATTGCTTCCGTGAGCGTCGCGGCGATCTCGCCCTTGCGCAGCGGCAGCGTCGCCTTGGTGATCGGACGGAACAGCGCATGATGGTCGATCCACATCTGCACGCGGCGCCCATGCTGATCGGTGTTGAGATTGCAGGTGATGGCGATGAGCGGCGAGCGGTCAAGCCAGGCGTCGCCGATGCCGGTCGCGAGATTGGTGGCGCCGGGTCCGAGCGTCGCGATGCACAGGCCGGGCGCGCCGGTGAGCCGACCCGTCACGTCGGCGGCAAAGCCCGCCGAGCCCTCATGCGCGGTGAGTACGAAATCGAGGCCGCCCGCGCGCATCGCTTCCATCAGGGGCAGGACGTTGCCGCTGGGGATGCCGAAACCGCGCGTGATGCCGGCGGATTTGAGCGTGGCGACGATCAGGTCGGCATTGTTCATGCGAGGCGGGATCCTGCGGCGGGACGTGCGCGTTATGGCACACTTCCGAGCGCCGCAGAAAGTTGCTAAGCGTCAGGCCCCGTTATCGTTGGAATTTCATGCATGGCTGCCAAAACGCCTTCGCGTCCATCAGCGGCGCGCCGCAGGGCGTCGTCACCCCCAATGGACCGCGAACTGGTCGACGACCTCGTCGCGGCGAACCGCACGCTGGCCCGGCTCGGCGTGCTCGACGCCTTCGGCCACATCAGCGTGCGCGATCCAAGCGATCCGCATCGCTATCTGATCTCACGGTCGATCGCGCCTGAATCGGTGTCCGCCGCGGATATTCTGCGGCTCGATCTCGACAGCCAATCCGTCGATCCAAAAGATGAAGGCAAGCTGCTCTATCGCGAGCGCTTCATCCACGGCGAGATCTATAAGGTGCGGCCGGACGTCAACGCGGTGGTGCACAGCCATTCGCCGACCGTGGTGCCGTTTACCGTGACCCGCGCCAAGCTGCGGCCGCTGCTGCACAATGCCGGCTTTCTTGGCCTGGGCGTGCCGCTGTTCGAGATCCGCAAACATGCCGGCGACGGCACCGATCTGATGATCCTGACCCCGAACCTTGGCAAAGACCTGGCGCAAAAACTCGGCAAGGATGCCGCCGTCATCTTGATGCGCGGCCACGGCGATTCCGTCGTCGCGCCCTCGCTGCCCAACGCGGTGTTCCGCGCCTACTACACCGAGATTAACGCGCGCCAGCAACTCCAGGCCATCACCATCGGCGGTCCGATCAATTTCATGACGCGGGCCGAAGCGCTCACGTCCAGCGACGCCATGCTGCGCGCGTCGACGCGGCCGTGGGCGCTGTGGCGCAAGCGCGCTCTGGCGGAGCAGTTGAGCTGAAAGGGAGAACGGCGATGAAACGCGTCGCAATTGCGCTCGTCCTGCTGCTGTCGGCCGTGTCGACAGCGGCGGCCGACCCGATCGCCGATTTCTACGCCGGCAAAACGCTGCGCATGCTGGTCGGTTACGGCCCCGGCGGCGGCTATGACATCTACGGTCGGTTGGTCGCCGAGTTTTTGCCGAAATATTTGCCGGGCCATCCGTCGATCATCACCGAGAACATGCCGGGCGCCGGCAGTTTTGCGGCGGCGAAATATATTGCCAACGTGGCGCCGAAGGACGGCACTGTACTCGCCAGTCTGGCGCAAACCTTTGCTCTCGACAGCGCGGTCGGCGGATCGGGCAAGACCAATGCGGGTGATTTCCATTACGTCGGCCGCGTCACCACCAATATCGACATCGGTGTAGCGCGCGCGTCCTCCGGTATCAAATCGATCGCCGATGTTCGCACCAAACAATATACCGTGGGCGCCTCGGGGCGCGGTTCGACCACCGACATCTATGCGGAGGCGCTCAACGCCTACGGTGGCACCAAGTTCAAGATCGTGCTCGGCTACAAGGGCACGAGCGAAATCCTGCTCGCCATGGAGCGCGGCGAAGTCGACATCGACGGCGCTTACGGACTTCCCGGCATGCTGGTCTCGCATCCGGACTGGATCAAAGGCGGCGCGACGCTGCTGTTTCAGGCGGCGCTCAAACGCAGCCCGCTGTTGCCCAATGTGCCGTCGCTGGCCGAACTGGGAGTTTCCGACGAGGGCAGGGCGATCCTGCGCGCCATCGCCTCGACGGCGGAAATCGGCCGCTCGATCATCAGCGGGCCCGGCGTGCCGCCCGAACGGCTGGCGGCGCTCCGCCAAGCCTTTATGCGAATGGTAAAAGATCCCGCCTTCGTCGCCGCCTGCGACAAGCGTCACTTGATGCTCGACCCGGCAAGCGGCGAGGATATGGATGCAATCGTGAAGGAAACGTTCGCGCTGCCGAAGCCGACGCTCGCCAAGATCGGCGCCATGCTGACCAGCAAGTAATTGAACGTCACGCGGCAGCGTTTTTCCCGGCCCGCGTCCTTTGCGGCCGCGGCCAATTGGCAGTCGATTTGGCGACCGCGCGCGCACATTCGAGGAATCGTTCTACGATCGGGCTGAGCGTCCGGTCTTTCAGCGTGACCGTGAGCACTGGCCACGCCTGAGGCGGCAGATCGACCGGCAGCACCTTGAGCCCGTACCAATCGGCTACCGACTTCGGAATCGCCGTGATGAAGCGGCCGCTGGCAAGCATGTGATTGCGAATATGGACCGACACGGTGACGATCCTGGCGCGGGGTACCTCGAGTCCACGGGATCGGCAAATTTCAGCCAGGCGTGCGTGCGCCCACGTGTCGGGAGCCGATAGAAACCAGTTCTCATCAATGGGTCGCCAAGATTGATCTTGCGGCGGGCGGCCCATCGATTACTGGCGTGTGTCGCCACTACCATCTGGTCATTGAACAGCGTCTCGATGTTGAAATCGGCCTCGTCGCTGGCGGGCGCGACGGTGCGGACCACAATGAGATCGTGCTTGCGGGCGCGCAACACTGAAAGGGCGGTTGACGGCACGTCGTCGATATGGAGCACGACGCGTGGATACTGCTGATTGAACCGTTCCAGGATTTTCGGCAGCACCGCGGCCGCGATCGATTCCGCGCATCCGATCCGAAGTTCGCCGACGTTCGGATCGGCCAAATAGGCGATGTCCCTGGTGCTTTGCTTTAATTCGTCGAACGCCGCGATGCCGCGCTTGAGCAGTGCGCTGCCGTACATTGTCGGCTCGACGCCCCGCGCCCCGCGATCGAGCAGCCGCACGCCGAACGTATGTTCGAGGTCGCCAATGATTTCGGATACGGTCGGCTGTGCGACGCCAAGCTCGGCGGCGGCCTTCGCCATGCTGCCGCACTGCACGACCGTGAAATACACATGCAAGTCGCGGAGCTTGAGCCGACGGCCGATCCGAGCTTCCCAATCGATCTTTCCAGCCATAGGTCTGTTCCTAGATGGCTAGAGGAAAATAGAGGCTACTCCTATATGTCACACAGCCTAGAATTGCAATGGACGCTCGCAATCAGACGGTCGGAACCGATTGTCATCACCTTCAGATCGAGGAGCATGACCATGCAGCGCTATTGGAAGCAGGTGTGTTCGGGGCCGGCAGCGGCTCTCGCCTTGTGCGCGGCACTTACCTTGCCATCGCCAAGCCTAGCGCAAAGCGCCACTCCTTATGTGATGAAGCTCTCGACCGCCACAGTGAACGATCACCAGCACGAATGGCTGAAGCGTTTTGCCGCCGCTGTCGAAAAAGATTCCGCCGGCCGGATCAAGCCGGAGATTTATCCGGCAAGCCAGCTCGGCGCGATCCCCCGCCAGATTGAAGGCACGCAGTTCGGGTCGATCCAGGGTTGGATCGGGCCGCCTGAATTCCTCGTCGGCGTCGATCAACGTTACGAAGCTCTCGGCGCACCGGGTTTGTTCGACAACAGCGCGCAGGCGGCGCGCACCATCGCCGATCCTGCCGTCCGCGATCTCATGCTCGGCCTGGGAGCGAGCAAGGGCTTGCTCGGGGTCGGGATTTACGGCGTCGGCCCGTCTTCAATTGCGATGCGCAAGCCGGTCCGTCATCTCGCCGAGTTCGCCGGAATGAAGATCCGCGTGCTGGCGTCGCCGTTCCAGCTCGAAATGATCAAGCGAATGGGCGGCTCGCCGGTTGCGATGTCGCTCGGCGATGTCCTGCCGGCGCTGCAGCAGAACACCGTCGACGGCGCGCTCGGCTCGATGACCATCTATACGACGATGCACTACCAGGACGCCGCCAAGTATGTGGTCGAGACCGGTCAGCCCTGGATTAGTGTTGCAGTCGTGCTGAGCAAGAAATGGTTCGACGGGCTGCCGTCCGACCTGCAGAAAATTCTCCGTGACGATTCGGCGGCCGTCACCCAACAGATCGTGCCGTTTACGAGCGACTTTTTTGCCGCCCAGCGCAAGAAATGGGTGGCCAGCGGCGGCGAACTGATCAGCCTTCCGGCGGCCGACGAGAGCGCGATGATCGCCAAAGTTTCCAGCATCGGCAGCGATCTGTCGCAGTCCCAGCCTCAACTCAACCAGGCGATCAAGCTCGTCTTCGCAGCGGCGGCGCGGAATAAATAGCGCGATCGAACGTATTGCAGGCTTCGCTGCAACGCAGACGTAATCGCAACGCATTGGACGAAAGGGTCCGCCTCGATTATTCCGAGGCGGACCCTTTCACCTGTCCGCAGATATTCAACCGCAGGAGTATTTGGAATGTACCGGCTTGTCGTCGCCGACCTGGATTCGCCTTCGTATTTCGTGGCTACGGCGGCCGTCGAGTTGGGTTTTTTTCGCGAAGAAGGCATCGAGGCCGAAGTTGAGCATGCCTACGGCGCGCTCAACGGGCCGGAGCGGCTGCGTAACGGCGAAGTTCATTTCCTGGGCGGGCCGGCCTACATGGCGACCCGCGCTTTTCCCGGTTGGAACGGCGCAAAGCTCCTGTGCGCGCTGGCGCAATACTCCTACTGGTTTTTGGCGGTTCGCGTCGATCTTGACGTGAAGCGCGGCGACCTCGATGCGCTTAAGGGCTTGCGTATTTCGTCGTCCACGGCTTTCCCCGAAGTCGGGCTGCGTCACTTGCTCAAGCAATCAGGCATCGATTTGGAACGGGATAAGGTTTCGATCGTGCCGATGCCGAGCACCAAGGACGAGCATTTCAAGTATCGCGTCGGCGTCGATGCGCTCGCCCAGAACATCGCGGACGCGTACTGGGGCAATGGGATGCGGCTCGCGATCGGGCAAAAACTCGGTGTCGCCGAGGTGCATCTCGATCTGCGCCGCGGCGACGGCCCGCCGGGCGCGCGTTTCTATAACTTCGCGGCCCTGACCACGACCGAGCGGCTGATTGAGCAGCATCCGGACGTCGCCGCGGGCGCGGTGCGGGCCATCGTCAAAGCGCAGAAAGCACTTCATGCCGATCCGTCGCGCGCAACGGCGATCGGCGAGCGGCTGTTCGCGCCGGAAGCGGCTGCGCTGATCGCCGATCTCATCGCGCGAGATGCGCCGTTCTACGACGCAACGATCGCGCCGCAAGCCGTCGACGGTATCAACGCATTCGCGATGGCCAATGGGCTGCTCGCCGAACCGATTGCTTATGACCGCCTGGTGGCGACGCAATTCAGTCAGTTCTGGACGGGCTAACCTTCCCCGCTCATTCGCGGATAACCGGGAAGCCAGCGGCCAGGTCCGCGTTTTCGCGGGCGCGAGTGGAATCGAAACTTAGGGAACTTAAGGAGTGAGCGGCCGGTTACACCGAGGCGTGCGCAACGCCGACCCTCGCTTTCAGCGCGTCGCCCGCGGCTTCATAGAAGTTGGCGTTTTCCGGCAGCACGATCGAGGCCGAGCGCACCGCGTGCGTCGCCGGATCGAGGCCGTCCGGCTCCTCGCCCTTGGCCACTGCGAGGGCGGCCTTGCGCAGCCGCACGCGCGCCATGATGACGCCGTTGTCGGTCGAGACCAGATTCTCCTTGCTGCGATCCTGGATCGGTCCGCAGCTCTCTTGAATCGCCGCATCCTGCATGGCGATGCCTTTGACGCCGCAATACGACTTATGGTGCTTCTGCGCCACGCGGTCGATCATGTAGTCGTTGTCTTTGTTGACCACCGGGCGGAACGAGCCGGGAATGAGATTGACGTGGATGCCGCCGCCGCTGCCCATCACTTCAAGTTCGTGCGCCGATAGCGGCCGCGACGGATGGTGCGTGAAGCACCATGACATGCAGTTCTCGTCGTCGATCGGCACGAAGGCGTGGCCATTGAGCGCGTTGTCGCCGTAGGGCGGGATCATGGTGTGGAATGGCATCACCCATTGGGTGACGCGCCAGTAGAGATTGCCCGGCGTCGCCGGGCGGCGCACGCCGATCACCATGCCGCCCTTGTTCTCGATCACTTCGAAGCGTGCGTCGGTCTCGCGGGTGAATTCGGCGCCCTGGCCGACATGCAACGGATCGCTGCGCAGGTCGTGGCGATGCAGGAACGACACGTGCACCGAATCGATGCCGCCTTCGAGCGCCTGCAGCCAGTTGCACTCCTGCGTCCGTTTGGAGACGAAGCGGTGCGCCGCCGGCACTGTGGCCCATTCGAAATTCGGCTTGGGCGGCGTCTTCTCCGCGGGACCCATATAGATCCAAATGACGTCACCCATCTCGACGCAGGAGTAGGACGCGAGCTTGATCTTCTTGCAGAAGCCGCTCTCGGCCGGCTCCGACGGCACTTCGATGCACTGCCCGTTCACGTCATATTTCCAGCCGTGATACGGGCAGCGCAGTCCGTGTTCCTCGTTGCGGCCGAACCACAGCGAGACGCCGCGGTGTGCGCAGAATTCGTCCATCACGCCGACGCGGCCGGCCGTGTCGCGGAACGCCACGAGCCGCTCGCCGACGAGCTTCAGCCGCACCGGTGGGCAATCGGGTTCCGGGATTTCGGCCGACAGCAGCGCCGGGATCCAGTAGCGCCGCACCAGCGCGCCCATCGGCGTGCCGGAGCCTGTCAGGGCGAGGAAGTCGTTCTGTTCGTGTGTGGTCATCGCGTCATTTTCCCAAGGTTGCGGCTAAAATTGTCCTTCCCGCCGGATCTGTCAATTTGCCGTGCGCGCAGCGCGGCCCTCGGCGCGACGCAGCACTGCGGTATGTGATAGCCTGGAGCCACTTCCCGAAAGAGGCGCCGCCATGACCAAGACACTCGTCCGCAACCATTCCCATTGGGGTTCCTTTCTGGCCGAAGTCGAGGACGGACGTGTCGTCGGCGTGAGGCCGTTCGAGCGCGATCCCGATCCATCGCCGATCATCGAGGCGTTGCCCGATGCGGTCCATTCCAAGACCCGCATCGCGCAGCCATTTGTGCGCGAGGGCTGGCTGAAGGATCGCCGTGGCTCAGGCGGAGGCCGCGGCCGCGAGCCCTTCGTACCGGTGTCATGGGAGCGCGCGCTCGATCTCGTTGCCGGCGAATTGTCCCGCGTCAAGCGTGACTATGGCCACGACGCCATCATGGCGGGTTCGCAGGGCTGGGGCTCGGCCGGAATCTTTCATGAAGCGCGCGGGCAACTGCGCCGGTTCATGGGAATCTTCGGCGGCTTCGTCGATCAGATCTCGAATTACAGTTTTGGCACCGCGCTGGTGTTTCTGCCGCATGTGCTTGGCAGCGCCCAGGCCGTGACCGGTCCGCTCACGTCCTGGTCGTCGGTTGCGCGCCACGCCAGGCTGATGGTGCTGTTCGGCGGCGCCAATCAGAAGAACATGCAGGTCACCAAAGGCGGCATGGGGGCGCACGCCATCGGTCATTCGCTCGCCGGGCTCGCGCGTGCCGGCGTGAAGGTCGTCAACGTCAGTCCGATCCGCGAGGACGGGCCGGCGAGCCTCGCGCCCGACTGGATCCCGATCCGGCCAGGCACCGACACTGCGATGCTGCTGGCGCTGACCCACACGTTGATTGCGAGCGGATTGCACGATCAGGACTTCCTTGCCCGCTACTGCACCGGCTTCGAACGCGTGCAGCCCTACATCATGGGTGAGAGCGACGGCCAGCCGAAGGATGCCGACTGGGCGGCGTCGATCACCGGCGTTTCCGCCGAGGCCATTCGAGCGCTGGCGCGCGAGATGGCGGCAAATCGCACCATGATCAGCGCGTCATGGTCGCTGCAACGCGCCGACCACGGCGAGCAGCCTTACTGGGCGGTGCTGCTGCTTGCCTCCTGTCTTGGCCAGATCGGACTGCCGGGTGCGGGCTTTGGCTTCGGCTACGGCTCGGCCTCTGGCATTGCCGAGCCGCCGCCAGCTTTCCGCGCGCCCGGCATGGAAAGCGCACCGAACCCGCTCAACCGTGCGATTCCGGCCGCCCGCATCGCGCAGTGCCTGCTGCATCCCGGCGAGCCTTACGACTTCAACGGCAAGCGGAGCACCTATCCGGACATCAAGCTCGTGTACTGGGCCGGCGGCAATCCGTTCCATCATCACCAGGACCTGAACCAGTTGCGCTCAGCTTTTCGCCGGCCGCAGACCATCGTCGTGCACGAGCCGTGGTGGACGGCGACCGCACGCCACGCCGATATCGTGCTGCCGGCAACCACAACACTCGAGAGAAACGATATCGGCTCCGCACAGCGCGATCCGTTCGTCATCGCCATGCAAAAGGCAATCGAGCCGGTCGGAGAAGCGCGCAGCGACTACGACATCTTCACCGCGCTGGCGCAGCGGCTCGGTTGCGAGGCGGAATTCACCAAAGGCCGCGACGAGATGGGATGGCTGCGCCATCTGTACGACACTTGGCGCGAGAGCATCCGCAGCAACGCGGCGTCAATCCCGGACTTCGATCGGTTCTGGGCCGACGGCTACCTGGAAATCCCAAAGGGCGCCGACGAATATCTGATGTTCGAGAAATTCCGCGCCGATCCCGCCGCCAACAAGCTCACGACACCGTCAGGCCGCATCGAGCTGTTTTCAGAAAGAATCGCCGGCTTTGGCTACGACAATTGTCCCCCGCACCCGACTTGGATCGAGCCGTCGGAATGGGCGGGCGGTGCGGTAGCGCAAACCTATCCGTTGCATCTCATTTCCAGCCAGCCGCGGCACAAACTGCACAGCCAGATGGATGCCGGCCCGATCAGCGCGCGCGGCAAGATCGGCGGCCGTGAGGCGGTAACGATGAACCCGGACGATGCGCGGTGGCGCGGGATCAAAGACGGCGACGTGGTGCGTATTCATAACGATCGAGGCGCATGCCTAGCCGGAGTTGTCCTGAGCGAGGCGCTGTCGCCCGGCGTCGCCAAGCTGTCCTGCGGCGCCTGGTACGATCCGGCTGGTGCCGAAGACGGTGCGATATGCGCGCACGGTAATGCCAACGTGCTCACCCACGACCGTGGCAGTTCGAAACTGAGCCAGGGGCCGTCGACCGGCACCAACATGGTCGAGATCGAGTGCTGGACCGGTCCGCTGCCCCCGGTACGGGCGTTCTCGTTGCCGCAGATCGCCTCGGGGACTGCCTGAAATCGCCGATAATGCGGCCGCGCGCGTGCGTAGCCGCGTCGAGATTTGATCGCGATCCGCTGCCGAAGCCTGCGTGAATGGCGCGGCGAAAACTTTGATCTGGCTCAAATTGCCCGGGCCGGAAGTTTCGTAGCATCGCCCGAATGAAAACCGAGAGCGGCCGTGAGGAATGTCATTCCTCCGGCGCCGCGGCAGCGTGAGAGGGCGAGAGCAATGACGCAGGCGCGACCAAGCATCATCATCGTTGGCGGTGGCATCGGCGGATTATTCGCCGCGAATGCGCTCGTCGGCCAGGGACTGCAGGTGACGGTGTACGAGCAGGCCCCCGCGCTGGGTGAGGTCGGCGCCGGCGTCTACCTGACACCGAACTCGGTGCGGCAATTGCAGCGGGTCGGATTGGGGCCGGCGGTCGAAAAACGCGGCGCCAAGGTCGGCAATAATTCGCGTTATTTCCACTCCGACGGCTCACCGATCGCGTCGGTCCAGGTCACGGATTCTTCGGGCTGGAACGCGACCTACGGCATGCATCGCGCCGACCTCGTGGATATGCTGGCCAACGCGCTGCCGCCCGGTGTGGTGCGAACTGGGCACCGGTGCGCCGCATTCGAGCGCCATGGCGAACTGGCGCGCGTCCGTTTCGAAAACGGCGTCGTTGCTGAAGCCGATGCCGTGGTCGGCGCGGACGGAATCCATTCCGTGCTGCGGTCCGACGTTTTTTCCTCCTCGCGCCCGGTTTTCTCGGGGACGGTTGCATACCGGGGAGCCGTTCCGTCCGAGCTCGTGCCCGATTGGCCGGCGGAAAGCTGGCTGATGTGGCTCGGCCAGGGCAAGCATTTCCTGGTTTATCCGATGCGCGCCGGTGCGCTCATCAATTTCGTCGGCTTCGTACCGGCGGACAAGGAGATGAAGGAATCGTGGTCGGCTGCGGGCGATCCGGACGCGCTTCGGCGGGAGTTCGCCGACTGGGATCCGCGCATCGGGTCTCTGTTGCGGCAGGTGACCGAGACGTTTCGTTCGGCACTCTATGATCGCGAGCCGCTGCCCTGCTGGACCAAGGGCAGGCTGACTTTGCTCGGCGATGCCGCGCACGCCATGCTGCCTCACCTCGGACAGGGTGCCAACCAGTCGATCGAGGACGGCATGGCTCTCGCGACCATTCTGGCCAATACGGACCGCACCACCATCCTGGCTGCGCTTCTGGTCTATGAAAGGCTTCGCCGCGAGCGGACGGCAGGAGTTCAATCCGGGGCGCGGCAGAACGGGCTGCGCTACGACTCGTTCCACGGTGACATCAACATCCGCGACGCCGAGATCACGGCTCATTCCCAATTCCGCAAGCAGCTTTACGATCATGACGTCGTTCCCGAGGCGCGGGCGGCGGCGTTGGAACTGGTCTAGGCCGCGCCCGCCCACATTGGCGAGGGGTACGTACGGGGGGCGCCGGCGGTGCGCTGACCGTTCGTCGACCGCCTGCGGCGTAGTGCCGGTCCAAGTCGCTCCAGCGTCCGCGGCGTGCCAGCCATGCATTCCACCCGGCTTTGATCCAGATCAAATCGGCTGCCACCGAATTGAGGGAGTTTGTTGCAGACGAAACTATCGTGCGGTGGGAGGCGACAATGTTGAGGAAAGAGCAAAACGATCTTCTAAGCCAAACCGGCCCGAACAAACGAATGGGCCGCCTGTTTCGCAGTTATTGGACGCCGGTCCTGCTCGCCGACGAGCTTCCCGAAAACGATTGTCCGCCGGTCCGCGTCAAGGTGCTTTCGGAGCGTCTCGTCGCCTTTCGCGACAGCCAGGGGCGCTATGGCCTGATCGATGAGTTCTGCCCGCACCGTGGCGCCTCGCTGTGGTTCGGCCGTAATGAGGAATGCGGTCTGCGCTGCCCATATCACGGCTGGAAGTTCGACGTGAATGGGCAATGTCTCGAAGTGCCGTCGGAGCCGGAGGAAAGCGGCTTCGCGAAAAGGATCAAGCTGCAATCGTATCCCCTGGTCGAACGCGGCGGTGTGTTGTGGACCTATATGG
>Ga0208849_1001753_pt1 | contig 13747 bp, 11 predicted proteins | sample NGESurdeep072012_10_FD_184470 | JGI IMG/M metagenome (GOLD analysis project Ga0208849, IMG submission 184470) | Arctic peat soil microbial communities from Barrow, Alaska - NGEE Surface sample 53-3 deep-072012 (SPAdes) | ecosystem: Environmental > Terrestrial > Soil > Wetlands > Peat ...
AGGACACGCAAGATGGCTGACGGACTGCGCAAGGGATTGACGAGTTACGGCGATGCCGGGTTTTCGCTATTCCTGCGCAAGGCCTTCATCAAGGCGATGGGCTATTCCGACGACGCGCTGAATCGCCCGATCGTCGGCATCACCAATACCTACAGCGACTACAATCCCTGTCACGGCAACGTGCCGCAGATCATCGAGGCGGTGAAGCGCGGGGTGATGCTGTCGGGCGCGATGCCGATGGTGTTTCCGACCATCTCGGTCGCCGAGAGCTTTTCCTATCCGACCTCGATGTATCTGCGCAATCTGATGGCGATGGATACCGAGGAGATGATCCGCGCCCAGCCGATGGATTCGGTGGTGGTGATCGGCGGTTGCGACAAGACCCTGCCGGCGCAGATCATGGCCGCGGTCAGCGCCGACCTGCCGACGGTGGTGATCCCGGTCGGGCCGATGGTGGTCGGCCATCACAAGGGCGAGGTGCTCGGCGCCTGCACCGACTGCCGCCGGTTGTGGGGCAAATTCCGCGCCGGCGAAATCGACGAGGTGGAGATCGAGGCCGTCAACGGCCGGCTCGCGCCATCGGTCGGGACCTGCATGGTGATGGGCACCGCCTCAACCATGGCCTGCATCACCGAGGCGCTGGGCCTGTCGCTGCCGATGAGCGCGACCATACCGGCACCACACGCGGAGCGCTTTCGCTCCGCGGAAGCCAGCGGCAGGGTTGCCGCTGCCATGGCCATGGCGAAGGGGCCACGCCCCAGTGAATTGCTGACCAAGGCTTCGTTCAGAAATGCCCAGGTGGTGCTGCAGGCGATCGGCGGATCGACCAACGGCCTCATTCATCTGACCGCGATCGCCAACCGCACCGAACATCGGATCGATCTGGAGGCGTTCGACCGGCTCGGCCGCGAAGTGCCGGTGCTGATCGACTTAAAACCGTCGGGCGAGCACTATATGGAGCATTTCCATCACGCTGGCGGGGTGCCGAAATTGATGGCGCAGCTCGGCGACCTGATCGACCTCGACGCCAGAACCATCACCGGCGCCACGTTGCGCGATATCGTCGCCGGCGCCGAGGAGGTGCCGGGACAGGACGCGATCCGTCCGCGCGACAACCCGATCAAGCCGGAAGGCGCGATGGCGGTGCTGCACGGTAACCTGGCGCCGCGCGGCGCGGTCATCAAACATTCGGCGGCGAGCCCGAAATTGCTGCAGCACACCGGCCGCGCGGTGGTGTTCGAGTCGGTGGAGGACATGACGCTGCGGGTCGACGATCCCCACCTCGACGTCAATGCCGACGACGTACTGGTGCTGCGCAATGCCGGGCCCAAGGGCGCGCCGGGCATGCCGGAAGCCGGCTATCTGCCGATCCCGATGAAGCTGGCGCGCGGTGGCGTCAAGGACATGGTGCGGATTTCGGATGCGCGGATGAGCGGTACCGCGTTCGGCACCATAGTGCTGCACATCACGCCGGAATCCGCCGTCGGCGGCCCGCTGGCGCTGGTCCGGAACGGCGACATGATCCGGCTCGATGTCGCCAGGCGCAGCATCGATCTTCTGGTCGACGCCGCCGAGCTCGAAGCGCGCCGCGCCGCGCTGGCGCCGCCTTCGACGCCGGAATGGGCCCAGCGCGGCTATGCGCATCTGTTCAACGAAACCATCCTGCAAGCCGACGAAGGCTGCGATTTCGATTTCATGCGGGCCAAGGGCAAGGGGTAGTTTTCCCGTCACTGCCAGAAGCGAAGCAATCCTCCTTCGTCATTCCGGGCCTGCGCCTCCGGTCGGCAATTGCCGACCGAAGGAAATCTCGGGATGACGGAGGGAGGGATTGCGACTCATCTCGCACCTGCGTTGTCGGCGTGCCGCCCGAGTTTTATTGACAATCAAACAACCTCGATGGAATGATCGAGAAAACATCGGGGGGAAGACGATGAGCAGCCTGGGGAAAATTCTCGGTCTAGTGGTGACCGCGTCGACGCTGATGCTGGCCACGGGCGCCGGCGCGCAAGAGATAAAACATTATCGCTTCGCCTACGATCAGCCGAAGTCGACCGGCTACGGCATCCTCGGCGACATTTTTAGCGACAAGCTCAAGGAATTGAGCAAGGGCACCATGGTGATCGACCAGTATCCCGGCGCCCAGCTCGGGCAGGAGCCGCAGGTGCTGCAGCTGGTGAAATCCGGCGATATCGAATTCTGCATTTCCTCCTCGGCTAATGCCGCGACGCTGTCGCCGGAGGCCGGCGTGATGTCGATGCACTTTTTGTTCCGCTCCGAGGCGCATCTGATCAAGGCGATTGCGGACCCCGAAGTGTCGACGGCGGTCAAGGCGATGATCGCGGAAACCGTGCAGGGCACCCGTGTCATCGCGCTGGCGACGCTCGGCCTTCGCAACATGTACTCCAAGCGCGAGATCAGGAACGTCGCGGACATGAAGGGCCTCAAGGTGCGGGTGCAGGCGACGCCGACCGAGGACACCATGTTTCCGGCCTATGGCGCCCAGACCGTGCACATGCCGTTCGGCAGCGTTTACACCTCATTGCAGACCGGGGTGATCGACGTCGCGGAAAACGGCGTCAACGTTTATCTCGCCAACAAGCATTATGAAGTCGCCCCGGTACTGTCGATGACCGAACACGAGGCCAACAACAGCCTGGTCTGGGTCAGCGACAAATTGTGGAACAGCCTGACGCCGGAACAGCAGGGCTGGGTCCAGGCCGCTGCCGACGAGGTCAACCAGAAGCAGCCCGCCAAAGCCATCGAGCTTGAGCATCAGTCGCTGGCGAAGCTGAAATCGATCGGCGTCAAGGTCGTCGCCGACGTCGACAAGTCAGGCTTCACCGCGATCGCCGATCCCTATCTCGACAAGCTCTCGAAGGAGCTCGGCCCGCACGCCGAAAAGGTCAAGAATCTGATCCGGGCGATCAACTAAAGCCCTCATGTCGAGGAGCGCGCTCTTCGCGCGCGTCTCGAACCATGAGGGGGGATACATCCCGCGGCGAAGGCGTCGCTCCTCCAGGGTGTGAGGCAATGCTCCCTGGTCCCGGACGCGGGTGCAGCCTGGGCGATGCCAACGGGTCGCGCAAACGCACGCCCGATGACAGGCTCCGCATCGTCCGGTTTCACGTTGCTCCGCAGAGCCGGGACCCAAGGTTGTACCCGATGGACCCCGGATCAGCATCGCGTTGCGCTGCGTCCGGGGAACGTACTAACGTCATCCTTCGAGACGCGGCCAAGAGGCCGCTCCTCTGAATGAGCGCTCGGGTTTTTTTAGGAACTTTGAGGATGACCATCGCCGACAAACTGGTGCTGCAGCGGCAGCATCATCTGAAATGGCGGGCGCTCGACCGACTCGAACTGGTCCTGATGATCATTTGCGGGTTGCTGTGCTTCGGGTTCTCGCTCTCGGTGATGTTCGACATCATCACCCGCACCATCGGCCATCCCTGGCTGTGGCTGCAGGAAGTCACCTCCACGCTGTTCATCTATGCGATCTTCATCGGCGCCGCGGTCGCCACCCGCCGCAACGACCATCTGTATCTCACCGCACTCTCCGAGGCCTTGCACGGCACGCCGCGGCTGATCGTCGAGATCGTGATCCGCATCGTGGTGCTCGGGGTGGCGTTCTGCCTGGTCTGGTTCGGCTACATCAACTATCTCAGGGGTTTTGGCAGTTTCCGGCTGCCGTCGGGCACGCCGATCGCCTCGCTCTATGCCGCGATCCCCTTGTCCGGCGTGCTGATCGCGCTGTTCACGATCGAGCAATTGGTCAACGGCATCGCCAACGGGTTCGACCATCCCGAGCCGCCGGACGAGGAGCTTCCGATTCCGCCGGTTGATGTCAGCCTCGCCACGAGGGCGCGGCCGTGAGCGCGCCGGTCGTCCTCGGGCTGATGTCGTTCTGCTTTCTGTTTTTCGGCTATCTCGGCGTGCCGGTGCCGTTCTCGCTGATGGCGGGCGTATTCGTGGGCGCGCTGCTGACCGACGTCTCGCTGGCGGCGATCATCCAGAAGATTTTCGACGGCGTCGATTCCGAGGCGTTGCTGGCGATCCCGTTTTTCCTGCTGGTCGGCGAACTCATGAGTTCGGCCAATGTCGTGGTGCGGATCGCCAATCTGTCGCTGTCGCTGGTCGGGCACATCAGGGGCGGGCTGTCGCAGGTCGTGGTGGTCTTCAGCATGTTCTTCTCGGAGATGTCGGGATCGACCACCGCCGACGTCGCCGTGATGAGCCGCGCGCTGGGCGGCCCGATGAAACGCGAGGGCTACAGCCCCGCCTTCATCGCCGCGATCATCGCCTCGGCGTCCACCATTGCCGCCCTGGTGCCGCCGAGCATCACCGCGGTGGTCTATGGCGCGGTCGGCAACGTTTCGATCGCCGGGCTGTTCATGGCCGGCGTGGTGCCCGGCTTCATGATCGGCTTCGGCCTGATGATCTATTGCTATTTCTTCGGGCCCTCCGGCATGCGCAAGCCGCGCGCCCCGTTCCGCCAGGTGGTGTTTGCCACCGGAGATGCCATCCTGCCGTTGATGATCCCCGTGATCCTGCTCGGCGGCATCCTCACCGGCTGGTTCACGCCGACCGAGGCCGGGGTGGTGGCGGTGGTCTACATCATCGCGGTGGTGATCCCGGCGCTCAATCGCGGGCATATCCGGAAGATTCCCTATGACTTCTGCCTGGCCGGACTGATCTTCTCATTGCCGCTGATCACCATCGGCGCCGCCAACGCCTTCGGCTGGATGCTGGCGTACTTGCGCGGCGCCATCGTGATCGCCGACTTCATCACCTCGATCGCCGGCAACGATCCGCGCTACATCATGCTGCTGATGGTGCTGCTGTTCACCATCGTCGGCGATTTCATCGAGCCGGTGCCGACCATCATCATCTTCATGCCGCTGGTCAATGCGCTGACGCAGGCCGGCGACATCAACGGCGTGCATATGGGTGTGGTGCTGATCGCGACGCTGGCGTTCGGGCTGATCACGCCGCCTTACGGGCTGGTGCTGCTGATGGCCTCGAAATTCGTCGGCGTCAGTTTCGGCAAGGCGCTGCGCGCGGCCCTGCCGATCTACGTCGTGTTCCTGGTGACGATCTGCTTCACCATCTTTTTTCCGAAGGTGGTGCTGTGGCTGCCCAAGCACGCGATTCCGGAATCGGTCGGCTGCTTCAGGTCGCCGGCGGGGACGGGGTATATTTGCCCGGATTGAAGGGCGACGGCAGACAAACCAATGTCGTCCCGCGAAGAAGCCAGTGAAGTTATCTCCGACCAGAGGAGCGGCCTCTTGGCCGCGTCTCGAAGGATGGCCGCGAGTCCATGCGGTGCCTCCATCCTTCGAGACGCTTGCTTCGGGCGGCGCTTCGCGCGGACCCGGTGGCAAGCTCCTCAGGGATGAGGTCAGATTTACTCTCAATCTCCTTCGCGGGAACGACTCCCTCACTTCCCCTTGCTCGCGAACTTCTTCACCGCCGCGCGAAACTCGTCGGTGTGCATGCAGTCGATGATGGCGTCGCGTTCGGCGTCGAGCTGGGCTTCGATCGGCGTAGTAGGCGCGCGGTGGATCAGCGCCTTGGTGGCCGCCAGTGCCGCCGGCGCGTTTTGCGCCAGCCGAAGCGCCAATTCGCGGGTGGCGGCTTTCAGTTCGGCTGCCGGCACCACTTTGGCGACCAGGCCCCAGCCACAGGCTTGTGCCGCCGAAAAGCTGTCCTCCGCGAGATAGATCTGCAGCGCACGGCGGGGGCCGACGCTGGCGACCACGCCGACAGTGCCGCCGCCGTCGGGCGAGACGCCGAGCTTGGCATAGGCCGGGGTGAAGCGGGCGTCTTCGGCTGCGATGCAGAGGTCGGCCACGAAGGCCAGCGACAGGCCGGCGCCGGCGGCCGAGCCGTGCACGCTGGCCAGCACGATCTTCGGCATCTTTCGGAGCGTCGTGATGAAGGCGTGGTAATGCTGCAGCAATTCGCCGACCACCGGCGCGATAGCGTCGGCGGCGGCCGCGGCGCCAATGGTCTGCAGATCGCCGCCGGCGCAGAAGGCGCGGCCTTCGCCTTCGATCACCAGCACCCTGATGTCGTCCGATGCCTCGACCTCCGCGCCGAGTTGTTCGAGCTTTTTGGCGATCGAAAGATCGATCGAGTTGAAGGCGGCGGGCCGGTTGAGCGTGATGGTGGCGATCGGGCCTTCGATCCGCAGCAGCGCCGGATCGTCGGGCAGGGAGGCGGCGAGGTGATCGGGTGGTGACATATGCGAACGCCCAGCATCGGAGATGGTCAGGCCTTTAAATAGCAGAAGGCAAGAGGTGACAATCCCCGGCGAAGTCGGCAAAATGCGATCCAACGGCCGCATCGCAACAGCCGGAAGCGGGAGCAGGTGGGGTAAGCATGGATACGACAATCAGCCGTCCGGTTTCCAGCATCGATCCGTTTTCGCATGCGTTCCTGCACGACCCCTATCCGCACCACGAATCGATGCGCGAGGCCGGGCCGGTGGTGTGGCTGGAGCATTACGGGATCTGGGCGATGGCCCGGCATCAGGAGGTTCGCGACGCGCTGACGGATTGGCAGACCTATTGTTCGTCCGCCGGGGTCGGCTTGAGCGACTTCCGGAAAGAGCCGCCATGGCGCCCGCCGAGCATCATCCTGGAAGCCGATCCGCCGCTGCATACCCGCACCCGCGCGGTGCTGACCCGGATCATGTCGCCGGCCGCGATCAATGTTCTGCGCGAGACCTTTGCGCGCGAGGCCGAAGCGCTGGTCGCTCGGCTGGTCGAGCAGCGCGAATTCGACGGCGTTGCCGATCTGGCCGAACCCTATCCGCTAAAGGTGTTTCCGGACGCGGTGGGAATTTCGGAGGACGGCCGCGAGAACCTGCTGCCCTATGGCAGCATGGTGTTCAACGGCTTCGGTCCACGCAACGACCTGTTCGATTCCGCGATGGCCAATGCCGGTCCGGTGCGTGAATGGATCATGTCGAAATGCAGCCGCGCCGCGCTGGCGCCGGACGGGCTGGGCATGCAGATTTTTCAGGCGGTCGATTCCGGCGAACTGACCGAAGCTGAAGCCGGCATGCTGGTGCGCTCGTTTCTTTCCGCGGGGATCGATACCACGGTGTACGGGCTCGGCAACGCGCTGTACTGCTTTGCCAATCATCCCGAGCAGTGGCGCATCCTTCGTGAAAACCCGGCGCTGATCCGCGGTTCGTTCGAGGAGGTGTTGCGGTTCGAGGCGCCGGTGCAGTCGTTCTTCAGGACCACGACCCGGGAGGTCGAGGTGGGCGGCGTGCGGCTGGGCGATGGTGACAAGGTGCTGCTGGTGTTCGGCGCCGCCAACCGCGATCCGCGCCGCTGGGACAAGCCCGATGCGTTCGACGTCAGGCGCCGCGCCACCGGGCACATGACCTTCGGCACCGGCATTCATGGCTGCGTCGGGCAGGCGGTGGCGCGGCTTGAAAGCGAAGCGATCTTTGCCGCACTGGCCAAACGCGTCGCGGCGTTCGAACTCACGGGCGAACCGACCCGGCGGCTCAACAACACGCTGCGCGGACTCGATACAATGCCGCTGCGCATCGTGTTGGCCTGACCGCATGACGCAGGGAACCGTCCTGATCGTCGGCGCCGGCCATGCGGGATTTCAGGCCGCGGCGTCGTTGCGCCAGCATGGCTATGGCGAGCGCATTGGCCTTGTCAACGACGAGGCGTATCTGCCGTATCAGCGGCCGCCCTTATCCAAAGCCTATCTGAAAGGCGAGGGCCGTCTCGACAGCCTGATGTTCCGCCCCGACAAGTTTTACCGCGACCAGAATATCGATCTGATCGCCGACCGCGCGGTCTCGATCGATCGCGCTGCGCGCCGGCTGTTGCTGGCATCCGGCAGCTGGCTCGATTATGGGCACCTGGTGCTGGCCACCGGCGCACGCAATCGCCTGCTCGACATCCCCAACGCCAGCCTCGAAGCCGTGCGCTATCTGCGCACCCTGGATGAAAGCGAGGCGTTGCGGCAGCGCATCGTGCCGGGGCAACGCGTCGTGGTGATCGGCGCGGGATTCATCGGGCTTGAGTTCGCCGCGACCGCCCGCGCCAAGGGGCTCGAAGTCGATGTGATCGAACTCGGAACCCGCGTGATGGCGCGCGCGGTGACCGCGGAGATCTCGGAATTTTTTCAGGCCAGGCACACCGCGGCGGGGATGCGGATCCATCTCGGGGTGCAGGCGACATCGATCGAAAGCGACGGTGCCGCTGTAACTGGTGTCAGCCTCAGCGACGGCCGGCATCTGCCGGCCGACCTCGTTGTGGTCGGGGTCGGCGTGTTGCCCAATGTCGAACTGGCCGATGAAGCCGGCCTGGCGGTCGCTGCCGGGATCATCGTCAACGAGCAATTGCTCACGTCGGATCTCGGCATCTCGGCGATCGGCGATTGCGCGCTGTTCGCAAGCCCACGCTTCGGCGGCTCGCTGCGGCTGGAATCGGTGCAGAATGCCACCGATCACGCCCGCTGCGTCGCGGCGCGGCTGACCGGCGACGCCAAAACCTATGACGGCCAGCCATGGTTCTGGAGCGACCAGGGCCCCGACAAGCTGCAGATCGCGGGCCTCACCACCGGCTACGATCGCGTCGTGGTGCGCGGCGATCGCGAGCAGGGATCGTTTTCCGCATTTTGCTACAAGGCCGGCGCGCTGGTCGGCGTCGAGTCGATCAATCGTGCCGGGGATCACGTGTTCGGCCGGAAAATTCTCGGCCTCAACCGCTCGATCGAACCGGAACAGGCGGCCGATCTCAGTTTTGATTTGAAGGCGGCGCTGGCCTAGGTTGGGTTTGCGACGCGTGGCGAGAGGTCGGCCCCGCGATGCGGGCCTAACTAATCCCAAAATTCCTTCTTGCGCCCGATCTGGAACTCCTGCTTGACGGTTTCGATGTCGGCAAGCGTGGGCAATCCGGCCTCGTTGCCGAGGCGCTGGATCTTGTAGGTCGAGGCCGCGCGCGCAAATTCGAAATGGTCGTGCCAGCTTTTGCCGGGATTGTTGAGATACGAAAACACGTAAGCGCCGTGAAATACATCACCGGCGCCGTTGGTGTCGAGCACGCGCTCGCGCGCGATCGGCAGCGCGGGCATGGTGCGAATCGCCCCCGCTTCGTCGTACCAGAGCAGACCTCTTTCACCCTGGGTCACGCCGCCGACCCGGCAGCCCCGACTCTTGAGATAATCCAGCATGCTTTCCGGCGTCAGGTCCATCTGCTCGCACAGCCGTTCGGCGACGATGGCGACGTCGATGAATTCCAGCAGCTCATGGGTGTTGGTTCGCAGGCCGCCGCCGTCGAGGGAGGTCAGGATGCCGTCTTCGCGGCACAGCTTGGCATAATGGATCGCGGCATCCGGCTGGTGACCGTCGACATGCAGCGCGCGGCAGCCCTTGAGATTGAGCAGCGGAAAGGGATGGATGTGCTCGTCGTCGCGGCAGCGCACGATCGCCCGCTTGCCGTCCTTCGGCATGATGAACGACAGCGACGAGGTATTGACCTTGCGCGGATGGATCGAGATTCCGTACTTCGCGCTCATGTCCTGGAACATCCGCCCCAGCCAGTCGTTGGCGACGGTGGCGATCAGATCCGGCACGACCCCGAGCTTGGCGCAGCAGAACGCCGCCGTGACGGCGTTGCCGCCGAACGACACCGCATAGGCCGAGGCGACATGCTTCTCGTCCCCGGTCGGCATGTGGTCGGTAATGAAGGTGACGTCGATATAGGTTTGTCCGATGAAGAGGGCTTGCATCATGTGTCCGTGGTGACTGAGGGGATGGTCCCGGCCGGCGTCGTACATTAGCACCTGTTACATCAGGATATTCGCTAAAATTATTCGCAAGGCTGCTACTGTAATAGCTTGAGATAACCCCATGGCGGGACTACGACCGTAGTTCGGCAACGCCAGTCAGCCGCGCCGGTCCAACCTGATGGGCTGCGCCTTGAGTTCCCAAAAAAAGCAGGGAGGGAGCGATGACCGTCTATTCCGGTCCGGTGTTCGACATGGCGGTCAACCAGTTCGGGGTGATCGCCAATCATCTGTCGATCCCGATGGACGAGCGCGACCGCCTGCTGCTGCCGAAACGGGCGATCACCGTATCCTGCCCGATCCACCGTGACGACGGCTCGATCGCGGTGTTCGAGGGTTACCGGGTGCAGCATCACCTCACCCTCGGTCCCACCAAGGGTGGCACCCGGTTTGCCCCCAGCGTCGATATCGGCGAAGTGGCGGCACTGGCGATCTGGATGAGCTGGAAATGCGCGCTGGTCGGCTTGCCCTATGGCGGCGCCAAGGGCGGCATCCGGGTCGACCCCTCGACGATTTCCAGGCGCGAACTGGAGGCTTTGTCGCGGCGCTACATGCAGGAGATGATTCCGTTCGTCGGACCGCACACCGACGTGATGGCGCCGGACATGGGCACCAACGAGCAGGTGATGGCCTGGTTCATGGACACCTATTCAATGCATCAGGGCCGCACGGTGACCGAGATCGTCACCGGCAAGCCGGTCGCTTCCGGCGGCACGCTGGGCCGGCGCGAAGCCACCGGGCGCGGCGTCGCGCATCTTGCGAGACGGGTGATGCAGGAACGATCGATCGAACTGAACAACGGCACCGCCGTGGTTCAGGGCTTCGGCAATGTCGGTTCCTATGCCGCATTCGGATTGCATCAGTTCGGCCTCAAGGTGATCGCTGTCAGCGATCACACCGGCGCGCTGCACGACCCGACCGGCCTCGATATCCCCGCGCTGATGCGGCACGCTCGCGAGCATGGCAGCATTGCCGGCTTCTCCAGCCAGCTGCAATTCGATCCCGCGCAAATTCTGATGCTGCCTTGCGATGTGCTGGTGCCGGCGGCATTGGAGCGGGTGATCGACGCGCATGTTGCGGAAAACCTGAAGTGCCGGGTGCTGGCGGAAGGCGCCAACGGCCCGACCACGCCGGATGCCGACCTGGTGCTGGAAAAGCGCCAGGATGAGATTTTCCTGATACCGGACATTCTCTGCAATTCCGGCGGCGTCGTGGTCAGCTATTTCGAATGGGTGCAGGATCTGCAGCAGCTGTTCTGGGAAGAAGAGGAAGTGACGCGGCGCGAATACCACATCCTCGATCGCGCCTTCGACCTGATGGTGGCTCGCGCCAAAGCCGACGGGATTTCTCACCGCACCGCCGCCATGGCGATCGGCGTGGAAAAGGTGCGCGCCGCGAAAAACACCCGCGGGCTGTTTCCGTGATCGCCGGGCTCGATCACGTTGTGGTTCTGGTCGGCGATATCGAGGCCGGGGCTTTGGCCTACCAGACACTGTTTGCGCGCGCGCCGGCGTGGCGCAACAGCGGCGACGGCGCCGACCGCGTGCTGTTCACGCTCGACAACATGACGCTGGAGTTGATGGCGCCGAGCGGCGAGGGAGCGGCCGCGGACCGGATCCGCAGTGTCATCGCGGCGCAGGGCGAGGGGCTGGCGAGCCTGTGTTTTCGCACCGGGGACATCGAAAAAATGCATCGCCGGCTCGATCGGCTGACGCTGAAACCGGAGCCGATCGCGGAGGCCGAGAGCCGCGATGCGATATCGGGCGCCACTTTGTCCTGGAAGCGGACCCGGGCGGCGACCGACGCCACCCGCGGTGTCCGGCTGTTTTTCCTTGAACTGGCGAAGGAACGCCCGCTCTCGGTCCGCACCACGGCGGCATCGATCACCGCGATCGATCATGTGGTGATCGCGACCGCCGATCCGGAACGGGCAGCCGCGCTCTACGGCGCGCGGCTCGGGCTCGACATGGCGTTGGACCGTTCGCATCCGGACTGGGGTCGGCTGATGTTCTTCCGCTGCGGCGATCTCATTGTCGAAATCGTGCAGCGGCCGGGCAAGAACGCCACCACCGACAAGGCGCATGACCGGCTGTGGGGCTTGAGCTGGCGGGTCGCCGATCTCGACGCCACGCGCGAGCGGCTCGCCTCCGCCGGCGTCGACGTGTCCGACGCGCGGGCCGGCCGCAAGCCCGGCACCCGCGTGCTGACCGTGCGCAACCGCACCTGCGGCATCGCCACGCTGCTAGTGGAGCGGACGGTGCAGCGGTGACTTGAGAAGCGTGTTCTTGCAACCTCCCCTGGACGGCAGGGCTATCGCATATGGCAGAGGTGAGCCGCGCGTCGATGCCGTCGTGAAAGCGATCCCGATTCTTTCTCAAACCGCGCTTCGCGTGCTACATCCACATCCGCACACTCACCGGGCACCTCACTTGGCCAAGGTAAAGCGAATTTTGAAGTGGCAGCGCGATCCCGAGGGAATGCGGATTCGCATCCTCGAGGCCGCCAAGCAGGAATTTGCCGCCCATGGCCTTGCCGGCGCGCGGGTCGACCGCATCGCGGCCAAGGCCGGCGCCAACAAGCGCATGCTGTATTATCACGTCGGCAAGAAGGACGATCTCTATCTGGCGGTGCTCGAGGGTGCCTATGAGAAGATCCGGGTCGAGGAGCGCGGGCTCGATCTGGAACATCTCGATCCGCCCGATGCAATCGAGCGCCTGATCGATTTCACCTGGAACTATTTCCTCCGCAATCCGGAATTCCTGGCGCTGCTCAACACCGAAAACCTGGTGCAGGCGCGTCATCTCAAGCGCTCGACGAAAGTCAAATCGATGCATTCGCCGTTCGTCGAGATGATCCGCACCGTGGTGACGCGCGGCGTCGAAACCGGCGATTTTGTCGTCGCGGTCGATCCGGTGCAGCTCTATATTTCGATCGCGGCGCTGAGCTTTTTCTACCTCTCGAACAGCGCCACCCTGAGCGTCATTTTCGGCCGCGACCTCCTGAAGAAGGAGGCGAGGGACGAACGCCTCGATCACATGGTCGCGCTGGTGTTGGCGGCGCTGACCGGAAAGACGTTTGGCAAAAACAAGGCGCCGAGGTTGCGGGCTGCGGCGCATTCGGACGCCTGAGTCGGACCGGGCATGGCGTCCCTTCGGCGGTGCACGGCAGGGCCGAAACAAAAATCGCGAAAACAACCCATGCAAAGTAAGCGTCGGCCGGGCTCGCGGCGCTCTTGCTGCGCTGCGTCCCCGGGCAGGAGAAGAAAAGGCCCCAACCTAATCTCATCCCGGCTCTGGACAGTATTTATCCAGCGGGTTAATTCTTTTCCCGGAAACGCCTGAACTTGGGGGGAGCAAATTGGTCGAGCCACAAAACCCCGGGGGCGTGTCGAGGGCGCTGAACGCCGCGTGGATTCGCCCCTTTCTGTTCCTGATTTTCATCGTGGCCGTCTGGGATGTGTCGATCCGGCTGTTCCGGATTCCGCCGTATCAAATTCCGGCACCGGGCGACGTGGTTCTGGTGCTGTGGCAGGATTGGCCGGAACTGCTGCGGCAGGCCTGGCCCACTACCTATGCCACGATATGCGGCTTCCTGCTGTCGGCGGCGTTCGGAATTCCCGTCGCGATGCTGATTGCGGGATCGAAGACGGTGGAAAGCTACGTCTATCCGCTGCTGGTGTTCTCGCAATCGGTGCCGAAAATCGCGATCGCGCCGCTGTTCGTGGTCTGGTTCGGCTTCGGCATCATCCCGAAAGTGATTTCGGCGTTCCTGCTCGGGTTCTTTCCGGTGGTGGTCTCTGCGGTGCAGGGGTTCAAATCGGTCGATCCCGACATGGTCGACCTCGCGCGCGCGATGCAGGGCAGTCGCTTCCACGTGTTCTGCGCGGTCAACCTGCCGCATGCGATGCCGGCGATTTTTTCGGGCCTGA
>Ga0208849_1001754_pt1 | contig 13744 bp, 12 predicted proteins | sample NGESurdeep072012_10_FD_184470 | JGI IMG/M metagenome (GOLD analysis project Ga0208849, IMG submission 184470) | Arctic peat soil microbial communities from Barrow, Alaska - NGEE Surface sample 53-3 deep-072012 (SPAdes) | ecosystem: Environmental > Terrestrial > Soil > Wetlands > Peat ...
ATGCTTTCAGTAAGCTATTGAGCAATATAGGTCAGAGAGGTTAATGGAGCGGGCGAAGGGATTCGAACCCTCGACCCCAACCTTGGCAAGGTTGTGCTCGACCTCCCGGCCCGGCTGCGTCGGTGCTCGAAGGCAAGGCACAACGCAGGCCGGCTGTCTCCGGAATTCATGGGTAGGGCGGACGTAGCTTGCGGGGCGCTTGCGTTCGCTTTATGTTCTCATTTCGCTGCTGTCCAACCGGTGCTTCGAAACGAGCCGTTATGGCCGATCAGATCGTTATCACGGAGAAATCCAGCCAGGCGAAAGACGTCCGCGCCGCCGTGGGTTCTCGATACGGAGAGATTCTCCCAGCCGAGGGTCATTTATTCGACCTGCTCGAACCGGAGGATGTCGTGCCCGCATGGAAGCGCTGGTCGCCGATTCTACTGCGACCCGAAGGTCTCTACGGCACTCGCCCGGCGGAAGGCGGAAACAAAGCCGCTAAGCTCAGAGCCATTCGCGAGGCGTTGCGCACCGCCAAGCGGGTTTGGCTCGCCACCGACTGCGATCGTGAGGGTCAGCTCATCGGCCAGGAAATTCTCGAGCATTATGAGTACCGCGGTCAGGTGATGCGGGTGCTGTTCACCGCGCAAGACGCGCAGACCATCCGCGATGCGTTCGGCCGGGCAAAACCAAATAGCGAATTTGCCCGGCTTTACGCCGCCGCCGTTGCGCGTAGGCAGGCCGACCAGATCTACAACCTGTCACTCACCCGCACCGCCACCGTCATCCTGGGTCAGGGCGCGCGGAGAGTCATCGGCGTTGGTCGGGTGAAGACGCCGACCTTGGCAATCGTGTGCAAGCGCGAGTTGGAAATTCGGAACTTCGTGCCACTCGCCTATTTTGAAATTGTCGCCACCGCGAAGGTTGCGGGTGGCCAATTTCAGATGCGGCACGCGCCGCAGGATCGGGTTGTCCGGCGCGAGATTGCGCAAGAAATTGCCGATGCGGCTCGGGACTTCGAGGGCGCGCTTGCCGTGCGCGTCGATGATAAGCGGCAAGGGCCGCCCAAGCTGCACGATTTGCCTTCCCTGCAGAAACTATGCGGCTCGCGCTTCGGTTGGCCGGCCAGCAAGACGCTCGAGGTGGCGCAGGAGCTCTATGACGGCCAGGGCAAGAAGATCATCACCTATCCGCGCGCCGGGGTGCGCTACCTGCCGCAGAGCTTGATGTCGGACGTGCCGCGGATCGTGGGCGGACTGCGAGTAGGCGAATCGTTCGGTGCAATCCCCGTACCCGAGCCGCCGGTGATCCGCAGAGGTGCGAACGGCACTTTCTACGACAAAGGCCTGGAGGGCGCGAGCCATCACGCCGTTATTCCCAACGTCAACACGATCGACAAATTACGCCAGGTGTGGCCTCGCCTCTCGTCCGATGAGAAAAAACTGTTCGACGTCATCGCGCGGGCCTATCTGTCCGCCCTGATGCCCGACTTCCGCTACCGGCAGACGACCGCAACGTTCGACGTGCGTGGTTTCGAATTCCGCGCTTCCGGCCGTCAGCCCATCGAGCTCGGGTGGCGCGCAGCATTCCCGGACTGGCAGCCCGCCGACGAAAAGGGTGACGAGGCGCAATTGCTACCGTCGCTGGGCAACGGCGAGACGGCGCAACTGCACGACCCGAAAATCGAGGACAAGGAGACTCGGCCACCGTCGCGATACAACGAAGGCACCCTGATCGAGGCGATGCAAAATGCATGGCGCTTTGTTGACGCTGAGGTTCTTCGGGAGCGCCTGAAGGAGGCCAAGGGCATTGGCACGCCGGCGACCCGAGCGGAGATCATCGGCGGGCTGAAGAAACAGGGTTTCCTGATTGCCCAGGGAAAGCACATCGTGCCGACCGAGGCCGGCTTGTCGCTGTTCGGTGTTCTCAAACAGGCCGACCCGGCGCTGGTCGATCCGGGGGTGACGGCACAACTTGAATGCCTGCTCGACGATGTCGTTGTCGGCAAGCAGGAGATGGTCGGTGCGATTGACGCAGTGTGCTCTGTCGCCGAGCGAATCATCGGCAAGCTCAAGGAAGGTGGCGCCGCCGGCGGACCTGCCTTGCTTGGCGCCGCGGTCGGCAACGGCCACGGGACGTTTCCGCCGACGCCTGCGATGAAGCGCTTTGCCGACAGCGTCGCCCGGCAGAAGGGCATCAAGCCTGCGCCCGGCTACAAGATGTCGATATCAGTCTGCCGAAAATTTCTCAACGAACACGCGCCCAAGAAAGCCGAGGGTGAAACGCCGGGGAAGCGCGACTCCAAACCGGTAAGCACGGCACAGATGTTGTACGCCAAGAAGATCGCGCAGGGGAAAGGCGTCTTCATTCCCAAGGAGGCCAGGGCCAACTCGGCCGCCATGTCCGCCTGGATAGGCTCAAACCGAAGCGCGAAGCGCCGCAAGCACGGTCGAAAGACCGCCTACAAGCCGGTAGGGTCAGTCGCACCTCAATCGAAGGCGACGACGAAGAGGTCGCGGAAACGCAAAGCTGACACTGTTGCAGCTCCACCGGCTCCCGCGCAGCCAAATTCGGTTACAGGTACGCCGCTACGGATTCCTTATGGCAACAAGGACGTCGCGATGAACCTTGGAGCCCGCTATGGCTCGGCAGGATGGTATGCGCCGCCGGGAGTTGATCTTTCTGCATTCGGCGAGCGCGGGTGGCTGCCCGCGCTGTGGCAACCGGCGCATGGTTGTGATGTGTGAGCCACCGACTCGGCACGCGACCGCAGCGTTAGAGGATAAATCAAGTGGACCGCACGACCGCCAAGGACATTGAAAAGCACGTCCTGGATGATGCTGTCGAATTGATCGCCAGCGTGGGCCTCGCCAATCCCCTAATGCACATAATGTTGCTTTTTCAAATGGAGGGTGACGCAAAGAAGCTCGCCTCTTTTCTACGTGCCCTTCTCGGACAGCACGTTATTCTCGTGGTCACGAGGTTGCACGTATTTATGTTGCTCTGGCTCATCGCTGGTTTGACTGCCGTGTCTCATATGCCAACGCACTCACAGGCCGAGCGTGTGGGAAGCATCATTGGTCCGACCCTCGGCGTTTCTATGATCCGGGCGCTTTGGTTCTGGGGCGACGTTGTTCTCGGAATTATACGATAATCATAGAAGAGACAGTCAGCGGAAATGGCTCTCGTTTGGACAGCAACTACGACACTGCCTTGGCGGTCAACGCAGATCAAATAATCGCTCGTCACGTTCAGAAACCCACTCAACCATCGAGGCCCATTGGGCAACCGCTACCCACCGGATTTGGCAGACGACGTTCGGTCTCAGCGAGCCCTCGTCTTACCAATCACGGAGCTATGACGCTGTATCACTGGACCGCAAGCGGTTCGGTTGACGACGCCTACCGCACGCCTCGCATCAGTGCCAGCATCTTGCGTGACACGTCACGTTGCGCCATGCCCGCCGAATTCGCCATCCCCCGGATTGGGGGATGGCGAAGCAATCATGCCGCTACTTCCCCGTGAGCCCGCACAGGAAAGCGCGGTGCGGACGTGCCTCGGACTGTTGTCAATTGATGTTGTCAGTGTAGTCAGTTTGTCAGATAAGCCATTGAATTCGCTTGTTACGTCTCCCTTGGTAAGGGAGAGGTCCTCAGTTCAATCCTGAGCGGCAGCACCAGTTACTTCAATAAAATCAGCGGAACAAATAACGTGTGGCGAGCTCCGGCCTGATAATCCATCCGCTCAGGGGCCCTAACTTATGATCTTCGGCACTCTTCACCTTCCCATTTTAGCAAGCTGCCACGAGCGACCATTCACCTCAGAAGTGTGAGCAGCCCCGTGAGCAATTGGATGGGACGCGGCGGACAGCCACGGATATGCAGATCGACCGGGACGACATGACTGACGCCGCCGACGACCGCATAACTGCCAGAGAACAAGCCGCCATCCACGGCGCAGTCGCCGATCGCGACAACCCATTTAGGATCAGGCGTCGCATTGTAAGTGCGCTCCAAAGCTTCGCGCATGTTTTTGGTGACCGGCCCCGTCACCATGAGAACATCCGCATGGCGTGGGGAAGCGACGAAACGCAACCCGAAACGTTCGAGATCGTAGAACGCATTACCGAGCGCGTGGATTTCAAGCTCGCAGCCGTTGCAGGAACCGGCATCGACCGCGCGGATGGCAAGGCTGCGGCCGAGCTTGCGCCGGGCGGCACGGTCAACGCTCGCCGCCAGTTCCGCAAGCGCGGCATCGTCTGGCACCGGCGGCCGTTCGGTCAATGGAAGGTGTGTAAGGCTTTCAAACAGTGTCCTGCGCATCGCGGCTCCTAGAGATCGTGGCCCGAATAGGAGCAGTTGAACGATTTATTGCAGAGCGGAAAGTCGGCAACGATGTTGCCCTCGATCGCGGCTTCGAGCAGCGGCCATTGAAACCACGACGGGTCGCGCAGATGGCAGCGCTCCACCCGCATGCCGTCGAGCCGCACCCAGGCCAGGATATCGCCGCGAAATCCTTCGGCGAATCCCAGTCCCTCGCCGCTGCCGACCGCGATTGGTGTCCGGATAGGCCCGTTCGGGAGCCCCGTAAGAATTTGTTCGATCAACCCAAGACTTTGCTCGACTTCGCGGATACGGACCCAAACACGAGCATCGACATCGCCCGCCGTGAATACGGGAATGGAAAAGTCGAGTTGATCGTAGGGAGCATAACCGGGTGTTTTGCGTGTATCGAAGTTGCGTCCGCTGGCGCGCCCCACATAGCCGCCGGCGCCGAACTGACTCGCCAGCGCGGCGGTCACAATTCCGGTCCCGACCGTGCGGTCCTGCAGCGAGGCAGTGTTGTCGTAAAGCTCGATGAGGCGGGGAAAGCGCCGGTAGATTTCGTGCAGGCCCTCCCAGATGGCGGCGGTGCCGGCAGCATCAAGATCGGCCGTCACGCCTCCGGGAACAACGCGATCCATCATCAGCCGATGACCGAACGCGGCATCGGCAGCGCGCAACATGCGTTCGCGCAAGATGCCGCAATGAGCATGCATGAGGGCAAACGAGGCGTCGTTGCAGATGGCGCCGATATCGCCGAGATGGTTGGAGAGGCGCTCCAGCTCGGCCATCAGTGCCCGCAAATAGCGGGCGCGTGGCGGTGGCTCAATCTTGAGCGCCGCTTCGACCGCATGCGCGAAAGCGATACCGTAGGCGACCGTGCTGTCGCCAGAAATGCGCGCAGCCAAATGCGACGCGCGCTCCATGTTCGCCCCCGCCATTAGGGATTCGATTCCCTTATGAGCGTAACCGAGACGCTGTTCGAGCCGTGCGACGGTTTCGCCGCCGGCAGTGAACCGGAAGTGGCCGGGTTCGATGATTCCGGCGTGCACCGGACCGACCGGAATTTGATGCAGACTCTCGCCCTCCACCGGCAAGAATGGGTAAGCCGCGCGTGTGGCTGGGGCTGGGCTTCGAGCGCCGAGCGGATACCGCACGTCCCAAAAGCCGAGATCGAGCCAGTGCCGCGCATCCGGGACATCGATGGGTTCGAGCCCATACAAGCTGAAAATTGCGCGTTCGAGACGGATGGCGGGTGGATGAAAAGCGCCGACCGAAGGAAAGGCGCCGACCGGACACTCGATGGTTACGACGGCAATTTCGAGGGTATCCTCGCTCCTGACCGCCATGTGCACCGCAGGCATGGAGACGCTGTCGCCCCACTGGCCCAGGAGCGTCGCACGACCGTCGGCAAGCTCACGGGCAATGTTCCGCCAAATATCGGCGTTCACCACGACGCGCGGCCATGGCCGATGCCCTTCGACCGGTTTTCCTTTGCGAAGAAGGTCGGCGAGCTGCGGCATCGTCTACCCCAGCAGTCCGGCAACGTTTTGGAACCAAGCGACAAGCGCCGGCGGCATGTAGACGCCGGCGACGAACACAAGCGTGAGATGCGCAAACATCGGCACGTAGGAGGCGTGGGCCTTGTCGGCGGGACCGTGCGGCTCGCCGAAGGCGATGCTGTTGAGCCGCAGAAATAGTCCGCCGAGTGCAACGAGGAGACCGAACACCAGCACGATCGCCAGCAGCGGCGCGCGGGCAAAGGTCGAACTGACGACCAGAAACTCGCTCATAAAGATCCCAAGCGGCGGCAAGCCCGCGATGGCGACCACGCCGAGGATCAGGCCCCAGCCGAGCAGCGGATGGGTCTCGGTGAGCCCGCCCATGTCAGCGATCCGCTGCGTGCCTTTCACCTGCGTGACATGACCGACCGCGAAAAAGATCGCGGACTTCGTCAGCGAATGCATGGTCATGTGCAGCAGGCCGGCAAAATTGGCGAGCGGGCCGCCCATACCGAACGCGAAGGTGATGATGCCCATGTGTTCGATGGACGAGTAAGCGAATAGCCGTTTGATGTCGCGGCGGCGGTACAGCATGAAGGCCGCAAATACCAGCGAAAGAAGCCCAAGCGTCACCATCAGCGGCCCGGGCGCCAACGCGGCAGCGTTCGCAGCCAGCAGCATTTTGAAACGCAATAACGCATAAAGCGCGACGTTCAGAAGAAGGCCGGACAGCACCGCCGAAATCGGCGTCGGGCCTTCGGCATGAGCGTCGGGAAGCCAGGCGTGCAGCGGCGCGAGCCCGACCTTGGTGCCGTAGCCCAGCAGCAGAAAGATGAAGGCGAGATCGAGCAGCGCCGGATCGAAGGCGCCGGCACGCTTGACCAGCACGCTCCACACCATGGCGTCGAGGCCCTCACCGACGACGGGGCGGGCCGCCATGTAGACCAGAATGGTGCCGAACAAAGCGAGCGCGATACCGACGCTGCCCAGGATGAAATACTTCCAGGCTGCTTCCAGCGCCTCGTGCGTACGGTAGATGCCGACCATCAGCACCGTGGTTAGGGTCGCGAGCTCGATCGCCACCCACATCAGGCCGATATTGTTGGTGACCAGCGCCAGATTCATGGCGAACATCAGCACCTGATACATGGCGTGATAGAAGCGCACGAACGGCGGCGTCAGCCGACCGACCGCGAGTTCGTGGCCGATATAGCTCGCGCTGAACACGCTGGTGGTGAAGCCAACGAAGGTGGTGAGCACGATGAACGTGCCGTTGAGATCGTCGACCAGAAAGTAGGAACCGGGCTGCGGCCGGCTGAAGAACAGCGATAGCGCGCAGAGGAGCGTCAGCGTCGTCGCCGCCATATTGATCCGCGCGGTCACGCGATAGCCGGGCAGCACGGCAAGCAGGCCGGCGGCAAACGCGGGGATCAAAAGCACGCCGGTCACAGCATTGAGGGTCATCGACGCTCTCCGCGATAGGTGTCCATCACCTGCACGTCGACCGTGTCGAAGCGCTCGCGGATGCGGAACAGAAAGATGCCAATCACGATGAAGGCGATAAGGATTGAAAACGCGACGCTGATCTCGACGACGAGTGGCATACCCCTGGCGCCGGTCGCGGCGAGCACCAGGCCGTTTTCCAACGACATGAAGCCAACGACCTGGCTCACGGCATTGCGCCGCGTGACCATCATCAGGAGGCCCAGCAGTACCACCGACAGGGCGAAGGCGAGATCCTCCTGCGCCAGCGGCCCCGCTTGTTGTGTCACCCGCAGCATCACAACCATGGACAGCGCGACCAGGCCCATGCCAGCCAACATGGCCATGCCGACGCCCACCACCTTTTCGATCTCGCGGTGGATGCCGAGCTTGACGATCATCCGGTGCAAGGCGACCGGAATAATGATCGCCTTGAAGACGAGAGCGATCATGGCAGTGACATAGAGATGGGGGGCGTCCTGCATGAAGGCCTGCCAGGCGACCGATGCGGCGAGCACCAGCGCATGCGCCGCATAGACGTTCAGGAGCGAATAAAGGCGATCCTGGTACAGTTCGAGGAAGCTGATCAGCACCAGCGAGCCAGCCAGCACGTGGGCGACGTCGAAATCGATCTGGCTCATCAGAAGCTCCCCGAGACGAACAGGAGGAGCGTCGCCAGCAGTCCGAGCATCAGTGCTGCGCCGAGAAATTCCGGCACGCGGAACACCCGCATTTTGGCGATCGAGGTTTCGAACAGCGCCAGGAGCAAGCTGCCGATGGCGAGTTTGCCGACATAAGCGCCAATCCCGACCGCAAGCGCCGGCACAGCCGCGGCGCTCGATGCAATACCCCAAGGCGCGAAGAGGCACGCGATCAGCGAGACGTAAAGGATTAGCTTGAGCGAAGCGGCAAGTTCGATCAGCGCCAGGTGCCGGCCTGAATATTCCAGCACCATCGCCTCGTGCACCATGGTCAGTTCAAGGTGTGTTGCCGGGTTGTCGATCGGAATACGGCTGTTCTCGGCAATCGCCACCATGATGAGCGCGACGAGTGCGAGCGCGAGCGATGCACGGAGCCCTACGCCCGACGAGCTCATGAAGGCGGCGATGGTGGAAAGCTGGGTCGAGCCGGCGACCAGCGCCAAAGTGAACACGACCATGATCATCGCTGGTTCGGCAAGGGACGCGAGCATCACCTCTCGGCTCGAACCGATGCCGCCAAAGCTCGTGCCGACATCGAGACCGGCAAGCGCCAGAAAAAATCTGGCGCTGCCAAGAAGCGCGATGATCGCAATGAGATCGGCAGACCAAGAGAACAAGAGCCCGGTGCGGAATGTCGGCACTAGCGAAGCCGCGACCCAGGTGGCGGCGAAGACGAGATAGGGTACAACGCGGAACAGCCAGGATGCGCTCTCCGCCAGCACAACGTCCTTGCGGGTAAGCCGGAGGAGGTCGCGATACGGCTGAATGAGCGGCGGTCCCTGCCGCCGCAACAGCCGCGCCTTGGCCTTACGCACGAAGCCGGTGAACAGCGGCGCGAGTAACAGCACCAGCAGCATCTGCGCGCCCTGAATGGCCAGATCGCGGATCAGGACCATACGGCAACCACCAGAAGCAGAATGACCAGCGCCCCGAATACGAGCGTGAGAAACTGGCGGATGGTGAGAAACTGCAGACGGTTAAGACGGTCAGCGGCGCCCCCGATTCCGGCTGCAAGCGGGGCGTAGAGGTAATCCCAAACTGGATCGTGCAATTCGACTTTGAGCCACGCCGGCTGGGTGTTGCCGGGCGGCGGCATTCCCGCGGACTCGCGGGCCTGAAACACGACGCTGCCAAACACGCGCCGGATCGGCTGCGCAAAGCTCGTCGCCGAGTATTGGGTGGCCGGACTCGAATCGGGATAGCCGCAATCCCAGGCCGGCGCGCGGCGCAAACGGTTGGAGGCAAAGCGGTGGATCGTGGCCGCGGCGAGCGTGCCCGAAGCGACCATGAATAGGAACACCAGAAGTCCGTCGTATGAGCTACGGCTGGCGGCGATCGGAATAATTGAGAGCCATTGCATTCCGCTCTGTGCCGGCATGCGGGCGCCGATCAGTACGGAACTCACCGGCGCGAGCGCGTCAATGAACAGGCCCGGTAGGATACCGGCCAGGAGGCAGAGCGCCGCCAGCAGCATCATCGCCGCGAGTGACCAGGAGTCGGTCTCCGTCGCAGCTTCGGCGGCCGGCGTCCGGGGCCGGCCGAGAAAGGTGATGCCGTAGGCCTTAACGAAGCACGCCGCCGCCAAGGCGGCCGAAAGTGCAAGCAGCGCGCCCACGGCCGGGACGAGCAGCTTGAGCCCCCATGACGGCAGCTGCGGGCTCAACAGGATCGCCTGGAACGTCAGCCATTCCGATACAAAGCCATTGAGCGGCGGCAGAGCGGATATCGCCGCGCAGCCGACCAGAAAGACGAACGCGGTCTGCGGCATCCGATGGATGAGGCCACCGAGATGCTCCATGTCGCGTTCGCCGGTGGCGGTGAGCACCGCGCCGGCGCCGAAGAACAACAGGCTCTTGAACAGCGAATGGTTGAAGACGTGCAGCAGCGCCGCAGTGAACGCCAAAGCGGCTGCGAACGGCATGCTGTAGGCTCTGAAGGCCAGCGCAAGCCCAAGCCCGACAAAGATGATGCCGATATTCTCGACCGTGTGATAGGCAAGAAGCCGTTTGAGGTCGTGCTGCATGAGCGCGTACAGCACGCCCATGACGGTGGTGACGCCGGCAAGGGCGAGCACCACGACACTCCACCACCAGGCGGGCGGTCCGGCGAGATCGAAAACGATGCGCACAAAGCCATAGACGGCGACTTTGGTCATCACGCCGCTCATCAGACCGGAGACTTGGCTTGGTGCGGCGGGATGCGCGAGCGGCAGCCAGACGTGCAGCGGCACGATGCCCGCCTTCGAGCCGGCGCCGAGCAGGGCTAGCAGCAGCGTCAGCGCGCCGATCGCGGCGGAGGGATGCACGGCGCGCATTTGCGCAAAGGCGTAGTGGCCGTCGGGACCGGCAAGCAGGCCAAAAGCCAGCAGCAGGCAGAGCGTGCCGAAACTCGCCATGACCAGATAGACAAAGCCGGCGTGCACATTCTCGGGCACGCGGTGGTGGGACATCACCAGCGCCCAGGAAGTGAGCGACATGAACTCCCACGAGAGCAGAAAGGTGAAGGCGTCGTCGGCCAGCACAACGCATGTCATGGCGGCAAGGAACGCCGGATAGAACGGCAGCACCCGTCCAGGCGCGGTCTCGTGCTTCCCGTAGCCGAGCGCGAACAGGCTCGCGCCGAGCGCGCCGAGATCGACTACGACCAGAAAGAAGGCCGAGAGCGCATCCAGCCGAAAGTGCGCACCGAGCCAGGGAATGCCGAGCGGCAGCGCGACGGTTTCAGGTGGGGCCGCGGCGAGAAGATGCGCGAGAGACGCAACCAACGAAGCCGCCGAAACGATTAGGCTCGCACCGTAGATAAGACGTGACGATGCTTGAGCACCTCCCGTCGCAACAGCGAGCGGGGCGAGTGCAAGCAGGAACGCCGCACCCACCAGGACGATCGTCAGCGTCACGTCGGCGCCCTCTTGAACCGGATGCCGCGCCCGCCGCTGTTGCTCGTCGCATTATCGGAAATCAGCTCGATGCAGAGTGCGTCGAGAGCCGCAATGAGTTTCATAAGCGAATCGACATTGCCCCGGATTACGCCGTCGCTTGCTTCCATCCTCTGGATGGTCGGCAGCGAAAGCCCGGCCGCTTCCGCCAGCTGGCGCTGGTCTATCCCGAGAAGGGCGCGGGAGGCGCGTAGTTGTCCGGCAGTGATCATTCCCGCCCTTTAGAGATCACGGTTCAGAATCTATATTGAAGGTATAGAATCTAGCTTGTGATGCTTCAAGCATTAATTTATGATGCTGACGCTTCATCCGAGGTTGAAGTGGCGGTCGGGCATGAAGACCAAGCGTGGAGACATCGACGCATTCGATCGGGCGTATTGCGATCGAATCCGCGACGCCATCTGGGAGACGATTATTGCGACCTCGCGCGATCCGGCGACGAAGATCGCGCAGCTTCGCAATTATGAAATCTACGACGCGTTGCTTCAGCTTCAGGCCATGATCCTTGCCAGTTCGAAAGACGCTGGATCGCCGGCCAAGATGCGGAGCATAGGCACTGAGTTTGCGAAGCGGCTCTTGCGCCTGGTCGCCGAATTCAAAAAGTCATACGACCGCGACGGGCTGCCATTCGGCGTCGTGCACACCGATGAAATGCAATGACCGGTCACGGCGGCCGGAATTCAGCCATACGGGTCACGTGGCTTGATGAGAGGCGCCAAGCGCAACATCCCTCGAACTCCGCCTATCCGAACGGCATCGAGGTCGATTGCTCGGACAGCGCGGCGGAAACCTGTACGCAGGCCCTTCCCTATCCGGCGAAAAGTTGCGGGCAGCATTTTGTAGTCTGCGAAACATGCGGGCGGACGATCCTCATTACGGCCACCGGGCAGGCAGACGATCCGCGATCGGTGAAGGTGGCCTGCAAAATTACTGCGAAGAAGCAGTGATCGCGTCCTGCGAAAGCGTCGCGTTCTATCTCATGTGATTTTCCTGCTCTCATCGAACACAAGACGCCTGTCCGTGGCGAGATCAAGGACGGGCCGCTTGCCTTCAATTCCGGATATCGGGACACCGGCAACGAGAGCGTTACCTTTGAGCACGGTTAAAAGCCGCGCTTGAGCCAGCTTAATGATCAACAATCATGAGAAGGTCGGCTCTCAACCGCGTCCGGGCGACATCGTTCGTACGAAAGCCGGGTTCGATCAAAGTCTGGAGGGCCATGCCGCACGCCGCGCGGGCCTGCCACTTAGGGAGGGCCGCCTCTACCAAGTCGTTGGTTGCGAGCAGGGAGAAATCGACACCGTTCTAATTTTGAGCGAAATTCATATCTTTCGAATCGTCGGCATCAGACAGGTCGTGAAAGTCGGCTCTTCGCCATTTCCCTATGTATCGGAGCGATTCGAGCGTGCATGCAGTCGGAAAGGCCGCCTAAGCTGAGCATTGTGCCCTACAGCAGTTGATCGGCCTGGAATGACGAGATGGGTCTAACGCTACCCAAATGTCATATCGGCGACGAATCCGTTCATGCCTCGACATCGAGGCCTTGGCAAGGGAGAGGTCGTCAGTTCAATCCTGACCGGCAGCACCAGTATTGTTTGGTCGGCGACGTGCGCGCTTGCTAATAATCTTTGATGCTGTTCGACGCATAGCGTTCGCCGTTGCCGGCGTCGGCGCGCACGCCGGGCGGTGGCTCCTGCAGGTGCGGCACCACGACCATGCGGTTGACCTCGCCGCGCCGGAACGCTTGCAGGAACGCGTCATAGTGCTTGAACGACACGCAGCCGAACGATGCCCCGCTCGCGCCGAGCATGTAGGTGTGCGCCAGGATGCCGTCGCGGCCGTACATCTTGCTGTCCTTGACGGGATTGAGGCGCAGCGCCTGAACGCCATGGAACAAGCCTGAGCGCAACGTCAGATCATAGACATTCGGCGGCGTCGGGCCGCGCGCCTTGGCGCTCGCGTAATGCGGATCGTCGAGCATGCGGCCGAGCCCCGAATGGGCTTCCAGCCGTTCGCCGTCCGGCATGTAAACAACGTGCGCGACAATGTCGTAGATCGCCGTGTGATTGTCGCGCATCGGCACGTCCGGGTTGGCGTAAGCCAACGCCGGCGCCGCGGGTTTCGTCGGAGGCGCTTGAGGCGCGAGCGCGATGGCTGGCTTGGTTGCAGCGCCGATCGAGCCGGTCGTCGCGGGAGCCACCACGTCGGCGGACGCAAGGTTATAGGTCGCTTCGCGGCTGTGCGGGTGGCGCGGGGCTTGCTCAAGTACACCCGACGGCGGCACTTCCTCGCCCGACGCAAGGCCGAACGTGGCCTCCCCGCTTGGCGGGTGCCGCGGCGTTTGTACGACGATGCGCGGCGCGGGATCGGCAGACGCGAGGCTATAAGTTGCCTCCCCGCTTGGCGGGTGCCGCAGCGTTTGTACGACGATGCGCGGCGCGGGATCGGCAGACGCGAGGCTATAAGTTGCCTCTGTGCTTTGCGGATGTCGCGGCGCTTGTGCGACGATGCGCGGCGACGGCGTGGCGGTGGCTGATGCGACGCGCGCGATATCGGGTTTGGCCTCGGCTTGCAGCTTAGCCTCAACCTCCACGAACTGCATCGGACGCGGCTGCGGCAGCGGCACGCTGGCGACCGCTTCGCGCCGCGGCTCGGCGTGAGGCAGCGGCACGGTTGCGGTCGCGACATCAGGCGCTGCGGCGACCGCGAGCTTGTCGCCGTGCACGGCTACTTGGTCATAGGCTGGGTTGGCCGCGGCGAGCGCGCCGCCGAACATGTCCGAAGGCGCCGCGAGCCGCATCTCGGGTCGCGGCAGTCCCA
>Ga0208849_1001756_pt1 | contig 13726 bp, 10 predicted proteins | sample NGESurdeep072012_10_FD_184470 | JGI IMG/M metagenome (GOLD analysis project Ga0208849, IMG submission 184470) | Arctic peat soil microbial communities from Barrow, Alaska - NGEE Surface sample 53-3 deep-072012 (SPAdes) | ecosystem: Environmental > Terrestrial > Soil > Wetlands > Peat ...
GGCGCAGTGACGCGGAATCCATTGCCTGCGCCGGTAACGGCCACGCCACTGGCGCTTGAGCCGCGGGAGCGCATGGCGCCATCCGACCACACAAACGTGGCGAAACCGTTTGCCGCAGAACGCGCGATGCCGGAAATGGGTCGAACCGCTATTTGATGGCCACCCGTCAGCTTTGCCTCGACCGTCTGGGGCGATCGTGCATAGATCCAATCCGAGAAGCCCTCGCGCGAGAGATCGACATTTTCGAGCGGATCGCCAAGCGCGCCCGCGACGCCGGGTTGTGCGCCGATGCTCGGCGACGCGACCTTCGACGCGACAAGCGGAGCGATGTGGAGCGCCGTCGCAGGCCGGCCTTCGCGCTCTGGGCGCGGCGTCGTGTCGGCGCCCGCGACAAAAGCAAAGCGGGCATCGGGAGTGACAGCGACGCGCTGCGTCATGCCCGCGCCGGTCCATCGACCGGATCCGGCCGGCCGCCACGCCGCGGCGGGTCCGCCCGCCGCGCGGGAAATCGTAAGGGCGTCCGCGATCGCGACATCGGTACCCGCGCCGACGGCCAAGACGTCGGCGTGACGCGCAGCGCCCGCATACGCGAGAATGATCCGCGACGCGGCTGCATCGAGGGCGTCATCGCTGCCCGGCACGGAAAGCGTGTGGACCACGGATGCAGCGTCGCGTCCGTAAACCCGGTCGATCACGGCGAACACTCGCGTCGAGCGAAGTGAGTACCATTCCAACGCGCCGGTCCGCGCATCGCCGGGCAAGCCGAGGTTGCGCGCGGCCATCCGCGCATAAGCGTTCGACGGCGTTCCATCGGCCCACACGCGGTCGCCGTATTCGAAGATCGGGTGCAAACGCGGGTCGAGCAGGCGATGCGTGAGATCGGCGATTCCGTACACGTAAGCGTCGGTCGCTCCGACGGGAAGCGTGATCCATGGATCCGTGCCGGCGGCATTCGCTAGCGCGATGTCGTATTCGGGGGCCACGCCGGCTTCGGCGGCTTGCGTCGTTCGCGATGCGCGCGGCCGCAACGGCCAGACCGCCGACCGGACATACGTCGCGGCGCGAGACCAAAGCGCGAAGCGCAACGTCTGCGCACCCGCTAGCGATTCGACGAGTCGAGGACTGAACGGATGGGTTGCATACGAATTTTCGAAGCCGGGCATGATCAGGCGGACGTTTCGCGCGGGATCGTTCTGGTCGGTAGAGACGAGCCGAAGATTCAACGCCGCGTTGGTTGAGGAGACGTTCACGGTGTAGCGGCCCGCAGCGCGCGAATCGATGCTCGCGCCGGCGAACTCGAACGACCCTCGTCCGTCGTACAACAACGTGTAGAGACCGGCCGGATGCTGCTGCCCGGGCGCGAAGACGACCCTTTGAGCGCTCTGGCCCGGAGCGAGCGCGACGACTTCGCCGTCGCCGTCCATAGACAGCGGTACGGGACTCATCCAAGGCGCCGACTGTTTCAGCACGTCGACGAAGACGACCGGTGTGGCCGGCGCCGGCGTTATGTCTGGCAGCTCGTAGCCCGAGCGCTCGCTCTGCGCTGAGCCGATCTGGTCCTGCCCGGCGGCCGAAGCCGGCGCGGCGAGAGCGGCGAGGATGACGGCGGTCGCGACGATGCTCAGACGCATGACGGAAATACCCCATGGACGAATGTCGGAGACGAGAGATCTAAGGCGGCTAGCGGGGTTCTCTCCACAGTTCAAGGGTCCCCCGGTCCAAGCTCGATCCCGGAACTCTCCGGCGGCGAGCCGGCCGCAAACTTGTCACTGTCGAGGCCGGTGTGATATAATCCACGGGCTTGCCGGGGTGGTAACGGTCGACTCTTAAAAGGTCGGCCCGTCTTATCGCCGGCGGCGGAAGTCTGTCCCGGGGACAGGTTCCGCCGATTTCCTTCCTGCTCGTCGGCGCCGCACACTGTAGCGAACGACAAGCCTTACGCCCAGAGGGAGGCAGCGCACATATCGTGGCGCATTACGAGATCACGTATATCCTTCGCCCTGCTCTCGAAGACCCCCAAGTCGACGAGTTGGCCGCGCATTTCTCCACGGTCGCCAAAGACAACGGCGGCGACGAGATAGCAGCCGAGCGCATGGGTAAGAAGCGACTGGCCTTCGAAATCCAAAAACTACGCGAAGGCCACTACATCTGTTTGAAGTTCAACGGCAGCGCCGACTGCGCACGCGAGATCGTGCGTCAGATGCGATTGCACGAAAACGTCATGCGGGCGTTGCTCATCCGTCTTTAAGACCGCCGCTCCGCCGCCTCGCACAGCCGTCGCCGAACGCGGCGGCCTTCGCATCTGCTTTATTTGAGGTGAAGCCATGGCCGGGTCCTATAATCACATCGTGCTCGTCGGACGGCTCGTCGCCGATCCCGAGCTGCGCCAAACGCAGGACGGCACGCAGGTGTGCTCGTTCCGCATCGCAGTCGACCGTCCAAAACGCCGCGACGCCGCCGAGAAGCAAACCGATTTCTTCGGCGTTTCGGTATGGCGCCAGCGGGCTGAGATCGCTGCCAAGTATCTGCAAAAAGGCAAGTCGGTGCTCGTCTCGGGCCGCCTTCAGATCCGCGAATACACGGATCGGGAGAACAACAAACGCACTGCGGTCGAAGTGACCGCCGACGATTTCCAATTCATGGACTCGCGCAGCGAAGGCGACGGCGGCGGGGCCGCGCGCGCGCCTCGCGCTGCCGCACCGCCTGCCGCCGCCGGCGGAAGCGATCTGCCGAACTACGAATACAGCGACGCCGACGAAGAAGTTCCGTTCTGACCATAGTAACCGCACAACGCTCGAGGTGACCGAATACTAAATGCCGCCGAAACCAAAACTGAAGAAACGGGCAGCCAAAGATCGCAAACCAAAGCGCAAGGTCTGTTCGTTCTGCGTCGAAAAAATCGACGACCTCGACTACAAAGACGCGCCGCGTCTGCGCAAGTACGTATCCGAGCGAGGGAAGATCTTGCCGCGCCGCATCTCCGGGAACTGCGCGCGTCATCAGCGCGCTCTCACCGATGCAGTCAAACGCGCGCGCGTGATCGCGCTCATGCCGTTTGCCGCGGACTGACCTTTCGTGAAGGTCATTCTCAAGCAGGACATCAAGGGCGTCGGCAAAGCGGGAACGGTTGCGGACGTGGCCGAGGGCTACGGACGCAACTATCTTTTGCCGCGCGGCTTGGCGCTTGAGGCCACCGCGGGAACGCTAGCCCAGCTCGCCGGACAGCGCGAAGCCAAAGAGCGGCGCGACGAGAAGATCTTGGCGGAAGCGCGAGGCGTCGCGGCGATGCTCGCGAGCAAGGCGGTCGAGATCAAAGCAAAAGGCGGCGACCGCGGCAAGCTTTTCGGCGCGGTGACCAACGCGCAGATCGCCGAGGCGCTCCACTCGGCGTTCGGCGTCGACGTCGACCGCCACAAGATCGAACTTCCGGAAGCGATCAAGGCTGCGGGCGACTACGCCTGCACGGTGAAGCTCGCGCACGGCGTCACCGCGCGCGTCACCGTGCGTGTCGTCGCCGGCGCCTAAGTGCGGCAAGCGACGAGCAGCATGGCGAAGATTCAGGCCGAGAACGCGATCGGGCGCCAAGTGACCGCTCTCTTCGAAATGCTCGCAAGCCTGCTCGGGCCGGACAAACTCGTCCTCAAGGCGGGCAAGCTCGACGCACTATCGCTGATGCGAAGCAAGTCGTTGCCGAAGCGCATGCTCGCGCTGCAACGCTTGGTGTTCGAAGACCCCACGATCGATAAATTGCCTGCGCTCTCGGCGCTGCCGGGCGCGCTCGCCGCGGTCGAAGAAGAGCTCGCCGACATGATCGCGCAGCGCACGGTCGAGGAAGACATCGAGAAGAAGGTCGGCGTGAAGATGGCGGAGCGCCATCGCGACTACATCAAAGACCTCAAACTCGAAGCGCTCAAAGAAGACGGCGGTCCGGAGACTTCGAGCACGCTCAAGAAGAAGGAAGAGCTCGACGCGCTCGAACAGCGCGGCCTGCCGTCGTCGGCGCTCGCGGTGCTGCGGCCGGCCAAACTCGACGACGTCGTCGGTCAAGAGGCAGCGGTGCGGTCGCTGCTCACCAAGATCGCATCTCCGTTCCCTCAACACGTCATACTCTACGGTCCGCCGGGAGTGGGCAAGACGACGGTAGCGCGGCTCGCGCTGGAAGCGGCGAAGATCGCCGTCTATTCGCCGTTCGCGGCCGATGCGCCGTTCGTCGAGGTCGGCGGGTCCACGCTGCGCTGGGACCCGCGCGAGATCACCAATCCGCTGCTCGGTTCGGTGCACGATCCCATCTATCAGGGCACGCGGCGCGATTTCGCCGAGGGTGGGGTTCCGGAGCCCAAATTGGGCTTGGTCACAAAGGCGCACGGCGGCATGCTGTTCATCGACGAGATCGGCGAGCTCGACCCGATGATGCAGGTGAAGCTGTTGAAAGTGCTCGAGGACAAGCGCGTCACCTTCGAGTCTTCCTACTACGACGAGTCGGACCCAAACGTTCCGTCCTACATCAAGAAACTTTTCACCCAAGGCGCGCCCGCGGATTTCGTGCTGGTCGGCGCCACCACGCGACAGCCCGAGGAGATCGATCCTGCAGTTCGCTCGCGCTGCGCCGAAGTGTACTTCGTGCCGCTCGCGCAAGGTCAGATCGCCGACATCGTGCGCCGCGCGGCGCAGCGCTTGCAAGCCGCGTTGGACGACGGCGCCGCCGATCTTATCGCCGAATACACCCTCGAGGGACGCATGGCGGTGCAGGTGCTTGCGGACGCGTTCGGCGTTGCCCTTTACCGCACGAGCGGAGGTGGTGCGGCGGTTCCCGCGGACGCGGTCAGGGTCACCGCGGCCGACATCCAGGAAGTCATGCAGAGTAGGCGGCTAAGCCGGCACACACCGGTGCGCGCCTCGGCGCGTCATGAGACCGGCAAGGCGTTCGGATTGGGTGTGCATCATTTCATGGGCGGCCTCATCGAGTTCGAAGCCGTGGCGTTCAAGTCTGCGCGCGAAGGCAAGGGTGCCGTGCGGTTCAACGATACCGCGGGTTCGATGGCCAAGGATTCGGTCTTCAACGCCACGTCGGTCATCCGTGCTGTATGCGGAATCGATCCAGCGGACTACGACCTGCACGTCAACGTCGTCGGCGGCGGCGCCATCGACGGGCCTTCGGCCGGCGTCGCGGTGTTCTCGTGCCTGTATTCCGCTCTGCGGCGCGTACCGCTGCCGCAGGACGTCGCGATGACGGGTGAAGTGGGCATCGGCGGCGCCGTGCGGCCCGTCGGGGGCATCCCGGAAAAGCTATGGGCCGCGCGCGCCGCAGGCATGCGCGCGGTCATCGTGCCACGCGAGAACGCAAACGACGTGCCTTCCGATCTGCGCGGCATGGAAGTCTCGCTGGTGGGCGACGTGCGCGAGGCGCTGGCGGCGCTCGGCGTCGAACAAGTGCCGACCGCATGAACACCATCGACCGCGTACCGCCGCAGAATCTCGACGCCGAACAAGCAGTGCTCGGCGCGCTCATGGTGGATCGCGAGTTGATGTCGGTGCTCGGTGAAATCGTGCAGCGGTCGGATTTCTATGCTCCGCACCACGCGACCATCTTCGAAAACCTGCAGCGGCTGTACGAGCGCGGCGAGCCCATCGACAAAGTCTCGGTGGCCGAGGAGCTGCGCAGCCGGAAACTGCTCGACGACATCGGCGGCGCGGAGTTCTTGAGCCGGCTGCTGGACTCGGTCCCCACCACGGCATCCGCAGAGTATTACGCCCGGGTTGTGGCCGAAAAAGCGATATTGCGGTCGCTGATCGGCGCGGGCAGCCGCATCACCCAGATCGGCTTCGAACCCTCGGACGACGTCGACGAGACGCTCGACCGCTGCGAGCAGATGATCTTCCAAATCGGGCGCCGCCAGGGCGCCGGATTCGTCCTCGTCAAGGATTTGCTCAAGCCGGCGTTCGAGCAAATAGATAAGCTCTACCATCAGCAAGGCCAGGTCACGGGCGTACCTTCGGGCTTCAAGCGGCTGGACCAATTCACCGCCGGTTTTCAAGCAGGCGAACTGATCATCGTCGCGGCGCGGCCATCAATGGGCAAGACCTCGCTCGCATTGAACATCACCATGTACGCGGCGCGCGACGCCGGCAAGGCCGCGGCGTTGTTCTCACTCGAGATGAGCAACGAACAATTGGTCCAACGGCTGCTGAGCGGCGAAGCCAAGCTCGACGCCCAGCGCTTGCGCACCGGCAACATCAAAGACGAAGAGTGGAGCGATATCACGGCCGCGATGGGCGTCCTCGCCGAAGTACCGATCTACATCGACGATTCGGCGGCATTGACGGTGAGCGAAGTGCGCTCGCGGTGCCGGCGTCTGAAGGCCAACACCGGCCTCGATCTCATCGTCGTCGACTATCTGCAATTGCTGCGCCCGTCGAACCCGCGCGTCACCAGCCGTGTGGAGATCATCGACGAGATCTGCCGCGGATTGAAGGCGCTCGCCAAAGAATTGAAAGTGCCGGTCATCGCGCTCGCGCAATTGAACCGGTCGCCGGAGATGCGAAACGACAAGCGGCCGATGCTCTCCGACCTGCGCGAGTCGGGCGGCATCGAGCAGGAAGCGGACGTGGTCGCGTTCATCTATCGCGACGAATACTACAACGCTCCCACCCCGGAGAACGAGCACCTCGCGGAGATCATCATCGCGAAGCAGCGCAACGGTCCCACCGGCACCGTCATGCTTCGCTTCGACAAGAAATTCACCACATTTTCCGACGTCGAGCTGGAGCACTCCCCGCCGTAATGCCGTCGCTGGAAGGGCTAACAAAACGACTGAACGTGCTTCGCGGCCAGCTCTTCGTGGACACGAGCGCGCATCACCGGGATTCCGTGCTGATCTGTGCCATACAGCGCAGCGGGACCACCTGGTTCGGCGACGTGATAAACTACGGCAACGAATACCGTTCGATGTACGAACCTTTTCACAACCGCTACGTGCCGGAAGTCAAAGCGTTCAAGACATGGCAGTATCTGCGCCCCGGCGACGATTCGCCTGAATACCTCGAGCCCGCTAAGGCGATCTTCGAAGGGCGCATCCGCAATAAATGGATCAGCGCCTACAACAGACGGTTCGTCGCGAACCGCCGGCTCATCAAGGATGTCCGCAGTCTGATGATGATCGGCTGGATTCGCGCGCACTTCCCGGATATGCCCGTCATCCTGTTGCTGCGCCATCCGTGCGCGGTGCTGAATTCGCTGCTGCGATTGCATTGGCATCGCAATGCGGCCGCACTCATCTTGGCGCAGCCGCAGCTCATGGAAGACCATCTCGAACCGTTTCGGGCAGAAATCGAATCCGTTTCCGGCGACGTCGACAATCATCTGCTCGCGTGGTGCGCGAACTACTACGTGGCGCTGCGGCAGCTAGCCGGACAACGGGTCTTCGTCGCGTTCTACGAGCGCTTTCTCGCCGAACCGCGCGGCGAGATCGCGCGGCTCTTCGCCTTCTTAGAGCGCCCGTTCGACGACCGGGTCTTCAAACGAATGGCCGTTCCGTCCGTCCAGGCACGGGTCGCGCGTCACGGCGACTCAAGCGCAATCGTGACCGGCGGTAACGTCCTCGACGAATGGCGCAAGCACATCACGCCGGAGCAGACCGCTCGCGCCGGCGCACTGCTCGAGCGCTTCGGTTTGGATGTGATCTACGGCCCCGAGACGATGCCGCGCGTGAGCGATCTCACGCATTTCGGGATACCATTGTGAAACCGCTACCGTGGAACGCCGGGAAGAACGAACGGATCGCGCGTGAGCGGCATCGCGTCGTCGCTGTAGACGCGGTCTAGGCCGAACGCGTGCAGCAGCGCCATGCCGGCCGCGCGCTCATCGGCGGAGACCTTTTGCTGCCATTCATCGACGAGCTGGGCCGCGCCGGTTCGGATCGGGCTGTCCCTGCGCGCCGTGAACGACGGTTGCTTCAACGTCGAGAGCGCGCTATCTCGATACGGGCGGCCGAGAAAGGCGCATGCCTCTCGGAGTGCGCGATCGGCGTTCACGCAGAGGTCTTCGTAGAAGAGCACGTGCACGTCATCGCGCCGCAACTGCCGGAAGGGAACGTAGTGCTGGACACACCAATTCGCGACGTGTTGTTCAAAATCGCCGCGCGCTGCGCGGATGACGTCGACGAACGGCGCGAGATGGTCGTAGAGCAGCGGCTGTTGGATCAAGAAGGGATCGAGGCGCGTCGGCCAGCCTTTGACGCGGCGGGATTGCGCGGTCGCGAACGGATGGCGGACGACCATGACGATCCGGACGGAAGGAAACCGGCGATGAAGCCAAGCGATCCAAAGATTGGCATGCGTCTCTTTGATCATCCGTCTTGTCCCGAAAAAGCGCGTGTTGCGCTGATCGACGGTCGCATGTCGAAGGCGACCCGCCAGCACGTTCTCGGCGGCGGCGGCATATTCGGGCGCGGCATCTTCGGGCCGCAGGTAAAGGCCGTACGTGAATCGAGCGTTCACCATGACGCGCTCGCCGTTGAACGGTTCGTACATGTTCCGGTAGCGGCCGTCAAAGTTGAGGGCGGAAGCCGCCCATGTGGTGCCGCTGCGATGCGAGCCGGCGACGAACGCCGCATTGTCCACTCCGCCGGCGTCGATGAACCGCTCGCGGATGAAGTTTTTGATCGGCTTAGGAATCGCGCCGCGCACGCCGTTGAAGAGTTGACGCATAAGATCGATGCGGCGATACTTGCGCGCGCTCGACGAAACGACCTTTGCGGTTCGCGCAGCCTCAGTCGAGCGGCGCGCTGATTCGTGCGCTTCGCGGCGATACATTCCGGTCCGATGTTGAAATGGCAAGCCGCCACGATTCGTCTATTGCTCGATCGCCAAGGCACGATGCTCGTGCAGTGCAGGGAGCTTTCCGCGCCGCGTACTTCACGCGGACGGTTGGCGATGCTCGCTTTTCAGTCGCGCGGCTCGATGATCGATGAACTTGAGGTGAACGAAGCGCCGGCGGCCCAATCGTCGGAATCCGATCTCGATTTTTGCATCGCGTTCGACGGCCGAGCTGCGGCGCTGGCCCCGCCATCGCGCATGGGCACATGGCTCTTCGATGCTGACGGAGCCGAGAGCGCGCCGGGCCTCAACGCCTTTTGCGAGAACCGCGACGTCATCGAGGCGCGGTTGCTGCAGATCGATAGCGCCGGAGTCACTACGTGCTTGCGAGCGGGAGCCCTTGGGGTCGATAGGCACTCGCTTGCGTCCACGGTCAACGGCTTGCTCGACGAACTGTCGCGCTGGCCCGCCATCGCGCTACGCGACATCGAAGCTGGCCTTTTGGAGATCGAGCCGGCCTTGCCGCCGGTCAACGTCCGTGAGCCAACGACGTGGAACGTGACAAGCGCTGCCATCGGACTAGCGCTTCGACGGATTAATGCCGTTATCGAGAAACGCTTCTTCACGTATTCTTGGAACAGCGGCGTCGTGACCGGAACTCCCGCACAAATTGCCCGCGCGACAGTGTTGCCGCCCGTCGTGTGGTGCGAGGCGGGGCGTCGGCGGTTCTTCGCCGACCCGTTCGGAGCCACAATCGACGGCGTGCCCTCTGCATACTGCGAGGAAATCGATCCAGATACCAGCCGCGGGGTTATCGTGCGGTTAGCATTCATCGACGGTAAGCTCGTGCCGGGAGAGCGCGTTCTTGTCGAGCCTTATCATCTCTCGTATCCGTACGTTTTCGAACACGAGCGCCAATGGTACGCCATCCCGGAGTCGTGTCAAAATGGAGAAGTCGCGCTCTACCGGCTGCAGAATTCGGGCCGTGATTGGCGTAAACAAGCGGTGCTTATTTCAGATTTGCGCGCCGTCGACAGCACGGTATTTTTTCACGACGGAAAGTATTGGCTATTGTGTGGGATCAACGACGACGGGCCTAGCCACAAGTTGCACGTCTATTTGGCGGATGCGCTGACCGGTCCGTGGCGTCCGCACCCCCTCAATCCAGTAAAGGTCGACCTGCGCTCAGCTCGACCGGCGGGAGCGCCATTCATGCTCGACGGAGCGCTGCACCGGCCGGCTCAAGATTGCACGCGCAAATATGGACGACGCATCGCAATCGTGCGGGTGAACGCGATCGACGAACGCCGCTACGACGAAGAAACGGTCGCGTATGTCGAACCACCTCGCGGCATATATGGTCGAGGAGTGCACACGTTGTCGGCGATGGGCGGCTCGACGCTCGTCGACGGTTTGCGTCGCGATTTCTCTCTGCGCGTCGCCGGTTGGCGCACGCTTCGATCGTTCCGTAGGCTCCTCGGCGGAGAACCGAAATCGAAACAACGCAACCGTGGAACCGAACCAACGCCGTCGTGAGGATTGCAAATCAAGGGCTAGCTTCTCGGTTATTGATACTAAGTGCGGTTCAAGCGCCCAGAGACTTTTTTGTCCATCTCTAAATCAAGTAGTTCAGCGAATTGTCGAGCGATGTCGCGCGGCGTATTGAACCACGCTGACGAGCGCGTGGACGGAATGATATCGCCCCGAACGTAATACTCATACAATGTTCGAATTGCAGCCATGCAGCCTTCCTGATCGCTTGCGAAGAGTCCGAGACCAGTCTCTTGAAGGACGCGATCGATGATGTTGGTCGATGTCCCCAGTGCCAGGATGCGCCGGCCGGCGCCTGCGTATTCAAATATTTTGCTTCCGGGATTTGCGTTCTCGATTGGGTCATCGTCATCGACCATGTTCAGAAGCAAGACCAATACCGCTGCCTTCCGCTGCGCCGTGAGGGCCACGCGTCTGTCGACGAGGCCATGCGCTCGCACTGCGTCGGCAAGTCCATATCTAGCTGCGCATTCGAGGGTGAGTTCCGGAGCATTGCCGTAGAAATCGAAACGAGCCGCGATGCCTGCGGCATCGTGCATTTCCTTGAGCCTCGCGACCGCCGAAAAGAGCAAGTCGGGGGTTCGCAGTTTCGGATAAAGCTGACCTGTGTAACAAAATCGAAAATCTGCTGGCCGAGAGTCTTCAATCGAGTCCCACATTGACGGGTCGCTGGCGTTGGGTATTACCTCGACATCTTGCCGCCCAAAGTTTTGCGACAGTCCAGCGGCGTGACCCTTTGTGACTGTGGTGACGCGAGCGGCGCCGCGCAGCAGCCACCTCTCCATTGCGTAGTATATTCGAAGCCGAGTAGGCCCGTAATACCTAGAGAAATGCGGCCCGTAAGGGCCCGACCAAAGATCTCGATAGTCGGCGACCCATGGCAATCGCAGTCGAGAAGAAACTATTCGGGCCAAAAAATGCACGTTTGGCGGCGGCGCGGAACTCAGCACGGCGTCGAAATGGGTGGTTCGCGCTATTGCAAACGCTCGAGCTAAGGCCGACGGCATCCACGCGCTATAGTCATCAGGAAATCTAATGATTGCTCTAGCCAGTGTGCGCACGCGCTCCTCGAGCGGGTGGCGCGAACGTCCGCGCGCGATTCCATCGGGTTGATTGCGATGTCTCGACGTAAACCACATAGGCTCCAGCACGGTTTCGACCCTACAGTCAAAGTCGGCCGATCCCGGATATTCCCGAGTGAGAACGACGGGCTCCCATCCGAACTCTTTCAAATATTCGGCAATATAACCCGTGCGTGCCGCCCCGGCTGCCGGCTGCGGCGGAAACCAATATGTGATGAAGAGGACCCGTTTCATATGGACCCAAGCCCGATTCGCTGCTTCGTCTGCTCTGCCTCCACGCTGTTGAATCGCACCCATCACCGATCGATCCTCGATCGAGAATTTATTTGATCATTTTTGCTATCATTCGAGCGTCACCATATTTCAAGTTTTTCGAGCCGTCATCGTGCTCAAGAAGTGATGTTAGTAGCAATAGTGCCGCTCAATCAATTCGGAGGAATCGTACCTCAGGTAGGGTAACGAACGATTCGACCTAAAATGGATCTCCTCTCCTACCGGTCACTTTCGATATGGCCAACCGGACGAGACCCGCGGCTCACAGTTACCGCGACGGTGTCCCCGCTAACAATCTATGCCATGTGTTTGCAAAGGTTGGCGTCCGAGGAAGCGGTCGAGGTCCGCGGTCGCCAGCCTTGGCGATTTTCAAAGAACGTACATTCACACTCACTCACGCGCCTTCGAATGGAAACGGTCATTCAATCGGTACTAGCGACGCCCAGAAACCGGCGCACATTCATGAGGGCGGACTTTGGATTCGTTCATTTATAGGCGGACATGAGAGCATCAGCGGTTCAAACGCATGGTCTAACTTGCCGGCTGCTCACCGATTTCGCCGAACTTAGGTTGCTTGCAAGCGAGTGGGAGAGATTGTGGGAGGCAAATCCCAACCGAGAGATATTCAGCAAGTTTAGCTGGATCGAATCGTGGTGGGAGGGCTACGGCGGGAATGCACTACTACTCACGCCAGTCGTTTACCACGACGGCAGGTGTGTAGGTATACTACCCCTATATATCGCGGAACGACAGCTTCGGTTCATCGGCGACCCGGCAGCGGACTATAACGATCTGGTATGTGACCCCAATAGGAAGGCTGACGTTCTTACCGCCGCGATCGATGCGTTGGACGAATCTCGGATCCCTTGGGAATCTTGCACTCTTCAAAACGTTCCTGAATCTTCGCTGTTACTGGGAGCGTCCAAGGACATGGCTTCTAGCTTGCAGGAACGCATTGTGTCGTCGGTTTCCGCCGTATGTCCGACTGTCTTGCTCGACGACAACCGTGCCGAGACGCTGAAGAGCATCCTTGGGAAAAGCACGGTCTCGCGACGGATAAAGCAACTCGAGAAGTTAGGCAGCCTGAAGTTTCGTCACCTCGACGACCGGGTTCAGGCTCGCGAACATCTGCCTTCGTTTTATGAACAGCATATCCGCTGTCGGACATTGGCTGGCATACGTAGTCAACTGCTCGATCAACAATCGAAGGTATTTTTCGAGGCTCTCGTCGACAACCTCGATCCTTCGAACGAGCTGCGCTTCGCCGTGTTGGAGTCGAATGACCGGCCCATCGCATATAACTTCGGCTTTCAGCTCGACGGCAAATTCCTCTACTATACGCCGACCTTCGACATCGAATTTTTCGACGTCTCACCCGGAGATGTATTGCTCCGATATTTGTTTGTCTATGCGCGAGATAGCGATATTCGGGAATTTGATTTTACCGTCGGAGACGAGACGTACAAAAGTCGATACGCAAATCATACCGATCACAACTATGCCGTGCTTCTCTATCCTCGGTCGACCAGCGGCCGGATCTCGCAGTTCGCGCACGCCGCTAAGGAGCATCTGCGATTGTATCCGTCCGCGTATCGGGCTACGAGGACCGCCGCCTCGGCGGCCAGCGAGTCCGCTTCGCGAATTGTTCGAGTGCTGCGACGCGAAGGAGCCGTTCGAGGCGCAGCGAGAGTCGCCGTGGCATTCCTTCGTTCAGCGATCTATGCGCGAGACGAAGTTCTTGTCCTCGAGCTAAAGAAGAAATACCTGACACCGGCGTCGCAGCCCCTGACGTTCCGCGTGGCGACATTGAGCGATCTCGCCGACGCCGCTGTCCGTCATCCGGAGTATCTTGGCGGCAATTCGCTGCACGATCTGAGAGAACGCATCAAGAAGGGCCACACGCCGTTTGTCGCTCTCGACGACGGCAATATCGTCCACATAGCATGGCTTCGGGTTGAAGAGCGAATTGTGACGTCCGAGCTTGGCGAAGACTTCGCGCTCGAACT
>Ga0208849_1001758_pt1 | contig 13711 bp, 11 predicted proteins | sample NGESurdeep072012_10_FD_184470 | JGI IMG/M metagenome (GOLD analysis project Ga0208849, IMG submission 184470) | Arctic peat soil microbial communities from Barrow, Alaska - NGEE Surface sample 53-3 deep-072012 (SPAdes) | ecosystem: Environmental > Terrestrial > Soil > Wetlands > Peat ...
GCCGCTTAGGGTAACGGCGAAGCGTGCGGCACGGCGATCGAAACACCGTCGAAGCTTACCATCCGGCGACGAATACTTGGACGACCGAGGCATCCATGCCGACGGCGCGGTTCGAGCTAGCCGCGGGCGTGGTAACTGGCAGACTCTATGCTGTCGGCGGCGCTAATAACATCGGCTTCTTGAATGTCAGTCGAGGCATACGATCCGACGACGAATGCCTGGACTGCCAAAGAACATATGCCGACGGCGCGCCAATCATTAACTATTGGCGTTGCAGGCCGCCGACTATATGCGGCCGGCGGCCTTAATAGCGGCGGTTTCTTGAATACCGTCCTTGAATACCGTCGAGGAGTTCGACCCACGGCGCCAATAATCTTGCTGCGCACAGATACATTGTCCTGAAGACCAATTGGCCGATTTGAATTTGTGAGCTACACCGATATCAATTTCAGAAACTAAATTGCCTTGGAATTAATCGACACCCGCGCAGCCAATCTCAGGATCTGCGCTCGACGTTTTTGATGGGGTACGGCTCTGCCCTGCACTATGTCGCGCCAGCGTCGTTCGGACATCCCAAGAGCGACGGCGACTTTTGGCGCACCCAATTTGTTGATTGCGGACTTCGGCGCCTGGTTCGAGCGAAACGATTACTCGGAAAGCGTGGGGCTTTAGATGCAAGGCGCCCGAGATGAAACGTGTAAGAGCTTACTGCGTCTCAAGGCCAACTAGCAACGGGCATTTCAGACCTGGAACATCTCCTGTTGCTCGACAAAGGACCCGAAATATGGGGAGGCGCTCAGCTCAGCCGCACTCGATGTCGTTTTACATGGCCCATCTTGTCTATACTGGGACTCCTTCGGACCGAGGATCGCAGAGAAGTGGTAGTGACGGCCCGCGCGTAGTCGCGCCGCTCCGATTTGACTGCGGATGCGTAACGGTAGAGGCAGATTCGTCGCGAGTCCGTTACTATCTCGACGCTTGCGGGGACGACCACTACAAGCTAGTTAGTTAAGCCATCGTAGGATTCTTGAAATGGGGCGTCGTTAGCCGCCGGGTGGCGATTTCTCGCGCGTTTTATTTCGTGGGCGTTTGAGCTTGCCTCGCGAACAACGTCACGCAGACTTCCGATATCGAACGCGGCCAAGCGATGATTTGAAGGTCAGTAAAACCGATACGGACCGTCTTCAAGTGGCCACGATCAGTTGTACATTCACTCTGCGCCGATTCGCTATCCGATCTGTGCCGACGTCCTGCGATGCGACGTCGTCAACGCGGCACGAAGCACCGCGGCCAGATTGAGACGCTGTTCAAATTGGCCTCGATCAGCCAACTATGAAGCCATTGAGTTCGATATTATCGAGGACGAATTCGCCGGTGTCTGGCCACGAAATCCAGCCGTGCGGCGTTGCGCTCCGTTGTCCGCAATTACTTCCGGCGGAGAACGGCACCAAGTTGCTTGAGCATCACACCGAGCACTTGATCATCACCGCGCGCGAAGAACATCGTGAGTGCGACCTCAACAATGGAACTCTCGCTTAGCCGGTGCGAATAGGCCAGGCTACGAAGGCGTTCGGAGATATCATGGCTCACGTTGACCGACAATTTGCTACGCGACGCTGCGGAGTCGGAACCAGCGTCGTGCTCGGCATACTCCGACGGCTGAGGCGTTCGAATCATTTCGCTCGTTGCGTCACCCGACTGTCCGCTTGCGAGCTGACTTCCTTCGTTTAGCATCTTGACGCCTGCTCAACCCCTTCTGGCATGCACATTCTGCGCATCCCAATCGAGTAATCGGCTGATTATGCAATAAAGATAAGAACGCAGTTATAGAATCGTTCAACGACTACTTCAGTCCACCTCGTCCGCCGATGACGCTCGTTACCGGCCCCGGTGGCACCCCCAGCCCTACCGGCCCCGGTGGCACCCCCAGCCCTACCGGCCCGTGGCTAGCCAGCTCACCGTCCGCAACGCAGCGGGCGAGCCGAGACTAGACTGCCTCGGAATTGGCCCCGCTGTCCCTGGTTTGAAACCCACGCGGCGGCCGGGGTCCCAAAGGGGCTGAACAAGCGACAGAATGAAACCCTACGCAATGCGGAGACTTGCTATTCGGGTATCCTGGCTTCTTGCGGCATTTGCAGTGGCAGCTGCTTTAGCTTGCTCAATATACGTTTCGGTGTCGCAGAGCTATCTTCGGCGGGTTGTGACACTCGGAGATATTTCCCAAGCAGTTGAACCTTCTCGCACTGCCCACTCTATCTTCGATGCTCTCGAAGTTGCGATTGCGGTGGTTTGCTTCGCTGGATTCATAGCGTACTACGCCTCGTATCGAAAAGTCGATTGGCGATTGCTCATCGAATAAATGACAAATTGCTGCAACGCTTTTGTTCGCCGATGCGAGATGCGATGCTTATCCCGGGACCACTGAAGATTGTCGGCTTTGGATAAGAGCCGGACGAAATCATTCGAAGTCGGCTAACTGGAGAGCGTTTCAGGAAACAGTGTTGCCCGGCCGTGGACGCGGCGCGCCCTCATTTCATTCAATGATTTGATTGATCTCAACATCGATGTCCCGTCGGAGGTCAAGCACGTTGAGCGCGATGTTTAGATCGGTATCATCGAAACTTAGCATTTGACCATCTCGTGCGGTGAGCGTGGATCGCGGCCCATTGTCATCGGTCGTTTCGAAAAATGCGCAGTTTACCGCGGGTCCGCCCTGGGCTGATAGGTGTTTTATGCCGGCAGCCCGTGTCTCGTGATCGAAAAGTCCGCGAGAAACCGCCCTCGTGAGGTCGCGGATCGGGCCGACGATTTCGGCACATGTAATGTCTTGAATCCCGAATCTCGTCGCAGTTAAGCGATGACGCAGATAACGAAGCGTTGCCACGTTATCAACCTCAACTAAATCACGGTTGTTCACATCAATTTTGCCAATACGCAGCTTTTCCAGATAGGACGTCGGGATCATTCCAGATCGCGGGGCGGCCTCTATCGGAATATCGTCTGTTGTGCTGGCGTCTTGCCCGACCTCACCAATCTCGCGAAGTGATTCCATGGACATTCGCTTTTTCGGTTTTCTGAAATCCTGGAGCACTTCGATCACCGCGTCTACGCGGGTATCGCAGGTAAATAGGACACGATAAATGTGTTCGCCTGAGACCCGGCGCCTCTCAATCAATTCTTGAAAGATCAAGACGGCATCGACATTTGCTTCCGCACTTCCAAGAACGAGGGCATTCATTGGTTGGCATAGCAAAATCGAAACAGGCATGTCCCATAACGCGGAACGACTCCGCGCCCGCGCCCAACGCACTAGGTTCTTCACGCGTCTTCGGTGTGAGCGATCCCATGTGTTCGCGAGCCCGGAGACCATGCTCGCGCCCGGAGTCCCATCCGCAGCGGTGGCCGATGCGCTCACGCGCGGCGGCGACTGGGCGAAAGACGTGGTCGATGCCACGATGCGCCAACGCTACGGTCCAACCGGCTCCTCCTATCATCCGGCTGCGGCCTTCGATGTGTTCGATCTTGCGCCCCAAAAGATCGCGCGAGCGCGCGAGGCGGTGCGCGCGTTCGACGATGCGGCCGCGGAATTGCCCCACGAATCCGCCGGCGTCCGCGCGCTGAAAGCCGACGTCCGCGGCATTCGCGGTATGGTGCGCTTCGATCACAGCGCCGACATGCCGTGGCATGCCGACCGGCCCGCCGAGGCCATGTACGATGCGATCGCCGGCGACGACCGGTTGCCGGCGCCGTTGCGCGCCGCCGCCGGCAACGCTGCGGCGGCGGTGCGCGACCTCGTCCTCGCACACCGTGAGTCTTCGGATTTTGGCCCGTTCAATGCATCGTATACAGACGCGGCGGGCCCCACGGTCCACGCGCCGCTGGCGCGCCGAAGTTTCGACACTTGGGCCGACCGGGGCGTCACCGAAACGCACAATCCTTTTTACGACGAGGTCGACGGACGAGAATTCGCGCGCGCCGTCGGGGGCTACAACGCGGCGCAGGATCGCGCGGGCGACGCGCTGGGATAAGAGCTTCGCGCAAAGGGCCGCTTCCACGGCGGGCGGAAATCCGACCCGACATGAAAACCGTGGCGGACCGCCCCAGACTAATTACGAATATGTTGAGAAGAGTGGCCCTGCTCGAAGATACAATAGCAATTCGGGACTGGGCTTTTTAGTTCTCTTCATATCTTTCGGTAACGCAGCAGTGAGATCGTGAAACAGGCGGTCAAGTGGGCCGAGTACTGGGAAAATAGTAAACGCAAATGCGTCGTGCGCCTTTCCAACAAGGTCCATGCAGAAGTCCGCAGCAATTATCCAATCGGAGGCTTCATGCGACGCAACGAAAGCTCGATAATCGCCTTCTGCACTGTCCGACAAATTTGTGAAAAGGTAATCCATCACGGAACGCGCGCACGATCATCGAGCCGCTCGAAGCGCCCCTTGTTGTCAACGAGGTCAAGACTCAGCTCGCGTTGCCGCAACTCATTGCGGGTCACACCGAGCTCGCTCGAAAGTTGACCGAGGAATGTCTTGAATTCGCGCAATCGCAGCCTTTCGACGTCGGCATTCCGGAGCATCGCTATTGGCTAGCGGCCAGGGTGTTTCGGGCATTGGGCGACGCGAAACGATCGGCCGAGTTTTTTAGATCGCGCCTTTGAGTCGATCGAGCGTGCGGCACGCGACATGGGATCGCCGTCCCAGCGAGACGTCTTCATAAACCTCAGTGCGAGTCGCGAAATTGTTGATGCTCACGAGCTAGATAACTGCCCCGCCTACGTCGGTAGAGAGCAACCGTCCGTCAACCTCGTCTGACGCTCAAAATGCGGTGAATAGCGCATATTTGCCCAATGTAGATGCGCCTTCTTAAATACACGAGGCTCTTGTCATAGTCCCTGCGTGATACCGCTCACGGTCCGTGCGTCTCGTGATTATCATCCGGCAGGCGCGTGATACTGAACATATTAGCGTCTCCTCGCAACGCGATATCATATGACCTAAGACGCTCCATCGCGCGACGTCTTCTTGTGCGGAAAAGACCGCATGTGAGCATTGAGGGGAACATATGAATCAGTCTAAACTTCATCTCGGCGCAGTGGCTATCGCAATCGCCGCGCTTTGGGCGGCCGGTTGCGGCAGCACAAGCGGCGGCGGCGGATCCATCATGCCGCAAGGCGGTTCGTTGGCGGGCATGACACAGGGCGGAACCGTTCATCAGCTGCACGGAACTCATCCCCTGACGATCGCACAAATGCATGTGCTCACACTGCAAGATAATTCCAGTCCGCAAGTTCCCTCGTTCACGTGGACTCAGATGGCACCGTTCGTCGACTGGACATCGGTACAGCCGGGAAGCAACGCCGCCGCAAAAGCAGCCGGCATCAAAACCATGCTGTATACCGACCCGAATCGCGTTTTTGCGCCGATGCCGGAGTACTCCAACGACGAGACCGAGTATGCTCACGACTGTAACAACAGTCGGATCACGATAAAAAACTCAAAGACGCCCACCTATCTGACCCAGCCCACCTCAACAGTTCTTTTGGGGCTCTGGCAGGCGCACGTCGCGTTTTATAATCAAATCGGCAACGCACAGTATGACGCCGTCTTTGAGGACACCCCAATTGTTCGAAATGTTTCCGCGCAGCCGTGCGGATATCTGCAGTCGGCGTGGCTCGCAAACCAAAATAGCATGAATACTGGGTTGGGCTATCCGATCATATTCAACGGACTCGCAAATTTAGCCAACGGATCTAATCAGATGAGTCCGGCGATGGCACTACTGCCGACGAGCATCGGTGGAGACATGGAAGGCTGTTATTCGAACGCCGCCGGCGCTGCGTTGCCGGATCTGAAAGTATGGCATACCTTTGAGAACACCGAGATCCAAGTGCTCGCAGCTGGAAAACTATTCATCTGCCGCGGCTTCGACAATACGCCGGACACTGCGGCCCAGGTTCAACGCCTCTACATGTACGGCTCATTCCTTCTCACCTACGATCCTGCGCTCGCCATCATTTCACCCAAGTTCAAACCCGCGAGCAACGGATTCTATGTCCAGCCGGAAGACCAACTCGTCGCGCTGGACCCGATCATCACGCAACCGTCAAGCATTGACAGCTTGAACCAAGGTACGAACGTTTATGCTCGCCAGTATGCGAGCTGCTACTATGCGGGTCAATCCATCGGCGCGTGCGCGACGGTCGTCAATTCGGACAGACCGACAACGCCGCATCCGATGCCGTTCGCAGGCGTCTATCAGCACACGCTCGTGCTCTCCGGCGGCGACATCCTCGACGGCGGCACGGCGTCCACCGTTGGACCGGCGCCGGCGACGACAATAGCCGGCTCGACCGCGATCATCGAAATCCAGTAATCGAGATCCAGTAGCTGATAATGGGCCGGCGCATGCCGGCCCATTTGCATTTTGCGGACGCGCTTTGTCGGCTCAGCGTAGCTCGAATACGTACTGCCGGCCCTGGATGTCCTCGGGGAAGTTATACAACGCGGCGCAGGATCGCGCGGGAGACGCTTTGGGATAGAAGCCTCACCCAGAGGGCCACTCCCACGCCTGGCGGAAATCCGACCCGACATGAAAACCGTGGCGGATTGCCTCGCGCAACGGCGCGATCTCTTCAGTGGACTGGCTTGCGACCGGCAAGTGAATGAGGCCGTGCAGGCGATCGTCCGCAGCTTCAAGGCAGGCGGGCGCGTGCTGCTGTTCGGCAATGGCGGCAGTGCGGCGCAGGCTCAACATTTCGCGGCCGAATTCTCCGGACGATTCATGCTCGAACGGCCGGCCTGGGCTGGCCTCGCGCTCACCACCGATACAAGCGCGCTCACGGCGATCGCAAACGATTACGGTTACAATGAAGTCTTCGCGCGCCAGTTGCGCGCGCACGGCCGCCCGGGCGATGTCGCGATCGGCCTCACGACGACGGGAGAGTCCGCCAACGTCGTGCATGCGTTTCGCGTTGCGCGTGAATCGAACATCGTCACCGTTGCTTTTTCGGGCAACGGCGGGGGCCGCATCGTCGAGCTCAGCGACATCGCGATCGTCGGTCCTTCGGGACCATCGTGGATGGTGCAAGAAGTGCACCTCGCCCTCGGTCATATCATGTGCGAATTGGTCGAACTCGCGATGACGAGCGTCTAGCCGCCAAGGCGCGCACCGCCGGAGGGCGCCGCAACGTCTGAGCGAAAGCATAGGACGATGGCGCAAAGCGGGCAACTCAACGCGATCTCAGTCGATGTCGAGGACTACTTCCAACCAGAGGCGTTCGCGCGCGACGTGCGGCGGGAGGATTGGCCGTCGTTTCCCTCCCGCGTCGTCGAGAACACGCACCGGATACTGGATGTCTTCGCGCGCCACGACGTGCTCGGCACTTTTTTTGTGCTCGGCTGGGTCGCCGAACGGTTCCCGGATCTCGTCCGCGACATCCGCGCCGCCGGGCATGAGATCGGCTGCCACAGCTATTGGCACCGGCCCATCTATTCGCTGACGCCCGACGAATTCGAGGCCGACACGCGCAAGGCGAAAGCGGCCATCGAAGCCGCCGCCGGAGGCGAGGTCACGTGCTATCGCGCTCCCACCTTCTCCATCACCAAGCGATCGCTGTGGGCGCTCGACGTGCTTGCGTCGTGCGGATTCAAAAGCGACTCGAGCATCTTTCCGATCCACCACGATAATTACGGCATCGTCGGTTCTCCGGTCCGGCCGTACGCCATCCAGTGCGAAAAAAGCGTCATCACGGAATTTCCGATGTCCACGTTCCGGGCGTTGAATTACGATTTTCCCGTCGGAGGCGGCGGCTATCTGCGCATGCTTCCGTTTTGGTTCAACGAATACGGCATGAGGCGCATCATTGAAAATGGCGACCCCGCGATGGTCTACCTACACCCGTGGGAAGTGGACCCCGATCAGCCGCGCATCCACACGCGCTTGCGTTCCCGGCTTCGGCACTACACCAACCTGCGCGGCATGATGCGAAACTTAGAGGCCCTGCTGCGGCGATTTCGCTTCGGCACCATGGGTGACGCGCTTGCCCTGCGGCCGCCCCTCACGCCGTACCGTCCTGGCGAGCTGACGCCGCCCTAGTGCACGTCGCCCGGACATCCGATCTTGGAGATCCACAGCAGGTAGCCTGAGTTCGGCCCGAGCGAGAGCGGGCTTGTCACGGTGGCGCCGCTCGCCACATCGGTGTACGTCTTCTGAGGCAATTTGACGGTGTAAGATGCCGTCGGGCTCGTGTTCACAAGTGCGAGCGCCTGTCTATATTGCCGGTAGTAAGCGAATCTGCCCAAGCCGAGATACGACGGGCCGCCGTACATCTCGGCGCACGGCGGACCGATTTTCGTGGCGTATTGCGGGAAATAGTGCTCTTCGCCGTATTCGCCGTACGGCGCGGCGAAGACGACGGCGGCTTGCTCCTTTACCATCGCGTACGTTGCGAGCGCATAATCGAGCTCAGCGTTCGTGAGCTGGACCTCTTGCCACTCATTGACGTCCATGAAGCCTTTGCGCAAGCTTTGAATGTACGTCGCCCACTGTACCGTGGCGTTGAAATACGAATCGGTGCTGTACTTGCCGTAGTTCGCAAAACCGCTTTCGTCGAGCACGACGTCCAGATCACCGATCACCTGTGTCTCATCGGGGTCGCCAAATGTGAACGCAGCGGGAACGTTATTTCCCCAAATAGCGAGCGGGTGCGGGAGCCCGTGAAGATACGTGCGCGCAGTGGAGAGGAACGTCAGCATCGCGCTGTCCCAAAGCGGATCGACGGTCTTGCCCGAAAACTTCTGCACCCAGCCGCCGGCCGTGATGACGCCACAACCGTGAAGGTTGCCTGCTCCGCCGGTGTCGTTTTTCAGCGAGACTAAATCGAACCCGAGCGCCGAATAGCCATTTTGTTCTGAGTAGCCTCCCACGAGGTTGAGGATGTAATTGACGACATCGGGATTTGAGATGTCAAGCGGCACGCTGTTGACGCCGGAGACATAAGCGATCGTCTTCTGATCGCACTCGTAGAGTATCCAGTCGGGGTGATTGGCTTGCCACCAAGATAGGGGTTGGCCGAGATTGCCGAACAAAGTGAGCGCGGCATCCGTGCCGATGATCTGATACATGCTGATCGCGAGGGTGGGATTGTTCGTGCGCCACGCCTGCACGAGCTCCGGCGAATTCGAACCCCAAATAGCCGAATAGAGAGGACCGTCGGCCGCCGCCTGCTCGGGCGAGATTCCATATTTGTTCTTGTGATTGTCGAAGACTTGCATCGTGAACAGGCCGTTCCACGTGCTTGGGAGATACTTGCTCGGCCGCGGAGGCGTTTGCGTTGGCACAGGTGCGCCCGCGAGCGGCGCCGGTGCGACTCCGCCGTCCGGCCGTTGCGCGCTTGCGCTAGGCAAACCCGGTGCGCCCGCACCGCCGCCGCATGCACCGACCGAAACGGCGATCAACGCGCAAAGGACCAATACGATAAAGGGACGTGTGGCGGCCATATCAATGTCTCCGAAACTGTGCGAGTTTTGTGATTTTGACGCATGCACCGCGCATCCTTGGTGCATCCGCCTTCATCGAATAGGTCTTTTAGAGATCTGGCAGCCGGATTATGAAAAATCATTGTGCCCGCTTGTCACTCTGGTCTCTGCGTGCTGACGCATTCCTCAGGTCGCTTATGCACGCTCAGGCCCACGTAGATGGGCTCCGGGAGGGCACCCTTGCCCGCGGCCTCTCCAAACGTCACCTCGGCGACCAATGTCGGTATGAGCCAGTGGACAGGGGAATTGGACGTGGGTGCGATCCGGAACGGACAACGTGCGAACTCGAGCGGCACAAGTTTTTCGTAGAGAGCGGCCACCGAGCCATTGTCATATCGCGGTTCCGCGTGGCCGGCATAGATCAGGTGGCCGCGATCGAAGACCCCGAGGACCAGCGACCCGATGAGACGCTGCCTTTCGCTCGGGTCGGTCCAACCGCAGATGACGAAGTCCCGGCTTCTTGCATCGGCCGCTGCAAGGGTGCCTCGCGCCACGCTCGGGCTTCCGGAAGACCCGGCATTGGTATTCAGATCATCGAGACCCATCGGGGTTGGTCGAATGGCCCGCAAGACGGTGCGCACATCGGCAAGGGTCGGTATCCACAAATCGACCGGCGATAGATCTGAGTTCTTGCAGAAGTACCAAGTCATCACGGCCGCGGAGTTGAGATACGTGAGCGTCGATGCAAGGGCGGCTCCGTTGATCTGAAAGCGAGGCACCAAGATGAGACACAAGGTCGTCTCAACAACGGCATTCATTATTGACATGTAGAGAAGAAAGATGGGACGGCCTAACTGGAAATTGAAAAATGTCGAAAGGATGCCGCTGCACGACATCGCCGCGATGCCAGGAAGTAGGATTCTAATCGCGTCGCCAGCTCGATGGAAACTTACGCCGAAAAGTACGTCGACGGCCAAGGGCGCGGCGATGAAGGCCACGGTGCTGACCACCACGATGATAGCAAAGCTGGCGCGATTGGATTTCGCGACCGTCCTGGCGGCGACGTCCCGTTCAGCCGCGGCGACCCGCTGGGTCGCCGCTTGGGCGACGGATCGCGATACTTTGAACAGCACCTCGCCTGCAGCGACGGCGACCGAGTAGACGCCGAAGCCGGCCGTTCCGAGCCACGTCAATATCGCGACCGAGTCGATCTTGTTGTTGATGAATCCGAAAATTCCGCCGGCGCTCGCGCGCAACCCGAAGCTGAGCAGCCCCCGCATGATGCTGCCTGTCGAATCGGTCTGCGTGCCGCGCGATTCGCGGTGCGTGCGCACGAGAATCGAGATCGCTATCGCCCAGACGCAGACCACCCATCCCCACATGGCCGGCACGGTGCCGAGTCGGAACACGTACAGCGTAATCACGGCAGCCGCGAAGGTGCCTGCGGCGAAATACAAGCTCTGGACGTTTAACGATTTGATCCAGCCGAGACCGAGAAAAATGGGCCCTTGCCAAGATAGCAGGATAAGCGCGGGCACGGCGGCGGCGAAGAGGAGCGGTGCCGGGTCGGGGCCCTTCAGCCAAACCCAGACGCCGATCGCGGCCCACTCGATGACCGAAAGCGCCGCCAACATAAGACTGAGCGGCTTTACGAGATCGGACAACTTCTTTTGTTGGCGGGTGAGCTCGTAGGTGATCGCCATCCCGAGATTGCCGGTCACGCCGGCGGCGGCGGCCTGCAGCAACTGCAGCGACGCGTATTCGCCCTTACCTGTCGGACCCAGCGCCTTCGCGATCGCGATGCCGGTAAGCACCGCGAAGCCGGATTGGCCGATGCTGAAGGCAAGCGTCCGGATGGAGTCTCTTCCGAGAGACGAGCGTTCGCGCATTATTCATGATGCTCGGTCGTTGCCGACCAAAGCTTGAGCCTCGTCTCAGCGATCGTACGAAACGTCGCTCACTCGGCCCGGCGGAACAGGACTTCAAAACCGGTCTTGAAGATCATCGACAAGTCCATGAACACCGACCAGTTCTCCACGTAGAACAGATCGTAGCTCAACTTCTCACCTTCATCTTCCGGCATGCACACGCGCTTCATGTGCACTTGCGACCAGCCCGTTATACCGGGGCGCACGAGGTGCCGTTCGTCGTAGCGCGGCAGCAGCTTGCGGAATTCTTCAAGGTAGATCGCCCGCTGCGGCCGCGGACCCACGATCGACATTTCGCCGAGGATCACGTTGAACAATTGCGGCAACTCGTCGATGCTGGTCCTTCGCAGAAGAGCGCCGATGCGAGTGGTGCGCGAATCGCCCATGCTCACCCAGGCCGGACCCGAAGCTTCTGCATCGGTGCGCATGGAGCGGAACTTCAACATGTCGAAGAGCGCGCCGTCTCTGCCGACGCGGCTTTGCCGGTACAAGATGGGACTGCCTGAATCGAGCCAGACTGCGAGAGCCGCGAGCGCAAGCACCGGCGATAAGACGATGACCGCGGTGGTGGCGACTGTGAGGTCGAGCAAGCGCTTCAAAAGTTTCGCAGTGGGCGTGCACGACCGCAGTTGCGACGGGACGATGAGCGCCTGCGATCCGTCGATCTGCAACGAGAGCGAGTATGCGTGGCACTGGACGCGCGGCGGAGCGAATGCGACTTTGATGTCGTGGGCCGCGGCGACCGCCAAGAGATGGGGCATGACATGCGGCGGCAGCACCTCGGTGAGCAGCAGCGTGTCGCATCCCCATTCACGGGCCCGCGTGAACCATTCCAATCCTTCGAGTCCCGATGAACCGCCGAACGAAACCGATCCGACCGTCGCATCGATGTCCGGAATGTCGAGCCGGAGAAGAACCGAGCCCTCCGCCATGCCGAGCGATTGGGCGACCGAAGAGATCCGGTCGCCGTTGCCGACGATGGCTATGCGGCGCGGCCGCCTGCGATCGACCGAGTTGCGAACCGAATGAGCCACGGCGCGCGCACCGCCCACGGCGACGAGGGCGAAGCCCAAGGACGCCAGCAGCAGAAGGCGCGATGTGGAGATGCTCGGGAAAAGCGTGAACACCGTGAATTGAGGAAGAACGCCGATGATGAGGGCGAGGACCGTGTAGTACAGCTCGTCTTTCACCGACAAAGCGAACGACCGTTTATACAGCCCGACCAGATTGAAGATGATCAGCCATATCGCGATCAGCACGATCGAGTAGTGGAAAAGCTCGAACTCGAATCGTTCGAATCCCCAGCGGCCCTCGACGGTCCCGCCGGCGACGTAGACGCTGAGCAGCAGCATCGAGATGTCGAGCACGACCAGCGCGAGCTTCCAGCCGCTGGTGTACGCCGCTGCCGGGCGCTGAGCCCGGACGGACCGCGCGCCGCGGATCGAGGTCAACGTCTCCAGCGCCGGACCAAGCGTGGACATTTCGGGTGCTCCCTGAACGTCTGTTGCCATCGTGCTTCTTCCAAATATCGTAGGACCAGGCCGTCTTCCCATCAAGGGGCTTAAGGCCTATGTCGTGGCGCACCGACCGGACCGTATAACGATCCGTACGGAAACCTGCGAACTGTATGACTGCTCGTCACTGTGTTTTGTGTCACACCGCACCCGGCGATTTGGCGTTCATGTTCGTAATATCGACTCACATGCCGCCGCACGGCGCCGGCTAGGGCGTCGGCGACGAGCCCGGCACCGGCATCGCGCTTGGGCTCGGCAGCGGACCGCTTTGCGGCAGCGTGATGACGGGTTTGGTGGGTGTGTACGGAGGGGGTGTGACCGGCGCGTAGGTGGGAGCAGGCGGTGGTGACACGAGATAGACGGGCACGGGCATGTACGGCGGGGGCGACATGTGCACCAAGTCGTCGGTCCGCGTCTTCGTCTTCATGCTCGGGTGCGGCAGCTTCGGAAGCGCGCGCATCGGGCGCGGAGCCGGGCTGAGCATAGGGCCGGGCGTCATCGGCTTCAGCTCGGGAATCCTATTGTATGGCGGCTGGTAGAACGTGGGAGCCGGGAAGAAGAGCGAGAGGTTCAGCGGCCCGCCGAAAAGATAGTACGATGCGATGAGGACCACGCACCCCGACGCTACGGCGAACGCGAACATACGGAGCTTGTTCATGACATCAAATCGCCACGGCCGGCCGCGGAGATCCGATGAGCGAAAACGACGCGTCGACATTGGGCATCGGACCGTCGCCGTAGATCTCATCGAGGCCGAAGGCGCCGAGCATGCGCTTGGAAGCCGCAACAT
>Ga0208849_1001760_pt1 | contig 13684 bp, 14 predicted proteins | sample NGESurdeep072012_10_FD_184470 | JGI IMG/M metagenome (GOLD analysis project Ga0208849, IMG submission 184470) | Arctic peat soil microbial communities from Barrow, Alaska - NGEE Surface sample 53-3 deep-072012 (SPAdes) | ecosystem: Environmental > Terrestrial > Soil > Wetlands > Peat ...
TCTACTGATGGACCCTGTCAGCAAGGTCTGTGGGCACTACATCTAGACGTCCCGGCAGACTTGATCTGGGTATGCCTTCGGTACCCTCCACTCCCTTCCAGCGAGCCGATGCTCGCAAGGATTAGAGTCAACCGAATCTGGGGCAGGCTCGACCGTCAGCGAAATTGGTTCCGGCGCGTGCTAGCCACTAAGCCCGTGCCCCATCCAGTGTCAAATCGGAGAGATGGCCGATTACAGAGGAGCTCGGGTCTTCTTGCGCAGTTGTTCGCAGGGACTCTGCCTTCCGACGTTCCGTGAGTCGATGTGAGTCCTCCCACGACAGGAACGAACAGGCGTGCACCCGAACGATCCCCTGCATGCCGATACGAGAATCCTCCGATGCACTTGCTCGATTATGATCAGTGCAGACTTGCAACGGGCAGGAAGGAGTTGGGAGCACGATCTCCTGAATGTGAGCCGGTGGTATCGCACCTTGGTCAGACCTGATCGCCGTGACAGGTGGCTCGGTCAGTTTGGCACACGTGACTGTCATCGATTGTGGAGACGCTGGTGAGTGGGGTGCGTGACACGCTGCACCTCACGCGGGATATGCGAGTGAGTGCCGATTATCCTTTTAGATGCGCGTGTAATTCAAGCCACGCCGTGGAGGTACCCCATGGTCTTCGCAGTGCAACTTGATTTCGAAGGTGCGACGCTCGAACAGTATGCTGAGATCAACGAGAGGATCGGACTTCTGCCTGGCGGGCCCCCAGGCGACCCGGAAGACCTCTTCCACTGGGTAGCGAAGACGGCGAACGGCTTGCGAGTCGTTGATGTATGGCAATCGCGACAGGCGTTTGAGGAGTTCGCACAGGAAAGGCTTGGTCCGGCCTTTCGAGAGGTTGGCGTACCCCACCTGCCCAAGGTCCAGTTCTTCTCAGTACATAACTACCTGGCCGGCGGACGCTGGTGGCGCTCGCGCTTTGACTAGTTGCCGCGTCCAGGACGTCCCGGCCGAGAACCCCCGTCGGAGTTGCTTCCACATTGGCGTCTTAGGCTCATCAGAGTTTGTTGACAGGTCCAATTTCTAAGCGCACGCCCGGCTGACAAGAGGTAGCGTTTGTACCCCATGAAGCTCCGCTTAAGGTTTGTGGCTTCAATCATCGTCGGCGCTTTTCTCTTGGGGGCGTGTGGCGGTAGCGGCGGTGGGAGCGGCTTGTCCGCCTCCTCGTCTGACGAATGCACACTCACGGGTGGAGCGGCAGGCGAGCTCTTTCACTATCTCGCCGACGGTGATGATGCAATGAAGGCGTTGGGGGCAATCGGCAGTGGTTACCTAACCGACAAGGCCTGCCAGTCTCTTGCTAACGGCCTTGTGAACCATCAAGGCAGTGCTCAGTCTTTCCAGGTACAGGGGGTGCCTGGACTCGAGCACATTCAAGGTTCTGATCTCTTTGCGACACCGACAACCTCACCGCCAAGTGAGTTGCTCAGCCTCTGCGAGAAGGCATGGGACCCCGTCTCAGCATTCGTCACCGACTGCTTACACGGCATTCTTCCCTGGAACCGAACGGGCTAGGGCTAGATCGTCGCTCCGTTGCAGCTTTCGTTCTTGCTAGGTTGTCACAGGGACTCACCCCTTTCAGGGGCCTCAGAGGGCCTTACAGCGCCATTCAGGAGCCGTCTGGGTCAATGGGGCTGCCCGAGAGGCCTCCGAATCGGCCTGCCCGAGATGTCATCCCACTGTGCCGGGCTGTCAGATCGTGCTGCCACCTCTACGCGAACCCAGACATCGCTCAATCCATGCCCTCGGCGAGCGCTCCGGGGCACGGGTCCGAGACCAGGCGGGGCAGGACTCTTCGGATCGAGCTGGCCGAGACCCAGATCCCGAGCTTTCGCACTCCCCTTGGATTCGGACACATCCCGCCGTCGGCTCTCCCGGCCGAGACGAGTGATCAGTTTCGACGAGCTCATCGCTCATTGGCGGCCGGCCCGGACCTCGTTGTGCTCGCCGTCGCGCCATTTGGGCTTTACGAGCTCTCGGTGCCACCGCGGAAGGTGTGGGGGTAGCCAGGAAGCACCACCACCGTTCCTGAGGGAGCAATCGACTCAGCGCGGCAAGGATCGCTCCATCTGCGGGCCGGTACCGCACCCGAGCATGGAGCTGACGTTCGAGGACACGCAACGTACCTGGTACCGGAGCACGACGATCTCGACGTCCTTGTCGAAACCGCTTCGCCTCCCCGTCACCACAAGGCCGAGGACTCGACACAGCCCGATGTAGAGCAGGGAAAAGGCACAGCGGATGATGCCCAAAGTCGCTACGAATTGCTGGGTCAGATGCCCGATCGACATTGGAGGACTTGGCGAAACTCTCCGGTCAAGGTCGGATGCCTGGAATGTCGGGGTTGGGATACCCGGTACCCCAAGATCGGGCAGTTCTTACCCCACCGGATCGATGAGCACCCTCAAGATTTTCCGGCATAACGGAAGAACCCCACGCTGCTGTTGATGAGATGAAGGCCCGCCCTGTGCGCCAGGGTGCTGACTTCCAGAAGCGTCGCCCGTAGGAGTTCCTCCGTGCTGTCGGCGTAGGTGACGACGAACGAGTTCAGACCGTCCTCGCCCGGAAGAAAGTCCCCAGCGATGCTCTCGATCTCAGCCAATACGGGCCCACCTCCAGCGACAGGCACGAATGGGGGCATCGGCAGGGTCTGGGCCGATTTGTCGGTTGCCCCGGTCGGTCACCCTCCGACTGCTGGCGACTCGGAAAGATTACAAGACCACGAGTGGCAGTCTGGGATGCCACGTTGGCAGCCTCAAGTGCTCCTCTACCATGGCAGGTGGGTGACTCCGGGGGGTCGGGTGCACCTCCATGGCATCAGGAGCAACCCAGAGGGACCGGCGGGACACGGGTGGCGCCCCAGACGAATCGGGCCGTCATACACCGATGGCGGTGCCCGTGTCCCGGCCTCCCTCGGGCCGCTAACCCCCCCCAGTGTCGAGAGCGGTTCTGCACCCCGCCGCCCTTCCCGCTGTTCCTCAGGCAAGTCGCAGTTGCCGCAATCCCAAGTCTGTTTGGTATAGATCCTTGAGCTCATCGGGCCAAAGGTCGACTAATTCAGCCAAGTCCTCAATGTTGTACGTGTGGTCCAATTGGTGGACCCGGAGGGCATCTCGGAAGATCGTTGGTTCTTCCCGTGGCGGGGGTATGGCGCTCTCGTGCGGTACCCCTGCCGACTCAGATGAACATACAGACTCTTGACCTTCTCTCGTGAGGCAAAGCCCAGCGAACTAGCTGCTTGAATAATCGATTGCATCGACGTGCCCAATGTGCCTTCAAACTGGGTAGCTCTCCGACTCGCAAGTCGTGAAGGGCGACCGTATTGTCCCCCCCTCGCATCAAGAACTCCGACGCGAGCTCTTGAGTCTCCACCTCGCGATCGCCACCAGGAGGAGCAGCGTGAATGACCAAGTGTGCAAATTCATGGGCGGGGGTAAAGCGGGCGCGGTCCATTGGATTTGCGAATTGATGAAGAACGGGGGGGACAGCCCTTTGGCCAACAACTCATGCGGTGCCACGTCGGTGTTCCGAAGTCGCCGAAAAGTAACAATCGCCCAGCTGATTCGATCAGATCGAGATAAAGTGGCGAACCAACGCCTTTACAGCGTCTTGCTCCTCAAGTACCGCGTTCAGGCCTCCCGCAATGGATGCCGCTGCACAGAAGCAACCGAGACTAGTCAGAACGGGCCCATCGTTCATCTCCGAAGCGTGAGCCCTGAATCCCACAGCTGCCCTCTCGAGGATCGCCCTAAAGGATCTGAGGCCGCGGCGGGCGTCTTCCCGATCGTACGACTAGATGGCAGGCATGACTGCCGACATGTCATGGGTATGTGTCATGGCGTTGGCCCGACCCGCGGGAAGCTAAAGCACTAGGTGCGAGTGCTGGGTGTGACGATCTGGAGGAATTCTCGAAGATTCCCTGCTCCACTCCCCGACCAAGCGGTCGGAGGGGAATGGTGACCATTCAACTTCCGGGCTGCTCCTACTCAGATCGTGATCACCATTGATGACCAAGGCACCCACCCCCCCTGCAGCGAGAAATCTCTAGAAAACGATGAGGATGCGCTGTAGCATGCTGCACGCATCGCTTGAAGGGCTGCGATCCCTGATCACGAACCTTTTGCGTCAGGCGCAGATTCGAAGGAGGAGCGTTGAGAAACAGGGTTCCTTGCGTACCCCCCTTTGAGACGAGTCCTCGATGGAGGTGTGGCGTCACATACAGCTCTGCACATAAGAGAGGATCTGCGATTCAGTGGCGTGGAGTGGTTTCCGACGCAGCGGAGAAGCGTTCGTGACGACCATTGAATTCGTCCCACCGTCCCGGCTCCCGAAGGAGAGAACGAAGCAATGACTGATGCAGTATCGCTCACACCGGCGATCTCCTTGCCCAGTGGATTCAAAATTCGAGAAGTCCTTGCACAACCACGGGTGACAGGGGCAGCGGCGTCGCCACCAAATCTTGGGTCGCTTGCCGCATTTGTCGGCAACTGGATTGGTACAGGATTTAACACGATTTTCCGGCCTGACAGTCCCGAGACACCGACGCCGCTCCCTGTGCCCATCAGCGGCGACAACATCCTCGAACTGAACCTGACGACAGAGACTCTTTCGTTCTCGCCAAGCTTGGGCAGCGTTCCCAATCGAGGAATGGTTCAGGCCGACGCATTTCTTAATGGTGTGCCCTATTTGCAGGCGATAAGCGACGTCACGACTGGCCAAAGTGTCGGCATTCACCTTGAGCCCGGTCTCTGGATGAGCGTTCCACAAACTACAAACCCTACCGAGCCACCGACTCTCGTTCGTATGGCATCGATTCCGCACGGAACGACCATCCTCGCTCAGGGCACATCGACCCCTTTTGCTGGCACGCCGAACATCCCTGCGGTGAGCATCACTCCGACAATCGCGGTCCCTCTTGGGAGCCCGGCTGGAGGAGAGATTCGATTTGCCAGCCAAACAGCCGCCAGTCCTGGCACACCTCGAATCCCCCAAGACCTGAGTGCGTTCATCACCGCTGGCACCATTACGCAAGGAATATTGGACGACCCTAATACGGTTCTTCGGACACACAACAACGGATTAGTCATCACCGGCGGCTTGGAGATCTCGATTTCGACCTTACCCGCAGCGCCCCTTTTCGGAGGTGGTATTGACAACATAGCGTTCCTGTTGGGTAACCCTTCCGCTTTGGTCAATCCGGTGAACGCGGTGCAGAATGCTCAAACTCTGCAGATGACCGCGACCTTTTGGATCGAATCTGTCCAGCACACGATCATCGTCCCGCGTTTCGATCCAGGGCAGCCATCATTGACCCTCAAGCCCGAGGCGAGTATCCCAGGACACCCCGTCCCGGCGTTTGCGGTGCGACCACCAATCCCGATCCCGGAGCCGCGTCCGGTTACCGTGACGTCCACACAGATTCAGTATTCCCAGAAGGTTATGTTGAATTTCAACGGGCTGACCTGGCCGCATGTCTCCGTGGCGACGCTCGTCCCGGCGGGGCCCATCGCAGTTCCGCCTTCTGCCTGGCAATGAGACGGACGGTAACGGTCCGATCTGTGCCTGCGCAATCAAAAGGGGGTAAGCGTGACACCTCAAGTCGAGGCCCGTGCTCGCGTCGTCAGAACGCGAATATTGGAGTTCCAGGAGAGGTCCATTTCACGACGTCGCCCCCGTCGCAGCTGATGCTGTCCGCAGCAGGAGTGTGGTTACAGCCCAAGTGCCCCACATCGGAGCTGTATGCGGTCTCAGTGGAGCCACATGAGAACGTGGGCCACCAGATATTGGCACCCAGCCGAGCGAATGGGATTAACCGATGAGCTTCAATGCTCTGGCCGCCGTCGGCACCCTGGTGTTCACCTTCGTAAATTTCTTGACCTACGTTCGATCTAAGAACGTCAATGGCATCGTAACCCAATTGATAGCGTGGATAGCCGGTATTGCAGCAATATTGATCGCAGCGCACACGCAGTTCGCCCCCGACGTGAAATTCGGTAGCCAACAGCTGTCGAAACTCGACTGGCAAAGCCAAGTATTTCTTGGGTTAATCGCAACCTCAATCTTGAGCACGGTTAACGAAGTCAAGAAAGCCATCGACAACAACGACTCCGCCGCCAAATCACCGCTGATCAAGAACTCCGCAGCAAACACGACGGTGACGACTACCTCGAACAAACGGACAGTGGCACCGACATCCATGAGAGGTCAGGCGAAGCTGGTCGCTGGCAGCGTTACCGTGGCAAGTACTGGCGTGACGGAAAGCAGTCAGATCATGGTGACTCCCCAGGACAACTCCACGCTCGGATCTCTGCGCGTTTCAGAGAAGGGAGTTGGAAGCTTTACGATAACCTCCAGCGTGCCGAGTGATTCGGGCGTGGTGGCTTATGAAGTCTGGGAGCCCAGCACCTAGCCAGCTGAGATTGGACGGGGCTTTATCTCGTGACGACCAATCTCCGTCCCTCTAGTAGCCTTGTTCTTGGAAGTATCTTGATGCGTCTGCTAGATACGTTGCGATCACAGGTGCCAATCGGATTCCGCTGAGTCGTTCATAGAAGGTGAATCCAGGTGAAGGGTTCACCTCAAGACAGTACCAATCTCCCGACTGGTGTTGACGAAGATCAACACCAGCAAACACCAGGCCCATCCTCTGGACCATGGATACAACGCTTTCCTCGAGATCAGTCGGTAGGACAGTCGGTGCCATCTCGACTCCCTCGCCGTTGGGCTGGGCATATCGATAGTCATCGCTATCTGTACGAATGAGCAACGGATATACATTCGTTCCCAGCACGTGAACGCGAACGTCATTGCCAGGTATGTATTCTTGAAATTGCGTTGGACAGTTCGATACGTTGTCAAAATCGCTGAACCCATGCGGCAGCCGACGCACAATGCTGCGGATCGAGCCAACTGATTTATAGATCAACTCGCCGACCTCCTTGCGAAAGTCGATGACGTCCTCGACGGTAGTCGTGAGAAGAGTCCGAGGTGTTAGAAAGCCGCATTCCCGGATCAGTCGAAGCTGCGTCGGCTTCGACATGTTGAGCACCGACGCCTCTGGTCGATTCAAGACTGCGCACTTCGTCGTATCCGCCCAAGCCAGGACCGTCAGAAGAGCAGCGTGCCTCCGTGGCGATCCCGGGACACTCGAATACGGTCGGAGGTAGGCAGCGGACACCGAGTCGAGGTTCAGTTCCTCACGGGCGATCGCGATCGTTGCCTCTCGCCCCGGCTCCCACTTGTGGATCAAATGTACGTCCGAAAGACATGGATCGAAAAACTGGAACGGCTCTTCTAAAGTGCTCAATTCCTCCGCGACTGTCCGCAGCGGGTCGTCAGTAGGTGCTCCAACAAGGAAGATCATCGTCCACCGAGGTGTTGGCGCAGCGCGCGCCACACCTCAACAGTCAAGGACGGTTGACACGAGACTGCGGTGATGCTTGACGGGTGCTCTGAGCAGAATGCTACGCCAAAATGGCTGACCCTCGTCGAAATGGAGAGAGCACGTATAGCATCACGGCGTTGATAACGCGGAGAGCTGCCATCTACACACAGCACCTGACTTCCGATACATACCATCTCATCTGAGGCACCCTGGCACTGGCGACAAACATCCAGTCCCAAGTCACTTGCCAGGCGTAGCCACCGTTCCTGGCTGAACGGAGGCCCAGCCAAGTTGGCCGGATTTGGTTCGTTCAGTGTTCGCGCTTCTAGCTGTGAAAGAAATGCGGCGAGAAACGCAGTCATTTCCGAAGCGACGTACTCGCGCTCGTCGAGGTGGATCGATGGAAGGTCGGCCTCGGTTACTCGAACGAGACGGCACAGAATACCCGTAAGCGCCATTGCCGGCGGAAATGACGGGGGTAACGTGGGAGGTGGGAGGCCATCGCTGAGTCGCCAGCCAGATTGTGCAAGATCGGCTGGGACAATGACAGCAACGTCCGGATCTAGCGATACGAAGCTGGGAAGCGGGGCCTGAGCGCCCCCCACGACAAGGATCACGACCACACGCTGCGGTCAGGGCTCGGAGCCTACGAGCGTCGTGCGCGTAAATCGAGCGTGGTAAGGCACCGACAGGATAGGACGGTTGACCAGAACGGATATCATGTCGTGCCTCAACCTGCGGTCGGCGGATCTACGAAATGCTCAACCGCGTGCGCAAACGAGTCACGATGCTCTGGGGAGCAGAACCCGACAATCTGACCGTTGTGGACCATCAACGCATCGAGTTGGACGGGATTGCCAGACCAGGGACAGGTCTTGTCCTGGGGGTTCGCTGACTTCTCAGCCTCAAAGTGGTTTAGGGCCGCTTGGAATTGGTCGCGATGCATTGTGGTGCAAAATCCCACGGTCTGACCTAGGTACGAAAGCAGTGCGTCTGCGCTCACAGGCTTTCCAGACCAAGGACACGTGGCATTCACGGCAGTGGCCATACCTTGCATGGGGGCTGCCACCATTCCCTGCATGGGCATCGTCATCTGTTCAACCATGAGCTCGGGCGAAATGGGGTTCACAGGTACGGCACTGATGGCGCTCGCAACACCACCGACTAGGGGTCTTTCCGATTCAGAGATGAATGGGCGGAGGGTGGCGACTTGACGCTCGAGATTGTCGATCGACAGCGCAACGGTGGTAAGGACAGCAATCGTGGGATCAACCAGCCCCTGTCGTGGATCATTCACTTCCGCAACTGACTTGCCGAAGGGCCTGATGTGCTCGTCCTCCAGTTTGACGACGATATGCTCGAGTTCAGGTTTGATCTCCTTTACGTGCTTCGAGTTGCCGATCCGGATCCAGCTGCCCTTGGAAGGAACATCAAGCGTCGCTCCGGTACCGGGATCGACAACCTGTGCCGTGACAAAGGCAAGGTATGAGCCCGGCGGCAGGAGATTCTCATTGTCGGGGACGTGCGCGGTCAGAACGCTGCCGGATTGGCCAAACGACAGGCCAACGAAGCGTTGATCACCGTCAAAGGCGTGGGTGCACGTTCCGGCGCGAATGAGTGCGACGCCGCTGACTGAAGTAGGTGCCGCGAATGTGAGTGTAAAGGTTCCGCCCACACTGACGGTCTCGCTGCCTAATGTGAACTGAGGGCGATCCAGCCTGCCCACGTACCAAGGCTCGAAGATCTCGATCCGCAACTCTCGGTTGTCCACTGGTGTGGCTATCCCGTTGGTCGTCTTTACCTCTTGAAGATCCGTAGGCTCTCCATTGGGATAGTCCCCGGGGTTATGGAAACTCCATTGACAGCCCTTGTCCGAACCGGCCATCCACACCCGACCGTCGGGTAGAAGTAAGGCGACGGAGTGATAATTGCGGTTAACCGTAGTGGCAACCGGCAAGGTAACCCAGGAGTTCGTCATAGGTCTATAGATCTCAAGTGCGTGAACCGGATTGACTTCGCTACCCCCCTCCTCCTCTCCGCCACAGCTGAGGACCTCACCCGTCGGAAGAATTACCGCGCACCCGTTGATCCGAAGCGGAGTGGTGTTGGTGATGACGCCGTCGAGGGGTACGTCCCGCGGGCCGGTATCTGCCCAGGCGGGAGAGGCTGTGGTTAAGTCGAGTATGCGAGGCTGCGCAAGATTCACGACTAGCACCTTGGCCGCGTAGTGCTCCTCGGGCAGGAAAGGAAGAAGAACCGATGTATACGACGAAAAACCCGCTGTAGGGCTACCGGTTGGTGGTCCGCACAACGGTTGGGGAGTCGCCGATGAGGGCGTCCAGGTCGCACATTGGGTTCCAATGGGGGTGACAAAGAACACTTGCCCGGTGGGCAATAGGTGAAGACGCGGGTATAGCGTTCCGAATGGATCCGACACGACACCGTAGACGGTCCACGTGCCAGAGGTTCCGGACGGCGAAAAGATCTCGAGTTGTCGATTCTGGTCACTGCCATTCGCATTGAGCCCACTGACCGCGAGGACATCACCATTGCCGAGAGTCACGAGCGTCGGATACCAGCGACCATCCGCCATACTTGCCGTTTGAGTGAATGAGGCCGTCGCTGGATCGAAGATCCATGCAGCGGAAGATCCCTCGAATCCGTTGAATCGGGCGGTGCCGCCCGCGATCAGAAGACGTCCATCGCCAAGAAAAGCGTGCCCACAGCAAAACAAATCGGTGATCGAGGGTGATGGTGCACAAGGCGTGATTGCGCTTGATTCGCAATCAAACTGGCGCGCTGAGTCGAACAATCCATGGGCGAAATGGCCTGGGTCGTGTTGGTCCCCTGAAAAATAGGCAATCTTGCCAGTGGCAAACAGCGCACTATGGATCGCGATTATCTGCGCGTAATCAACCTGATCGGCGGGAGTCGCTCCTTTCGGTACAACATACGTTTGCATCGACAGCTCCTCTCCGCCCGGAGGTGCAGCTCGGAATGAACTGACCGTCCGAATTGGTTAGCCAGAGTCCGCAGGATACTCGTGAGAAAGGCTAGGCGCTGCTGATCTTGTAGCCAAGAGCACCCTTGCATTTAATCCCAGGACGGCCGATCTCGGGTGGTCCGGACAGAGAAAAAGCGTGGTGTCGTCCCACCTGCGATCGTTTCAGGCCTGCGAGGCCAGATCACTCCGTCTCCCACGCCACGGGAAATCCGGGCTTGGAGCGGATTCTGATCTCCGCGTTCAGCCCGACCTTCGCATGTCGATGCGATCCCAAGGTGGTATGGCGGAAATGGGCGTTTTCAGGCAGATAGCGACTGCTCCGGTTCTCTCGCCGAAGGAGCTCCTCCCCGACCTGGGAACAGCCGACAACTAAGGGCCTCCGGAAGGCCTGCAGAGCCGCTCTCGTTACGAATGCGGGCTTTTGCTAGGGGCAAAGTTGTGCCCTCAAGGATTCGAGGCCCGGCGGGAGACTGGCGCGACGGGGTTGTCTCGATGTGGGAGGCAGCGCTGTTTGCCAACTAGTCACACGGGTCTGCCAAACCACCGCCGGAGAGCAGAATGGTGTCTCGGATTACCCGTGCCGGCGTGACACGAGGGTCTCGCATCGCGGCGCGAGTAGGTATGGGGGGCCTTTTCGTAGTCCCAGTCGGGGGATCTCGATGTGCCCGGTGAGCCCCAGACAGCCCTGGAGCGTGTGGTCTTGCGGCGTGGCCTCGAACTTGAGCTGAGCCTGGACACCGAGACTCGGACCGACGTGTCCGTACAGGAGCAGTCCGAGTGTCGGGGTAACCGACACATCGGCGCTGACGCTGGCTTTCGAAGTAAACGACGACCTGGTCCAAGCATTCGATGGTTCGGAAAGCTGCTCCGCTTTGGGATAGACGAGACGGCCCTCGAGTTTGGCATGCTGCTCGACCCGGACGTTGACGCTGCCCTCCATGGACGCCTGCCCCGAGAGGTAGAGGTCCAACGTGGGCCGGATGACGACCGGTACCGGTCCCACGAACACGGTGAAGTACCCGTGGGGCAAGATGGAGCGGCTCGACCACACCCGTTCGGTGCTCGAGGATTCACATCTCGCCCGGCCGCTGGCGGTGGCCGCCGCCGTGGCTTCCTCGGTGATCCCCACCGACATCTCGGCCGCCCGGAGCTTCGGGAAACGCCACTGGAGACGGAACGACAGGGTCGGCACGACGCGGAACTGAGCGGCTACGTCGAGAGTCGCCTTGGTCGAGCAGTGCAGCGAGGTGAACTCGAAATCCGGGCTTTCCACGTTGAGCACGCGCCGAGCGTCGATCTCCCCCTCTGGCACCGCCTTGTCGATATCCACGGGAGTGGTGTCGAGCACCTCGGCGCCCCCCCGGCTGCCCGGCTCGACATCGTCCACCGTGAGCACGTAGCCGTCCAGGTCTCGCGGGCTGGGCTGCGACACCAGGAACTCGCCCCGGCGGTAGCGTTGCCCGGCCAGGGCGGGGGAAACGCTAAGCACCTCTTTCCCGCCGAGGCCCGCCACCAGTGACGTGGTGGCGTCGTCGGGAACCACCCGGGTGAGGCTGGAGACGAAGTCCGCGTAGTAGACCGTCATCGACCGTGGTGCGGTCCCTACGAGGTTGATGGTGTTTCTCCACGGCGGCTTGTCCCCGTCGGCTTGGAACGGCCACGCTGTACCGCCGCCTTCCCGCACGGGGCCGGCTTCGACCGTGTAGCGACCGGACCGAAGATCGGAAAGGGTCTCGGTCCTGGACACCGACGCCTCGTAGCCGTCGGGTCCCGTAACCGTGACGGCTGCCTCGAGGGGTGCCCGCAGGTCGCGGATGAACACCGTGAGCTGCGCAGCGGGTCTGTACCCCTCGAAGGGTGCCAGGGCGCCGCCGCCTGCCGCCGGCACGACGGCTACGCCGGCGACCAGGAGCCCGGCGCTGCAGCTGAGCGACCGGGCTCCAACCAGGCGCCCTAGCGCCCTCAGTAGGTGGCGGACCACTTCTTCCATGCCTCGTCAACGCAGAACTCACCGAGCTGGCGATAGGCGTCGAATCGATCTCCGTCGTAGAGCTGATCCAGCGTCGAGTCGCAAGGGAAGTTGGCATGCTCCTGGGCGAACGCCTTGATGCTCCACGGTGCATTGTCGGGGATGCCGGCCTTGACGTGGATGAGAGTGCCTCTCCCGCCGTTGGGATAGTAGATCGTCCCCATGCAGAAGGGCTGCTTCACATATTGGGGGAACCCGCCTTCGGTCTTTGGTGGTCGGGGAGCCATATCCCGCTCGGGCTGGATGTCGATGGTGATCTGGAGTTCCGCTTCCGCCAGCTGCAGCGCCCCTCCCAGGGTGCTGAAGGTGTCGACCCGGTCCCCTGAGGCGTCGATGCACCAGATGACCTTGCACTTGCGTCGAAGTAGCTCGACGAGTCCGAGATTCTCGTAGTGGCCTCCGTCGGTGACATAGAGGAACGGGGCGTCGAGATGGTTCCGCCCGATCATCTCTCGGAGAAAGTATTGGGGACGGGGGAGCACCTTGTGCCGGGGGATCTTGGTAAACGTTTCAGGGTCTTCCCGATTCTTGAACTTGTCGAGGCGGCGGGGATTGGGGACCCATACCCCGAGCCGGAGGTTGGCCATTGCGATGAAGAAGCGAAACGGCGCCCTCGTCATCCTGCCCATCGACGGGGCGAACGCCGCCCCCGAAAGAGCCATGGCCGTGGGCAATGTCGTGAACCGCGCCTGGGCTCCCCCTCCGAGTGCTTCCTCGTACTCGGTCGTTGGCTTGGCACCGACGACCGGCCCCCCGATCCAATTCGCGCTGAACGTGAAGCTGGTTACGTTCGATCCCGACGGTGTGGCGCCGTAGTTGCTGATGTTGGCGGCGGCGCACACGATGAGTTCGGGGAAGTCATCGGGCTGACAGTCGGACAACCGGTACGACTGGGAATAGGGACGCTCGGCGGCGTCCTCGCCGCACACCGAGGTCGGCGACACAACGCCGTTGGGAAGTTTGAAGCGTCGCAGGGCGAAGCCGGCGGAGAGGCGGTTGCGGTAGATCGGGAAGAGGGACCACGTAGTGACGTCGGCGCGGAGCCACAGGTACAGCAGGATGATCATCGCAGCCACCCAGATCAGGATCTCGGCCAGACCGGCACCTCCGACGCTGGGGGCATAGGCCGAGCCCCAGTAGGCGAGGATCACGATGCCGACCAGGACCAGTAGCGGCCCGGCGATGGTGGCTCCAATGTTCAGCAAGAGCGTCTTGTGCTTCTGG
>Ga0208849_1001761_pt1 | contig 13682 bp, 10 predicted proteins | sample NGESurdeep072012_10_FD_184470 | JGI IMG/M metagenome (GOLD analysis project Ga0208849, IMG submission 184470) | Arctic peat soil microbial communities from Barrow, Alaska - NGEE Surface sample 53-3 deep-072012 (SPAdes) | ecosystem: Environmental > Terrestrial > Soil > Wetlands > Peat ...
TCTTCAACGAGCGTTGGATCCGCATCGGGAGCCGCACCATGATCGGGCCCTACGTGTCGTTGTCGGCGGGGATGGCGCCGGGCCAGCAGATGGTCAGCGACCCCGTGGTGTCGATCGGTGACCGCACCCTCATCGGACGGGGGAGTCACATCGTGGGCCATTTCTGTGTCGAGATCGGCGACGACATCCAGACCGGGCCGTACGTGTACATCACGGACCAGAACCACGTCTACAGCGATCCCGACGTCCCCATCGGCGCCCAATGGCCCGTCGAGTCGAGTGTGCACATCGGGTCGGGAAGCTGGTTGGGAACCGGAGTGGTGGTCCTTCCCGGCAGCCGCATCGGCCGCAACGTGGCCGTGGGTGCGGGCTCGGTCGTGACCGGTGTGCTCCCCGACCATTGCGTGGCGGTGGGGTCGCCGGCCAAGGTGGTGAAGCGTTACTCGCCCGACGACGGTTGGTGTGCGACCGATGCCGCTGATCGCGTCGCCGCTCAGAAGCTGGCGGGGAGCAACGGGCTCACGGCGCCGAAGAAGAAGAAGAGCACCACCAGCGAGACCGCACCGCCCACCCCGTAGACGATCCAACGCTGCGGGCGCGAGCGCCGGCGACGGGCCACCACGAACACGGCGGTGATCACCAACGCGCTCAGCAGGCCCTGTTCCAACGCCGGCGTCCAGTCGCCCTGGCCCCCGGCGAGGTCGTTGGTGGTGGCCGCCGACTCCGAACGCGGTGCCGCCTTGGGGGGGTGCGCGGCGGGCGCGGCGCGGCCCACCAACATGGCGTGGACGACGAGGCGTTGTGAGGCGCTGAAGCGCGGATTGCACGTCGTCAGGGTGAGCTCGGGGGTGGCGGTGTTGTCGACCACCGAGGTGTCGCCGGGGCTCACGATCACTGTGGCCGTCACCTTGTAGTTGAAGGTCCCCTGGACCGTGGTGACCACGATGGGGTCGCCGCGTGCCAGCCTGTCAAGGTTGTAGAACGGCGCACCGTAGGTCGTGCGGTGCCCGGCGATCGCCGCGTTGCCCTGTTCGCCGGGAAGCGGCGTGCCCGGGTAGTGGCCCGGGCCCTGGCGCAGATCGGTCGTGGACGTGCCTTGCACGATGACCTTGTTGAGTCCGATCTTGGCGATCCGCAGGAACCCGACCGGACTGCCGTCATTGGGAGCGGAGATCGTGGGGCCCACCGTGGGCTGGTCACCCGCCGAAGGCGCCGAGGTGGTCGTCGACGAGGTTGTCGGTGTCGTCGTGGTGGTGGTCGGCGGGTGGTCCGCCTCGCGCTGGAGCTGCGCGTCGAGTCGTTGGCGGAGCTGGGCCTGGCTGTGGGACTCGGCGATGCCCGTGCCCCACAGCTGGTACGCCACGAAGAGGAGGATGAGCAGGCCCGCACCCAGCAGGATCCGGCCCAGTACGCCGGTGATGAGACCCCGTCGCACCTCCTCGACACTACCCATGCATGCCCCCGTCGGATCGGCATGGCTTGGATACACTCAGCTGGTGCAGGTCCTTTTCGTGTGCACGGCCAACATGTGCCGGTCGCCGATGGCAGCCGCGCTCTTCGGTCGGCTTGCCCTGGTGTCAGGGGACGACGCCCCCGAGGATGTGTCGGTCACCTCCGCCGGGCTTCTCCAGGGGGGATACGCGTCTCCTGGGGAGGTCGTCACCGTCATGGCGGAACAGGGCCTCGATCTCTCCGCCCACCGCAGCGTGCAGATCTCCCCCGAACTCGTCACTGCTTCGGACGTCGTGTTGGGCATGGCGCGCCGTCACGCCCGTGAGGTCGTGCTCCTGGACCCCGGCGCCTGGAGTCGTACGTTCACCGTGAAGGAGTTCGTGCGCCGCGGAGAAACCGTGGGCCGGCGCGGTGCCGACGAGGCGCTCGACCCGTGGCTCGAACGGCTCCACCACGGGCGCCGACGACCCGACCTCGTGGGCAGTTCCGATGACGACGATGTGTCGGACCCCATCGGCGGTCCCCTCGACGGGTACCGCCGCACGGCGCGCCAGCTCGGAGACCTGGTCGACGACGTGGCCTCGTTGTTGTGGGTGCCGCGCCAGATCCGAACCCCGCCCGGGTGAGCGACCAGGACTCACCGGCCGGTTCGGGCCCGGTCGATCCTGACGTATCGGGTTCCGGCGCGTCGTTACCTGGCGGGTCCCCAACGCCGAGGGGGTCCCGCACCCGACGCCGGCCCCGAAGGCGACGCATCGTGTGGGCCGTCGTGGTGGTGGTGGTGCTGTGGCTGGCGGCGGCGGGCGCGATCGTCGCCCTGGGCCTGGTGCACGCCAGTCACGGGATGGCGGACGTGAACCAGGCCCGAGCGCATCTCACCGCGTCCGATGTCGTGAACCGGGCCGCCACCGTGCCCCTGCGCGACGCGGTGAAGGAATTCGACTCGGCCCACGGCCTGTTGCACTCGCCCATCCTGGCGCCGCTCGACATCGTCCCGGTGATCGGGCGGCAGCTGCGTTCGGTGCAGGACCTGGCCTCCGCCGCGGGGCAGGTCGCCAGGATCGGCGCCGGCGCCATCGACCAGGCGCACGCGGTGCTCGAGTCCGCCCACGCCAGCGGATCGAAGCGGGTCTTGGAATTGGCCAAGCTGGCCCGCCTCGCCGGGACCACCGACCGCGCCCTGGGGCGGATCGAGACGGGCCCCGCCAATGCCCTGGTGGCCCCGCTGGCCTCGAAGCACGACACCTTCGTGCGCGACCTGGCCGACATACGGACGCGCCTGCAGCACGCCGCGGGGGTGGCGGGCACGATGGCCGACATCCTGAAGGGGCCCCAGACGTATCTGCTGCTCATGGCCAACAACGCCGAGATGCGGGCGGGATCGGGCAACTTCCTCGAGGTGGGGGCGATGGCCACCCACGACGGGCACCTCACGCTGTCCAACCTCAACCAGACCGTGAACATCCCGGTCGCGGCGGGCAAGGTGACCGCCACCGGCGACCTGGAGGCCCGATGGGGCTGGCTGAAGCCGGGGGAGGACTGGCGGAACCTGGGGTTCACCCCCCAGTTCGACGTCAACGGTCCTCTGGCGGCGCAGATGTGGCAGGCCGAGACGGGGCAACACGTCGACGGGGTGATCGCCGTCGACATCGAGACGTTGCACCAGATCCTGCTCGTGACCGGCCCCGTCACCCTGCACAACGGCACGGTGGTGAGCGCGGACAACGTGGTGCAGCTCCTGACCCATGACCAGTACAAGGGACTGGTCGACCAGCCCACCGCGGCGCAGGCCCGGGCCGAGGGGGGCCGCGAGGACCAGCTGGGCGCACTGGCCCAGGCCGCGCTCGCCGCCCTGGAGAGCGAGTCCCTGAACCTCAAGTCCTTGGCCAATGCCATGACCACGGCGACCCAGGGGCGGCATCTGCTCATGTGGTCCGAGCAGCCCGGGGCCGAGGCCGACTGGGTCCAGGCCGGGGTGGGGGGCCGGCTGGCGCCGGATTCGATGATGGCGGCGATCATCAACCGGGGGGCCAACAAGCTGGACCAGTACGTCTCGGTCCAGAGCGACCTCGACCTCAAGACGGAGGGAACCCACACCCTGGGGACCCTGACGGTGCACGTGCGCAACACGACGCCTCCGGGGCAGTCCCAGTTCATCGCCGGGCCGTATCCCGGCCTCGGAACGGTGTACGGGGAGTACCTGGGGGTCCTGGCCGTGAACCTCCCCGGCTACGCCTCGGAGCCCCACATTGACGGCCACCCCCCGTTGGACGCCCTGGGCGCCGAGGGCCCCACCTGGGTCATCGCCACCCCCGTGGACGTCAAGGCCGGTCAGACCCAGGACGTGGTCATCCACTTCTCTCTGCCGCAGGCGACGGGACACCTCAGCGTGGTCCCGACGGCGCGTCTGAGCCCGGTGACCTGGCACTATCGGGGGACCACGGAGACCGATTCGGCGCCCTTCACCCTGTCCTGGTAGCGGCCCGACCTGCTCGACCGGACGTCGGATGGACCGGCGGGGCGTGGACATCTCCGTGCCGCGGCCCCGCGACCAGGGAATTAGGGCACAATTGCCTGTGGGCAGTTGACCGAATGTTGACTCTCCATAGGGTCTCTGTCGATGCGCATCCGTGACAATCCGTTGTAAGTCGCTCACGGAGTGGTGTGGGCGGACAGCCCCAGGGGGAGTGCCGAAGTTTGGCATGACACCGGTGGGGCAGGGTGTTGGTGCAGGTCGGCGGTGGCGGGACGTTCCGCCGGTGCCGGAGAAGGGGCTAGTAGATTCCGGTCACGGAGTGTGGCAGGAGTCTTTGACCGGGCAATCATGGATGCGGCGGCAGAGCTGCTGCGGGGCGAAGGGTTGAAAGCGAAATGAAAAGCAAACTTCTCGGTCTGGGACTGGGCCTGACCCTGTCCGCACTGGGCGTGGCGGCAGTGCCCGCCGCGGCGGCTTTTGCCGACACCACGTGCTACACGGGGTGCACGACGGCGATCTCGAGCCCGCCCGTGACCCAGGCGACGCCGGTGGTGGAGCCCGCGCCGATCGCCAAGGTCGCGGCTGGTGCGTCTCTGCCCTTCACGGGTGCTGACATCGAGGAAATGGCAGCTGTCGGCGCCGGTGCCTTGCTGGTCGGCGGTCTCATGGTGCGCCGCAGCCGCCGGGTGCGCCAGGTCGCAGCGTAAGTCAGCAATCCCGTTCCCCTGTCGATCGACCAGAAGCTCCTAGAGCGATGTCCGTCGGACTGAACTACCAGTCCTGGGTCAATGCGAGGCCGGCCGAGCGCGACGCTCGGGCCGTGTCTCTGCGCACCCGGGCCACGGCGAGCGCGGCCATGAGAACTGTGGCGCTCTCCGATGCCGTGCTCCTCGTCGTCGTGGTGGCCGCCCTGGGGCTGTCGCTCGCCACGTGGTGGACGTGGGTGGCGATGGCGGCGGTCGTGGGTGCTCTGGCGCTCACCGGTCACTATCGCCCTCGCATCACGCTGAGCGTGGCCCGCGAGGCCGGATCCATCGCGGCCTGCGTGTTGGCGCCGTTCGTGGTGCTGGCCCTGGCCAAGGTCTCGGGCCCCACCACCGCCCGCCTGCTCGTCACGGGGGGCATCGTGGCCGGTGCCGTGGTCATCGCCCGGTGTGCCACGTACTGGGTCGTGCGCATGATGCGCACCCGAGGGTGGTTCGCAGAGCGGACCCTGTTCGTCGGGGCCGGCGATGTCAGCGCCAAGATGGCGGCGACGCTCGAGGAGCACCCCGAGTACGGCTTGCGCCCTGTCGGCTTCCTCGACGAGGTCGACAGCGCCGGACTGCCTCTCCCGCTCTTCGGTGGGGTGGGCATGCTTCGCATGGTGTTGTCGGAGGAGCGCATCGACCGGGTCGTCGTGGCCTTCGGTGTGACGCGCGAATCGGACATGGTCGATGTCTTCCGGGCCTGTGAGGACGCCTCGGTCGAGATCCACGTCCTGCCCCGGTTCTTCGAGTTGGCCACGGCCATGAACAGCCGCAACGTGGACGACGTCTGGGGCTACCCGCTGCTGCGCCTGCGGCGCTCGTTGCTGCGACGCAACGCCCGCATCGTCAAACGCGTCTTCGATGCCACGGTGGCCACCTTCGCACTCCTGGTGGTGTCTCCGCTGTACGCGGCGATCGCGGCCGTGGTGAAGCTCACGAGCCCCGGGCCTGTGCACTTCCGCCAGCAGCGCGTGGGCGAGCGGGGTGTCATCGTCGACGTCCTCAAGTTCCGGTCCATGCGGGTCAACTCGCGCTCGGACGTGGAGTGGAACCCCACCAACGACGCCGTCACCAAGATCGGGCACATCCTCAGGGTGACGGGGCTGGACGAGCTTCCCCAGCTGTGGAACATCTTGAAGGGGGACATGTCCCTGGTGGGACCCCGCCCCGAGCGTCCGTTCTTCGTCGAGCAGTTCAAGGTGGACGTGCCCCGCTACGACGACCGTCACCGGGTGCCAGTCGGGCTCACGGGCCTCGCCCAGGTGCACGGCCTGCGGGGGGACACGTCGATCGACGAGCGGGCTCGACTCGACAACCAGTACATCGAGAACTGGTCCTTGTGGCGTGACATCGTCATCCTGTTCCAGACCTTCACCGCGGTGATCCGCAATACGTTCGAGCCTCGTGGGGAGACCGGCCGCTCCGAAGCCGCTCCCGTCTTGCGCATCCATCGGGTCGAGGAGTCGACTCACAGCGACACCGTCACCATCGAGACCGTGACACCCGGTGCGAAAGAGGCCTCATCGATCGGGTGATCACGCGCGTTTGTCCGCTCACGCGCGGGGAGTGACGCCGGGTCGCCGACAGGTGGCCCGGCGACGATCTTTTCGGCGATGAAATCCGGTGGGGGGAACCCGGTCGGGCCGGTCCCATGGATCGGACGATCTGAAGCAGAGCGAAGGATCTGACGATCAGGTGTCCATGCCGCTTGTGCGCTCATGACCGCTCACTCACTTCCAGACGACACCGACGCTGCACTCCCGGCACCCCGATCGACATCGGTCGCGCCCCATCCGGCGCGGCGCGTCCTGCTGGTCGACGCCTCGGACCGCGGTGGCATCGCCCGCTACACCGGGTGCCTGCGCGCCGCGCTGCAGGCTGAGCACGTCGAGGTGGCGTTGGCGGCGCCGGCCGGGGTCGGCGATCCCGGCCTCGAGCTGCGGGGCCCGCGTTGGGGGCCCGACGTCGCCCGGTTGGGCAAGGCCCGTCTCTATGCGCTGCGCCTCGCCGAGGTCGGTCCCACGGCACTGGGCTTGCGCAAGGCCGTCTCCCGGGCGCGTCCCACCGTCGTCCACGTGCAGACCGAGATGGTGCCGGGCCTCGATGCCCTGGTGCTGCGCCGGATCTCGAGGCGGGTGCCGGTCGTGCTCACCATCCACGACCCCGTGCCCCTCGAAGGCGGGGCGCGCGCCGCCGCCGACCAGGCTCGACGGTGGCGGGCGGCCGATGCGTTGATCATTCACGGGGAGGAGCCCCGCGCTGTGGTCGAAGCCAGCGCGCCGGGCGTACCCGTCCACGTGGTACCCGTCGACCTGCCCCTGGGGGGCCCGGCCATCGCCCGCCGGGAGGCGAGAACACGCCTCGGGCTCGACGACGCCCCCACCGCGCTCCTGCTCGGCCAGGTCCGGCCCTACAAGGGCATCGGGTTGCTGGCCCAGGCTTGGCCCCGGGTCGCCGCGGCCCTGCCCGGGTCTAGGCTTCTCGTCGTGGGGGAGGCCTATGAGTCGGCCGACCTGGCCCTCTTGGAGGCATGCTCGGGGGTGGAGGTGCGGCGGGGTTTCGTGCCCGAGGGCGAGCTCGACCTGTGGGCGGCCGCCGCCGACGTCCTGGTCCTCCCCTATGCCGTCGGATCACATTCCGGGGTGTTGCATCGCGGCCTGGCGGCGGGGACGCCGGTGTTGGCCTCGCCACCGCTGGCCGAGGAGGTGTCCCGGACCGGGGCCGGAGCGGTGGTCCCCCTCGACCCCGGCGCGTGGGCAGAAGCCCTGGTGCCGGCGCTGAGCACCCACCCGCTGCCCCCACCCGAGGCGCCGACGGGCCGGACCACGGCCCGGGGCACGTTGGCGGTCTACGACGAGGTCCTGGCCGCCCGCGCGCGGAGGGTGGCATGAGGTCGACCACCACCAGCGGGAAACGAGGCGCGCCGGGCCGTTTTTGCCAGGCCAGAGTGCCCGCGGTCACTACAGAGCGGCCACGAACAAGACGAAACTACTAGGCATGGTCCGACGATCCAGGCTGGGAGTCGGCGCCCTCGTGGCCGCCGCATCGACCGGACACGTGCTCTATCCGGCATGGTTGGCCGTGGCGTCGCGCCGCCACTCGCAGCCCCCGGTGACCGATCCCGAGCACTGGCCGGCAGTGACCGTGCTCGTGGCCGCGTATGCCGAGGCCGAGTGCATCGGGCCCAAGGTGCGCGACGTCCTGGCTAACGGGTACCCGGGCCCGATCGACGTCATGGTGGTCGCCGATGCCGATGTCGAGACCGCGGCACGCGCCGAGCACGCCGGGGCGACCGTGGTCACCGCCGATGACCGGCTCGGCAAGGCCCAGGCCATCAACCTCGGGTTCTCCAAGGTCACCGCGCCCATCGTGGTCGTGACCGACGCCAACAACGTGCTCTCTCCCGGCGCCATCGCGGCATTGGTGCGGCACTTCGACGACCCCCGGGTGGGCGCCGTGGCGGGCGAGAAGATCGAGGCCGACGGGGCGGCCGAAGACCTCTACTGGCGTTTCGAGTCCTGGCTCAAACTGCGTGAATGGAGGCTGGGCACGACCATCGGGCTGGTGGGCGAGCTCGCCGCCATCCGGACTGACGCCTGGATGCCGATCCCCCCCGACATCGCTATCGACGACCTGTGGATCGCGCTCGACCTCTCCGAGCGCGGGTATGCCATCGCCTACGAGCCGAGCGCCAAGGCATTCGAGCCGCCGGTGCACACGTTTCGCCAACAGTGGGAACGCCGTACCCGAAATGTCGCCGGCGCGCTCCACGTGTTCGAGCGTCGCCGTTCTCAGCTCGGCCCCGAGGGTGGGTTGGTAGCCGCCGAGATCTGGGGCCATCGTCTGGCGCGCTACACGGTGTCGCCCCTCGCGCACCTGGCTCTCCTCTCCATCGCGGCCCGTCGCGCCCGTTCCAGCCGGCTGGCGAAGCTCTTCTTGCTGTGCCATGTCATCGGCGTGTCCACCTTGGCCCGCCGGGCGGCAGCGGAGAAGACGTCGACGACCTCACCCGACGACTCCACCCCGACGTCCGCGTCGCCGGCCCCACCTCAGGTCGCTGCGGATCCAGAAACCTTCGGCGCGGCCATGACGCGGCGCATCGGCGACGGACTCGGCCAGGGCGTATTCCTGCAGGCCGTCGCTCTGGGCGGGATGGCCCGGTACCTGCGCGGCGACCGGCCGACTCGTTGGACGACAGTGCGGCGCTGAGCCTCCGGTGAGCGACCTCACGCCACTGCGCGTCCTCGAGGTGAGCTACTCCCGTCAGGTGTGGGGGGCAGAGCTCGCCACCATGGCCCTGGCCGGCCCCCTGGCCCAGCGCGGCATCGACCTCACTCTGGCCTCGCCTCCCGGGGGCGACCTCGAGGAACACTGGCGTCGCCTCGGCCCGCCCTTCGTGCCGCTGGCCTTCCCCGAACACCTCGGGTTGCGCGCCGCCGATGCCCAGAGCCGTCCCTCGGTCGGACAGTACGGACGCGAGCTCCTCGCCACGGCGCGATCGGTGGCCATGATCACCGGCGCCGCCCGGGGCTTCGACCTCCTGCACTCCAACAGCTTGTGGGCCCACCTCGACTGTGCGGTGGCGGGCCGCGTGGCGCGCCGCGGTTCGGTCATCGAGCTCTACGACATGGTCCGTCCCGGGATGGGCCGCACGGTGCTCACCGCCGCCGCGGCCCTGTCCACCACGGCGGTGGCCATCAGCCAGGCCGTCGCCGACTGCATCGGGCCCCGGGGCGAGCGCCACGTCCGCATCGTGCCTCTGTCGGTCGACCTCGACCGGTTCGGCCCCGGTCCGGTCTCGCCCCAGGTGCGCGGGTCCCTCACCTCCGACGCACAGGCGCCCCTGGTGGGGATTGTGGGCCGCATCGACCCCGAAAAAGGCGTCGACGTGCTCGTCCGGGCCATGGGTCTGCTCCAGGGGGCGGCGGCAGGTGCGCATCTGGTCGTGGTGGGAAGTGCGGGGCTCGCCCCTGACGGCTACCCCGAGCGGGTACGGGCCGAGGCAGAACGCTCCCTCGGGGACCGGGTCCGTTTCGTGGGCCGCACCAATGACGTTCCCGGCACCCTGCGCGCCCTCGATGTCCTCGTGAACGCCTCGGTGGCCGAGCCCTTCGGTCTCAGCGTCCTCGAGGCCCAGGCCTCGGCAGTGGCGGTCATCGGGACCCGCGCCGGTGGTATCCCCGACTTCGTCTTCGACGGCGACAACGGGTTGTTGGTCCCCAGTGGTGATGCCGACGCCCTGGCCAAGGCCCTCGACCGACTGATCACCGACGACGAGCTGCGCGCTCGGCTGGCCCAACGGGGACGCAGCACCGCGCAGGGCCGCGGCATCGAGGCACGCGCCGACATCGTGGCCGAGCTGTACCGCCAGGCTGCCCACAGGGCGCCGGTCGGATCGGACGGCGCACGATGAGAGTGATCATGGTCACGAAGTTCGTGCCCCTACCCGACAACGACGGCGGCAAGCAGCGCGCCCTGGCCGTCGCCACCCGCCTGGCCCAACGGGCCGACGTCGTGCTGTGTGCCTACGACGACGGTGACGGTGACGTGGCCGGTCTCAAGCGGCTGGGCATCGACGTGCGCAGCGTCCCGTGGCGGCCCACTGCGGCGCGTGCTGCACGTGGGGTACTGCGGACCCGAAGTGTCTCGGCGGGCCGCTTCTACAGCACCGAGCTCGTCGACGAGGTGCGCCGAGCCGCCCGCGAGGGCCCCGTCGACCTCCTGCAGGTCGAGTACCTCCAGATGGTGCCCGTGGCCCGTCACGTGACCGCGGCGTGGCGCGTCCTCGATCTCCACAACGTGGAGTCGGCCCTGGTGCGCAGCTATGCCCGGGTGGGGCGGGGCCCGGCCGGGCTTCTCGCCCACGCCGAGGCCGCCGCCCTGCGGTCCATGGAGCGCGCCCTGCTGCCAACGTTCGACTCGGTGGTGGTGGTGAGCGAACGTGAACGCCAGCGTCTGCCCGCCGGGGTCAAGAACGTCCTCGTCTGTCCCAACGGTAGGGATCCCGACCCGTTGGGGCCGCCGCCCCCGGCATCGACTCCCACCGCCGCTTTCGTCGCCACGCTGGGCTGGGCGCCCAATGTCGACGCTGCGCTGTGGTTCGGCGAGGAGGTGTGGCCCGAGGTGCGGCGCCGCCAACCCCATGCCCGGCTCCTGCTCGTGGGCCGGGACCCCTCCCCGGCGGTCCGCGCCCTCGCGTCCTCATCTGTCGAGGTTTCCGGTACCGTTTCTGACGTCCGCCCCTACCTTGCCCAGGCGCGAGTGGCGGTAGCTCCACTGCGATCCGGAGGAGGTACCCGCCTGAAGATCCTCGAGGCTCTGGATGCGGGTCGTCCTGTCGTGGCCACTTCTGTCGCCGTGGACGGACTCGAAGACCTGATCGGGGAGGGCGTCGTGGTGGCTGACGACCCCCGGTCGATGATCGAGGCCGTCAGTGGCCTGCTCGATGACCCCGGCCGGGCCGCCGCGCTCGGTCGCGCCGGCCACGACGCCGTGGCGGCGCGCCACACCTGGGACGTGGCCCTGGCCCCGCTCCTGCGGAGCGAGACGCCGTGAGCAAGCTCATCCTTCTGGCCGGGGCGGGCGCGGCATCACTGATGCTTCTGTACGTCTTTCTCCGCTGGGAGCGATCCGGCCGCGAGCACTGGGTCATCTTCTTGCTCCTCGGCGTCCTCGTCGTCGACTCGAGCCTGTGGGACAACCAGACCACCGAGCCTCAGGGCCTCTTCCACCCCGGGACGGGCACGCTCAATTTCCGCCTGCCCGAAGTGATCATCACCGTGGCGCTCGTGGCGCGTCTGTTGATCAAGAAGAAGCCAGAGCGGGTCGGGCTGCCCGCCCTGTTGTGGTTGACCGTGGCGGCATGGTGGACCCTCGAGGCCATGGAGGGGATCCTCCGCCACAACAGCACGGTGAAGCTCCCCTACGAAGCCAAGGCGATCATCTACGTCATGGGCGCCTACGCACTGGCCTCGGGCGTGCCGATCCGGCGCTTCCTCGAAGGGCGCGGGTTCGAACGACTGGTGCGTTGGTCGGCCCTGTCGGCCACCGTCCTCCTCGTCCTGCGGTTGGGCCACAAGCAATTCGCTCTGCACCTTCCCGGGATCCGGATCCTCGACTTCGGGTCGGTCGGCACCGACGCCGCCACGATCTTCGTGTCGGTGGGCGTGATCGGGTTCCTCCTCGAGCTGGGCAAGGAACAACGGAGCCGGGTGAACATCCTCTGCACGGTGCCGCTGGCGTTGACGGCGTTCTTCGCCTACCAGCGCGCCGTCCTGCTCACCCTGGGCGCGGTGGTGGTCGTGGTGGTGGTGGTGGCGAGCGGGTCCACCGCCCGCCGGCGTCTGCGGATCCGGTCCGGAGAGGTGGCGGTGGCCGCCCTGGCCGTCGTGGGGGTGGTGCTGGGCGTCGCCATCATCCCCGCCATCACCGCCCAAAAATCGTTGACGGGCCCGCTGGCGGCCACCATCTCCCACACCGTGGGAGCAACGCTGAACTCCCAAGCCAAGCAGGAGTCGGCACAAGATCGCATCAACAAATGGACCGTGGCGCTGGCCGACGCCAAACAACACGAGCTCCTGGGGCAAGGACTGGGGTTCGAGTACAGTTATTTCCAAGCCGGGCCGAATCAATACATCACGACCGATCTCACCGAGAACATCGGTCTCGACCTGTGGCTGAGGACAGGCATCATCGGATTGGTGCTCTTCCTCCTGGCGCTCGTGAGCTCACTCGTCAACGGTTTCGCTGCCTGGCGGCTGCATCCCGACCCGATGGTGGGTGTGCTCGCCCTCGCCCTGTTCGCGGTGGTCATCGGATTGGTGACCAAGGGCCAGGTGGAGTCGATCTTCGAGAACTATCGGCTGGCCACGGTGCTCGGGCTCTCGCTCGGCATGCTCCGCAGCGCCGTGACCTCGGGAGGGGGCGGCCCGGCCGCCATGCGTGACTACCAGGCAATGAGCCACTACGAGGTGATGTGACACCATGGAAATCCGACAGCTCATCAGAGACGTCCGGCACAATCTCGTCGTCGCCCTGGCGGCGTTCGTCTTGTGCGTGGTCATCGGCGGTGCCGCCGCCTTCCTACCCGCCAAGCAGTACGTGGCGAGCACACTTCTGACCATCGCGCCCGCGCCCGGCTTCATCAACAACTCCAACGCGGGGGCGGCGATCTCGATCATCGGTCCCCAGCTCCCGGCCGAGGCCACCAGCTCCACGGTCGTGTCCCGCGCCATCGCCAATGTCCCCCAGCCCTACCGCTCCGACGGTGCCTCGGTCGACGCCACCATCGACCCGGGCACCTTCATCATCACCATCAAGGCCACGTCGAAGAACAAGGTGGCCGCCTCGAAGTTCGCCAACAGCGTGGCCACCCAGCTGATCGCCTACCAACCCCGGCCGGCCGAGTCGGGCTACACGGTCAGGCAGTTGGGCCTGGCCACACCGCCCGCATCGCCGTCGAACCCGCGCACCCCCATCCTGCTGGGAGCGGGGGCCTTCGGCGTCATCGTGGCGATCTTCGCCGCTATGTGGGCGGCCGGCGTGCGGCGCCGGCTCAGCCGGGTCACCGAGGTGAAAGAGCGCATCGGCGCCACCGTGCTGGGCGAGATCCCCCGGGTGGCCACGTCCGGGCTGCGTCCCACCGACCTGTTCGTCAAGCACAGCGAGCCCATGGCCATGGAGGCGTTCCAGGAGCTGCGTTCCAACCTGCTCATCAGCCTCCCGGCAGGCGCCTCGGCCATGATCGCGGTGACCTCGTGCGACCCCGGTGAAGGCAAAACCTCGGTGTCGACCAACATCGCCTGGGCGCTGGCGGCGCAGGACCGCCATGTGACCGCCATCGACTGCGACCTGCGCAAGCCGGCGCTGCACACCCAGATGGGGGTGCCGTTCGGCCCCGGGGTCACCAGCCGTCGCACCGAGGACGCCCTGGCGCACGCCTCGCGGACTCCGAACCCGTACCTCGACGTGATCCCCGCCGGCATCATCGACCGGCACCCCTCGGA
>Ga0208849_1001762_pt1 | contig 13665 bp, 15 predicted proteins | sample NGESurdeep072012_10_FD_184470 | JGI IMG/M metagenome (GOLD analysis project Ga0208849, IMG submission 184470) | Arctic peat soil microbial communities from Barrow, Alaska - NGEE Surface sample 53-3 deep-072012 (SPAdes) | ecosystem: Environmental > Terrestrial > Soil > Wetlands > Peat ...
ACCCCTCTTCATGCGATCCGGCCCTCTCCCCAACATCCCCTGCAAAGCGCTTGACGTCAACCCAGAAGATCGACCCAAACCCGACCTATCGTTGCCCGCCACCCATGCGGATGACATGACCTAACAACCATAACCACAGATGATAGGACTTGTCAAGAGCGAACCCCAGACCAGTCTCGGGACACGCGAACGACCCGGCTCCCCAGAGCCGATTGCGCCCCGGCCGAGCGAACCGTCTCATGCGCGGCCTAGCCTCAGCGACGATGACGATCGATCGCATTACCTGGACGATCCACGCCGAAGAACGCCTGCACCAGCGCGGGCTGACGCGCGCACGTGTCGAGCGCGCCGTGCGAGAGCTGCACCCGATCCGTGAGACCAACGAGGGAGAAGCCGAATGGCGCGTCGATGCGGGCCGCTTCGTGGTCCTCTACGACCACCCCAACCGCGAGGACATAGGCGCCGTCCGGATCGTCAGCGTCTGGCCCAAGCGCCGCCCGCGCAGACGGCATCTGAGAGGGCTATCCTGAATGAACGCCATGTACTCCTACTACGATCGCGAAGCGGACATCGCCTGGCTGCCCACAGGCGACTCCGAGCACGTCGTCAGCGAGGAGGTCGAGTGGGGCTTGATCGACCACGACGCCACCACGGACGAGATCGTCGCCATCGAGATCTGGGCCGCCAGCAAACGTCTACCCCAACCCGTCCTCGATGCACTGCCCAGACCCCGCAAGCCGCACCACGCCGCCGCCTGACGCTCAACGCCGGCACCGTCTCCCTCCCAACCGCAGAATGCCACCCTGTAAGGCGGAGCCACGCCTGTGACTCCGCCTCGCTCTGCAACCCCGGCCGCCGGTAGGCGGCCTTCTAAAAAGACTTACTTCAGCCGTTCGACCAGCATTGCCATGCCCATGCCGCCGGCGACGCACATCGACTCGATGCCGTAGGTGCCGTCGAGCGTCTCCAGGTCGTTCAGCAGCGTGGTCATGATCCGCGCGCCGGTCATGCCGAAGGGGTGGCCGAGAGCGATCGCGCCGCCGAAGGGGTTGAGCTTGTCGTCGTCGATGCCGAGCGTCTCTTTGCAGGGCACGATCTGCGCGGCGAACGCCTCGTTGATCTCGACCACGTCGATGTCGCTCATTGACATGCCCGTGTTCTTCAAGAGCTGCTCGATCGCCGGGATTGGGCCGAGGCCCATCACCTCGGGGCGGATCCCTGCGACCGTCGAGGCGATGATCCGCGCGCGTGGCGTAAAGCCTGTCGCCTTCGCCTTCTCGTCGCTCATCACGAGCAGCGCCGCGGCGCCGTCGTTGAGCGGACAGGCGTTGCCGGCCGTCACCGAGCCGCCCTCCTTGAACACCGGCTTCAGCGACGCGAGCTTCTCCAGCGTCGTGCCCGCGCGCGGGCCGTCGTCCTTGGTGACGACCGTCTCGGGCACGTCGATCTCGTTGCCTTCCTTGTCGACGTCTTTGTGCGCCGGCACGGTCACCGGGACGATTTCCTTGTCGAAGTGTCCCGACTCCTGCGCGGCGACCGCGCGGGTCTGGGAGACGAGCGCCCACTCGTCCTGGGCCTCACGGCTGACGTTGCGTTCGTCGGCGACATTCTCCGCGGTCATGCCCATCGAGATGTACGCGTTGTAGAGCGAGCCCTCGGAGCCGTCGAGCTTCGGGTGGAACTCGAACGGGGCGCCCTGCCCGGCGCGCGAGACGGCCTCGACGCCGGCCGCGATGTAGGTGTCGCCCTCGCCAAGCTTGATCGCGTGGAAGGCCATCCGCGTCGTCTGCAGCGACGAGGCGCAGAAGCGGTTGACGGTGCAGCCCGGCACGTGGTAGTCGATCCCGGCCAGCAGCGTCGCCATCCGCCCGACGTTGTAGCCCGCCTCGCCCTCGCCGTAGCCGCAGCCCATCATCACGTCGCCGATCGTGCTCTGGTCGAGTTGCGAGTTGCGCTCGATCAGGGCCTTCAGCGGGATCGCCGCCAGATCGTCGGCGCGAACGGTCTTCAACGACCCCTTCACCGCGCGTCCGATGGGTGTGCGAATGGCGTCGACGATCACTGCTTCGGGCATCTGTTGCTCTTCTCCTTGGGTTGTTTCCGGAGGAACCGGGTGGCGAATCCTACAAGTCGAGTCGGCTTACGCCCAGCTCGTCAAAGCCGACATGATGAGCCAACTCGTGACGCACGGTGCGCACGACCTGATCGCGCAAAAGATCCGCGTCGTGGCCGAAGTCGCGGCGCAGCGTGTCGCGGAAGATCACGATCCGGTCGTGGGTGTCATCGCGGCGGGTCTGGCCCCCCTGGTAGAGACCGTAGGCGCCGCGCCGGCGACCGCCGTCGGAGATCACCACGGCGACGTGCTCGAGGGCGTTGCGCAGTAGGTCGGGGAGGTCGTCGAGCGCGTCGCGGACGAGCTCCTCGAAGTCCTCGTCGTTGAGCGGATCGAGCTCGAGGAACTCGTTTTCGTCGGGATCCACCACGAGCCCTTCGCGCGCGAGCTTCTCGGAGTTGCGCACGAGCTCTTCGAACTCCGCCTCTGATTGAAGATCCCCACCCGCCCCGCGCCAGTCCGCCATGCGCACCGCCACGAGCGCCACGGCGCCCATCAGCGCCGCGACGACGATCACGCCGAGCGCCACATCCTCGAGCGCGTGCACCGCGCCGATCGAGCTGAAGCCCTGGCCGACGACGAGCACGACCAGGCCCAGCGACATCGCTATCAACGAGGCCACGCCCACGCGTCTGAACTGACCGGAGGCGCGTGGTGCTGGCGGCCTCGGTTGACGCATCGGCCTATCTACTTAAGCGTGCGGGCGATCACGAGCCGCTGAATCTCGTTCGTGCCCTCGTAGATCTGTGTGATCTTCGCGTCTCGCATCATGCGCTCCACCGGATACTCCTTAACATAGCCATACCCGCCGAGCACCTGAATCGCCTCGATCGTCACGGCCATCGCCGTGTCCGAGGCGAAGACCTTCGCCATCGAGGAGTACTTCGCCCGCTCGGGGTGGCCCTGATCGGCCATCGCGCACGCCTTGTACAGCAGCTCGCGCGCCGCCGCGGTGCGGATTTCCATGTCGGCGAGCTTGAACTGGATCGCCTGGAACTCGTTGATCGCCTGCCCGAACTGGCGGCGCTCGCGCGCGTAGGCGACCGCGTAGTCGGTCGCGCCCTGGGCGATCCCGACCGCCTGCGCGGCGGCCCCCAGGCGCGTGCGCTCGAGCGTCCCCAAGGCCACCCGCAAACCGCGGCCGACCTCGCCGATCACGTTCTCCTTGGGCACCCTCACATCCTCGAAGATCGGCTGACCGGTGGGCGAGGCGCGGATGCCGAGCTTGTGCTCGAGCTTGCCGACGCTGAACCCGGGACGGTCGGCCTCGACGACGAACGCGGTGATCCGTTTGCTCTCACGATCGGTCACGGCGAAGGTGATGTAGAAGTCGGCCACGCCGAGGTTTGTGATCCAGTTCTTCGTGCCGTTGATCACCCACTCCTCGCCGTCGAGCACGGCGGTCGTCTTCATCCCCGCGGGGTCCGACCCGGCCTCGGGCTCTGAGAGCGCGAACGCGGGCGACCACTCGCCCGAGGCGCACTTCGGCAGGAAGCGCTCCTTCAGCTCGTCGCTGCCGAACAGCTGGATCGGCAGCGTGCCGAGCTCCTGGACCATCAGGATCAGCGCGCACGAGGCGTCGACCTTGGCGATCTCCTCGACCGCCATGTTCAGCATCAGCGTGCCGGTGCCCGTGCCCCCGTACTCGCTCGGAAACGGCAAGGAGAGGATGTCCTGCTCGGCGAGCAGCTTGCGAATGTCCCACGGATACTCGGCCCGCTCATCGATCTCGGCCGAGCGCGGCGCGATCTTCTCCCGCGCGATCTGGCCGATCGTCGCGCAGAAGTCGAGGTTCTCCTGGGGGATCGTGTAAACGTCGCTAAGCGCCTCCATCGCGCTGGATCCTAGCTACGCTCATCTCGCAATGACTCCCCCAACCGAGATCGACGTCGACCCCGCGCGGGTCGCCGACTGGCTCGCTGCGGACCCGGGGCCACAGGTGATCGACGTGCGCGAGGCATACGAGCGCGAGGCGGGGCACATCGCTGACACGCGGCACATCGAGCTGACGGCGCTCACCGCCGCGGCGGCAACCGTCGAGCGCGAGCGGCCGGTGATCTTCTACTGCCGCGTGGGCGCGCGCTCGGAGATGGCCGCCCAGGCATTCCGCGCCGCAGGCTACGAGGCCTACTCGATGACCGGCGGCCTGCGACGATGGGCCGATGAGGGCCGGCCGCTCTCGCCCGAGGGCGGCCACGTGGCCGACCACTGATAGACGACGACCGAGGAGAAGACGCAGATGGAGGCTTCCCAGTTCCCCCAGGTGACAAGCGCCGAGGGCTACGCCGTCGGTGACCTCGACGCGCTCGGCGACGGCCCCGGCTTTCGCAAGGTCCGCAAGGGCCTCGGCGTGACCGCGTTCGGCGTGAACGCGATCGTGATGCCGCCGGGCATCGAAAGCGGCTTCCACTACCACGACACGCAGGAGGAGCTGTACTTCGTCCACCGCGGCACGATCGAGATGGTCTTCGGCGACGGCACCGCCCACCGCATGGAGGAGGGCGCCTTCGCACGCGTCGACGCCCCCACCCTGCGCAAGATACGCAATATCGGCGATGTCGACGCCGTCTACCTGTGCGCCGGCGGCAAGGACGGCTACGTCGGCCGCGACGGACAGGTGCCCGAGGGCGAGGAGCAGCGCGTCAAAGCGCTCCACGACCTCTCCGCCGAGCAGCCGAAGTGAGCCGCGCGGGCGTCACGCCCTGAGGCGCCCGGGCGCGGTGCCAAGCGGCCCTGAGCGAGACCGACCCGATGCCGGCCGCACCGACACCCCCACCCGAGCCCGACGAGGCCTCCGAGAAGCGGCTGCGGATCACGCGCGAGCTGACGATCCCGCTCGCGGAGGTCCTCGTGCGAGTCAGCCGTTCCTCGGGCCCCGGCGGCCAGCACGCCAACGTCACCGCCTCGCGCGTGGAAGCGAGCTTCGACGTGCTCGCCTCCCCTTCGCTCAGCGAGTCACAACGCCGGCGGGTGATGACACGGGTGGGCCAGCGCGTCGTCGCGATCGCCCAGGACGAGCGCTCGCAGACACGCAACCGCGAGCTCGCCCTCAAGCGCTTGACTGAGCGCCTCGCCCGAGCGCTCGCGGTGCCCAAGTCGCGCCGCGCCACGCGGCCGACGAAGGCATCCCGTGAGCGGCGCCTCCAGGCCAAGCGCCGTGACGCAACGCGCAAGCGCGAGCGGAGGCGGCCGTCGGAGGAGGCGTAAGCAAGCGCCAAAAAAACGCTTCCCCAAATCAGCCAAGCAGGGTCGGCATTTTTTTTCCGGCCGTCCCCGCGACACCCTCCCGGCTGAGGGACTTGATCTCTTTTGCGGCCGGAAAAAAACATGCCGCCCCTGCGCTAGTTCAACAGCTCCTTGACATAGCGCTGGTGTAGGCGGCCGAGCGAGGTCTTTTCGGGGTGGAAGCCGATCGCGTTCCACAGCAGACCCGAGGCCGGTGCCCAGGCCACGATCAGGTAGGCGCCCAGCACGAGCGCCGTCGTGCGCAGTCGGCGCGAGTTGGACAGGGCCGCCAGCGGCAGCACCCACAGCACATACCAGGGCAGCACCCAGCCGAGCGTCACGAGCAGCGCGACCGTCACCCAGCCGCTGGCGCTCACCGCGTCGCGCCGGCGCCAGGCGAGCACGCAGCAGAACAGCACCGAGCACGCCAGCACCCCGCTCAGCGCCAGGCGCAGGCCTTCCGTCTCGCCGCCGCTACCGAGCGCCAGGCCGAGCAGGTTCGGCACGCTCACGTCGGTCACCAGCCGGCTCTGCGTGCTCAGGTCGGGGACGTGCAGGCCGAAGGCGAACAGGCTCGCCGCGGCGAGCACCGCGGCGGCCACCGCCATGCCGAGGATGACCTGCGTCAAGCGGCGCGGGGCTCTGAGCAGCGCCGCCAGCACAATGGGGATCAGGATCGCTCCCGAGGCCTTGATCGCCGCCGCGGCCACGAACGCCATGCCCGCCCCGATCTCCAGCGGCGCGAGCGGCCACAGCCAGGCGCGCACCTGCTCGCGCAGGCCACCGTGCGCCGTCGATCGGTCCGCCGTCTCGCGGGCCGGGACCGGGGGACTCGTCGCCGCGGCCACGGGGGGAGTCCCGCCCCCATCCGCGACCAGGGAACCCGCCGCTGCCGGTGCGGGCGGGGCGGTGTCGCCGCGATCGCCTGCAATCGGCGCGACCGGGGCGGTGTCGCCGCGCTCGCCCGCAACCGGCGCCCGTGCGCGGAGCAGCAGGTAGAAGCCGAGCACGATGCAGAAGACCATCAGGAAGTCGTTGTGATCGCCCCCCAACCCCCAGATCAGCACGATCGGGTTCAGCCCGACGAGCACGATCGCCGCGACCGGATCGCGGCCCAGCAGCCGCGCACACTTCCACACTAGGAAGATCGTCGCCAGGCTCGCCAGCCCCAGGAGCACCTTGATCGTCCACAACGAGGCGGCCACGCCGAGCGGGACCAGGGCGAAGGTCATTAGCGTGAACAGCGGGCCGTACGGGCTCAGCAGCTGATGCCAGTTCGATAGGAGGTAGCTCGGGTCGTTGTGCGGCTCGAGGATCGGAATCGTCGTGTACGGGTTGAGGTGGTGCACCACCTCCATCCGCCCATAGTTGACGTAGTTGAACACGTCGGTCAGCGCCAGCGGCGGCGCCAGGAGGAGGATCGCGTGCACCGCCACCACACCCCCGATCGCCCAGCGGGCGCGCAGCCGCGGCACGTAGGTGAGCGCCAGCATGTAGCTCACATACATCACGACCAGCGCCGCCGTGAACAGATACTTCAACGTCGTCGAGTTGCGCGTCAGCCCCGGCAGCAGCCCCCCGAGCGGGCCGGCCATCCAGTGCGGGAAGAAGCCTGCATGGGTCGTCGCCGAGAGCAGGCTGGGACGGTCCGCCGCCAGCACCACGACCAGCGCGGAGCAGAGCACGATCGCCAGCAGCGCGCAGGCCCCGATCGCCCGCTGGAGGCTGCCCGTGCGCACCGATGCGCGCGCACGGCCGCCTATGCGACGGCGCTTAACTACGAGAGCCCGCTCTGAAGCGGGCTCTCGGAAAGTCGCATTCATGTTCGCGAGGTCCAAACCCCGCAAGCAGAAACTAGATCGACTGGACGTTTACGGCCTTGGGGCCCTTGTCGCCCTGCTCCGGGTCATATGAGACCTTCGAGCCCTCCTGCAACGAACGGTAACCCTCGCCGTTGATGCCGGTGTGATGGACGAACAGGTCCTTGTCGCCGTCGTCGGGGGTGATGAAACCAAACCCCTTGTCGTCGCTGAACCACTTTACTGTGCCAGTAGGCATGTGGGTACTCCTCCACGGTATGTTCGTGCTGCGACGCGGAGGATGCTGCTAGAGCTTCGACCTGCGAGCGCTTGCACTGCTTTCGCCGGTCTATTGCGCCGGCCAGACGAGATGACCGTAGCAGGTCGCCTGCCACCTGTGTTGCCGAGTTGCTATATCTCGGACACATCGTTGCCGAGCCGCTCAACCTAAAACGTCTGCTCCCTCCCGGCACGCCGGCCACCGCCGCGCAGATCGTCGAGGGCTTTGGGCTGCGCGCTCTCGGCACCGACGCGAGCGGCGGCGGCCCTCCGGCGCCTGGAGGCTCACGACGACGCCCCCACGTGATGCTCAACATGGTGAGCACGGTCGATGGCCACGCGACGCTCAGCGGGCGCTCGGGGCCGCTCTCAAGCCGCGCCGACCGAGAGCTCTTCCACGGGCTGCGCCTGGCCGTCGACGCCGTCATGGCCGGGGCGAGCACCGTGCGCGTGGAGCGCTACGGCAGGATCATCGCCGACGCGTCCCGCCGGCGGCTGCGGCTCGAGCGGGGCCTGAGCGAGGAGCCGCTCGCCTGCATCGTCTCCGGACGCCTCGCCCTGGAGGCCGACATCCCGCTGCTCGCCGATCCGGCGGCGCGGGTGGCGATCCTGACCCCCTCCGCGGCCAGCCTGCCGGAGAGCGCGGCCGAGGTCCACTACGTGCGCGCTGCGCGCGACGGGCTGCTCGACCTGCCCAAGGCGCTCGCCGAGCTGCGCGAGCGCTTCGGCGTGCGCACGCTGCTCTGCGAGGGCGGACCGCACCTCAACGCGCAGCTGCTCCAAGCCGGGCTCGTCGACGAGCTGTTCCTCTCGCTCGCGCCCACGCTCGCCGGCGGGGACCCGGCCGCGGGCGGCGAGGCGCTGCGGATCGTCGCGGGAACCGAACTCTCGCCTCCGCTTCAGCTGGAGCTGCTCAGCGCGCTCGAGAGCGAGTCCCATCTGTTCCTTCGCTACCGCGTCAAGAACCGTCCCGTCGAAGACCACCCGCCACCGCGGTATGGCGACCGCGGAAATGGATAGGCGCTAAGGCGTCTGCGCCTCGGCGCCGGAGCGCGTCTCGCGCGAGACGATGCTCAGCAGCTCGCTCGCCAGATGACGCCCTTCCGCAGCAACCTTCGGGGTGGCCGAGATCCTCACCACCACCTCGTCCCCGTCGAGCTCCTCCAAGGTGATCCGCGGCACGTCGCGCAGCGGCGTCTCCAATGACTTCTCCAGCAGCTCCTGTAGATCGCTCGGCGTCATCCCCGGGCGCAAGCGCGCGCGCAGGTTCACCGCCTCGGGTTCCCGCAACGGGAGCACCGCCACGTTCAGCACCACGCTGTTCGGCACCATGATCGAGTCCTCTCCCGTGGCAAACGTCGTGTACAGCAGGCCCAGCGAGCTCACCGTCCCCTCGATCTGGCCCGCCAGCGGGCCGCCCTGCAGGCGCACGCGCTCGCCCACCCGAAACGGCCTCGCGCTGAGCAGGACCGTGCCCGCGATCACATTCCCCAGCGTCTGCTGCGCCGCCAGACCCAGGATCACCGCGGTGAACGCGCCCCCGAGAAGCAATGTGCGCGCTTCGACGCCCGCCACCCCCAGCGCCACCAGCAGCGCAACCCCAACCGTGCTCAGACGGATCAAGAACCCGACCGTCCCCGCCGTGGCCGGGTCCAGACGCCGGAACAGCGGCGGACCCAGACCGCGACTGACATCGCGCGCGATCGCCAGGCCGAGGATCACCAGCGCGACGAACACCGCCACCCGCACCGGGGTCTCCAGCGCCGGTTCCAACCTCGCCGGATGGCCGTGGCGCCCCGGCGTCCCGATCAGGCTCGCGCGGTGGTCATACAGGACCACAACGCCGACGAACAGCGGCACCAGCAGCAGCGCCTCCAGGCGCGCGCGCTTGACCACCCGCGGGCTGATCTGACGCAGCAGGCCGACCTCTCGCCAGGCCTGGCTACGGGTCTCGAACATCTTTGGCGGGGTCTTCGGTATCGGCATCGGGCTCCATATGATGGCGACCTGAGCACGGGCGGAGCGCCGTGGGCGCAATCGTGCTCTACCCTTCCGCTGCAATGAACCCAAACATGCGCAAGCTGATCCTCCCGGCCCTGGTCCTCGGCGTGCTGTTGCTCGTGGTCGCGGCGATCTACTTCATCGAGCCCGCGCACTCATTGCCGTCCTTCTTCCCCGGGCACATCTCCGCGGGGAGCGCGGAAGCCAACCACCATCACACCAAGCACGGCATCGCAGCGGTCGTCGTGGCGCTGGCGTGCTTCGCGTTCGCGTGGTTTCAGACCGGGCCCAAGGCCAGCTCGGCTGGGTCCGAGGCGTAGGGTTCGAGGTCGAGGTCGAGGTCGAGGCCGCAGAGTTCGAGGTCGAGGCGTGGGGTTCGAGGCGTAGCTGACCCTACGGGGGGATTCGAGGCGTAGCCGATCCTACGGGGCCGAGCTACCCGCCGAAGGCGAACACCAGCGTGCTGATCGTGCCGAGCCCGATGCAGTAGACGCCGAAGGGCGTCAGCCGGTTCGTCTGAAACCAGCGCAGCAGAAACTTGACCGCCAGGAACGTGGTGGCCGCGGCGCAGAGCCCGGCGACGAGCGCGGGGCCGCGCACCCCGTTGCCCTCCGTACCAAACAGTTCTGGCAGCTTCAGCGCCGCGGCGGCGAAAATCACCGGTGTGGCGAGCAGGAAGCTGAAGCGGGCGGCATCCTCGTTGGAGAGCCCCGCCAGCAGACCACCGCCCATCGAGAAGCCCGAGCGCGAGATGCCGGGGATCAACGCGGCGATCTGCGAGGAGCCGACGGCGGCGGCCTGGCGCCAGCTCAGATTGGCGATGCGCGCGTCGGCGTCGCCAAGGTAGTCGCCCGGTCGGGGCGCCCTTTTGCGCAGCCGCTCGAACAGCAGCAGCGCGATCCCGTTGACGATCAGGAAGGCCGCCGCCAGCTGCGGCGAGGCGAACAGTTTGCGCAGCGGTTCCTGCAGCAGTAGTCCGACGATGCCCACTGGGATCGTGCCCATCACGAGCGCCCACCCCAGCCGCGCGTCCACGTCGTCGTCGCGGATCTCGCGCATCGCCAGCGAGCGTCCGATGCCCTTGACGATCCGCACCCAGTCCTTCAGGAAGAACAGCAGCAGCACGATCGCGGTGCCGAGGTGCGTGGCGATCAAGAACGTGAGAAAGAACTTGTCGTTCTGGTGAATGCTCCAGCCCGCCAGGCTAGGCAGAATCACGCCGTGTCCGAGGCTCGAGATCGGGAACGGCTCAGCCACTCCCTGCGTGAGGCCGAGGATCACCGCCTGGAAGTAGGAGATCGGATCGTGCACGGCGCGACAGCTTAGTGCGCGGGCGCGGCACGCGAGGTCTTGTGACCGGCGAAAGCCACCATCGTGCGGTCATGCGCGGCACTCTCGATCGGTGTACCCAGCCTGCCCGCCGCCGTGCAGACGCTCTCCGACGGCGCCTTCGACGCGATCCACGTGTGCTCGCCGGGTCCCGCCGGGATCGCCGGCGTGCTCGTCGCTCGCGCGCTGGGGTTGCCCCGGGTAGGCAGCTACCACACCGAGCTCACCGCCTACGCCGATCTGCGCTCGGGACAGCACCATGTGACCGGCGCGATGGCGCTGGCCGTCAGCGCCTTCTACAACGCCTGTGACATCGTCCTCTCCCCCAGCCCCGCCTCCGACGCCGCGTTGGCCGAGATCGGGATGCCGGCTGAGAAAATCCTGCGCTGGGACCGCGGCGTGGACACCTCCCGGTTTGACCCCTCCCTGCACGACGAAAATCTGCTGCCGCAGGCAACCGTCAACGTGCTCTACTCCGGAAGAATCACCCGTGAGAAGGGCGCCGACCTGCTCGCCGACGCCTTTCTACTGGCCCGCGAACGCAACCCCCATCTGCAGCTCGTGCTCGCGGGCGGCGGACCGGAGGAAGAGCGCCTACGTGAGCGTGTCGGCGACGCAGCCACCTTCCTGGGCTGGCTCGAGGGCACCGAGCTGGCCCGAGCACGCTGTCGCTCGAGCCGCCTGAAGGATCTCATCCCAAGCGCGGGCCGGTGGCGTGTTCGTCACGCTCACCGGCCCGCGGCGCGGTGCTCTCTCGGCTACTTATTTCTGCAGTTCCTTCACCGTCTTGACGCCGGCGTTGAGAACCACCTTCGGGATCGGTGCGAAGTCGAGCGCCGCTCCGAATTTCTGTCCCCGTGTCATCGCGTAGTAGATCCAGCTCGCCAGGAGCTGCCGCTGCGGCGCGACCTTGGAGACAATTGCGTACGTGAACGTCGAGATCGGATACGCGAGCTTGTACTTCTTCGGCGGGCTAACGATGTGCATTTCGTTATTCGCCGCCACGTGCTTGACGGACTTTGCCGCTGCTTCGATGTTCTTGAGGTTTGGATACTCATAGTTGCCGGCTGCGTTCTGCAGCGCAGCAGCACCGAGTTTATGGGCGATTATGTACGAAGCGGAGATGTAGCCGATCGCACCATTCGTCGAGGACACGATGGCTGTTACGCCATCGTTGCCCTTGCCGCCCACTCCGGTCGGGAAGTTGACTGCTGTGGCGTTACCCACTTGACTCTTCCAAGTCGGGCTGATTCGCGACAGATAGTCCGTAAACGCGTAGGTGTCTCCGGATCCGTCGCTGCGGAACACGGGTGTGATCTTTAGGCTGGGGAGGCTGATCCCCTTGTTGATCTTGGCGATCGCCGGGTCGTTCCAGTTGGTGATCTTCCCGAGGAAGATCGAAGCGACGACCGGCCCCGTGAGATTGAGCTTGCGAATGCCTTCAAGGTGGAAGGCTACGCCGGTGCCCGTCAGCGCCCAGGGGATCTGGACGCATTCACTGCATCCGGCCGCCTGGGTGGACGTGAGCGGAGCGTCAGACGCCCCGAAGTCCACAGTCCGAGCCGAGATCTGTGCGATTCCCGCCCCCGAGCCGACAGCCGCGTAGGTGACAGTGTCGCCATAGATATGCTGGAATTCCTGCGCCCAGTACGCCTCGAGCGGCGCGACCAGAGTCGAGCCCGCACCGGTGAGCGAACCCGCCGCTACGGCGTTACTGGCCATGATGCCCGTCGCCAGGCACGCTATCACGGCCGCAAGGGCGATCCTTGGGTGTCTTACGCGTGTCAAATGTCCTCCTAGTGAATGTCTTGTTATCTGCCGCGCAGAGCATCCCATCGTGCATACAGCCAGCTGTGGCAATCTTGTGAACATGTTCAAGCGAAATGTGTAATACCCGTAAAGAGAGATGTGTAGATGTTGTGAACGGAGCGTGTAGCGCGGAAACCTCCAGTTAAGCTCCGGCCACATGAGCGCAGGTACCAGATCAGCGGCCCCACTGGTCGGCAAGTTCGGCTCGCGTATCGCCTCAGAGCTGAGCCGCCGCGCGCGCCCCCCATCGATTGATCGGGTCGGCGACGGCGTTCTCTACGGGCTGTGCACGCTCGCCTCACTGTTGGGAGTGGCCGTGATCGCGGCGATTGCCTACCAGTTGATCAATGGGGCAAGCCTTGCCGTGTCGCAGTTTGGTCTTGGCTTCCTCATCCACAGCGAATGGAAGCCCAACTTCAACATCTTCGGCGCAGCGTCGCTGTTGTACGACACAGCCGCCACCTCGCTCGGCGCCCTGGTACTGGCGGTCCCGATCGGGATCTCGATCGGCCTGTACCTGAGCACGGTGGCCCCGCGACGCCTGAGCGCCGTGATCGGGCCGCTGGTCGAGATGCTGGCGGCCATCCCCAGCGTCATCCTCGGGTTCTGGGGCATCATCGTGCTCGCCCCGTTCCTGCAGGCGCACCTCGAGCCGTTCCTGCACAACGCCCTGGGCTTCCTGCCGATCTTCGGAGCGCCCCAGACCACAGGCACCGGGCTATTCAACGCAAGCCTCATCCTGACGATCATGGTGGTCCCGATCATCGCCTCGATCAGCCGCGACCTGTTCTTGACTGTTCCGCGCGAGCTGCGGGACGGAGCGACGGCACTCGGTGCAACGCGCTGGGAGGTGGTGCGCGGCGTTGTGATTCCGTCTACTGCGTCGGGTTTAGTGGCCGCCACCTTCCTCGGGCTGGGTCGGGCGCTGGGCGAGGCGATCGCTGTCACCCAGGTGATTGGCGCCGGCAATGCCATCCACGCCTCGCTGTTCCGCACCGGCGATACGCTGGCGAGTCGTATCGCGAACCAGTATCAGGGCGCCACGACAAAACTGCAGATCTCCTCACTGTTCTATCTGGGCATGCTGCTGCTGGTAATCGGCCTACTCGC
>Ga0208849_1001763_pt1 | contig 13642 bp, 14 predicted proteins | sample NGESurdeep072012_10_FD_184470 | JGI IMG/M metagenome (GOLD analysis project Ga0208849, IMG submission 184470) | Arctic peat soil microbial communities from Barrow, Alaska - NGEE Surface sample 53-3 deep-072012 (SPAdes) | ecosystem: Environmental > Terrestrial > Soil > Wetlands > Peat ...
CTGGGCGGTACCTATGCGCAGGGCACGAGCATCAATCTGGAGAACGATGTGACCGGCTTTGCCACCTTGCCGGGCAACACCGTGATGCACGCCATGTTGTGGCGCAGCGGCAGGAAGCCGGTCGACATGAAGACGCTCGGCGGCGCCAACAGCGCCGTGGCATGGCCGAACCGGACCGGCAACGGGCAATACGCCGGCGTTTCGGAAACCGCGGACATCGACAATCTGGGGGAAGCCTGGAGCTGCGCGGAAGCCGTATTCTACCTCGCGCCGCCGACCGGCCATGTCTGTCTCGGATTCCGCTGGCAGAAGGGAAACATGACGGGCCTTCCGACCCTGGGTGGCGTCAACGGGTTTGCCACCGGCATCAACAACGCCGGCCAGATCGTCGGCTGGGCGGAAACCCCGGTTCAGGACCAAAGCTGCAACTCTCCCCAGGTGCTTCAGTTCGAAGCCGTCGTCTGGAACGCGAACAATCTGGCGCAGGCGCTTTCCCCTTACGGCAGCGATCCCGACAGCGCGGCAACGGCGATCAACAACAACGGCCAAATCGTCGGCATTTCCGGTCTTTGCGGGAATGCCGTCGGCGGCGCCAGCGCGGAGCATATGGTGCTGTGGCAGAACGGTGCGGTGAAGAACCTCGGCAGCCTGGGGGGGCAATACTGGAACACGCCGATGGATATCAACGAGAAAGGCGATGTCGCGGGATTTTCGGACTTGCCGGGCGACAGCGTGGCCTCGCCCAATTTCAATGCGTTCCTCTGGACCAGGAATGGCGGCATCCAGAATCTCAGCACGCTGTCGGGCGACAATCTGAGCGAAGGCCTCGGCATCAATGACAAGGATCAGATTGTCGGCGCCTCCTATCCTTCCGGCCATGCCTTCCTCTGGCAGAAAGGGACGATCCTGGACCTCAACACGCTGATTTCCGCGAACTCGCCTTTCGTGCTGACCGATGCCCAGGACATCAACGACGACGGCGTGATCACCGGCGAAGCCCAGGACAAGAATACCGGGACCGTCTATGCGTTCGTGGCGATTCCCAAATGGCGGTAGCCAACTCTATGAGCCGCACGGCGGTGAAAACCTGACGTTGATTATGGCGGTGCGCGATGGGAAATCGGCCATCCGCACCGACATCGTTACCTTCCCGCCCTAAAGCGACGCTCGCGGATCTTCGACCGATCAAGTCGCTCCGGCAACGCTTGATGTCCGGGTGGCGTGCAAGTGATTGAGCGGCCCGCGGCCGCGTCCGAACCCCGGAGCGGTCGCGATGGCCGTTTGAACAAACGCGCGCGCGCGACCGACGACGAGCGGCAACGATAACCCTTCCGCCAATCCGCAGGCGATGGCCGTTGCGAGCGTGCAGCCCGTTCCGTGCGTGTGGCGCGCATCGATTCGCGGGAAAGCGAAAGTCTCGACACCGCCATCCCAGACCAGCGTGTCTTCGATCATGGCGCTGTTCGAATGCCCGCCTTTTATCAGAGCGGCCCGCACACCGCGTTCGCGCAAACGATTGGCGGCAGAAACGATTTGGCCGCTGGTAGATGCCGGCAACCCCGTCAGCGTCTCCGCTTCGGGGAGGTTTGGCGTTATCAGAGTCGCAAGCGGAAACAGTCGATTTCGCAGAACATCAATCCCTCGCGCATCGAGAAACCGCTTGCCGCTGGTCGAGGCCAGCACCGGATCCAGCACGAGCGGAATGTCGCGCGCGTCGCGCTCCAGGACATCGGCAACAGCTCGCGCGATTGCCGCCGATCCCAGCATGCCGATCTTGATCGCGTCGGCGCCGATGTCGTTCAGGCATGCCAGTATCTGCGCCCGCACGAGGTCGGGCGGCATCAGCCGAACCGCATGCACCGCGGTCGTGTCCTGCGCCGTCACGGCTGTGACCGCCGTCATCGCATAGACGCCGAAAGCGATTGCCGTCTTGATGTCTGCCTGCAGTCCGGCGCCGCCGCTCGAATCCGATCCCGCAATGACGAGCAGGCGCGGCGGTTTCGCCATCAGGCGGTGGCTTCCTCGATCGCCGCCACCAGCTCGCGAACCACCGAGCGAACGAGATTTTCGTCGTCGCCCTCCGCCATCACGCGGATCACCGGCTCGGTGCCCGATTTCCGCACGAGCAGTCGTCCCGCGCCGTTCAAACGTTCTTCACAGAGTTTGATCCGCTCCGTCACGCGCGCGTCGCTCAATGGCGATCCCCTGGCAAATCGCACGTTCTGCAGCACCTGCGGCAACGGATCGAAAATGTGCGACGCTTCGCTGGCGGGACGGTTGTCTTCCGCAAGCACGCCCAGAACCTGGAGCGCCGCAACGATGCCGTCGCCCGTGGTCGAGAAATCGCGCAGGATGATGTGGCCGGATTGTTCGCCACCGACGTTGAAGCTGCCGGCCAACATCTCTTCGAGCACATAGCGGTCGCCGACCGCTGAACGCGCGAGCTTCAGATCCAGCGTTTTCAGATACCGGTCCAGGCCTTCGTTGGACATCACGGTTCCGACAACGCCGCCGCCCGTCAGCGTGCCGGACTTGGACCAGGAACGCGCGATCAGCGCCAGAATCTGGTCGCCGTCGATGAGCGATCCCTTTTCGTCGGCCATCACGACGCGATCCGCATCGCCGTCGAGGGCGATGCCGAAATCGGCACGGCGCTCGCGCACCTTCCGGCGCATGGCCTCCGGGAACGTGGAACCGCATTCGTGATTGATGTTGAATCCGTTCGGATCGGTCCCGATCTCGATCACTTCGGCGCCCAGCTCCCACAGGATTTCGGGTGCCACCTTGTAGGCGGCGCCGTTCGCGCAATCGATCACGATTCTGAGGCCGTCGAGAGTGAGGTTCTTGGGAAATGTGCGCTTGGCATATTCGATGTAACGCGCCTGTGCGTCGTCGATGCGTTTGGCGCGGCCGATCTTGCGCGAGGTGGCGAGCCCGTCCTCAAGCCCGTTGGCCATCAACTCTTCGATGGCGGTTTCGCGCTCGTCGGACAGCTTGAGCCCGTCCGGACCGAAAAACTTGATGCCGTTGTCCTCGAACGGGTTGTGCGAGGCGGAGATCATCACCCCGAGATCGGCGCGCAACGAACGCGTGAGCATGGCAACGGCCGGTGTGGGCAATGGTCCGAACTGAAACACGTCCATGCCCACGGCGGTAAAACCCGCGACAAGTGCGGATTCGATCATGTATCCCGACAGTCTTGTGTCCTTGCCGATTACGACGCGATGCAGATGATCGGCGCGGGTGAATATCCGGCCCGCCGCCATGCCGGCTTTCATGGCGATTTCGGGCGTTACGGGGTGGGTGTTGGCCAGCCCCCGAATGCCGTCGGTTCCGAACAGTTTGCGAGCCATGTCCTCCCCACCTTTGGGCTGCCGCCCCGATGGTTGGTCAACAACATTAAGGCAAGCTTATCGCCGCCCAAACCCGCGGGCATGGCCGGCGCATCTTCCTACGCAAGGCGGCCTCCGCCGTCCAGCACTTCGCTTACCAGGAGCGCGTCCCTGGCGGCGCCAGGATCGTGGGTTCGAAGGTAATCTGCTCCGGCACGGGCAGCGAAAAGTTCCGCCGCGAGGCTCGCGGCCCCGGACTCCCGGGGCTTTCTGCCGGTCAGGGTTCGCAGGAAGGATTTGCGGGACACCGACACCAGAACGGGCAGCCCGAAGGCGGACTTGAGCGTCCCGATTCCGCGCAGCACGGCATGGGAGGCTTGCGGGTCGTTCCCCAGAAAGAACCCCATGCCGGGATCGACAATCAGGCGGTGGCGCGCCACGCCCGATTTTTCGAGCGCCGCAAGGCGGTTTTCGAAGAAGCGCAGGATGCAGTCCATAATTTCGTCAGGCGGCACCGAAATGCGCGAAGTGCCCGCGCCGCCCTGGACGGAATGCATGACGATCAGCCTGGCATTGGACGCAGCCAGGGCGGGATAAAGTTCGGTCTGCGCAAAGCCCGCAACGTCGTTCAGGTAATCGACCCGGCGACCCAGCGCCCAGCGCTGCACTTCGGGTGAGAAACTGTCGATGGAAACCGCTTTGCGCTCGGCCTGAAGAGCCGCCACGACAGGCGCGAGTCGCTCGATCTCGACCTTGGCCTCGACCGGCAACGCGTCGGGATTCGACGAGGCTGCGCCCAGATCGAGCACGTCCGCTCCGTCGCGTGCCAGCGCGCGGGAATGGGCGAGCGCCGCCTCGGGCGCCAGATACCGCCCGCCGTCCGAAAAGGAATCCGCCGTGATGTTGACGATGCCGAAAAGCGTCGGGCGGACACTCACCGCCCGGGCTGTGGCTCCGGTACGATGACGGCGCGCGGACGCCCCGCCTGCGGCACGCTCGGACCCTGCCCGCGCTGCGGCTCCGGCTCTTCGTAAGGCGTGCGCACGGGCGCAATGCCCTTCAGCAGCGCCACGATCTCGTCGCCGGTGAGCGTCTCGTATTCGAGAAGCCCCTTGGCCAGCGTATGCAGTTCGTCGACGCGCTGTGTCAGAATGTCGTGCGCCCGCTGATAGCAGGTGTCGATGATGCGGCGGATTTCCTGATCGATCTTCTGCGCGGTTGCTTCCGAAATGTTCTGCTGGCGCGAAACGCTGTGTCCGAGGAACACCTCTTCCTGGTTCTCGGCATAGGCGAGTGGACCGAGTTCGTCGGACATGCCGAAGCGCGTCACCATCGCGCGCGCCATGCGGGTCGCCATCTCGATATCGGAGACCGCGCCCGTCGTGACTTTCTCGTGCCCGAAGATCAATTCTTCGGCGATGCGTCCGCCGAACGCCACGCCGATGTCCGCCAGCATCTTCTCGCGCGTGATGGATAGCTGATCGCGCTCCGGCAAACGCATCACCATGCCGAGCGCCCGGCCGCGCGGAATGATCGTCGCCTTGTGGATGGGATCGGAGCCTTTGACGTTGAGAGCGATGATGGCGTGACCGCCTTCATGATAGGCGGTGAGCTTCTTCTCCTCGTCCGACATCACCATCGAGCGGCGCTCGGCGCCCATCAGGACCTTGTCCTTGGCGTCCTCAAGCTCGGACATCGTCACGACGCGCTTGCCGCGCCGCGCCGCCAGCAATGCGGCTTCGTTGACAAGGTTGGCGAGATCGGCGCCGGAAAATCCGGGCGTGCCGCGCGCGATGGTCCGCGGATCGACATCGGTAGCGAGCGGCACTTTGCGCATGTGAACGCGCAGGATCTTCTCGCGACCCGAGAGGTCGGGATTGGGAACGACGACGTGACGATCGAAGCGGCCGGGACGCAGCAGCGCCGGATCGAGCACGTCGGGGCGGTTGGTGGCCGCGATCAGAATCACGCCCTCGGTGGATTCGAAACCGTCCATCTCCACCAGAAGCTGATTCAGCGTCTGTTCGCGTTCGTCATTGCCGCCGCCCAGGCCGGCGCCGCGATGGCGACCGACCGCATCGATTTCGTCGATGAACACGATGCAGGGCGCGTTCTTCTTCGCCTGCTCGAACATGTCGCGGACGCGGCTGGCGCCGACACCCACGAACATTTCCACGAAATCCGATCCGGAGATGGTGAAAAACGGCACATTGGCTTCGCCCGCAATGGCGCGCGCCAGCAGCGTCTTGCCGGTGCCCGGCGGTCCGACCAGCAGCACCCCCTTGGGGATGCGTCCGCCCAGCCGCTGGAACTTCTGGGGATCGCGGAGGAATTCCACGATCTCCTTGAGCTCTTCCTTCGCTTCGTCCACGCCCGCGACATCCTCGAAGGTCACACGGCCCGTTCGCTCGGTCAAAAGCTTGGCGCGGCTTTTTCCGAAGCCCATCGCCTTGCCGCCGCCGGCCTGCATCTGGCGCATGATGTAGAGCCAGACCCCGATCAGCAGAAGCATCGGGAACCAGTTCAGCGCCACGCCGATCAGCGAAGGCATGCCGTCATCGGTCGGCTGCACGCTGATATTGACGTTGTGCTCTTCCATCCGCGGGTAAAGGCCCGGGTCGTTGGCCGGCACATAAGTGGAGAATGTCTGGCCGTTGGCCAGCTTGCCCTTGATCTGGTCGCCCTGGACGGTGACTTCCTTGACCGTTCCCTGCACCACCTGCTGATTGAATTCCGAAAAAGTCAGCGGGGGCGAAGCGGGATGGCTGGTCGTGCCCTGAAACATGTTGAACAGGAAAACGAGCAGCAGCGCGATGACGATCCAGAGCGCGAGATTGCGAAGATTGTTCACGGCCGTCCTTTCCTGGGGCCCATCCCGCGACAGGCGGCGGACCTGTCCCTAAGATAGGGAGTTCGTAGCGCCTTGCCAGCGAGAACAACGTTAAGAAATTTGCAGGTCCGGGGCAACGCCGCAACACCCCATTCGCTGCACATTTCATGCCGGGCCGTTAATTCTGCAAGGATTTCTCCGGGCTTTCCCGCCGGCCGCCGCGTTTTGCGCCGCGGCTCTTTTCAGATGTTACGCAAAGTGTTCCTGGCCCAAAGCAGGCAACGCGCTTTCCCGCGGGCGCAATCCGGCAGCCATGCAGCGTTCGGCCGCCCTTCAGGCCGCTCCGGCACACAGCCTCATAAAGGCCGAGCAGGCGCTCGAAGCGCGGGCGGTATTCGCGCCCGGACACGGCCATCAGCACGCTCGACAATGCCCGCAGCCCGGTTTCGGATGGCGCGGCGGCAAAGCGCGCGGAATCGAAGAAAACCGCGCCTTCCTCGAAGCGGCAACCCTCGGCCAACACCTGTTGCGTCGCGCGATCCAGCACTTCGCGCGCCCGGCCGAGATGTCGGGCGGCGGCCGCAATTCTGGCGGGCGACAAGCCGATGCTGTCGAGCGCCGGCCATGCCGCGCGGACTCGTGCGCGTGCAAAGCGCAGGTCCGCATTCATGGGATCCTCGACCCAGCGCTCGCCTCTCGCGCGGAGAAAATCGCGCAATCTCTCGCGCCGCATGCCGAGCAGCGGCCTCACCAAAACAATGCCTTCACAATCGCGCGAGGGAAGCGGCGCGACGGTCTTCATCGCCGACAGACCGTCGATGCCGCTGCCCCGCGCCAACCGCAGCAGAAAGGTCTCCGCCTGATCCTCCAGGGTGTGCGCGAGATAAAGGCCCGCAATTTCCTGTTCGCGGCACCAGGCGCCCATCAGCGCATAGCGCGCGGCGCGGGCCTGCGCCTCGATATCGCTTTCCGGTTTGGCGCCACGCCGGTGCAGAGCATGGGCTTTCAGGCCCAAGGCCCTGGCCCGCGCGGTAACGCTGCGTGCATCGCCTGCCGAATGTTCCTGTAATCCGTGATCCACGGTGAGCACGACGGGCGCGCGTGCCTTTCGCGCCTTGGCCCAATCGGACAGCAATACCATCAGCGCAACGGAGTCACCGCCGCCGGAAACAGCGACCGCGCCGGGCCAGGGCGCGCCCAGCCGCGCCGCTTCGCTCATGGCCGCCGCGAAATCCGCTGCAGGGTCCGGCGGTTCAGCGGCAACCGGCAGTGCGGCGCGCGGCGAGCGCCCGCTCGGCAACCGTCTTCGAAGCGTCGGGGTATTTGCCGGTGAGCTGGCCAAGGACGAGACAGCCTTCCTTTTTCTGGTCCATCGCGAGTAGCGACTGGCCGAGCTTGAGCATGCTTTCCGGCCCGCGCGGACTTTGCGGATATTTCTTCAGCTCCTCGGCAAAGCTACGCGAGGCGGTCGGATAATCCTTTTGCACATAGGCGATGTCTCCCACCCAGTATATCGCCTGCGGCGCCAGATCGTCTGCCGGATAGGTGTCGGCGAAACTGCGGAAGGCGGCGCGGGCTTCGTCGTATTGGGCCCTGGCCAGCAAATTCATCGCCGCATCGAACCGCGCGCGCGTGTCTGCGGACTGCGACGGCGCGGGCGCCGTGGCGCGGGGATATTCCTGCGGCGAAGGTGTCGTAATCGCACCCTGCGGCAGCGTTCCCAGGACACCGGGTGGCGCCGCCAGCCGCCGCGGCGCGCCGGTCGCGGGGGGCGCGTTCTGTCCCGGCGCGGGGGAGGCCGCTTGCTGTCCGGGGCACGGAAGCGCGCTCTGCTCGCCGGTATCGTTGGTCGCGCCCAGCTGCTGCGCCGAGAGCGAACACAGCTTGTAGTCGAAATCCTTCTGCATGCGGGTGATGCGGTCGTTGAACTCGCCGACGCGGTGATCGACCTGCTCCATCTGGCCGGTCAGCCGCCGCAGCGTCTCTTCCAGATCGTTGAGCCGCTGGTTGAGCGTGGCGATGCTGGAATCCTGGGCCTGTTCGCGCTGTTGCAGCCGCAACCGCTCGGCTTTCTCTTCGTCGCTTTCGCCGAACAGATCGGCGACTTGCACGAATCCGGCGCGGGCCTGCGCCCGCGCGATCCCGCTCTGCAATTGCTGGATCTGTGCGCGGCCGGCATCGATGCGCGCGGCGAGCTGCGCGAGATTGGCGGGCGGATCGACCGTCTGCGCTGCGTCGGCGAGCGTCGCGACCATCGCAAAAACCGCTGCCGCAACCGCGCTGCGCGCCCACGCGTGAGAACAAGGATTCATGCTCGCTGCTCGAAACAGGGTTTGGGGTCGCGCGCTTTGGCCGAACCAAGCCGAACACTTAGCCCAAATTGCGGCGACCAGAAACCTCACGGCCGAAAGTTCATCCTCGCCCGTCTTGCCCCGGATGCGGAAAGCCCGAATTTCCGCTACAGGCTCATTCGTCGAAGAGGGGACACGCGATGCGCGCCTTACTCATTGCCGTCCTGATCGTGCTGGCTTTGCCACCCTGAGGCGCTTCGCCGCGCCCGACGACAGCTTCGTTCCCGCCCATATCGGCGCCATCAAATGCCCGACCCTGATCCTGTGGGGCGAGGAAGACCGGCTGATCCCCCTTGCCGCCGCCCGCGCCTTCGCGAAGGCGATTGCGGGCGCCAAGCTCATCGTCTATCCGGCAACCGGCCACATCCCGCAGGAAGAAGTGCCCGACCAGTCCGCCGCCGACGTGAAAGCGTTCCTGCTGGCGACCGCCAGGCCGTGACAGGAGCCGTGCGGCGAAGGAGTATGGCGCCGCCGCGATGGCGGCGCGCGAAACCAGAGAGGGGAAGACGGCGATGAAAGCTTTTGAACTGATAATCGGGCTGGTGGTGGCGGTGATCGCCTTCATCGCCCTTAAATTGATCGGATTGGTCCTCAAGGTAGCGATCATCGCTGCCATTGTGGGCTTTATTGTCGCCTTTCTCATTGCCCGCGCCTTGCGGCCGAAAAACCCCTAGCCGGCAATCGCATCGGCGGCCGGCGCCGGGTAGAGAATCTGCGTGCCCTCGACCCGGGCGAATTTGGTCAGCGTGTGGGGGTTGGATTTTTTTGCCGACATGATGTCTTCGACGGTCATGTGGCGAACCAGCAGCGCATCGCCCACCAGCGAGCGGTGACAACGCCAGGGCACCGCTTCCGCGCACATGATGGCGCAGCGCGAAGCCTTGCCCAGCGCGACGAGCTCGTCCACCGCCGCCTGAAACGCTGGCGTCCGCATGTAATCGGCATAGCCGCGGAACGACGCATTGCGCCAGCCGTCGTTCGGCGAATCCCGGTCGGCGCGCCGCAACCCCCCCAGCGCTTTCATGTAGCGATAGTCGACCCCGGCGGATTTGAGGGCCGGCGCGAGCGCCTCGCCGGAAAACTGCGGATTGTGACGCGAGCGCGGAATCGTGCGGATGTCGACCAGAGTCGCGATGGCGAAAGCCTTCAGGATGAAGATGAACGCTTCGATCGGATGCGTCGAATGACCGATCGTGAAAATGGTCTCGGGCTTGCAGGACGGATCCATGGCGATTGGCGTCTGGTGTCAGGGTGGCAAATCGAAAACGCGGGCAGAGGGAAATAGGTTATCGCGACCGCAATTTTTATGACCGCGCCGAACGGGCGCCGGATCGCATCGCGCGACCCGCGACACGCGGCCGGAAATCCTTCAGAGCTTTCCGTCGCGCAGCCTCGCGACCAGTTCCGGCGTCACCGGCGGCGAGCCGCTTCTGCCGGACAGCAGGGGAATGCTATTGCGTTTGCGCAGCTGAGAAACCGCCCGCGCCGGCTTCAGGCCCTGCCGCGCGAGCTCCGAAACAATTTCGCCCAGAGTCTTCCGTTGTCGCGCAGCGAGACTTTTGGCGGCTGCATGCACATCGTCATCGATGGCAAGTGTGGTGCGCATGACGTTTTCCTCAAGGAAAACGTCATTCATCAAACTTCACGCATCATCGCAAGTCAACAAGCATCCCTCCTGCAGATCGAAAGCCCTCGTCTGCGCCGCGGGGCGCTGCTGGCATGCGCGGCGCACTCTTCGAGTAAGCGGGCGATGGGGCGGAAGCAGATCCTGTCTTCTATCGGCCGCGCGTGGGCGGCGATTCCAGATCCCCGAGGAATTCCGATGCGGGAGTTTCGCCGCTGACCATCAAGCGGTCGCGGGCGCGGGTGCAGGCGACGTAGAATAGCTGGCGCTCGGTCTCGTAGACATCGTCGAGTTCTACTTCGTCGGCAACGGCGGCGACCCGCGCCTGTAGCGGAAGCACTTCGTCGTCACACGCCATCACAGCGACGGCTTTGAACTCGAGGCCTTTGGCGAGATGCATGGTGCCGACTGAAACATGCGCACCGGCATCCTCGTCGCGCTCGGATAAGACAAAGGGGGTTTGTCTTGCTGCTTTGACGGCGGCGCGCGCGCGGTCGAGCTGATCGTAGTCGCGCACGAACACACCGATTTCCGAAGGCGCGAAACCGTCGTTCAACGCGGCGGCGATCCACTCGCCGACGGCCGCGATTTCAACCTCCGGAGTCTCGAACCGCCCAACAATCGGCTCCGGCCCATTGAAGACAGAAACCGTTCCGGCGCGGCGCTCTTCAAGGCCGTCCACATCGCGCAGAACTTTCGGCAACAGGCGGTCGGCCGCTTCGCGGATTTGATGCGAGGTCCGGTAATTGACCTTCAGTGTCTGCGAACGGCCGCGCACGTCCACGCCTAGCGTGAGCCACGAGAACGGCTGCTGGAAAATGCGCTGGCCGAGATCGCCGGCGAAGAACAGCGAATCCGCACCCGTCGGCGCGATGGCGGCGAGAAAGCGCAGTTCGGCGACCCCAAGGTCCTGCGCTTCGTCCACGACGATATGGGTGAACGGCTTCGAAGCGTTTCCGGCATACAGCGCCGTCAGTTCGCCCAGCACCTGCGACCAGGTTGCGCTGCCCTTCTGCGCCAGCGAATCGCGCGTCGCCCGAAAGACCGGCCACAGACGCGCGCGCTGCTTCACGCTCATGCGGTTCTTCCGCCCGAGCCGCGGGACGTCGGCATAGGCATCTTCGCCGGCGAGTTGCCAGGCGTCGACGACGTTGGCCCATTCCGAGACGAGGAACCGAAGCGGAAATCCCGTCAGCCCGTTCGCGTCGGCCGCCTTGGTGATGATGCTGCGAATGAGTTCCGGTGAAGCGATATGCGGCCGGCGGCCAAAGCCGAGCTGGTACAACTCCTCAGCCACGCCATGAAATGGCGTGACGATGATGCGGGGCACGATTTGCAAATCGGTCCCGAGCAGTATCTTCAGCTTGCGTTCCAGCATGTCGGCAAGCGGCCGCGAGAATGTCGTGAGCAGCACGCGCGCAGCCGGCGAGTCTTTCGCCAGCCGTGCCGCGCGATGCAACGTCACCACGGTCTTGCCGGTACCCGCCGAGCCCGCGACGCGCGCCGGCCCGGCATAGCTTTTCTCGATCGTCTCGCGCTGGGAGGGATGGAGATAGACCATCCATTTGTCCCAGGGATATTCCAGCGCGAGCCGCAACTCCTCGCTCGTCTCGATGACGCGGAAACGCCGTAGCGCGTCCGGATGCGCATACATTGCGTCCGCCGGCGCGACGGGCGCGGGCACAGGAAGCATTCCAGTCGTCACATATTCCAGGAGCGCTTCTGCTGCCTCGGAGGGAAGATGATCGGCAACTGCGAGAAAACGGTCTTCGTCCGCTCCCAGCACGTCATCAAGCCAATCCGGTGGCACGCCGACCGACAGGAGCTGGTCTGCTGTCAGCACATTGAAGCAGAGCTTCGCAACAGGTTCGGGTTTGCTTCCCGGGAGCGCGGGCGTCCCGCCCGCCTGCGGCCAGGATGGCCGCGGTCCGAGGGGTTCCAGCGGCAATTCGGGCGCGATCTCTTCGACGCGTTCTCGAACTTCGACAATCTGAATGGCGCCGGTCTTCGGATGCGCCTCGATGCGCCGCCGCTCGGCCCAGTTATAGACCCTGTCGTGATGGTCGACATAGGCGAGCAGCATGCTCTCGCGCGTCCGGTGCACAATGATACGAAGATCGCGGCTGACGCGGATGGACCAGAAATTGGAGTCCCTGGATTTGTCGATGCGATGGAATTGCAGGCCGGGTGCGGCCGGATTCATCTGCAGATCGAAAGCGCTCGTCTTCGCCGCCTTCTGCTCCTGCGCCGGCAGCCGGGCCAGAGAATCGGCAAAGGTATCGGCGATCCGGAATTCCATGCCTCACCGGAGCCAGTTCTCAATGGCGAGCGATTTGATGCGTGAGAACTCGCGTTCATTGTCGGTGACCAATGTGCAACCGAGCGCAAGAGCGTGCGCCGCGATCAGGAGGTCGTTGGGGCCGATCAATTCCCCCCTTCTCGTGAGGTCGAGTCGAATATCCGCATAATATTGGTCGACCGGAGAATCGAGAGGCACGATCTTCATGGGCGCGAGCACGGTGTCCAGGCGAGCCTTCAGTCGAACCGAACTGCTCTGCGCGACACCGAAGCGCAACTCCGCGGCAACGACAATGCTTGTGCAAATGCGGTCGTCATCGATCGCATCCACACGCGCTGCCGCCGCGCCCTGCGGATTTCGCATAAGATCGGACACGATGTTTGTGTCCAGCAGATAGGTGGTCAAAGCTCAACCGGATCGAGTGGGAGTTCGAGAACCTCGGGAAGTTCTTCGTCAAGAGGCTCAAGAGAGGCCAGAACCTGCCGCAGCGTTTTCCCGCGTCCCGGCTCGATGATCAACCGCTCTCCCTCTTTCCGCATGATGGCATCCTCGCCGGGCAGTTCGAACTCGCGCGGGATGCGCACCGCCTGATTGCGGCCATTCCGGAAGAGCTTGACGTGGCGTTCTATTTCCATGATCCCAGCTCCACGGTTCAGGCAATGGATCGGCGATTTCGCCAATTCGTTCGTCGATGGGTTCCCAACTATCGAGCAGTTCAAGAAGGGACAACTTGCGCGGCTTCGGCTCGATGATGAGTTTGTCGCCTTCCTTGCGCATGATGGCGTCTTCGCCCGGAAGTTCGAATTCGCGCGGAATCTGCACCGCTTGGTTGCGACCGTTGCGGAAAAGCTTGACGTGACGTTCACTTCCCATGGCATATGCCTTAGCATATGCCTAGAAGAAAGGCAAGCTCACACCCCAAACACCTTCATTACTTCATCCCCAAAGTGGTTGATGACCTTGACGGCGATGCGCCCTGTTGATGGCCGCGGAAACGGCCGCGAAGTTTCGCGGTAGAGCGTTTCCCAGGCTTCCGGATCGATCTCGGCTTTGAGCGTGACTTTAAGGCTTTTGTACGGGTCCTGGGCGCCCAGGAAATAAGCGTGGCGGACGAAGAAGCTTTCTTCGTTGTAATCGGTGTCGATGAACCAGGCGGCGATGTCCTTCTTGTCGCCCGAGCGGACTTCGCCGGTGTTGAGATCGAAG
>Ga0208849_1001765_pt1 | contig 13624 bp, 8 predicted proteins | sample NGESurdeep072012_10_FD_184470 | JGI IMG/M metagenome (GOLD analysis project Ga0208849, IMG submission 184470) | Arctic peat soil microbial communities from Barrow, Alaska - NGEE Surface sample 53-3 deep-072012 (SPAdes) | ecosystem: Environmental > Terrestrial > Soil > Wetlands > Peat ...
GCTAACGCCGGTTTTGTCGTGGTCGCGCTCGCTGCCAGCTGGCTCGTCTTCCGACGTCAGGAGATATGACGCAATCGGGCCGCAGGAAGGACGTGGAGCCCACGCCCGGATTCGAACCAGGGACCTTTTCCTTACTAAGTGGTCTTCGGACCCTGGCGAATACGATCTGATCTTATTTCGATGAGCAAGTCACCTCACGACGACGTCCACATAGACGTCGCCGGTCAGCTGGCCCATAGCGACGTGGACGTCCCAGCAGCCTGGCGCGGGGAACAGTAGACCCGTTCCGAATTCAGCACCCGGCCGGTTCCAGTTTGAGCTGCCGTGAGCCTCCGGTCCCCAATTGAGGCGTCCTTTTCGACTCGCTGGACCGACCAGCGCGAACGTCGATGCCCCCGACGCACCTGGCCCATCGAGGCGCCAGATAGTTTTGTCCTCGATCCCCGCACGTGGCGGATAGCCAGCCATGAACCACGCCCACACGGTGCCACCTGTCGCTGTGCCGAAGACCTCTCCTGAGAATGCACCGGCCGGCGATACCGGTCGACAGCCGGCCGCACCCAGCGCCCCGACCACTGGCGTCGGCGTTGGCGAAGAGTTGATTGCAGAGGGTGAGGAAACCGTGGAAGAGCTGGGGTTTGACGGCGTGCAGGCCACGGCAACCATCACCGCCAGCGCTGCTGCGCTTACGCCTCGAGACGTTAGTGTCCGCATGATCTCCAGCACGTATACACCGCGCGCTTCTCGCCGGTTCCACTGCAACTTGTGCCTTGCGGAGTGCACGCATCGGGCGATCCTCACCATGCCTGGGGTTGCGTACTAGCGGCCTTACTGGTAGCCCACTCCTCTCCCCTCGCTCATCGCTGCACCACCTGAGTGTTCAGCCTCAGGTCCCTGGATGACCGCCCTGCCCGAAGCGTGTAAGTGCCCAGGTGCGATACCCACTCGCGCCGCGCCTCGTCGAATCGCGCGAATGAGCGGCCTGGAACCGTGATCCGCGCCTCGGCCTGCTCGCCGGCGCCGGCATCCACCGTGGCGAAGCCCGACAAGGTCCGCACCGGGCGGCCGGGATCGTCGTCCGGCCCCTCCAGGTAAACCTGCACGACCTCCCGCCCGGCCCGCCCTCCCGTGTTGCGGACCGTGACCAACACCTCGAGGTCCTCGCCCGCCGCGATCGCCTCAGTCGCGGGCGTGAACGATTCGTAAGTCCAATCCGTGTAGCCCAGGCCGTGGCCAAAGCAGAACAGCGGCTCGGCCCCATTTCGGTCATAGCCCCGATAGCCGACCAGCAGGCCCTCGCCATACGTGAGGGCGCCTGCCTGCGGGTGGGCGCTGAGCACCGGCGAGTCGGCCTCCACACGGGGGACCGACACCGGGAGGCGCCCGCCTGGCTCGGCCGCTCCCACCAAAACATCGGCCAGCGCATCGCCGAAGGCCTGCCCCGGGAACCACACCTGGATGATCGCGGCGACCTCGCCGGCCCACGGCATCAGCACCGGCATACCGGAGTTGACGACCACCACAGTGCTCGGATTGGCGGCAGCGACTCGCCTCACCAGCTCGTCCTGCCGTCCTGGCAGCACCATCGTCTCCCTGTCGTATCCCTCGCTCTCCGTCCCTTCCGGCGAGCCCACCACCACCACCGCCACATCAGCGTTGGCAGCGGCCTGCACCGCCTCGTCCAGCAGGCTTTCGTCCTCGACCCAGGGCGTGATGCCCAGGCGCATGGCGGCGAAGCCGGACTGGTGGCCTCGAGCATTCGGGCCATGCTCGAAGGTCACCTCGACCTCGCGCCCTGCCTTCAGCTGCAACGGAACCCGCAGCTCGGGGGGTCGTGACAAGGCCTCCACCACATCGCGGGGAGGCAGATTCGTGGCCTCGGCCAGCACTGAGCCGTCAACGCTGACGCGCAGCAGGCCGACCCCGGATACACCGAGGACGTGTGGGCCATCCACCTCAGGCCGGTATCGCGCGCGCAGCACCACCACCGAACCAGGAAGGTGCACCGCTTCCGGCAGGCCGTCCCACCAGGTGAGCGCGCTCCTCGAAAAGTGCTCGTCGTGGACGACGGCACGGTCGGCCGTGCGCACCTCGACACGGAGCCCCTCCTCCCCACTCACCGGATCTCGCAAGCTTCCCTGCGCCGGCGCCGCGGTCGTCGCGCTGGTGAGACAACCCTGGTGCACGCTGACCGTCGCGGAGCTTCCGAACGCAGCCCGCAGCGACTTCGCGAGGTCGGTGCGGACCGCCGGCAGGACACGCACGCTGCCGCCGCCCTGGGTCTGAGGGTCGATTGCATTGGGGCCGATCAGCGCGACCTTTCGGACCTTGCCACCTTCTAATGGAAGGAGCCCTCGTAATGGAAGGAGCCCTCGCGGATTGGTGAGCAGGACGAAGGATCGCGACGTGACCTCGCGCAAGAGCCGCGAGTCGACGAGCGCCGGCGCCGCCGACGCGCCACCAACGTGAGATCCATCCGTATGGCCGGCTCCGTCCAGAGCGCCGACCCGGCGGGCCAGGCCCAGCAGCCGGGACACCTTGTCGTCGACCTCGGCCTCGGGCACCGTGCCCGCACGCACAGCCGCCACGAGGTGCTCGCCCCACGGCCCGTCAGGCCCCGGCATCACCAGGTCCAGCCCTGCTTTGGCACTCGCCACCGTCGTGCTGGTGGCCGACCAGTCCGACACCACGACTCCCCGGAATCCCCACTCCGTCTTGAGGAGGTCTCGCAGAAGAGTCAGGTTTTCGCTCATGAAGGCGCCGTTGACCGAGTTGTACGCGGCCATCACGAGGAAGACGTCCGCTTCGGCGACGCAGGCCTCGAATGGCGGGAGGTACAGCTCCCTCAGCACCTGCTCGGTGACGCGAGCGTCATACGTCCGCCGTTCGGTCTCCGAGTCGTTGGCAACGTAATGCTTGACGGTCGCCCCCACGCCCGCCGACTGCACACCGCGCACGTAGGCGACTGCGATGCGGGAGGTCAGCAGCGGGTCCTCGGAGAAACACTCGAAACCGCGGCCATTGAGCGGAGTGCGAACGATGTTGACGGTCGGGCCGAGGATCACGTCGATGCCTTTGGACCGCGCCTCTCGCCCGAGTGCCCGGGTCACCTCCTGCACAAGTCGCTCGTCCCACGTGGCCGCGAGCCCGATCGGGGATGGCAGCGACGTGGACGGATCGGCCGAGTCGAAACGCTTTCCGCGCACGCCGGCCGGGCCGTCGGAAAGCACCATCGGGCGTAGGCCGACAGCGTTCTCGCCGTGGAGCACCCACGAGTCCGCGCCCGTCAGCAGGCGAACCTTCTGCTCCAGCGATAGCCGTGATACCAGCCCCGACTCATCGCCGCGCACCCCTGTGGCAACACCGGTCATGACGTTTCTCCTCGGTTGCTAATGAACGCGGCCGGCACGTTGCCGGCCGCGAAATTGTCGTGAATCTGCAGGGTTCAGGCGACTGGCTTGAGCTGCATGAGGATGTAAGGCATCTGCGGGTCGGTTGGCGACGGGTTCATGTACGGGTGCGACTGGTTGGGCCAGCCTGTGTACTTCGCGCTGCTGAACACGTTCCAGTCGGCGCCATAGAGCAGCGGAGCCTCAGGCACGTCGGTCGACATGATCTTCTCGAGCTGCTGCACGATCGGGTAGAGCGTCGCAGTGTTGCTGGGATCGGTGCTGGCGTACTGGGTCAGCGCTGCCTGCGCCGCCGGGTTCGTGTAACCGATGAAATGCGCGGTCGAGTTGGCATCCGTGTTGTCGAGCCAGTTCTGGTACTGGATGTACGGGATGCTGCCGCCCGAGCCCCAGTGGATGGCCGTCTGCCACTGCGAGGGCTGCGAGGTGATGTTGGTGTTCCAGTCGGAGTAGCCCTGGGCAGGCTTGGTCGTCACGTCCATGCCAAGGGGCTGAAGCTCCTGAGACATGAGAGCGGCGTTTTCCCAGTAGTCGGAGAAAGGCACTGGATCGTAGACCGAGAACTTGATGATCTTGCTGCCCTTGGTCCAGCAGTTGGACCGGTTGCTGCCGTCGCAGTTCCCGCCCGACTTGAAGGTCCCGGTGCCACTGGCGTAGTGAGAGCTCGCCGGAGCGGTCCAGCCAGCACCGGTGAGAATGTCGTAGACGTCGGCGCCGGCCGGCAGGTTTTGTGCCTTGGCCGTGGCGGCGTCGGGGACGCTGCCGCTGATGGAAAGGTCGTTCTTGTAGGTGCCGTCGGATGGCATGAAAGCGGCCTGGTTGGGCAGGATCAGCGCGCTCGTTGAGCTCGCCGGCTGCTCATAGCCCGACTCGCCCAGCTGGGCCAGGGCATTGCGGTCCACGGCATAGCTGACGGCCTTGCGGACCGCAGCCTCATTGATTCCCGTGGCGCCGCCGTTGCCGGGGTTCAGGTTGAACCACAGCGTGACGGTGCTGCCGGGGGCAAACCACGCGTGGTTGGTGAGTGGGTTGAGGTTGACGTAGTTCGCGTAGACGTTGGGGATGTCGTTGCCGGCCCAGTCCAGCTGGCCGCTCACGAGCGCGTCGCTCGCCCCGGCGTTGGTGGCGATGGACGGGGTGTCGATCTCGGATTCCGGCGGAGTGCCGCCCCAATAGTTCGGGTTCGGCTTCCACTTGATGAGCGAGCTCGAATAGCTCTTCAACATGAACGGGCCGGTGCCGATCGGGTTGGCGATAGTCATCGTCGGGTTCGCGGCGATCTGAGCCGCCACCGACGCTTTCATGATGTAGGTGTTGCCCAGGATCGGAAACAGCCCGGTGTACTGGGCGTCCTTGAAGTGGAGCGTCACGGTATTGCCGGACACTGTCGGGTCCGATGCCTGCGGCGGAACGCCCGTGGTGTCCATCTTGGGGTTCTCCAGGCCCTTGAAGGTGGCGGCGACGTCGGCCGGACCGAACGCCGAGCCGTCGTTGAACTTCACGTTCTGGCGGATCGTGACCTGCAGGTCCTTACCGCCGTTCTGGAACGCGTACGCGGTCGCCAGCCAGTAATGGGTGCCGGCGTCGGTCGCATCGAGCTGGTTGTACTCGACCAGCGGCTCGTTGACCATCGTCCGCGTGCCCATGCTGGAAGTAACCGAGTTGGTGTCGTACGGGTTGAAGTCTTCCGAGAAGGTCACTCCTGTCGTCGGCTCGGCGATGAGTGCTTTGCCTGCCGACCCTCCCCCTGACGTGGACGACGTGTTGCAAGCGCTGACCGCGACGGCCAAAGCCGCAGCCGCAGCCAGCCACAGATACGGTCTCCGATTCATCGATTTGTCACCTCCATGACGAACAGCCCGCTGACGGGCGGTGCAATGTGGACGGGGTACCGGCACGGGGACACCACATCCCTACCTCGCCTCCGATAGCCGGCGGCGACCGAAACACCAGGTCTAAATCCAACCTTCCTCACCTCTTTATTTCGTTCTCCATCGATGCGCTGGGGGTTGCAAGGACGACGTTTATTGCTGCCGCGTCTCTCGGCGGCACGTGGAGCCAGCACGCTGCGACGTGGCCCGGCGAGACGGCGATGCTCGGCGGGACCTCGCGCTTGCAGATGTCCATCACGAACGGACATCGAGGGTGAAAGCGGCAGCCGCTCGGCGGGGCGCTCAGGCTGGGTGGCGCTCCGCGTCCCTCCAGGTGCGGCGGCGTCACACGGTCGGGGTCGGGCGCGGCCGATAGCAGCAGCTGCGTGTATGGGTGCGCCGGGCTGTCGGTCAGGGTGGCGCTGGGGGCCGACTCCACCAGCTGGCCCGCGTACATGACGACGATGGTGTCGGCCAGATAGCGCGCCGAAGCGATGTCGTGGGTCACGTAAAGGATGGCCAGACGCTCCTCGTCGCGAAGTTCGGCGAGCAGGTTGAGCACGCCAAGGCGGATCGACACGTCGAGCATCGACACCGGCTCGTCGGCGATCAGCACGCGCGGGCGGACCGCCAGCGCGCGGGCGATGGCCACCCGCTGCCGCTGGCCGCCGGAGAGCTCGTGCGGGAACTTGCCGGTGAAGCTTTCCGGGGGATTCAGAGCGACCCGGCGCAGCAGCTCGGCCACCGCGGCATCCACGTTGCCGCCGGCCATGTGGTGGATCTCCAACGGCCGCACCAGGTGATGGCGGATCCGGTGCACCGGGTTCAGTGACGCGAATGGGTCCTGGAAGACCATCTGGACCTGCGACGAATACGAGCGCGGCCTTCCGCGGGGCGCAGGCCGGCCGTTAAGCAGAACCTGCCCCTCGTCGGGTTTGATGATCTTCGCGAGCAGGCGCGCCACCGTCGTCTTACCCGCTCCGCTCTCGCCCACCAGTGCCGTGACCTTCCCGGCGTCGAGGCGTACCGACACCCTGTCGACCGCGTGCACTGGCACACTCCGCGCCAGCGGCCCGCGGCCTTGTTTGACCCAGAAGTACCTGGTGAGATCGCGCCCTTCCAACACCGGGGTCTCCGTGCTCATCACGCGTGGATTTCCGCGACACCGGGATCCGGCCGGGCCAGCTCGGCGGGGACTTTCGCGTCGCCCCTGTGCAGCCAGCACGCGACCTCCCTGGCCGACCCGTTCACCGGCGCCAGCTGCGGCACGTCGTGCCGGCATTGCTCCATCGCCCACGCGCAGCGCGGATGGAACGCGCAGCCCTTCGGCAGATCGTTCAGGTCTGGCGGCGACCCCGGGATTCCCTGCATCCGCTCGCGCTTGCCGTGCATCGGAGGGAAGCAATGGATGAGGCCGTGCGTGTACGGAAGTCGCGGAGCGTTGAACAGCGAGGCAGCGGGCGCTCGCTCCATCAGCCTGCCCGCATACATGACCGCGATCTCGTCGGCAAGCTCCACCAGCAAGGACAGGTCGTGCGTGATGAAGAGAGCGGCAAAGCCGAGCCGATCGCGCAGGCCGATCAGCTCCTCGAGGATCTCCCGCTGGGTGACGACGTCGAGGGCGGTGGTCGGCTCGTCCAGGATCATGACCTGAGGCTCAAGCGCCAGCGCTATGGCGATCATCGCTCGCTGCCTCATGCCGCCGGACAGCTCGTGTGGATAGCTGCGCAGCCGGTCGGCGTTGATCCCCACCATGTCGAGCAGCTCTCCCGACCTCTCCACCCGCGCCGACCGCGAGAGCTTTGGGCGGTGCACGCGAAGCAGGTCGTCGAACTGCGCGCCGATCGTGATCACGGGATTGAGCGCGTTCATCGAGCTCTGCAGGACGACGGAGATCTCGGACCACCGCACCGAGCGCAGCTCCTCCTTGTCCGAGGCCAGCATGTCGATGGTCCCCCTGGGCCCATCTCCACCGATCGGCTTGGAGTGGAACAGGACCTGCCCGCCGGTGATCACGGCCGGAGAGCGAAGGAGGCGGATCGCCGCGAGTGCCAGCGTGCTCTTACCGCTGCCGCTTTCGCCCGCGAGGCCGAGCACCTTGCCACGTCGAAGGACCAGGTCGCAGTCCACAACCGCGTGGACGGCCTCGTCGCCGTAGCCGTAATCGACGCTGAGCCCATGGATCTCGAGCACGGGGTCGCCCACGTTCTGCGAGCGGGCTGCCAGGGAGGGCACGGCGGGCCGGTTGCCCACGACCGGGGTCATGCCCAGCGTGGCGTGCGAGCTGATGCCGGCCTTCTTGGCAGCCTTGCGAGTGAGGCCTGCAACGCGCAGGCGCGGGTTGATGAATTCGTCGATGCCGAAGTTCACCAGCGCGAGGCCGGTGCCGAGAAGAGCGACGCACAGGCCGGGCGGCGCCCACCACCACCACCACCCGCCGCGAATGGCGTTGTTGGCGAATCCTTCGCGCAGCATCTCGCCCCAGTTCCACAGGCCCGCCGGCGACGAGGTGGGCGAACCGCCGAGCCCGAGGAACGAGATCGCGACGTACGCGTAGATGGCGTAGAGGGTGGTGAACAGAAAAGACGCGGCGACGATCGGGACCAGGTTGGGAAGGATTTCGGCGAGGATGATCCGGAAGCGTCCTTCGCCTGTGACCCGGGCGGCCTCGACGAAGTCGCGGTTGCGCAGGGACAGGGTTTGGGCGCGCAGCACGCGCGAGCTGTAGGCCCAGGCCGTCACCGCGATGATGAACGCGACGAGCAGGATGCTCGAGCCCGCGCTCGGCACGTAGTCGGCAAGCACGATCAGCAGGGGAAGGCCTGGGATCGCGAGGAAGACGTTGGAGATGAGCGACAGGACCTCGTCGGCGTTGCCGCCGAAATAGCCGGCTGTTACTCCGAACAGGATCGAGAGGACCGTGGCGATCGCAGCGGCGATGAGGCCGACGAACAGGGTGGCTTGCGTGGACGACAGGACCTGTGACAACACATCCTGGGCGAAGACAGTGGTACCGAGCCAATGGGCGGCGGACGGCGCCAGCGGTAGCGGGTAGTAGTTGGGCGGGATGCCGGTGCCAGGTCCCGTGCCGGGGACCAGAACGTGCTGCACCCAGTTCTGAGGATCGGTCGCGTTCGGGGAGTAAGGCGCCATCCATCGACCGATGACGGCCACCACGGCGAAGGGAACCAGGATCACGATCCCGGCGATCACCTTCGGGGAGCGCGGCAGTCTTAGTCCGACCTTCGGGAGCATCGGCTTCGGAGCCGGACCGGCCACCGGAGCCTGGGCGAGGCTGGTGCTGTCGATCGTCATGTTCAGGCCGCCTGCCTGGCGCGGGGATCGATCAGGACGTAAGCCACGTCCGCGAGGAGGTTGGCGCCGAGCACCACCAGGGTGATGACGACGAAGATCCCCTGAACCAGCGAGTAGTCGAGCTTTGCGAGGGCGTCAAAGAGGTGGAAGCCGATCCCGGGATAGTTGAAGACGATCTCGACCAGGATCTGGCCGGCGACCACCAGGCTGATGGCGATCGTGAAGTTGGAGACGACGGGCAGGAGCGCGTTGCGCGCCGCGTACCACATGACCGTTCGAGTGGGAAGACCCTTGGCCGCGGCCACCAGGACGAAGTCCTCGTCCATCGTGGTGACCATCTGGTTGCGCATCGACAGGATGAAGCCGGCGATCGAGGCGAGGACCACCGTCGTCGCGGGTAGGATCGCGTGGCCCAAGACGCTTGTGATGTAGGGCCAGTTCGGCCCTGGCGTGACTACGTAGATGTCGTATCCGAAAAGGCTTGGGAACCACTTGAGCATCGTCCCGGTCTGGCCGAAGATCAGGACGAGCACCAACGCAAGGAAGAAGTAGGGGAGCGCCTGGAAGAACGTGGCGGCCGGCAGCACCCACTCAAACCATGAGCCGCGGCGCCAGGCCATCCAGATGCCCAGGGTGGTGCCGGCGAAGAAGCTGATCGTCGTCGCGACCACGAGCAGGCCGAGCGTCCACGGCAGGTAGGAGAGGATGAGGTTGCTGACCGGGGCGTTCTCGGACCACGACTGGCCGAGGTTTCCGTGGGCGAGATTGCCCATGTACTGGACGTACTGGTCCAACAGGCTCGTGTGGACGTTGAACCCCAGCTGTTCCTCGACGGCGATCACGCATTGCGCGTTGCAGTTCCCCGACTGCGAAGCCCTCGCAACAGCGCCGGCGACAGGGTTGCCTGGAACGACTCTTGGAAGGAGGAAGCTGACGGTGATTGCCACCCACGCGGCGAGGAAGTAGACCAAAAGCCTCCGCAGGATGGCGCCCATCGCTAGCCCTCCTCCCGACCGAGCGACTCTGGGCTCGTTGCCGGCGCCGAGCTGCGCGGGCAGCCACAGCTCTCGCGAACGATCAGCTGGACCGGGAGCACGATTTCCGGCTCCCCTCCTGCTGCACTGATCCGCGAATAGAGGACCTCGAACGCCTTGGCGCCGAGCTCCTGCATGGGCTGTCGGACCGTGGTCAGCGGCGGATGCAGGTGGCGCGCCACGGGCACGTCGTCGAAACCGGTGACGGCGACGTCCTGCGGCACTCTTATCCCGCGCTGGGCGAGCGCATGCATCGCGCCGATGGCGGTCTGGTCGCTGGCGCAAACGATGGCCCGCGGCAGGGCTGTGCCCGCGTCCAGGAGCGAGGTGATCACCTTGGCCCCGCCCGCCGCGCTGTAGTTGCCCTGCCACGCCGGTCCGACCTGGATATCGGCACCGGCGGCGGCTGCCTCGGCCTCGAAGATGCGGGCGCGCGCACGGTTGTCCGGGCTGTCGCCCCGTCCGGAGACGTACGCGACGCTCATGTAGTGGTGGTCGACCACCAGGTGGCGAACCAGCGCACGCATTCCCGACTCGTTGTCGCAGCGCACGTTCATGGACTCTGGGGTGGGGCTTCCCGCGAGGGTCACGACCGGCACGATGCTCGCCACCCGAGCGATCCCGACGGCCGAGAGCATCCGGTCGTGGAGGATGAGACCGTCTGTCTTGCCGGCCATGGCGGCAACTCGCTGCAGCACGTTCTCGTCGTTGAAGGCGACGGAGCTCATCAGCACATCGAATCCACGACGTTGTGACTCGGCCTCGATCCCACGATTGATGACGTCGATGTAGAGAAAGCTCTCGTACTCATCCTCGAAGAGCGTTTCGTCGCCGCGGCGGAAGACGACGCCGATAACTTCTTTGAGTCCGTTGGATAGGGCCCGCGCCGAGGCGTCGGGCACGAAGCTGAGCTCGCGAACCGCGCGCAACACCTTCTCGCGCGTCTCGGCACGCGGGGTCCCGAGGCCGTTGAGCACTCGTGATACGGAGGCGATGGAGAGGCCGGCGCGGGTCGCAACGTCGTAGATCGTCAGGTTTCCCTTGACTTTCTTAGGCTCTGCCATTTCGCCTGATGGGCCTCCCCGAAACCGTCCACCGGCACATCGGTAAGCGCTTACCGGTAAGCGCTTACCGGACCCTAGCACGACCCGGCGATCCGCGCAAGAGGGTTCTTGGGTGGCCCCGCTTCGACCGTCTGGTGCGGATCGAAATCAGAACTATCCGGGACGCGGCTCAAGCCCCGCCTGTAAGACGGAGCTCGAGCTTGGCGAACCGGTCGAAAGAAGGCTCAGGCCTTTACGGGTAGCTCACAACTGTCACCGGGGTGTCCGGGTTGGCGATGGTCGACGATCCGCCGGTGGCGTTGATCACGTGCAGGATGCCACCGAACCCGGCAGTCGAGAGAAAGATGGTGAGCAGATCGTGGAGGCTGGACGCCGGGAGTGAGACGGGGACCTCGAAAGAGTGCGCCGCAAAAATGTTCACGCCCTGGTTGAAGAAGCTGTAGCTCCCCATGCCATACCCGCTGAAGCTGGAGACGTGGTTGCCCACCTTGAACGCTGCCCAGCCGTCAACACCGCGGGCCTCCATCCACGCCGCCTGGCTTGGCGGGTCGTAGGGCATCTCGTTCTGGAAGAAGATGTCCGTACCGCGATTCCCGTTCCAGATCACCTCGTACTTCTGGTAGTGCTCGACGAAAAGGCCATAGGCCGTTACGTTGTCGCCGTTGACGATGACGCCGGTATCGGCGGTGTTGGCCTTCCAACCCACACCGTTGCCGTGGTCAGCCCGCCAGGCCCAGATGTCGTCGAGGATGACGTTGTTGCTGTTGACGACCAGGCTGGTCGTCGCCTTGCCTGGCGTCGCGCCGCCGATGCGGAAGAACACGTCGGAAAGAGTTGTTGGGTCGGAGGCTTCGTTTTCACCCCGCTCATCGCCGCTCCCGACCTGCAGCAGCATCCGGGAGTTCTTCAGGCCCGCGTCGAAGATGACCCCCGACAGCATGACCCCCTTCGTACTCTCCACTGACATCGACACGATTCCGTGCTCCGGAACCAGGGTTGGGAAGCCTAGCCCAAGCACCACGGCGTCAGGACGCGTGACCTCGATTGTCCTGTCCAACTGATATACGCCCGGGGTCAGGATGAGGTTCTTGCCGTGGCGCAGCGCGTCGTTGATCGTCCCCGCGGAGTCTGTCGGCTCGGCGATGAAAAAGTTCTTGATCGGTACGGAGACGCCTGGTGTCTGGCCACCGCCCCATGTCGTGCCAGCAGAGTTGTGCTGCACAGCAGGCACGAACACGTTGAAGTGGTTCTTTGAGTCCTCATACAGATATGGCGCCTCGCGGGTCACCGGGCTTGTCGCCAGTGTGGTATACGGGCCGCAGCCTTTCGGCACGCCCGGAAAGCACTGGGCGGGTGCTCCGACGACGCCGGAGAAAACCTGGTTCCAGACGCCATTCGACCAGCCATCGAGCTTGCTGTTCCTGACCAGCCACTGCTGCTGCGAGCCGTTGACCACGGTGCCGTCGAACTGTGAATCGGCGATGAAGCCGCCACTGGCGAAGGACGGATTGGTGCAGTAGTCCATGAGGGTCGTGGGGCCGATGATGTGGACTCGGCGCATAGGCGCCGCCTGCGAGACCGGCCAGAATTCACCGCTGTAGCAGCCTAAACCCGTGGCGGTCGCGTTGATTGTCAGGTTCGACAACGATCGCCAGAAGTTCACGAGCGCTGTGCACTGGCCGCTGAAGCACTGGTTGCGAACGTAGACGGACCCGTTGATCACCACGTCGTTCGGAGAGAGCCCAAGCCCCGCCACGGCCGTGTAGTAGCCGACTTGAAAGTTGAGGGGGTCGGTGTCGGTTCCATACGTGCCGGGCTCGAACAGCAGGGCATATCGCTGGGTCCCGAACTGGTTGGAGACCTGCTGAGCCGCCACCGCATCGACCGTCGCCTGAATCTGGCTCTGCAGCATGCTGGGATTGAAGATGTAGACGTTCGAGCCGAAGTTCGGTTGGCTCGAGTGGCTCGGATCGCTCGGCGCCGCGACCGCTGCGGCGACGCCACCCCCAGTCGTGACGAAGGCGCCGGCAACAAGTGCGCCCGCCATAAGGATCGAATTCCACCGGGAAACGAATTTGCGCAAGCTCATCTCGTCATCTCCTGTGTCCCGATCTGGTTATCGGCCGCAGCTCGTCCGGGATGCCGCGGCGCAATAAAAACGCTCCCCCACATCGCCGTTCCCTAACCCCTAACTCATCGCAGCACAACCTCTGTGCTCAACCTCAGGTCGCCGGACGACCGAACCCGACCAGCGGCACATCGGTAAGCGCTTACCGGTAAGCGCTTACCGGACCCTAGCACGACCCGGTGATCCGCGCAAGAGGGTTCTTTGGGTGGCCCTGCTGCGAGTCCCCGGAAGGCTTGGACGAGGCCGAGGGTCGTCGGATCGCGAACCGCACTTCTGACGCCGAAGCGCGAGTCCCCTGGTTCTCAAGGGCGACTTTGGCGTCAAAAGCGCGGAATCGGGCCAGACTTTCGCGGTGACCCAGTCCGAGGCTCCCGAGGCCATACCCACTGTGCCGGCCGAACCACCGGCCCTGGCACGGTCCATCGCCATGGAGCTGGTGACGCGGTACCAGTTGCGCCCTGTGGACCAGCGCGATTCCCGGTTGGGCCGCATTGCCGGTCAGTACGAACTGGCGATGGCCGCGTGGACCGGCAGCCGGGGTGTTCTGGTCGGCTTCTACAGACCCACGGCAGATCCGTTCGGAGCCTCCGAGGATCTGGCAGCGCGCTGCCGCGACGCGCTCGCATGGGGTGCTGAGCGCCTCACCACACAGCGGGCGCAGACCTGCGACGTACTCATCGTGGTGCTGGGCAAGGTCGGGAGGCTCACGATGATGCCCCTACCGAAGGGGCCGGTCAGCATCGGTGCCGTGGCGATCGATCCGGACTCGGGTGAGGCGGAGACCCTGCTTCCGGTTCCATCC
>Ga0208849_1001766_pt1 | contig 13609 bp, 15 predicted proteins | sample NGESurdeep072012_10_FD_184470 | JGI IMG/M metagenome (GOLD analysis project Ga0208849, IMG submission 184470) | Arctic peat soil microbial communities from Barrow, Alaska - NGEE Surface sample 53-3 deep-072012 (SPAdes) | ecosystem: Environmental > Terrestrial > Soil > Wetlands > Peat ...
CACCTTCCAGTTTGCGTACAACACCGCGCAATCTGGCTGCACATCGGCCCCTGCAAACATCGCATCATTGCTTCCACCCTACGTGAGCGCCATCAGCGCAGGGACGAGCTTCACAATCACGCTGCCGGTGGCTCCCACGACAAACCCGGCGTGCATCGACTTCACCATCTTCTAAGGGGACCTATCCCATTCTGATGGGAATTATCCCTTTAACTCCCGTGGTTGGAAATAGTTCGAAAAGCGGCCGACAAAGGAGCGCGCCATGGATGAGCCGAAGGAACAGCCCCAGCCTGAGCCGTAGTCCAAGCAATCTGCGCGGTCGAAAGGCGTTCCCCGTGGCGAGCTGGCCCGTGATGAAAAAGGCGTCACGATAACCCATCGGGACTGGCCCCCCCGCTAGTCTTGCATACAATGTGACGGTGTTTTAAGGGTTCCATTTGTTTGCATGTAAGGCCTGCGAGACGCTGGCGAACTGCGCGGCAAGCTTCAACTACTGAGCGTCCCTATAACCACGCACCACATGCAACGGTGAGGACGGCCATCGCGCCGTCCTTTCTATTGGAGTCATCATGGCATCACGGAAAGTAGCAGCGGCATACGTCTCGCTCGAACTTCAGACCGCGCAATTCAAGGCCGCGATCGGTGAAGCCGGCGGACTCACGAAGAAGTTTGCCGCGGAGACTCGTGAGCAGATGCAGCAGAGCCGTGAGTCTGTGCGCCTGCTGTCTGAAGAGCTGGGCCTGGGCATTCCACGCGGCCTGCAGGGCATCATCTCGAAGCTGCCTGGAGTTACCACGGCCATGAACGCCGCGTTTGACGCGGTCGTTGTGTTCGCGCTCATCGACACCGTGGTCAAGGTCACTGAAAAGGTCTTAGAGTTCTCCCGGAAGAACGAGGAGGCTGCAAAGAAGACCGCGGCTGCGTGGGACGAGGCACACGGCAAGCTGGAGAAGGAACTCGACACCCTCACCGTGACCGGCGACAAACTGGACGAAACCTACGACAAGATGTCGAAGAAGCCAGGCAACGCACTGGCGCTCGCCCTGGATGAAGCCAAAGTCACCGCCGACAATCTAGCGGAGTCGCTGAAGACAGACCTGGGCCTGATGGACCAGCTCTTCAAGGACCAGAGCGTGAGTAAGTGGCAAGTGCTGCTGGGCAAGGATACTTCGGATGACATCTCCCAGGATCTGGAGAAACACAGGACCGCCATAACCGGCGCGGAGAGAATCGCCAGGGAGGCAGTCCGCAACGCGAAGACGCCTGAAGACCAGGCTGCTGCAACCACCACCGGCCAGACGAACGTGAACGCTGCTATCAAAGCCGCTCTCGATTACATCGCAGCGAAGCACACCGAGATCAATGGGAACGTGTTGCTGGACAACGGCGCCGGCGTCGCCCCCTACGCGATGGTGCACGGCAACCAAGACAAGCACAACGCGATTCTCGACGGCGCGAAGGACATCGTCGAAAACTCCGGAGATATCTACAACCAGCAGATCGCCAATGCCGGCAAGGTAATCCGCAACCAGAAGCAAAGCGACGGCACCGCCGCGGAAAGCGATCGTCTCAAGAGCTTCGAGGATACGGCCAAGCGGATGAAGGAACTGCAGGGTGCGGATGCCCTGGCCCTGGCCGCCTACTGGGAGCACCTCGTCCGCACGAACCAGAAGGGGAGCAAGTCGTTCGAGGACTCGCTGCGGGAGCACTCCGCAACCGCAGGCGTTGAAGCGATGAAGGAAGTCCATGGCGGCGGCAAATCCACCGACGAGCAGTTCGCGGAATTCCGCAAGAGCCTGATTGTCAAGAACACGCCCGACGGTATCGGAGACACCAGCGACGCCATGCAGAAGTTCCTCGGCCTTGGCGGCAGCGCATCTGACGAGAAGATCAGCGCTGAGCTTGCCAGGGGCGGGGAAGCCTACGCGCGGTTTGCCGCCGAACTCGATGCTGCCAGGCTGAAGGTCTCTGAATCCACGGGCGCTCTCACCCCACACGCTGCCGCGCTGGCTGAGGCCGCCGCACACGCGAAGGCTTACCCCGCTGAGTTGAAGCCGCTGAATGAGCAGCTCGAAAGGCTAAAGGGGGATACGTTCCTCAGCGATGGTGAGCGCCAAAGTCAAATGATGGCGGTCGGCAACCAGATCAGCCAGGTCAATTACAAGAACCAACTTCAGCAGGTAGCAGACAGTTCGAGTGCGTTCGACTCCAGCTTCACCGGCCAGGTAGACAAGACCTTCGATGACATTATCGCCAAGTCGCAGGACTGGGGAACTCAGTTCAAGGAAACCATCACTGGTGCGCTCGGGGACGTAAACAACGCCATCATTCATATCCTGACCACCAAGCCCCAGGCCGGCGATCACCCGTTCAAAGAAGCCGGGAAACAGATATTTACCGGCGTGGCCAGGACCGGGCTGCAGGATGCCGAGGGCGCGCTCATGAAGGGTCTCAAGCTGGACAAGATCGGCACGTCGGAAGCCAACCCCATGTGGGTGCGCATGGCGAGCGCGATGAAGGGCGCTGGCTCGGCCGTATCGACCGCCGCGCAGGCAGCTACCAGCACCGGCTTCGGCGGCGTGATCAGCAGCTTGTTCTCAATGCTCATCCCCAGGGCGGGCGGTGGAGTTATGTCGCCGGGTGATTTCTACATGACCGGCGAACAAGGCCCTGAGCTGATGCAGGTGGGCAGCACAAGCAAGATCAATTCCGCCCGCGATACTGCTTCAATTATGGCCGGCGGCAAAGGCGGGGACACCACGCACGTCTGGAACATAGATGCCAAGGGCAGCAATGACCCCGCAGCAGTGAACGCCGCTGTACAGCGCGGCATCCGCGCCGCTGCGCCTCAAATCGCCGCGGCTGCGAACGCCGGGGCGAAAGATCGCATTGCTCGCAGGCCTGCCTCCAGTAGGTAACTTTTAAGTCACAACTCGAACCAACCTAGACAGGAACTCCCATGTCCAGCGTCATCACGCTCCCAAATGGAAATGTATATACCCTGATCCCGCTCCCATCGGCGCCGGGCCTGGCTCAGTTCAGCTTTACGATGATGGATTCAGTTTCCAGGAATCCGTCGCCGTTCGCGCCTGGCACCGGCCAAACGCAGGCGTGGCCGGGCGCGGATAACTGGGCCTTCGAGTTCACGCTTCCAAAGATGAACCGCTGGGTATCCGCGCAGTGGAAGGGCTTCATGGCCGAGCTGCGCGGCCAGCAGAACGTCTTTCAGATCGGCGACCCTCTGGCTGCTACTCCGCTCGGCGCGGCCGACGGAGCGCCTGTCTGTGCTACCTCCGGCCTTCAGAACCTCACCAGCGCGGTGCAGCTGTTCACCAGCGGCTGGACGCCAAACGTATTCGGGCAACTTTTCGCCGGGGACATGCTGCAGCTCGGCTATCACCTGCACATTGTGTGTGAACAGGTGAACAGTGACGCCGGCGGCAACGCGACGATCTCGATCTTTCCCAGCCTCCGCGACTCGCCTGCGAACGCCTCTGCCATCAACCTGATCAACCCGGTTGGTCTGTTCCGCCTGGCGCAGAACACCCGCGCGTACCACTCCGACTTTACCGGCCTGAGTCAGATGTCGTTCAAGGTCGAGGAGGTCCGCTAATGCCCAGAGATATTTCAACCGGCATGGCAGCCCCGCTCGCGACCAACTACATCCGCCCGTGCTTCCTGCTGATCATCACCTTTCGCAGCCAGACGGTGTACGCATGGAGCGGAGTCGGCGATCTGATCTATGCCGGCAACACATACAAAGGCATCGGCGACCTGGGCAAGTTCGCGCCCATCGTCGAATCGGACGAGCCGCAGGCCTTCGGCAACAGCGTCACGCTCAACGGCATCGACCCCGCGCTGCTCTCTGAATCGATGAATGACATTCAGCAGGGAGCGCCGGCGGCCGTCTACTTGGCCGTGCTCGACAGCAACGGGGCCATCTATGGCACGCCCTATCCCGCCTTCGTCGGGACCGTCGATCAGCCAATTGTGGAGGTGAGCACGAAGACGCTCTCAATCACGCTGGCCCTGGAAAACAAGCTAGCCAATCTGATGCGTGCAAACCAGATCAGGTACACCCAGGCGTGCCAGGGAATCCTTGCGCCCGGCGACACCTTCTTTCAGTTCGTCGAAGGCCTCAACGACATCGCCCTGCGGTGGAACGCATAAACGCATAAAGGAAACCATGACCGCGACCATCGCCCCGCCCAAGCCCGTGCGCCACGAGCCCTGGGTCACTCATCTGCATACGTTTCTGAGAGCCAACGCCAAGACCCCGTTCAAGTGGGGCGTTTGGGACTGCTCGCTTTTCTGCGCCGACGCGATAAAGGCGATGACCGGCATCGACATCGCGTCCGACTTCCGTGGTCTGTACACGGATGAAGCCGGCGCGAAAGCGGCGGTTGAAAAGGTCACCGGAGTGACGGGCGGAACCGTGGAAGATGCCGCTGCATACTGCGCCGCGAAGCACGGGCTGGTCGAGTGGAAACACCCCCTATTCGCGCAACGCGGCGACCTAGTCGTACTTGAGGACGCCGGCAGAGTTATCACCGGCCTGGTGCATCTGAGCGGTCGCCACATCGTCGCTGCAGGTGAAAGCGGACTCAGGAAATTCACCATCACGAACGTGAAAAGAGCCTGGCATGTCTAAAGCTATCGCAGGCGCCGCCCTGATCGTCGGCTCAGCGGCCGCATACCTTGTGGCAGGCGCTCTCACTGGCGGTGTGGGTTACCTCACGAATGCCCCCATATTCTTGGAAATCTTAGGGGCAGTAGCAGCCGCTGGCGTCTCCATGGAAGCCTCCGCCATCGGACAGGCCCTCACTGACAACCGCGGCATGAGCATCACGACCAGGCAGACAGCCGGGCTGCGCCAGCACATCAGGGGGACTCAGCGCGTCGGCGGAACCGCCGTCTACATGAGCACCACAGGCGTTGCGGGCGCCAGCGGAGTCTACGCATACAACTGGATCATCGCCCTGGCCGCGCACCAGATCAACGCGGTGCAGAACATCTATCTCGACGGTCGCCAGGTGTATTGGAACTCGACCAACGGCCATGTGGCCAACGTCGGCTGCGGAACCATCCCGACCACACCCTCTTCGGCGCCGCCCGTCGCTATCGCCACGCTGAGCGGCCACACCGTTTCCGGCATCACGGCCACCGGTGGTCACGGATTCTCGAACGTCAAGCCGACTCGCTACCGCGTGCGCATCAGCGGCGGCGATGCTTCGACGGTCTACACGGGGCAATGGAACGCCACGACCGCATACGTGGCCAACAACGCAGTCATCGTCGGACCGTACTCCTACCTTTGCTTGACAGCCAACACCAACGTCCCGCCAGCCGGCAGCGGTGACTGGGTCAAGATCGTCAATGCGTCGGCCTATGCCACGCTCGCGGGCGGCAGCTTCTTCTCGGCAACAGGCATCAACCAAGGCTCCGCTGTCGGTGGCACCTGGACGGTCACCATGGTTACGCCGGGCGCGGGATTCACCTCCGCCCCGGACATAGACATTCAAGGGCTCTACACCGTGGGCGGCCAGGGCGCGAACGATCAGCAGGACCCCTCGGTCAGTGGCTACGGCCTGGGCTATGGCATCGGGCCGGGTGGGCCTCACTATCAGTTCCAGAACCTCGTGTTCGCCGAGATTCGCTTCGGCGACCAGGTGCCTGGCGATTACATGGCCTCGCTCACCGCGGATGACAACCGCTGGCCGACTACCGCGAACGGAGCGGGCGTGGCGTATTTGTTCCTGCAGGTGGGCTACAACACCGCTCAGTTCCCCAACGTGCCTGAAATCCGCATGACCATCGACGGCAAGGAAACGATCTTCGATCCTCGCGACGGCACGAAGAAGTTCACCACCAACTGGGCGCTGCAGGTCGCGGATGTAATCACCGATCCGATCTATGGACTGAACGATCCGACCGTCAATCAGGCTCAACTGATCGTAGCGGCGAACATCTGCGATGAGTCCTCACCCACGAGCCAGGGTCCGGAGGCCCGCTACGCTCAGTGTCTCCACTGGGATACCGGAACTGCGCCCGGCGATGTGCTCGCGATGATGATGCCCACGGCGGCGGGCCGGTTCAGCAGAGTCGGCGGCGAATGGTTCATCTTCCCCGCTGCCTGGGTCACTGCCTCAGCCACATGGGATGAGACGACGCTGGTGGACGGCTTCTCATGGAAGCCCTACCGCAAGGAACGCGAGCTGGTCAACTATGTGCAAGGCACCTACGTTGCGCCGAATTTCCCTTACTCTGCGCTCCCTCCGCAATCGAACCTCTACGACCAGAATGGCTGGTACTACGGGACCATTGCGAACAATTGGAACTACGCTTTCCAACCCACATCCTTCCCCAACTATGCTCAAGACCAGCTGCACGGATACGCGGCGAACGAATGGCTCATCGAAGACGGCGGAGTCCCGGTTCCGTATGAACTGACACTTCGTGGCGTGCCATCGATCACCCAGGCGCAGCGGCTGGCCAAGATCGCGCTGATGAAAAACCGCTTCCAAGCGAGCTGCCCCTCGCTGCCCTGCAATATGACCGCCTGGCAGAGTATGCCGCTGGACGTGATCGAGTTCAACTTCCCTGCCCTCGGCCTGGACTCGACCGACGGGGACTTCTTTGAAATCCAGCGCATGGACCTCACCTGCGAACCACGCAAGGACGAGAACGGCGAAGACGGAGCCATGGCTCTGACTGTGCCGTGCATGATCCAACAAACCGACCCGTCGATTTACGAGTGGAGCATCACGGAAGAACTCCTTCCGACCGATGTCGCTGCGCTCGGCACCAACCAGATCCCCGCAACCCCGGCGCCGCCGACATCGATGACTGTCATCAGCTCGGCCGGTACCGCCGTCGTGGGAGCGGACGGAAGCGTCTTCCCGCGCGCGGAGATCGAATGGGCCGCGCCGCTTGACTCGACGGTTACGGAGATTCAGATCCAGTACCAGCTCGTCGGAGCGGGCGCATGGCTGAACGGCGGCACTGTCGACGTGGCATTGTTCGCCGCGTTCGTCGGCAACGTCATCGCAGGCCAGCTTTACAACTTCCGGATTCGGTCGCTGCGTCCCAGCGGAACCTTCTCCACCTGGGTTGAGGTCGATAACGTCCTGATCTCCATCACCCTGGCCATCATTGTGACCAGCGGCATTCCCGTGACTACGGCCGGCACGCTGGTCGGCTACGCCGAGCCCCTCGGCATGGCCGAGATCGTCGTCGAGCCCTTCACCGCCAGCATCGGGCTGGCGGTCTCAGTGTCTTGTCTTCCGGCTGGGGCATACACGATAACTGGGTTGCACCAAAGCGAGATGTATTGGGTCTACTACATCGACCCGAGCTTCCTGGGCGGCGCCATCACGCCGATCGCAACGCAGAACACAGCGGATTTCCTGAACAAGCTCGGGTACTACCTTATCGGCTCCTTGATCACCCCGTCCGGAGCCGGCATCGTATACCGGCCAGTCGCAGGCCCGTCCACCAGTGGCACCGTCAGCGTGGTCTACCCGACGTACTGCTTCGATGGCAACCCCTCCGACGAGACCTTGATGGGCGGACACGGTCCCGGAGGTTACAACAGCCAGGCCATCTACTGGCACTGGCCCTCTCTCACCACCACTGCGGCGGCCACGCTCAACGTCAATGCTGCCGCGTTGGCCTATGGCTCGGGCTGCCTGGCCACCATCCAAGCATCGCTTGACGGCGGCTCGACCTGGACGACGATGCTCTCGACGGCGGTGCAGGTTTTACTGACAAACTACACCCTCCCCGTGCCGTCCGGACAAGATCTGGCGTTGGTGCAGGTGAAGTTCAACTGCTCGGGCGACGCCACGCTGACCGGGTACATCGATCTGTATTTCGCATCGCTTTACATCGAATAGGAGTTCCACGTGCAGAACGAAACCCAAACACTGTCGGCGGTAACCGCGCTGCAGAGCGACGCCCAGGCAGGCATGCTCTCGCCCCAGGTGATGATGAGCCAACTCATCCTGAGCGAGTTCCGCAACTTCCGCGACATCGAGTGGCGGGATTTCCGCCTCCAGGTCACGACCAGCCACCTGGATACGGGCACGCGCCTGGCCAAAGCCGAGCTGTCCATCGAAATGGCTATCGACGGCAACGGACGCCCCAGCCGGCTCGACGTGGCCGAAGCCGACATCGACGAGTTGAAGAAGTTCCGCTGGCAGGCGCTTGCCTATTGCGCATGCGCATGCGGCTTCCTCTCTTCGCTGGCCGCGTTCGTCGGCTGGTACTGGCCGCGCCACTAAAGTGCCTGCGGAGGATTCAGAGGAAGGACCGGGGGTGCCGGTAACGAGCCGATTGCCTTCTAGCATGGGCTAGAAGGCAATGAGGAAAACCAAATGACAGGCAACAGCATGACAGGCAGCGAAAACCTGGTGGAGACGGCGCCCACAGCGAAGCAGATCGACGCGTTGATCGCGAAGTACTCCGCCGCGCAGACCAGCGCCGATGCTCTGGCCGCGACCGCGAGAATATCGGGCGCCGCTGCGGGCGAGATCAAAGTCGAGCTGACAGCGATGGTGGAGAAGTGGGGCGGCCGGCACACCGAGAAGTCGAAGCGCCTGGCCGGGCTGCATAACTTCGCGACTACGACCACGGCTACGCGGGTGTCGATCGACGACGCGGCCGTCGAAAAGCTGCACGGGTTCCTGGGCACGACGGAGACGCCGGAGCTGGTCCGGGAGTTCTTTGTGGCGCACATCAGCTACAGCCTGGTGAGCGGTCCGGACGAAAAGCTGAAGAGCCTGACCATGGGCGCGCGCCTCCGGACAAAGATTACAAGCATGCTGAAGGGCTGCTTCCAGATCAAGACCTTCGCGCCGTCGCTCAAAGTGGAGCTGGCGGAGCTGAAGCCGGCGGCCTGAGGGCAGCCAAGGAGAGCAAATGAACGACACGCTGAACAAGAACCTGATCTCAGGACACGAAGGCCTGCGGCTGAAGAGGTACCCGGACACGCGCGGCTTCTGGACCATCGGGCGCGGATTCAACCTTACTGCGCCGGCGGGCCCGGCAGTATGCCTGGCAGCCGGCGTCGACTACGCCGCGGTGATGGCCGGCGCGCCGATTACGCTCGACCAGGCGGACGCAATCTTTGAGAGCCAGTACGAGGCTGTGGCCGCAGAAGCGCGCCACGCGATCCCGGGCATCGATGCGATGCCAGACAACGTCGGCGCCGTGGTTTGCGACATGATCTTCGAAATGGGGCTTACCGGCTTTCTGGCTTTCCACCTGGTCATCCTGGGACTGCTCGCGAGACGCTGGCCCGAGGCGATCGCCGGCATGAAGGAATCGAAGTGGGCGACACAGGTGCCGAGCCGAGAAGAGAACGACGTGGCGCTGCTGGAGGCCTTGAGTGCCTGAAGCTGAACTCCTGCAGTCGGCGTCAAAGGACGCGCTGGTCGACCTGGTCCTCCAGCTGCAGGGACTCGCGCGGGCTCAGGAGCAGATCATCACGGAGACTGCGGCGGAGCGCGACGCGGCGCAGATGTGGAACGAACTGTACATGAAGTCAAAGGGGGAGTGCGATGGGCGATGAACTGAAGCGGAACTTTCTAGGCTTTGTGCTGCTGGCGGCCGGCGTGGGCCTGGTGCTGCTGGGCGCCCATGTGCAGATCGGCAAACTTTCAGACGTCGGGTTCGGATTCACCGGCATGGCCGCGCTGGCTCTGCAGGTGACACCCCGGAGCCCAAAAGAGCCGGCCGGCCCCGACCCACGGAGTGGGTCCCCCGGCGGGCACCCCGCAGAACCGGCGTCGGACCGGTAATTCCCGGCGCACTTGAAGGCCCAGTCGCTCGAACCATTGAGCTTGTGCCCGCGGCGGTCCCGGGAAAACCCGGTAATTCCCGCGCGTATTCAGCCCCCACAACCGAACCACCAACCGAACCAGCACCACTGGAGAAACACATGAACTTCCAAAGTTTGTTTGCAAAGGTCGAAGGCGCGGAGAAATCGACGATGGCCTTCATCGAGAAGACCCTCGCCGAAGTCGAGAGCAAAGCCCCGAGCATTGAGCGCGTCGTCGACGCCGGCCTGGAATACGTCGGACCGGTGCTGCAGATCGCCCTGGCCGCAGAAGGTCAGACCGCGCTCGCGGCCGACATTGGCCCGATCATTGCCAAGGCGCAGAACGTGCTGGTGGCCACCAGCGCCACGATCACGGACTTTGGGCCGACACCCACAGCGGCCTCGGCATTCGCGTCAGTGGCTTCCAACCTGGGCGCGCTGCTCGCCGCCGGCCAGATCAAGAGCCCCAAGTCGGTGGCCGCCGTAACTAAGGCAGTCTCTGAAATCGGGCACCTGGGCTCGGCCGTGCAGGTTGCGGCCGCGGCAATCGCTGCCTCGGCACTGCCGGCAGCGGCGTAGCCATGAACAAGCTGCACAACATCCTGATTGCCCTCGCGCTCGGCACAGTGCCGTGCGTGGGGGCCGTCGCGATCCGCGCCCTCTGGCCGATACCGGCGGCAGTGAGCGGAGCCAGCGCGCACCTGAATGGCGTGCTGGACGGCTTCAATGGAATTGAGAAAAACGCCGGCGCCGCGATCGGCACCGAAAGCCTGCGGCTGAACCAGAGCCTCGACGGCCTCGACGGCCAGGTCGCCACCATCGGACCCGCTATCAAGAGGGTCGATCCGATTCTCTTAAACGTCAAAGACGACACCGCGAAGCTGGGCGTGGCGATTGATCTGACTTCCCACCGGTTGAACGACCTGTGCCCCGGCGCAAAAACGGCCGACGCGGCCCTGCATCCCTGCGGGACGCTCGCAGACTTGAATCGCACGCTGGCGACATTCCGCGGAGTTGGGGGAGAGGTCGAGAAGGCCGCCATTCACGAAAACAAGAACCTGACCACGCTCGACACCCAGGAGGCCGCGCTCTTCGCGGACTTCCACGGGACGGCGGTCAAGGTAGACGCCATTCTCGAAACGTCCAACGGGCGGCTGGCGAGCCCCGACGTGACCGTGATGCTGGCCAACGGCGCCAAGTTCACGACCACGGCCGTGGCGCTCGAAGAGAAGCTCGCCGCATGCACGCTGCACCCCACGCTGCCCTGCATGCTGAAGAGCGACATCCTCTTCGGGGCGCAGGTGGGCGGCTACCTGCTGAAATAATTAAAGGTGAGCCATGCGAACCGTTCGATATTGGGAAAACAAAGAAAACCCGGGCAGGTTGCTACCGTCACCGAATCAGCACTCCATGAACAGAGTCGGAGTTATTCGCCGGCTTCTCTCGAAGGAAGAATCTCGCCGGTTGAAGAAACTCCAAAAGAAACTAGGGCGCCCAGAGCTGAAGAGCGCAGCCTGAATCTCCGGGGCACTGTACAAACGTATAGTTGCCTTGAAGCCCTCCCTCGCGCCGCCTCAATCCTGGATTGAGGCGGCATTTTCATGTCTGGAGCGATTAAACCGGCCAACGGCCGCGCCACGTCGCCCCAAGGCGAGCGCGCGGCGATCCGGACAGGGGGTAATACCCCGGAATCGCTCCTGGAGGCGCTGGAGCGCGTCAGTGGACTAATCGATCGTTCGGCGCGTGTACCAGGTCCTGCTCGGTCCCGAGGTACCGCGCGGTTGTGCGGATGTCGGCATGGCCGAGCATGACCTGGATCTGCTCGATGTCGGCACCATGGGCGCGGCAGTGCTTGGCGCAGGTGCGGCGCAGGTCGTGGGGCCCGAAGTGGGCGACACCGATCTTGGCGCCCGCCCTGCGCACAATTTGCCAGATGGTTTGCGAGCTCAATCCCACGGGGTCGAGGGTGGTTCGGCGGATCAGCCGCCCGGCGCGGATCTTCGCGGCAGCCGTCCATTCATCAATGGCCTGCTTGACCCATGGCTGGATGCCGACCGTGCGCACCCTTCCCCCCTTGCTCTCCAGGTCGGGAAGAGCCCAGCGGCCGACGCGGCGCTCAATGTCTTCCACGTTGAGCGTCGCCAGCTCTTCGCGGCGCAGCGCGCAACCTACCAGCATTGCCAGAACGCAGTAATCGCGCTTGCCGCGCAGAGTCTTGCGATCGGGAACGGCGAGCAGCTCGTCGACCTGCGTTTCGGTCAGCCAGTTGCCGGATCGAGATCCGCGGCTGGGCAGCCCGCCAACTCGGAGCAGATCGAACGCCTGATCCAGGTCGATGGCGCCCGAGTTCCGCGCCTCCCGGACCAGGGCGCGCGCCGCGGAGATGCGCAGGTTGACGGTGGAGCTGGAGCGGCCGGCGGCTTTCATGGCCGCGCGCCACTCGAGCAGCAGGATTCTGGTGATGGGGCGGCCCTCGGAAAAAGCCACGAGATCCCGGATGCCCTTGGCGTAGCTCTCTCGGGTGTTGGCGGACGGAACCGAGGCCAAAACCAAATTGACGAGTGCCATTGTCTGGGAACCTTCCGGCAAGAGCCAGGGTGCGGGGTTGGGGCGCGCAGCAGCCATGATCAGCCAGTTTACACCCGGTTTCCATAAGACGTATTATGAGTTTGATTTTAGATGAGTGCGCGAGCTCGCATTTATCCCTACCCTTGAATTCCCTGCGTTTTCGAGGTTCCCATGGCCAAACCGATTTCCTGGTTGAAGGACGCTCCCGAGATCCGCAGCCAGGTTGCGGCCTCGACTTACTCGCACTTCCACACCTCGGACATCGGCCGGCTGTTCGGACTGATGCCGCGCGCCGCCGGCATCCTGATGGAGGCCATGCCGCGGGTGCGCTACGGAACGAGCTACATTGTCCCGGCTGATGGGCTGGCCGACTTTCTCGACGACGTGATCCAGACGACATTGGCCGGACGGGACGTGCCGGCATTGATCCAGGCCAGGCGGGCGGCGAACCTGTACGTCTCCCGCCGCAAGCCTCGGACCGTGGTTTTGAAGGATGAACTCGGCCGCGGACTGGCATCGCTCCCCGACTGCGTCACGCTGACGCGCGGAGAGCTGCGGATCAAGTTTCAGACGGCCCTTGAGCTGGGGAAGGCGCTCGCGATCCTGATCAGCAACATGGAAGGCGACTGGGAGTGGTACGAGTTCTGCCGCCTCTACGAGCCGGAGCAGCCGGCGCTGCCTTCGGAGAGCGCTTACGAGGCGGTGCGGTTGGGTGGAGAGGCGAAGTATTTTGTGGCGCGCGGCGACGCCGGCAAAGCTGGAGATTATGCGCGCGAGGCTTTTCACCATGCCCACTGGGTGCAGGTGGAGCGGGGAACGGTCACGCTCGCGGAATACGACAAAGAGATGGAAGCAATCGAGGGCGTGGCCGGCGCTATGAAGGAGATCCGCTCGGTGCTGACGGATCCGGAGGCGCCGCGGGTGCTGCAGTTGGATTCGCCAGCTTTTTCTTTCGCGTGCGGGAGACGGCGGTGAAGGGCGCGGCCTCGGCGATCAGTTTATCGACGGCGGCTTGAGCGGCGACGCCACGCGCGGCGAACTCAGAGAGAGGGTCACGCTGCTTGGAAACAGCCACGGCTACGCGGCCAAGGACTTAGCGACGCCCTGCGGCTGGGGGGGCAGGGGCACGCCGACATACTCCTCAGGGAAGAGGATCTGGTCGCGAGTGAGCTCGGGGAAGACCGCAGCAATCCTTTTGGCCACAGGGGTGCTGGCCTTGTC
>Ga0208849_1001767_pt1 | contig 13602 bp, 13 predicted proteins | sample NGESurdeep072012_10_FD_184470 | JGI IMG/M metagenome (GOLD analysis project Ga0208849, IMG submission 184470) | Arctic peat soil microbial communities from Barrow, Alaska - NGEE Surface sample 53-3 deep-072012 (SPAdes) | ecosystem: Environmental > Terrestrial > Soil > Wetlands > Peat ...
CCAGCCATGCGACCAAGAACGGCAAGCGGTACGGATATTACGTGACGACGCAAGGAGCCGGGCGCTCGGCGGCAGCAGCAGGCTCGGCGAGGCTTTGGCTTCCCGCCACCGTGATCGACGAGTTAGTGCGGGCCAGATTGCGAGAGTTTCTGACCGACAAAACCGAGATATCAAGCTTGCTTCGTGAAGCGCGATGCCGGCCGGCGCAGATCGGCGTCGGCCTTAACATCGCAACCGGGCTTGCGAATTCGCTGACGTCGGGATCGCCCCCGGCGCAAAGCGCAGCTGAGCTTATCGCGCGCGTGACGGCTATGCCATTCATACCGATGAAGAATGCGATCGGTTGGACGCTCAAGCGTTGCCAGGAGGCGTCTCCGATCATTTGAGACATGTTCCAGCTCAGCCCGGCATGCGGATTCTGGATGCCGGCTGCGGTTCAGGTAGCATGGCGCGCGAGATCGCAAGAGCAGCCCCCGAAACGATCACCGTCGGTATCGACCTTCGAGACAAGTACATCGACCACGCCCGCATGCGGGCTACATCCGAAGGCCTACAGAACCTTACATTTCAAACGGGCGACGTTCGAGAACTGCCGTTTCCAGAGGGCACTTTCGACATCGTCTGGACCAAGTACCTTCTGCAATGGGTCGCTGAGCCGATGCTGGCCATGCGCGAATTTGCCCGAGTGTTGAAACCGGGCGGCCTTTTGGTTTCGGCCAACTTCGACGGTTTCGCCGTCACGCACGAGCCGCCTGATCCCGCGATTCAGCCAATGACGGAATTTGTATTTAGCAATCTGGTCGATCCGTTCATAGGACGGAAAATGGCCGGCATGTGTCGCGACTGTCATCTCATCGACATTGGCGTAAAGATGGAGACCGATCGCGTTTTCACCGTAATCGGAACGATCGATACAGAGCGTCGGCGCAATTGGGAAATTCAATGGTCGGGGGCCCGCAGCCACGCTGCAGAGCTCATTGGCTCAGAAGCACTCGCTGACGCGTTTATTGAAAGGTTCATCGCCTATCAGGATCGGCCTGATACGGCGAGTTATTGCACACTCTACATCGTAAACGCTCGGAAGCCGTTCTGAAAACCGTGGCCTAGGCGCTAGAGCCAAGCAATTGCGTGCATTCGATCTGACACGACCGCCTACAAATCGTCCCACCGGAGGACGGCAATGCACCTCACACCCTATGTCGCAGATCAGATATGGCTCTGCGCATATCCCATTCGATTGGCGGGTATGAGGTTCGAGGCACGCATGGCGGTGGTCCGCCTCGCCTCTGGCCAACTTATGCTGCACTCGCCATGCGACATCACTGCGACGATCGCCGAAGAGATCTCGGCGCTCGGACCGGTCGCCCATATCGTCGCTCCCGGCAATTTCCACCACATGTACGCAGCCACCGCGCAAGCCGCGTTTCCAAGGGCGAAGACATGGATCTGTCCCGGCATCGAGAGCAGGCACCCCCGCCTGAAATATGATGGCCTGCTCGGTGACGTGGCTCCGGCCGACTGGGTCGGTGAAATCGACCAGGTGCTCGTGCAAGGCACGCGCATCATGCGTGAGGTCGCGATGTTTCACCGCGCAAGCCGCACGCTGATCCTTGTTGACCTCATCGAGAACTTCACCGACGCGACTCCCCATATCGGACGGGCATTGAAGTTCTGGTTCAAGTATGTGTTACGCATGTGGGACAATCCCCGCCCCGCGCCGGAATACCGGATGGGTTGGCGCGACCGTCGGGCAGCGGCGAAATCGCTTCGTCGTATTCTGGCGTGGGAATTTCAGCAGATCGTGTTGTCGCACGGCGATCTAATCGATCGCAACGCTCGCGCGGCTGCGGCTGCGGCTTGGTCAGGAATACTCGAACGGTGATGACTTGTAGACACGGCAGATCGGCGACCTCCTGACCCAAACTTCGCACCATCATTTGCAGAGAAAGCCACTGGCAAAGTCGCATTCTGAGAAAACGCGGCCGGTGGCCGCGGAAATCGCGAAAAAAATGCTCTCTCAGTGGCTAACTCGCGCAACTGCTGCCGCTAACCGACGGAAGTGACGGCACTATTCGTGAGAGTATATTTTCTCTTTCAAATTCAGAGACTTACTGGCGGACCAAAGGGGATTCGAACTGCCGATAGGCTTCGGAAAATATCTTTTTGAAATGTCGGCAGAAAATCCGCTCATGTGCCGCAAAGTCGCCCACTGAGAGAAATCCCGCTGAAGGTGCAGAAATCCTTCTCGCACCGCTCTCTCGCCAGTGGGGTTGCTGCGCAGGGCAGCGGAATTGTTGCCACCGACAAAGAGCGCGATGCTCCAGCTAAAGGCACGCAGACGGAAGCAACTGCCTACATCAATGATTTGGCTAGGATTGCCGGCTCAATGATCCAAACTAGAAGAATTCGAACGAGGGACCTCATCGAGGAAGGGGAAAAAGCGGAAATCGCGCGGACACCAGTTCCGGTAGCGTTTGACCCGATTGCGACATTTTGCCGTCCAAGGCTTGGTGCGCGGTCACACCGCATCCCGCTAGCATGACGAGTGGCAGATCAAAAAATACTGGTGAAGAAACAATGCTCAGCTTGTAGTGTGGCGGGGCGCGGAAGAGCCGCATGCGCCTTTTCAGCCGGCAACAGCCGACGGGGCGGGGGCCTCCATCGTTGTTTTCACCGAGCGGGTGTATTGTGACGTAACAGCCGGCGGCACTCGCAAGAGAGACTCAATGAGCTGGATCGTTTCTGCTGCTGCATGCCGCTGAGCCTGTTGGTGCACGTCCACCCAAACAGGGAGGGAGTACGATGAACATAAGGCCAGATCCGACGTTTCATGCATCGCCGAAGCTTGCAATGGAAGCTCCCCCCGAGAGTTTCGCCTACACGCTGCTGCTTAATCCGGACTTCTCAAAACCCGACGCGCTCGCCGTGATCGACGTAAAGCCTGGCTCCCCGACGTTCAGTCAGGTTGTCCATACGGTGACGATGCCCAACAAGGGTGACGAGTTTCACCATTTCGGCTGGAACGCTTGCTCGTCGGCTTTGTCGCCGCTCACGGGGCACGCCTTCGTCGAGCGGCGCTACCTCATAATTCCCGGGATCCGCTCCTCCCGAATTTATATCGTGGATACCAAGCCCGATCCCACCAAGGCGAAAATTCACAAGATTATCGAACCTGAGGAAATCTTTGCAAAGACCGGCTACTCGCGACCGCACACCGTGCACTGTGGGCCGGAAGGCATTTACGTCAGCACCCTCGGCGGCGGCGGCAAGGATGGTACCGATGGACCGCCCGGCGTCTTCATCATGGACTGCGAGACATTCGATGTCCTGGGGCGGTGGGAGATCGATCGTGGTCCCCAGACCCTTCACTATGATTTCTGGTGGAACCTGCCGCGCGACTACATGGTGTCGAGCGAGTGGGCGTTGCCACCGCAGTTCGAGAACGGGATCGTGCCGGAGGATCTGCTCTCAAACAAGTATGGCCATCGGATCCACTTCTGGGATCTCCGTGCTCGACGAAATGTCCAAACGATCGATCTCGGCGCCAACCATCAAATGGCGCTGGAAGTGCGCCCGGCTCACGATCCCGTTCGCGAGTACGGTTTCCTTGGCGTCGTGGTCGACACCACAAACCTCGAAGGCTCGATCTGGACGTGGTGGCGCGAGGGCGGCAAGTTTCACATCGAGAAGACGGCGACGATTCCACCCGAGCCCGCTCCGAAGGAGCAGCTGCCGCCGCTTCTGCAGGGCTTTGGTGCCGTGCCGCCCCTGGTAACTGACATCGATCTGTCCATGGATGACCAGTTTCTGTATGTCTCCTGCTGGGGCACCGGCGAGATGCGTCAATATGATGTCAGCGATCCCCGAAAGCCGAAGCTTGCCGGATCGGTTCGCATCGGCGGCATTGTTCGCCGTACACCTCACCCGAACGGCAATGCCTATTCAGGCGGACCGCAGATGGTAGAGATCAGCCGCGACGGCAAGCGAGTATACTGGACCAACTCGCTCTACTCGACGTGGGATGATCAGTTCTATCCGCAGGGAATACCCGGTGCCGAGGTGATGGCCAATGCAAACCCGGGCGGTGGCCTCGAGCTGGCAAAGGACTATTGGGTGAACTTCCCCGACGGATACCGGGCGCACCAGATTCGGCTCGATGGGGGTGACTGTTCAACAGATTCCTTCTGCTATACGTCGGTTTGAATTTGAGCGCAGCCGATTGGACGCCTTCCTGGCTGTGGCTGGCTGTCATCGCGAGCGGCCTCTACCACGGATTAAACCCGGGAATGGGGTGGCCGCTCGCCGTTTCGGCTGGATTGATGGAAAGGAGTTCGCGTGCGTTGGTGGCCGCGCTTTGGCCGCTAACGGCGGGCCATCTGCTTGCGATTCTCGTCGTGATCTTTCCCTTCGCTCTGCTGGGCGCCCTCGTCGAGTGGCACCGCCAGATACAGATCGGCGCCAGCCTTCTTGTCATCGGGTTCGGTATCTTTCGGCTTGTCGACCGGCGACATCCACGGGCATTGGCGCGGATACGGCCGACGCAATTGGGGCTTTGGTCCTTCGCCGTGGCGATCGCGCACGGTGCCGGATTAATGCTCGTGCCGATCTATCTCGGACTCTGCCGGCAAGCCGACCTCGACAAAGTCCACCAGGCAGCCGGGACCCTCATAAATGCCAATCTCGGCATGGCCGTGCTGGTCTCAATCGTCCACGCCACCGCGATGATCGCCGCCGGCGGATGTTCGGCGTGGCTAGTTTACCGCTATCTGGGCCTCAAATTCGTATCGCAGAGCTGGTTCAATCTGGATGCGTCTTGGGCCGCCAGCCTTATTCTGGTGGGGTCTATCGCACTGGTGCTCAACCTCACAGACTAGCGTGGAAACCGCGCGCGGCTGGCGCCTTTCCGAAATTCTGCGCGCGTGGGTCGCATCAGCTCAAGGGCTACCGGTCCGCTGGGATTTGAGCGCGCAATGCATGGCTGCATTGGCAGATATTGTTGAAAAAGTCCTTTTTGGGTGACGAACGAAATTTCTTAGGGCCGCTAGTGGACAAACCTCGGCCATGCTTCACGACTTGGCCGAAGCTGCGGGCGGCAAGGGCATTCATCTGATGGCACCGCTACAAGTGCTGGTCACCCACGATGAAGCCCATGCGATTGCGCGGGGTCTTGTCTCCGATCTCAGCGTTCAATTTCCAGACGAATACATTTTGTCAGCGCAAGCGAGACGGCGCGGTCGCATGTTCCTTGACGATTTGCGAAACGGGCGCGGCACACCGCGACCCCGGGCGCGCGAAGGTTTTCCAATTGCCGCACCAGTGACTTGGTCCCGCATTGAATCGGGCATCCAGCCCGATGCGTTCACGGTGGACCGCCCATTCCGTGCGCCTCCGAGATAGACATAGCGAGTCGCTTGCGGGTGTCGGAGCCCCGCAATATCAAACCGGAATGCACATCAGAGTGAACGTTCGTTAGCAATTCTGGATCTGAAGGGTTTAAGGATTGTGGCAAACTTCCAGCTCCGGGAACAAACCTGGCTATATACTGATCGTTTCCGATACGCTCGAAGTGGAAAACTTGACAGCGAAGATCGGATTGAACCTGACCTGATCTGCGCCACAGATTCGCATCTGGACGTTTGACGGACCTTGTGGAATGTTATCGCTGGAAGGCGTCGCGCTGCATGCTAGAAAAGTCTTGGCCGCTCGGGGAGGGAGCCTTAAGACATGAGTGGGCTGGTCCTCGCCCCAGATAAGCCGGGCGCGCGCGCCGCCGTCGATCGCGCGCCGCTATTGCGCTGGCTTATCTTCACCGGCGTGACGGTTTTCGCGGCGACCCTGCTATGGCGCTACGGCCTCATTCGCCTGATGATGGCTTCTGACCGCACGTACATTTCCTCAGTCATTTGCCTGCTCTATGTCGCGGCGTCGCTGCATTGCCTTTGGCGCACGATAGCGCTTTCACGAGAGGCGGCGGCGGGGGAGCTAGCCGCGCAACTGATCGCTACGGGCGTCGTCGATTTTTCGAAGAGCAATTTAGACAAGGCAAATCTCGGCGCGCTGCCGTCCGGCCTCTTCGCCGATCACATCCGGGATCTTGTCGTGAAGGCGGACGCGCAAGGCACCGGCCACCTCGACCAGACGTTGCTGCTTCGCGCGCTTGCCGACAAGTTGCGCGGTTCCAACGGCCTGGGCGCCTTTGCCGGGGACACGGCGATGAAACTCGGGCTGCTCGGCACGATCATCGGCTTCATCATCATGCTGGCGCCCATCGCCGGGCTCGACGCGGGTGATCGCGCGTTGATGAAATCCTCAATGGGATTGATGAGCGACGGCATGGCGGTGGCAATGTATACAACGCTGGCCGGTCTCGTCGGCTCGATACTGATCAAGATCCAATATTACTCGCTCGACGGCGCCACGGCGCAAGCGTTCTCGCAAGCCGTGACGCTGACCGAAACGCGCGTCGTTCCCGCCCTGGAACGTCGTCATGCTGGATGAATTCGGCCTTTATCCGCGCGAGGAGCCCTTTGATCCGTTCAGCGTGATGCTGTTCAAGGCCTTGCAGGTGATCTCATTCCTGTTTTTCATCGCGCTGTTGGCGATCTCGCCGGAGGCCAAGGACGGCAAGATCGATTCGAAAGCCGAGTTCATAGTCACCATGGACTGGCCGGACAAGCATCCCGACGATCTCGATCTGTTCGTGCAAGACCCGGCCGGCAATATCACCTGGTATCGCCATCGTGAAGCCGGGTTCCTGGTACTCGATCGCGACGACCGCGGCGGCGTGAACGACAGCATCGTCGTCAACGGCAAGAAGATCGCCTCACCGATCCGCGAGGAAATCGTCACGATTCGCGGCATCGTAGCTGGCGAATATACGGTCAATGTATCGCATTTCGCGGCGATGACGGGCCTACCGGTGCCGGTCAAGGTGAAAGTGCAAAAGCTCAATCCGACTGTGCAGGTCATTCACGAAAACACGCTATTCGTCGATCACACCGGCGACGAGAAGACCGCCGTTCGCTTCACGATTGACGCGGAGGGCAAGGTGACCGACGTGAACTACCGCGCCAAATCGCTGATGGCGACCTTCGGCAGCACTCATCTCAACGGGGCCGATCTCGATCCGAAAACCGGCTACCGGAAAAAACTATGAGCAGCCTGCAATCCACCGTGCTGTGTCTTTCCATCGCCTATGCCGCGCTGGGGGTTCTTTTGCTCGCGGCCTGCTTGTTCACGCGGCTGCCCTGGCCGGTCAAGGCTGGAACGATCGTCGTCACCAGCGCCTTCTACGTATTGAGCTTTTTCGCGACGCGGTCGTTGCTTGGCTGGTCGTCAGATGATCCGCTGCCGCCAAAATTCAAGCTCCTGAGCGCGCGCATTGTCGAGCCGCATACGCGCGCCGACGATCCCGGTTCGATCTATCTCTGGGTCGAGGCGATCGACGAGAATAATTTTCCCAGCAACGTTCCGCGCGCTCATCGGCTGCCCTATAGCGCCAGGCTGGCGGAAAAAACCGAAGCGGCGGTCAGGGCGAGCGCCGACGGCCATCCGCAAGGTGGCCGCACAGCGGACGTCGGCGCCGGCGACGGCGGCGCCGGGCAGGCGACCGCTACCGAGACGACGCCGACTTCGATCCTGACGCTCGACGGCGGCGATCCCGCGACCGGCGGCGCGCTCAATCCCGGCTTCGCCCATGGCGAAGGGCTGGTTTTCACGCCGCTGCTGGCGCCGCGCATGCCAGCCAAGGAGCCGGAATAGCGTTGAACCAGAGCGGACCCCTCGACCATTTTCTTGCCTTGGTCGTCACCGAATTCCAAGTATTTCCGCCGCTTGCGCGAGCGAAGCACTGCCTCACGGTTCGCTGCAGACAGTATGAGCATAGTTGACTTGCGCGGGATCGCGCGCTCACATCTTGACCGTCACCTTGCGGTTCTCGCCAAGCTTCGGCTCCTCCCCGGTCAACCTCGCCTTGGCGAACTCGAAGGCAGTAACGACAGCGCTCGCCGGTCCATCCCACAATTCCGCCGTGAAAGGCTCGATCTGCAACAAGCATACGTCGGGATTGTTTGGGCCGCCCGGCCACCACACCTCGTCGGTCTTTCGCCAGGCCGCCTTTGTCTTGTCAGCATCGCGCAGGACGCAGGCGCGGCCGGTGATCGACAGGTAGGCTTTGTCGTTCGAATCGACAAAGACAAGGCCGATCTCGGGCCTGGCCTCGATCTCATCCTCCTTGGCGCTGTGAATATCGGTCACGAAAAAAATCAGGCCAGCATCGCGGTCGGGCCTTGCTTCGAGCGGTCGCGCACGCAGTCCACCGACGAATTGCGTCGTCAGCATGCACACGCTGACCTTTTCGATGATGTCCCAGACGCGGTCGATGTTGTCTTTCTTGCTCATGTCAAACATTAATACATTCACAAGGCCCTAGTTCCCGGCCGCAACGGCCCAGCTGACTCGCTCGCTTGATTGCGCAGACCGATCCATTTGCGGGTCGCTTCGTGCGCTAGCGTCAGACTGGCATCTGCGAGGCGCTGTTGAAACCTAAGCGCCGACTTCTTGCGAACGACCCAAGATTTCGCACCATCATTCGCAGAGAAAGCCACTGGCAAAACCGCGTTCTGAGAAAAACGCCTCCGGCAACGCGGAGATCGCGATGAATTTGCTCTCTCAGTGGCCAACTCCCGCAACCGCGGTCGCTAACCGGCGGAAGTGAGGGCACAATATAGGAGAGCGAGTTTTCTTGTTCAATTCAGAGACTTGCTGGCGGAGCAGAGGGGATTCGAACTCCCGATAGGCTCCCAAAAATATCTCTTTGAAATGTCGACCGGATTTCCGCTCGTTTGCCCCAAAATGGCCCACTGAGAGAAATCCCGCCAAGAGTGCAGAAACTCGAACCGCACCGCTCTCTCGCGAGTGGGGAGGTCAGGCCGCGCGATGTTATGGTTTACAGCCCACCCGCGTGCCATGCCGGGTACCCACAACCCGCCGGCATCATCCTTTAGCGAAAACAATTGAAACTCGGGAGGATGTGCGCCGCGGCCATTGGTCGATGTTGGCCCCGCGGCTGCTTCGCCTCGATCTGCCGATAGACGCGATGAGACCCGGAATTCACAAGGATTTAAGAAGTTTCTGTTAACGTTAATTTTTCGGTGGTGCGAGTACGGGGAATTTGCGAGTTCGCGGAGCTACCATGAATCATAGCATTGTCTGGAAAATGCTGCTACCTATCCCGCTCATCTGCGGAGTGGCAATTGCGGCTGCTGCCTTCCTCGTACCACCACTCGTCGCCGGCGATGCCATCGAGAGTGCGCTTGCTGAAGCCCGACAGACGGTGAAACAGTTTCGCACGTTGCGCAGCTATTACACCAAGGATGTCGTCGCCAAGGTAACTAGCGGTAGCTCGCTCAAAGCCGGATTCGATCATCAGCAGAAGGCGGACACTATCCCTCTTCCCGCCACGATGATCCAGGATCTGAGCGATCAGATGCAGCAGCAGGGCACGACCTTCAAGCTCTACAGCCCCTATCCCTTCCCCAATCGCGCCGCCCGTCGGCAAGACGACTTCGGCGCGACCGCCTGGGACATCCTCTCCCACAATCCCGACGCAGTCTTCTCGCGGCGCGAAATCGTGGGCGGCAAAGACATGCTGCGCGTCGCGGTCGCCGACCGTATGACCGAGCCGTCCTGCGTTGCTTGCCACAATACTTTCCCGGGTTCGCCCAAGACAGACTGGAGGCTCGGCGATGTTCGTGGGGTGCTCGAGGTCGACAGCAATCTCGACGCAGCTCTGGCGCGCGGCGACCGGCTTACGCACGTTATACTGATCGGCGCGATGGCCGTGGCCTTCGTGCTGGCACTCACCGCCGTCCTGGTGGCGCGCAGCATCAGCTCTCCTCTCAAGTCGATGACGAACGCCATGCGGCGGCTCGCCGACGGGGATAAGACCGTTCCCATCCCCGGGACTGGCCGCAAGGATGAGATCGGGGACATGACGGCCGCGGTTCAGGTATTCAAGGACAACATAGTCGAGAACGAGCGCCTCGTCGCAGAGCAGGCAGATGCTAAGATGCGCGCGGCAGCCGAGCAGAAAGACGCGCTCAACCGCATGGCCGACTCATTCGAGCAAAGCGTCGGCGGGATCGTCAGCGCCGTCGCAGCGGCGGCCACCGAGATGGAAGGTGCCGCGCAGGCGATGACGGCCACGGCCGAGGAAACCAGCCGACAGGCTACTGCCGTCTCGGCCGCCTCAAGCCAAGCCTCAGCCAATGTGCAGACCGTAGCGGCGGCGACCGAGGAACTCTCAGCTTCGATCGGCGAAATCGGCCAACACGCGACCCGGTCGGCGCAACTCGCAATCAAAGCGACCAACGAGGCACAGCGCACTGACATCACCGCCAACGGGCTGGCGCGCTTTTCGGACAAGATCGGGGAGGTGGTGAAGCTCATCCAGGAAATCGCGAGCCAGACCAATCTCCTGGCGCTGAATGCCACGATCGAGGCGGCACGGGCAGGCGAGCACGGCAAAGGCTTTGCCGTCGTTGCCAGCGAGGTGAAAGCGTTAGCCAATCAGACGGGTAAGGCGACTGAGGAAATTGCGGCGCAAATCCAGAGCATCCAGGGCGCTACGCAGGAGGTGGTCACCGCGATCCGGGCGATCGGCACGACAATCGGCGAGGTCAGCGAGATTGCCTCGGTGATCGCGGCGGCGGTCGAGGAGCAAGGGGTGGCCACTCACGAGATCGCCAGCAACGTTCAGCAAGCGGCTCATGGCACCGAGGAGGTCAACAGCAACATCACCGGCGTTACCCAAGCCTCGGACGAAGTTGGGATCGCGGCAACCCAGGTGCTCGGTTCGGCGAAGCAACTCTCGGAACACTCCGAGCGGCTTCGACGGGAAGTCGCGAGTTTCCTCGCCACCGTGCGGGCGGCGGCGTAGGCAATCGCGCTCGCAGTTAGGTCTGGGAGGATACGAGTTCCCCCCGCTTGGCCAGCTCAAAGGCCAGTAGTCCGTGAACTCACAGTGGTGGGCTGGTACCTGACCAGCCTGCTGCCGAGGGGACGCGCGATCGAGGTTAAGGCGCTCGACGATGCCGGTGTGTCATTCAGCTATGGGCGTTGTGGCTTCCAACCTAGCACTCCGCGTTGAACACGGTTCCTGGCACGCTCACTCGCTCATCGCGATAGAGCGTACTGAGTTCGTCGACGTGAACATCAGGCTCGCGGCTAACAATTGCCAGCCGATCGAAAAAGGCAAGCTCAAGCTCGCTGTCTTGCCGGCGCATTGCACCCCAAACGTCCCATGGCAACATCTCACGGTTGTTCAACGCGGCGACGTCGCGGACGAGGTTGCCCGCAATGAACCAAAGTCCGTGCATGTCGAGAATGCCGCGGCCGGCATGGGAGCGGGCGCGAATTGCTACGTCATGCGCCTCGCGTCCCACCCTGGTTGGTGCAAGTCGCCCACCACCGAAACCGAGGCCAGCAAGGCGCTCGTCTATGACTGTACTGGCAGCGATAGTTGCATTAGGTCCTTTGCGACCGTGACCTTGCCCGAATAGTTTTGCCGCACGGCGGCGATCCATTGATCGTCGGTGACGTCGATGTCGCCAGGCACCAAATGACTAAGGACCAACAGCTTCACGCCAGCCGCGGCAGCAATCTTGCCGACGTCCTGCGCAGTCGTGTGGCTCGCCAGCAAATGCTTGCCGAGCGTGGCGCCATTCTTCACGCGTGCGACGAGCTTGTCTACGAATGGCTCATAGAGGGCCTCATGCACCAACACGTCAGCTCCCTTGGCAAACTCCGCGAGCTTCGGATTGTATTCGGTATCGCTTGAAAACACGATGACGCCATCCGGTGTGGTGAACTTGTAGGCGAAGTTGTCAGTGATCGGAGGGTGCGGCGTGCGGAAGGCCGTGATCGTGAAATCGTCGGTCTTCAGAACCTCGCCATCGCCCTCGATGTCCTTTGCCACCAGAAGCGGACGAGGATCGGGGCGTCCTTCATCAGCGATGCGGGTCTCAACGTCGAACTTGTTGAGCTCCCAATACATCTTCGTCATTTCCTGAAGCCCTTTCGGGCCAAACGAATGGATTGGCGTCGAGAGGCCCGATGCCCAAGCGTTGTAGACGAGATTGCCATATTCAAGGTTGTGATCGGAATGATGATGGCTGATCAGTATGTATTTCACTGAGGTCAACGGCACCTTGGCCGCCGCCAATTGGTGGCTAACGCCCATACCGCAATCGAGCACGATGCGAGTTCCGTTGATCTCGATCAAATTGGCTGGATTGGATCGACCCATCTCGACGCGAGGGCCGCCCTTCGTGCCGAGAAAAACGATCCGGGTACGAGCCTTCGCCTCGGATTGCGCCTGTGCCAGCGGTAACTTCATCATCGACCCAAGGGTCCCGAACATCGAAATCTTTAGGAGTCTTCGGCGATGCAGCATCTATTTCTCCCCATCTTCTGAAACGCACAGGCAGCTTAACTTAGTCAGCCGATTGAAGCCATCTGCTCAGCAGATCGTTGTTCCCCGCCCTGCCCTGCTTGCTCCCAGTTTGCAGTGATGAAATCGCGAGCATCATTCTTCCGGGCGACTTTTCCCGGACTGGAAGTTGCTTGCGTTCGAGGCCCGGAATTTCGCCTGTTGGCCTCGTGTCATTCGCGGCATTGCATTAAGTCGGTCGCTATTGGCGCATAGCGGATTCAAGTAAGCCATCCATTCGTCAGAACTAAATGGTTTACCGACGTCGCTTTCGCCGACTACCGTGTTAGAAACCGCAGATCGTCCCATGGCTATCAGGACCTCAATCTGGGCTATTAACTGGACAGCTTATTCTACCTTGGCCTTCGCATTGAGCGCCAGCCACAAGCGGGCTACGGCTTCGTTGGGGGTCTTGCCGAAAAAGTTGTCCCGCACTTGGATATGGTCGAACGATGCTCCGCGCGACCACCCAACACCCCATTCTTTGGAATCACCAAGAGCCTTGCTACCGCCTGAAGTGGCGGTGTTCATATTGGGATAAAGTTCGAAAAAATGTAACTCGCTGGGCATCGGCTCCTTCGGCTTCGTCAATTCCACGCACGCCTCTAAAAGCTCTTCGAGGGTGGGGACATAGAAGCTTTCCTTGCTCAACAGGTCAACGTAGGTCGTACCGTTACCCGCTTGTGGAAACTCCGAATCCTTCAGATCCTTTGCTAATTCGTGGTTCATATCGCTCCTTGATTGGGCTCCTCCAATACAGATGTTGTCGGGCCATCCTGCCCGTGAAGGTTTGATATCGTCCCGTGGCCCACATTGGCTATCATCGCGGCACCGAAACGCATCCCCGGCGACTCGAGGTAAACCACGGCCCAAAGTCTCGCCGATGGTTCCTCTGCTCAGTGACCGCCGTCCGGGTAAGTCAATCGCTCATGACAAATGGTATTCCGGTTGCGGGTCGTTATAGAGATAGCGGGCGCGAAAACGACTGAACGCCACCGTGTCGCATTTATTGACACCATCGTTCGCAGTGAAAGCCACTGGCAAAGTCGCATTCTGAGAAAACGCCCCCTGTGGCCGCAGGAGTAGCCAGAAATTTGCTCTCTCAGTGGCCA